>Ga0299912_10002931_pt1 | contig 14004 bp, 17 predicted proteins | sample RVTome_2_FD_207667 | JGI IMG/M metagenome (GOLD analysis project Ga0299912, IMG submission 207667) | Soil microbial communities from uranium-contaminated site in the Upper Colorado River Basin, Wyoming, United States - RVT95D214 (version 2) ...
CTGACGAATGTGCCGGAATTGTTGGGGAAAATGCATCGGCGGCAATACATACAAAATGTATGGCAGCATGTACGGGACGATGTATGCGGTGATGGGTCAAAGAAAACCCCAGGGCGCCTTGCAAAGCGGTCCCTGGGGTTGCTCCTTTCGGAGCCGTCTAGCGGCTTTGCAGCCAGTCTTCGACAACTTCGCGATACCAACGGATGCTGGTCGGTCGTCCACAGTCGCGAGTGCGGAGTACCCTGGGTTCAGGGAACGTACCATCGTCGCGCCAGCGGTCTAACGTAGCTCTCGCGATACCGATCATCGCGCAGACTTGGCGTGCAGTAAGTAGCCGTGCGGTCTTAGACATCGTGCTTTGCTCCAAGAAGGGGCATCGCAGCGATGGCGGAAGGTCTTTCCGCGTCATTAGATTACTGATCGTCTATCGGGGAAATCAAGCGGGAAATATAGGCGTCGTGCCGCTCAAAGGCTTCTCTCATTTCCGCAACGTACTGGTGCTGATTGTACCGTCGGGCGAGAGGCGTCATTGAGCCGGTCAAGTGGTTCAGGCATCGCTCGATGATGTGCGGCGGCGTGCCGAGGTCAGCACTCTTGGTCGACCATGTGCGGCGTAGATCGTGCAACGTCCAGCCGGTTACGCCGCTGCGCTTGTCGAGGTCCCATTTCATCTTCTGGAAGCCGACAAGCGCAGCACCGGTCTTGGAACTTGGGAAGAGTAAGTGGGAATTGGAGATCACGGTTTCATCACGCTTTGCGTCTTTACACTCCTGCAGCGCCTCCGCGAGGAGGCTTTGTGCATTGCCAGCTAACGGTATCGTATGCTCCTCGCCGTTCTTCGTGATGCTGGCGGGGAAGGTGATGGTGCCATCCGCTAACCAACTATTATCCAAAGCCGCGATCTCTCCACGACGCTGGCCTGTTAGTATGAGCATCCGCACGATCTGGCCGAAGCTATCGTCCTCGCACGCATTCCACACCGCCTTCAGTTCCGCATCTGAGAGCGTGCGCTTTCGCTCCTTTTCCTTGTGCGGCTTCGTCAGCTTGCGGATCGGTGACGCTACGATGTGATCGCGGCGCTCGCACCAGCCGAAGAATGTCTTGAGCGCACCGTACAGGTGGTTGGCCTGGCTCGCTTCAGTTTGTCCAGCACTGCTGTGATGTCTGCACTGGTGATGCGCGGAAGGGCCTTGTCTTCGAGATGTTCGATGAGCTTCAGGAGCCGGCGGGTGTTGTAAGCAGAACGGTCGCGATAGTTGGCTTCGATGTACGTCGTGAAGTACGTCTCGCGCGCCGTCTTAAGCGTCATCGTGGACGGATTGTCTACGGGATCGAGAAGATGCCGCTGCGCGGCCTTCCTGGCCTGCTTTAGCGATGTAGTGGGGTAGCGTCCGAGCGAGATCCGTGTGCGCGGCTTTCCCGCCACGACAAAGAACGTCTTGCTCGTCTTCGAGACGCGCACACCGAACCGCTTTTGCACGGTGTCGTAGATGTCGGCCTGCGCCTCGGAATTGAACGAGGCGACGGCAGCGTCGGTGAGATGCATCCTCATAGGTGCAGATTAGGTGCAGGATACGGCCGATTATAGGCACCTCAACGTGCTGCGAGATGAGGCAAGAAATTTAGACAATCAGCCGCTTTTACAAATGCTTGGATCGAAGGTTGAGGCGAGGTGGGGCGACACGAGGAAACAGCGAATTGAGCTTCCCAAGCTGAATGTCGTCGGTTCGATCCCGATCGCCCGCTCCACCTCATTATCTCGCATAAGTTTTATCCCACGTGGTTGCAGCGGCTGCTCGCCGCAAGCGTCGATTACGCGCAGTCTCCCTCCCTCTGGCGAGGAACGGACGCAGGCGCGACCCCGTTGTGCCATGCATGGATGGACATTCGTCAAAGTCGTCGGCCGCGGTCCTCGTCGTCGAGGATGAGCCGCTGGTGCGCAACTACGTCACCGATATCCTCGGGCAATCGGGCTTCGACGTCATCGAAGCCTCGACCGGCGAGGAAGCGCAGGCGCGGATTGCCCAGGGCGGCGTATGCGCCGTCGTCAGCGATGTCGCGATGCCGGGCCGGATGAATGGCTTCGAGCTGGCGCGTTGGGTGCGCCAGCAGTCCCCGCGCACGGGTATCGTTCTCGTATCCGGCGTCATGGAGCCGTCGAAGGCCCATCTCCCCAGCGGCTCGTGCGCGAGGTCGCCGACCCGCGCGCGCGGCTTCCGGTTCCCAGCAGCAAACCTATGTTTTAAGCTGAACTTTACTGCTGGCGTGCGTGTTATGTCGTTCATTTCGCGGCGGTAAGTCGCTCGCACTTGCGCTCCTGGTTGGTTCGAGAGCCGCGCATAAGGCCCCTGCCGCATGGCACGTTCGAGCCTCACAACCGGGCGCGGCACGAGCGGCAACGCCGCCTCCAAACAGCCCAAGCGACGCGGCGGCAGCGAGACGGTGAGGCTGCCCGGCTTCGTCGCCCCGCAACTCGCCACGCTGGTGTCGAGCCCGCCCGCGGGCAGCGAATGGCTGCACGAGATCAAATATGACGGCTACCGCGCCATCGCCGCCGTTGCCGGCGGCCGCTGCCGTATCTTCACGCGCTCCGGCCAGGACTGGACGGCGAAGTTCGAGAGCATCGCCGAGCCGCTGCGCCAGCTCGACGTCGGCAGCGCGCTCTTCGACGGCGAGATCGTCGCGCTGGACGAGCACGGGCGAAGCAGCTTCGGCCGGCTGCAGCGCGGCCTGAAGGAAGGCAGGATCCCGCTCACGTACTACGTTTTCGATCTCCTCGAGCTCGACGGCCGCGACCTGCGCAAGGAGCCGCTCAGCCGCCGCAAAGAGATGTTGCGCAAGGTGCTCGACGGCGCTCCCGATGCCGTCCGCTACAGCCAGGACATCGCCGGCCACGGCGTCGAGGTTCTGGCCGAGGCGTGCCGCATGGGCCTCGAAGGCATCGTCTCCAAGCTAGCCGACAAGCCGTACGTCTCGCGGCGCGCCAGGAGCTGGGTCAAGGTAAAGTGCACGGGGAACGAGGAGTTCGTCATCGGCGGCTATCGCATGTCCAACAAAAAGGGGCGCGCATTCGCATCCCTGCTGCTCGGTGAGTACGATGGCGACAAACTGCACTACCGCGGCCGCGTGGGAACGGGTTTTGACACAAACGGTCTGGCCGAGCTGGGCGCGCGCTTGCAGAAGCTGCGGCGCAAGACCAGTCCCTTCGTCGACATCGACAAGTCGATAGCCCGCGATGCCTGCTGGGTGGAGCCGCGCCTCGTGGCGCAGATCGCCTTCACCGAGCGGACCACCGATGGTCACCTGCGCCACCCGGCCTTCCTCGGATTGCGCGGCGACAAACCGGCCAAGGCCGTTCAATCGCAATGGGTGACCGCCATGCCCTCTAGCGCCACCGACGACCTCGCCGGTGTCAAGCTGACCAGCCCGGACAAAGTGTTGTTTCCCGAGGCGGGCGTGACGAAAGAGGATCTCGCCCGCTATCTCCTCGCCGTCAGCGATCGCATGCTGCCGCACGTCAGCGGCCGCCCTTTGAGCCTGGTGCGCTGCCCGGAAGGCGCCACCAAGGAATGCTTCTTCCAGAAGCACGCCATGATGGGCATGCCCGACGCGCTCAAATCGGTGCCCGTGACGGAGAACGATGGCGAGATCGCGCGCTATCTCATGATCGACAGCGCGGGCGGGCTCGTCGCCGCGGCGCAAATGGGCGCGCTCGAGATCCACATCTGGGGATCGCACGCCAACACGATCGATCGCCCCGACCGTCTGGTATTCGATCTCGATCCCGATCCCGGCGTCGGCTTTCCCGGCGCGCGCGAGGCGGCGCGCGATGTGCGCATGCTGTTGCAGGCGGCGGGGTTGGAAAGCTTTGCCCTGGTCACCGGCGGCAAGGGCATTCACGTCGTGGTGCCGCTCGATGCCTCGCAAAGCTGGGACGAGATCAAGGGCTTCGCCAAAGGCGTGGCCATGAAGCTTGCCGAGAGCGAGCCCGATCGCTTCGTCGCCACCATGTCCAAGGCCAAGCGCCAGGGCCGCATTTTCATCGACTGGCTGCGCAACGAGCGCGGCTCGACGGCAATCGCGCCCTATTCGCCGCGCGCCAGGGCGCAGGCGACCGTGGCGCTGCCCGTTTCCTGGACGGAGCTCGGCCGCATCGACAACGCCGCCGCGTTCACCGTGCCGACGGTGCTCAGCCGCCTGAAGCGGCTCAAGAGCGACCCGTGGAATGGCTATTTCGAGACGCACCAGCGCATCAGCAGCAAGGCGGCGAGCTTTTTCGCCTGACGATCTCCGCGCTCAGTGTTTTGCCGCGCTTTTCTTGTCGGGCAGAGCCTTGCGCGGTGTCTGCGCGAATTCCTCGAGTTGCCGTTCCGACATCGACTCGTACATGGAGCGTGAAGCACCCTTCAGGCTGTCGACCTCAACGTCGCCGCGCTTTGCCGCGAGCGCGATGCCCGCCGCTCTCTGCTGCGCCTTGGACCTTGCCGGCATGGCTGCGATCCTCATGTGTCCTGGGTTGCGGCAATCAGGGCGCCGGCTTGCGCCGCGCTCGGACCGCCGTCCAGCGAAGAATTCGCGACGCGGCCGGAATGTTCCGTCTTCTCCCAGTAGTAGGGCGCCAAAACGAGCTGCCACAGCGCCCGATAGGCGGCGAACGATATGACAAGCCAGTATGCAGGCATCAGCAGCGCGTGCACGGCGAGCCGCAATCGTCCACGCCGCGCGGCGGCCACGGTGCCGAGCGCCATGGCGCTGACGTAGCCGGCGACGAGATTGAATAGCCCAATCCACAATAGCGGCTGCGCGAACACGTTATCCGGCATGCCGAGAAGTCGTCCGCGCCACAGGTCGAAGGCGAGCAGCGGGTAGAACCACGGGTGCACCAGCGCCGACAGGATGAGCCCGCCCATCAGCACTTGGAAGCCGAGGAAGCGCCGCGGTCCGAGCTCCCGCCACAGCCGGCGCGGTCGGCGCATGTGCACGAGATACGTCTGCATCCAGCCCTTGAGCCAGCGCGTGCGCTGGCCGCGCCATATGCGGAACGTGGGCGGCGCCTCCTCCCAGGTCGTCGAGGATAAGACGCCGACGCGCCACCCGGCGCGCGCGAGCCGAATGCCGAGATCGGCGTCCTCGGTCACGTTGTAGGGGTCCCATCCGCCGACCGCGTCGAGCACAGCGCGGGGAAAGTGCGGCCTTCTGGCGCAAGAGCACCAAGTTCTCGGCTGTCGGATCGTACCATGATTTGCGACTCTGCCCGGCATGGCAGCGCCCTACGCCAACACGATAAGCGGGCTACTGCGGAAGCGCTCAGAGCTAATGGGCGATGCCCAACGCTTGCGCGAGGAACTGGCTCACGTCGGCAACGACGTAGAGGCTCTAGACCGAACGCTGATCGCGCTTGGCTATGAGGGCGACCTGAAAGCCGTGCAGCCGCGCGGCAACCGCATCGTGTTCTTTGCCCGCGACGAACTACGGCGGTTCTTGTTGGACGAGTTACGCAAAGCCGAGCGTGCGTTGTCGAGCCGCGACCTCGCGGAGAAGATCATCAAGTTAGAGGGCAAAGACGCCCGCGACCGGCGTTTGCGCAACGATATGGTCAAGCGGGTGGGAAAGAGCTTGAAGCTATTGCGTACCCAACGGTTGGCATCGAGCGTCCGCGACAACGCGGGACGGTTTGCGTGGCAGTTAGCACGTGCAGCAACGCAATCGTGTGGACGGTAATCAGGCAGGTGTGTACGCTGAGAATGTCGGCTGGGGGCTGACGTTTAATGCGTTTCTTTGGTCATTTTGCTTTGCTATTTTTATTGGTCGGCTGCGCGGGGCGCGCGCCAGAACTGACTCCTGTCGTCCAATCCATCGATCAGTATTCCAACTGCGATCAGATCATTGCTGAGATCAAGGCCAACAACCAGCGGATGAGCGATCTGGCAACCGAGGAAGGTCTAAAGGTTACGCAGAACGTAGCCGCAGGTGTCGTTGGCCTTATTGTCTGGCCGGTGTGGTTTGGGATGGACTTTCAGGACGCCGCCGGCAAGGAAGGCAAATCTCTGTCTCAGCGCAATGAATACCTAGGGACGTTAGCGCGGGATCGGTGCGGTCGAAAGACGGAGAACATCCCCTATAGCGATGAGCGCAAGGGGCGCTAGTCGCATCCTGCTGCGCCGCACTGCTACGTCGAGACTCCCCGAGCGCCGGATGCTATATCGACTGCAATGAAATCGGCCGTCGCGTGGCGACGGCAAGGGCGCGCTGCGTACCGCGCCAACTCCGTTCAAGCCCTTCCGCCAGCACACAACGCGCACGGCCCTACACAAGGGATGTGAACGATGGCGCACGATTCTAATCCGAATCACTCGGCCACCAAAGTCACCGCCCTCGTCGGCCTAGGGGCCGACCGAGGAAGCGAGAAGCCGAATGCTGGCGACATCAAAATAGCTAGCTTTGACGAAGCCCCTGTGCGGGGCCGCTTCTATAAACGCGAATGGTGGCTCTCCATCATTGATGTCATTGAGGCGCTCGCCATCACGACCCAACCGGCTCGTTACTGGAACGAGCTCAAAGCGCAACTATCTGAAACAGAGGGGTTTTCTGAACTTTTCGGTCAAATCGAAAAGTTGAAAATGCCATCTGCGGATGGCAAGTTGCGTGGCACGGAGGCTGTAACCGTCAAAACGCTACTTCGCGTTTTGCAGTCCGTCCCGTCTCCCAAGCTTGAGCCTCTGAAACAATGGCTTGCTCAGGTCGGCTTCGAGCGCGTTCAGGAGGCAACTGACCCGTCCAAGGCCCTTGAGCGGCTGATCAACCTCTACCTCACGAAGGGCCGCACGGCCCAATGGATACGAGAACGTATCGACGGGATTATCACGCGTAGGGATCTGACAGACGAATGGCGTGATCGCGGCATCACCAGCGAGTACGCCAAGTTGACGCGAATGCTTCAACTTCGGTCCATCGGGCTTGGGCCCAAAGAGCACCGGGAACTGAAAGGTCTAGAGGATCATCATTCCTTGCGCGACCACAGCACGGAAATGGAGATCATCCTGACGCGGCTGGGCGAACGCTCGACCATCGAAATTGCGCGTGCTCGCGATGCGCAGGGGTACGAGCAGAACCGCGATGCCGTCAAAGCTGGCGGCGATATCGCCAAGACTGCGCGTAAGCGCATCGAAAAGCTCACTGGAAAACCGGTCGCATCGAAAGCCAACTTCTTGCCTAAGCCGGAGCAAATCAGCCCGCCTTCTGCCAGCGGCCCTTCCAGTTCCTGCTGACCGGGTGTACCAGCGCGAGCCGCAGAGCGCTCTCGGCCAGCGTGCCATTATCTTGCCGACGATGATCTTCCATCCAAGCCGCGTGCGCGGCGTAGGCGTGAAGGTGGCGTGCGCTGACGCCGTGGTGCTGGCCGGTGACCATGCGACGGAGCCGCGCAAAGTAGCTCTCGGCTTGGTTCGTGCAATTGCCATCAAGCGAGTAGGCGACGGAGTGATTGATCCGGTGCGTCTCGTAAAATCCATGCAGCGCATCCCAATGCGAGGCTTCGTCGGCATGCACGGTTGAGCCGCGCTCGACAACGCGGGGCACGATGTCAACCCCATCGCTTTCGTGCTTGGTGACGAACGTGAGGGTGCGACCCTTGCGCTGACGTAGGGCCACGACGACGCGGCGTTTGCCCGTCTGGTGCTCGGCGAGGCGGCGATCAACGCGATCCTCGGCGCGGTTCGCGGGGCGAACATGGCCGCCCACATGGCAACCATCGATTTCAACTTCGCCGTTGAGCTTTAGGCCCGCCACTTCGGCGGCGAGCGCTTCGCGGATTTTGTGTGCAAGCACCCAAGCGCTCTTGGGGTTGCATCCGGCCTCGCGCGCCAACTGCAACGCCGACACGCCCTTGGCGCCGTTGACGAGCATGGCGATGACAGCGAGCAGATCAACGTAGCTCATCTTGCGCGAAGCGAAGATCGTTCCGCTCGTCGGGCTGAACTGGTGGTAGCAGGCGGGCGACTTGCATTTGAACTTGCGCCGCGTGGCGATTTTGTAGACCTCGGCGCACCCGCATTTCGGGCACACGGGCTCGCCGTCCGTCTCCGGCCAGCGAAGCTGGCAGAACAGACCGAACGCCTTGTCCTCGCCGCCCGCGTAGATGTCGCGGATCGAAAGGGTGCGGGCCTTGGCTTGCAGGAGGAAGTGTGTGCCTGACATAGTACTATCTCCGTTACATACGTAACGTATATAGTACGTATAGGCATCGTGGACAAGGGCAAATGCATCGTATATATTACTTTTTGTAACGCAGGAGATGCATGGATGCCCGAAAAGACGGACTGGGAAGCCCGTGTGGCCAATATTCTGAAGGCCGAACTGAAGCGGCATGGCGTGACCTACTCGCAGCTCGTGGACAAGCTGGAGGCCGTCGGTGTCGACGAAAAGGAGGTCAACATCCGCAACAAGCTGGCGCGGGGAAAATTCAGCGCAGCATTTATGGCGCAGTGCTTGGTGGCAATCGGCTGTCAGACATTACGGCTGGTCGATCAGTAACCTACTCAGCAGGCTTGGCGTCGCTGATGTAAAATATGTGCAGTTCACCATCCTTGAGTGCTGGCTTCCCGGTGATGATCACAGCTTGGGCGTTATCGAGCGCGTGAGTGTAAACGTTTCGCGTCATCATTAGCGCCGGGTCGGTGATCTTCGCTTTTATCGGACGACCTAACTCGGGCGCGATTATTTTGCAGGTTCGACTTATCGTGTCGACCGCACCGAGCGTGACCCTCATTTTGACTTCATCCTGCACCTCAAGGTCCCCCTTCGCTCGAATAACATCTGCGGTAGGCTCGTCGACTACGAACTCCGCTTCTTTGCCTTTTGAGTTCGTAAGCGTCCGCGCCGAATGTCCAACTGGCGCTACCATTTCAATCATCGCCGAACTGTTTCGTTGGCTCAGGCGATCAATCACCTCGTATAGGCGTTCTTTGTCGAGGCGATCCGATCGATGGGTCTCAAGGTCCCCCTGATGAACTTCTCGGGCATAGTCGACGATACGCCGGTTGATTTCGGCGTTGTCCTTGGCGAGGTCGTAAATCTTGTCGATGGCATCAGACATAGCCTTTGTCTGACCTCCCCGCATGCCGATCATGGCTTTGATGAATTCCGGGACGCAGATGTCGGCAAATTCGGCGAGAAGCTGCGGGTAGGCGACCAATCTCCCGTGCGCCATAAGAATCCAAATCAAGTAGGTCAGGGAGCCAGGTTCGGGCGGGCCAACGAGAACGCGAACGTCTGGGCTCACTAAGCGCGAGGGAAGTTGGCCGGTAAGATAGAAGTGATACGTCGCGCGATAGAGCCGACCAATTCCTTGGAGTGACTGACCGAGTTTTTGCGCATCGACGCGGTGCTCTACTGCATCCCAGCCGTCGTATTCCAGTGGAACCGGTTCTGTAAAATCCGGCATAAGTGCCCCCTTTGTTTTTGGGGCACAATCCTTGAACCTGCAGACATTGGATGTCAGCAGGACAAAGCAAAAAGTTGGTCATATCCACGATCTTCTTCTCCCGAGAACTTGGTGCTCTTGCGCCAGAAGGCCGGGAAAGTGATTGGAGGTGCCGCCCAAGGGCACCGGCAGCTGCAGCCGCTCGAGCGCCGGAAGGATGCCGTCAAACAGCGCCGTATACTCGACTGTGAACTGCCGCGTCAGCCAGCTGGCATTCGAATTGTAAATGTTGAGCTGACCCTGCAGACAGCCGAGCCGCCCGGGGCCTGCGCGAATGGCGGCGAGCGCGCGGAGCAGCTGGTCGGGTTCGGGCATATCCTCCGCATCGTAGACGACGACGTAGTCGCCTTGCGCGTACTGCAACGCAAACTGCAGCGCTCGCGGCTTGGTGCGCGGCGCGCCATCGGGCACGATCAGGACGCGGATGTGGGCATCGAGTTCGACCCGCTGCAGCGTGGCCTGCGTCTCGCCGTCGACGCTTTCGACGATGAGCATCACCTCGAGCCGATCGGCGGGATAGTCGATCGCCCGCAGCGCGGTCAGCAGCTGGGGTATCACGCCCGCTTCGCGAAACAGCGGCACGAGCACCGTGTAGCAGGGGAAAACCGTCTCGCCAGCTAACGACGCCGCAGCCATCGATTGGGCTCTGGTGGCGGTGCGGGCAAAGAGGTGCCACAGGGCAACCGAGCGCAGCATCACGACGCACAGGAACGGGATGGCCATGATGGCCAGTACGGCGACAAGCGCGCCCTCGGGCGCCAGTAGGGCCGCGAGGCACACGACAACCAGCAGGACGGTCAGGGCGCGCCTTTGCCACCGCCACAGGCCGCCGGCTGCCGACAGCTCCGGTGATCGCGACAGCAGGCCGCCGACGGCTTCCTGCAAACGCTGGGCGTCGGCCGCCGTGGGTCCGGCAAAGGCCGGCGCCTCGACGTGCGCGGCCGTTTCCGGCCGGTGACACTCTGGTGTGGAGCGGTTACGCGGCACTTCGCAGCCCTCCCCCCGGTGGGCCGACGATCATCTTGCCATAGTGTTGGGTTTCACCATAGTGGGCGCGATTCAGCTCTGCGCGCTTCGCGGATTCGGCCAGGCCATGCCCTCCACCCGACCAGTGCTCTCGACGCGCTCTCCGCTTTCGATCGGCGTGCGCCAGGCCGTGGCGGCGCTATTGGCGATGCTCGCCGTGCTCGCCTTCGCACCCGCAAACCTATCGGCTCAAGACGCCGACCCGGATACGCCGTCGCCAGCCGCGGCCGACGCGGATGAGCCAACGCGGCGCGTCGTCGTGCGCTTTCTCACCGAAGGCGACTTTCCCCCGTTTAACTTTTACGACGAGGACGGGACGCTCGTCGGCTTCAACGTCGATCTGGCGCGCGCCATCTGCCTGGAGCTCAATACGGCTTGCGATATCAAGGTCCGCCCGTGGGGCGAGCTGCTCCTGGCTCTGCGCCGCGGCGAGGCCGACGCCGTGATTGCCGCCCACGCGGTCACTCCGCAATCGCTGACCGACGTCGATTTCACCGACCGCTATTTCCAGACGCCGGGCCGCTTCGCCGGGAAGCGCGATGCCGAAGTCGTGGAGATCACGCCCGAGGCGCTGGAAAGCCGCCGCATCGGAGTGGCCAAGAACACCGCGCACGAGGCCTACCTGCGCGCCTTCTTTCGCTCGAGCGCGATCCAGGTATTCGAGAACGCCGATCTGGCTCGCGACGCCCTCATCCAGGGCCAGGTCGACTACGTGTTCGACGACGGAATCAGCCTCGTCTTCTGGCTGCACGGCACGGCATCGAAGCGCTGCTGTGAGCTCAAGGGCGGCCCTTACCTCGAGCCGAAGTTCTTCGGCGACGGGATAGCGATTGCCGTGCCCAAGACCGACTCGCAGATCAAGACCCTCATCAACGGCGCCCTTGCTCGCCTGCGCTCCAACGGCCGTCTCGACGAGCTGGTCGAGCGCTATTTCCCGGTCAAGGTCTACTGATCTGAGCCGCCCGCAGCCGGCCCCATGCGGGCGCCACGCGGAAACCGTCACCCTCCGGCAACCAATTTACCAAGAAAGTCACGGCTTTCCGGGCAACTGTCACAATACTGCAAACTGAATCCCGTCATTGGTGCCCAGGATCGAAAAGGAGTCCTGCAGCTGCTCAAAAGGGATGGGCATGGGTGAATACCGCACGCTGTTCATATCCGACGTTCATCTCGGAACGCGGGCAGCGCAGGCCGACCTCCTTCTGGATTTCCTGAAGGAGACCGACGCCGACACCATCTACCTCGTCGGCGACATCGTCGACTTCTGGCGCATCCGTCGTGGCGCCATCTGGCCGCAATCGCACAACGACGTGCTGCAGAAGCTGTTGCGCAAGGCGCGCAAGGGCGCGCGCGTCGTATTCATCCCCGGCAACCACGACGAGGGCGTGCGCCAGTACTGCGGATCGCACTTCGGTGGCATCGAGATCGAACACCAGACCGTGCACACGACCGCCGACGGGCGCCGCTATCTCGTCATCCACGGCGACGAGTTCGATGTCGTCGTACGCTATGCGAAGTGGCTCGCCTTCCTCGGAGATCGCGGATACGAGCTGGCGCTGTGGATGAACCATCCATTGAACTTCATCCGCCGCCGCTTCGGGTTGGGCTACTGGTCGCTTTCGGCGCACCTGAAGCTGCGCGTCAAGACCGCCGTCAATTTCATCGGCGAGTTCGAGAAGTCTCTGTCGGACGAGGCCAAGCGGCGCGGCGTCGACGGCGTCATCTGCGGCCACATCCACCACGCTGCCTCGCGCTACCTCGAAGACGTGCACTATCTCAACACCGGCGATTGGGTGGAAAGCTGCACGGCGATCGGCGAGAGGGAGGACGGAACCTTCGAGCTCATCCGCTGGCACGACGTCGTCAGAGCCCGCGAGCGCGAGAGCGTGGCCAAGCTGACCGAAGCCCTTCGGGTCGCGTGATGCGCATCCTCGTCGCGACGGACGCTTGGCACCCCCAGGTGAACGGCGTCGTTCGCACTTACGAGCGACTGGCCATCGAGCTGGCCGCTCTCGACGTCGAGCTGAGGGTGCTGGCGCCGCACGACTTCGCTACGCTTCCCTGTCCGACGTATCCGGAAATTCGCCTGGCTGTTCCTGGCTTCCGCCGCGTTGCGCAACGCTTTCGCGCGGCGAAACCGGATGCCGTGCATATCGCCACGGAAGGCCCGATCGGGTGGATGGCGCGCCGCTACTGCAAAGCCCGCCGCATCCCATTCACGACGAGCTTTCATACGCGCTTTCCCGAGTATCTGGCGCAGCGCTTCGCCATTCCTCCGGCGTGGACGACAACCGTCCTGCGCCATTTCCACAATGCCGGCCGCGGCCTGATGGTGGCAACGCCGTCGCTGGCCCGCGAGCTTGAATCACAAGGCTTCGAGCGGGTTCTGCCTTGGACGCGCGGGGTCGACACTGCCCTGTTCCGCCCGCGCCCCGTGCGCCATTTCGGCGATGGCCAAGTGTTCCTCTACGTGGGACGTATCGCCGCCGAGAAGAGCATCGAAGAGTTCCTGCGGCTCGACCTTCCCGGCCGCAAGGTGGTGGTCGGCGGCGGACCCCAGCTCGAGGAGCTGACGGCGCGCTATCCGGACGTGTTGTTCACCGGCAAGCGTACCGGCGAGGCGCTCGCCGAATGCTACGCATCGGCCGACGTATTCGTATTTCCGAGCCGCACCGATACCTTCGGCATGGTGCTGCTGGAGGCCATGGCATCGGGTGTGCCGGTTGCGGCGCTTCCCGTATGCGGCCCGCAGGACGTTGTGACCCAAGGCGAGACCGGCGTGCTGTCGAACGATCTGCGTCAGGCAGCGCTCGCCGCATTATCGCTCGATCGCGAACGCGTTCGCGCCAAGGCCGCCGAATACAGCTGGGAGAATGCCGCGCGCCTGTTCCTCGCCAATATCACGGCGGCTTGCCTCAACGGGCCGGCGCGGGCTCAGAGCGTCGGCGCGCTGCGCATCGTGAAGACGTCGCGTCCGCCGCAAGCGCGCTTCTAGGACTAGAATCTTCCGGCCGCGCGCTCGTTGCCGGCTTTGGTGTAGGCCGGCGGCACGTAGAAATTGAGCGTCGGCCGGGCGTCCCTCGTGCGGGGTGGTGCGCTGATGCACGTGAAACGTCGGTTGGAGCACAGGCGTTCCGGCGGTCACGCCCCGCGCTTCTCGGCCGCGAACTCGGCCTCGAGCGCCCTCTCCATGTCCACCAGATCCTGCGGCAGAGGCATGCCGAACGCCTTGAGCTCGTTCAGCTTTTCCATCAGCTGGAGGTACAGCTCGTGGCGGTCCTGAGGCTCGTTTTGCATGCGCGTGAACAATAGGCCCAACTCCGCCTTGACGTCCTCGAAAGCCATGTGCCGTTCCTCACTCTGCTGTTGCGGGTTATCCCCGACGTTATATGGAAACTCGTTACCGACTACTCCACCGGGAAGTCGAAGAAGGTGTGGGGGTAGGGCTCGTCGGCCAGGGTGTAATGCCACCATTCGTTGCGATTGTTGCGGAATGT
>Ga0299912_10002932_pt1 | contig 14003 bp, 10 predicted proteins | sample RVTome_2_FD_207667 | JGI IMG/M metagenome (GOLD analysis project Ga0299912, IMG submission 207667) | Soil microbial communities from uranium-contaminated site in the Upper Colorado River Basin, Wyoming, United States - RVT95D214 (version 2) ...
TTACCGGCCTGGAAGATAAAGACAAGGCGTTGAAGGCGGTCCGGCTGGGGGCCTACGATTTTTATCAAAAACCAATAAATATCGAAGAGATAAAAATCATAATTTCCCGGGCGCTCTGGATGCAGTACCTGGAGCGTGAAAACCGTCGGCTGGCAAGGCAGTTGACCGTCGCGCAAGCGTACGAAAACATTATAGGCAATCATCCAGCCATGCTTGAAGTCTTTAGTATGATCGATTCAGTGGCGCCGGTCGATATCACCGTGTTGATTACCGGCGAATCGGGGACGGGTAAGGAATTGGTTGCCCGCGCCATTCACTCCAAAAGCCAGCGTTCCAGAAGACCGTTTGCGGCTATCAACTGCGGCGCCATTCCCGCAACCCTGCTTGAATCCGAGCTCTTCGGCCATGAAAAGGGGTCATTTACCGGGGCGTATCAAAAGAAGTTAGGGCGATTTGAATCGGCCGACGGCGGCACCATCTTCCTGGATGAAATAGGCGAGATGCCACATGAGCTCCAGGTAAAATTGTTGCGCTTTCTGGAGGATCATTCGATCGATAGGATCGGCGGCAAATCCCCCATCGAACTGGATGTCAGGGTGGTGGCGGCCACCAATAAAAATCTGCAGGAAGCCGTCGCGGCTCGCACCTTTCGGGATGATCTATTTTTCAGGCTCTCGGCGATCAACATCAATTTGCCGCCGCTTCGCGAGCGTGGGGAGGACCGGCTGCTTTTGTTGAAATATTTCCTGCACAAATATTCGCAGGAATATTCAAAAACCGGCCTGCAGTTTGCGCGAGAGTCGATCAAGGCGGTTGAGGATTACAGCTGGCCGGGGAATATCCGTGAACTCGAAAACAAGGTCAAAAGAGGGGTAATCTTCGCCGTTGCCGCCGAAATCACTCCGCAGGATATGAACCTTGGCGAGGTCAAAACGCCGGCCCCAATGGTCTTATCGCTGGCTGATTTTCGGGAAATCTACGAAAAGAAGTATATCGCCGATAAAATCGAGTCAGAACGCTGGAATATTTCGAAGGTCGCGCGCGACCTGGATATAAGCCGGACAACTCTTTATGACCTGCTCAATAAATATGGCATAGGGGACAAGAAAAAACGAGGCTGAGCATGTTGAGTTATCCCGACGATAACCGATTAATATTACTGTATGTTTCAGCGGGATCATATAATAGCGATAGCCGCGGCTATCGGCTCTTTCCTTTATTATTTGTGGCAGTCATGCCCGACTTTTTATTTCTGGGATTCAGCCGAACTGGCGGCGGCCGTGGCCGGCTGCGGCATTCCTCATCCGCCGGGCTTTCCGCTCTACCTTGTCGGCGCCATAACTTTCGATAAAATCATCCCCGTTGATGCAGCCCGGGCCACCGTATTATTTTCAGTGACCTGCACCGCCCTAACGGTCGCGATATTTTATTTGATCCTGGCCAGGATTCTTAGGCTTTTTGAATTGAACTTTTTTGCCGGTAAAATCGCCGCCCTGGCCGCCACCTTATGTTATGCGCTTAGCTATTCAGTGTCGGCGCAGGCGACGCGCGCGGAGGTTTACTCGCTTAACAATCTTATTTTCTGTTCGGCCCTGTACATTTTTATGGGGCTATTTTCAATAAAATCCGATTCAAGGCTATCTGCTCCGAAATTCATGCTGGGGACGTTCTTTATTGGTCTCGGCCTGGCCAACCATCATCTGACCATCATGCTATTATTGCCCGCCATCGCTTACCTGGCTTTCGCGCGGCGGGCTCAATGGACCACCCTGATAGCCGGGCTGGGGGCGATGCTGCTACCCTTGACTTTGTATCTGGTCTTGATGGGATTTGCTCGCAACGGCCCTGAGCTTAATTGGGGTAATCCGATTAATTTGGGCGGGCTGCTTGACGTGTTTCTGGTCAGCGGTTTCAATAAATCGCCGGCCATGTTGAATCTCGGTCACCTGCTGGAGAATTTTGCTTTTGACCTGGATTTGGTTTATCGGCAAATCGGGCCGGTGTTCGCGATCCTGGCTATTTTCGGAGCGATATATGCTCTAAAAATAAGGCAACCGCTGTTATATTTTCTAATCCTGATTATGGGGTTTAACCTGCTTTCCACGATATTCAATGAAACTTACTTTGACGAAAATCTCGATTTGCATGGCTATCTCCTTTTTTCGTTGGGGATCACACTGATACTTTCTACTATAGGTCTTGCCAGTATCGCTGGTGTGCTGCTGCGGCGTTCCGCGGTGCCGGCGACGATATTGATCGGGCTGGTGGCGGTGGTCATTCCAGGCGCCACAAATTTGGGAGCGGCGGCGCTGGCAAATAATTATTCGGCCAAAAAGTTGGCCACGGAAATCGCAGATCAATGCGCTCCAAACTCACTTTTAATAACCTCTTCATATAATACCTATTTCATCACCCGGGCGCTGCAGGACGTTTATGGCTATCGCCGTGACCTGAAAATCGTTAATGTCTATCTTTTCAATCAGGGATGGTATCGCGGTTTGCTGGCCGATCGTTTCAAATTGAACCCCGGAAGGAGCGACCTGGGCGAGTCCGAAATATTTTACAAGACCTTACTTAACGAATTGCATGATAGCATCGAAATCTATATTGAATACGACGAAAAATCCGCACCCCTGAGAAATTATTTGGAGCCGGCCGGATTGCTTTACAAATTTGTAACCGAGCCGGTCGATATTGCCCGATTGGGTGAGGACGGTTTTTTTGATGGAGATATTAAATTTTTTGAAGATTATTGTCATCCCGGCATGGATTATGAAGAAATGAAAAGCATGCTCTGGTTTGTTTTTAATCGGGCGCGATACCTGAACGCCCGAGGACATGAGGAAATGGCCGAAATCTATTCAGTCGAAGTCGAAAGACTGGCGGCCGAATGTGCCGATAAATAGATAAACCAAAGGTGGTTCGCATGAAAAACTCAAACAAAGGCTTTACCCTGATAGAACTGATGATCGTTGTCGTGATCGTCGGTATCCTGGCGGCTCTGGCCGTGCCCAGATTTATGAAGGCCGCAACCAAAGCCAAGCAATCGGAAGCGAAAGAAATACTTAAGCAAGTCCACACAATGCAGAAAACGTATTTTGTGGAGCATGAAACCTATTGCCTTAACGGCGTGGTCGCCAGCTCCACCAGCCCCACTGCCTTCGCCATATTAGCCATAGAGATAATGCCAAGCGCCCGTTACTCCTATACGATGAGCGTTTCCAGCCCGACAGTATTTACTTGTACGGGCACGGCTAACCTTGATGACGACGCCGCTATCGACACCTGGACCATCGACCAGAATGGGACTATGACGAATAATCCCAACGACGTGCTTCAATAGGGGCTACGTTTTTTTGAAACGGGCCCCCATAATCGCTCTCAGTTTTTCATTCAATCGCATTTCTATCAAGCGATTGGCTGAATAATCTCAAAAAAACTGTCAATCCTCACTAAATTATCCGCCGCATATCCGCCTTGATACCCGTCTTGAACCTGCTTTCTGTTCGTGCATTTTGCAAAATGCAATTCTGGAGACAGTCGGTCCGGACTGAGCTTTGTGGCAAGTCGGCCCGCGTGTTTCAATGTAACTGCAAATAATACAATTAGTTAATCACCTTTCGCCCGATTTATGCGGTTTTGGCACGCGGTTTGTTTAAAATGCATCAGGCAAACGCAATTTGATTAATAGGCGACTAAAGAAAACGAGAACCTAAACGATAAGGAAATTAGAAACAAGTAACCCTTAAACCCACGAGGTGAGCAATGTTAAGCAAATTCCACAAAAGCAACAAAGGTTTCACATTGATCGAGCTGATGATCGTGGTTGTGATCATCGGCATCCTGGCCGCCCTGGCTATTCCGCGGTTCATGCGTTCGACAACCAAAGCCAAGCAATCTGAGGCCAGACAGCTTCTCAAGCAGATTTACACAATGCAGCACGCTTATCGTCAGGAAAATGACTTTTATGCCTGCAACGGTGCCGTTGCCAGCGCCACGGCTCCGACGGCCTTCGCCGTCCTGGGCGTCGATATCGGTTCGACTGCTCGCTTTACGTATACGATGACTTCGGCAACTGCGAACGCCTTTACCTGCACGGCCACGGCTGATCTTGACGATGACGCTACCGTCGATACCTGGACAATCAACCAGAACGGCGTGTTCACACACAACCCGGATGACGCCGTACAGTAAGCATTTCAGGCGAGTACAATGGGGAGCCACGCATCGGTGCGTGGCTCTTCTTTTTTGTTTACAGGGGGTACGCGATAGGATATGCTTTGATAATGCCTGAGTTTATTGCCTGGATATTCGTGGCGCTGATTGGCCTCTGCATTGGTAGTTTCGCCAATGTTTGCATCTATCGCCTGCCGAAGAAAATGTCAATCGTCAGGCCGCGTTCGAGTTGTCCGGCATGTCATACCGCTATCAAGCCTTGGCATAATATCCCGCTTTTCAGTTTCGTCTTTTTGCGCGGACGGTGCGCCTATTGCGGAGCTCGTATAAGCTGGCGCTACCCGGCCATCGAATCAATCACCGCCATTTTATTTATCCTTGCCTATGCCGATTTAATCGCCAATCGCGGATCGCTGGTTCAGTTTATCGCAGCATTGTATCTGTCCACGGTCTTTTTAATAATTTTCTTTATTGACCTGGATTTTAAGATTATCCCTGATTCGCTGAGCGTACCGGGAATAATAATAGGCCTCGGAATCAGCTTTCTGCCGGGATATCCGTTGCGCTGGCTGGATTCGCTTATAGGCCTTCTTGTCGGCGGCGTGCTTTTCCTGGCGGTCGCCGAATTAGGGGAAAGGATATTCAAAAAAGAAAGCATGGGGGGCGGCGATATTAAATTGGCGGCTATGATTGGGGCTTTTGTCGGTTGGAAAGGGATATTGCTCGTCCTGGGCATCGCCTCTTTTCTGGGAGCCGTAATCGGGGGCACGGCGCTGGCCCTGGCCAAGGACAAGGCATCGGCCCGGATGATACCTTTCGGACCGTTTCTGGTTATTGCGGCGTTAATCGTGTATTACCGCGGCCCTGAGATAATCGACGCTTACCTGCGCTTCATCGGCCGCTGATCGGTTTCAGCCGGCCAATCGATCTGCCGATACCTACAATGTGAATATTCCCCGCAAGAGGCGCTTTTTTACCGATAGTTACGAGACGGAAATTAAGATTTCGCTCGTACTGCTTATTTGTTTTTTACTATCGTTAAATTTTTTCTCAGCCTACTCTCTCGGCAAGGCTCGCCAGGCTCAGGCCAGCGGCTTTAACGATAATCTGGAGCTTGCCCTGGAATCGATTCGTTCGATTATTCAGGCCAATCACCTGAACCTGCCTGAAATCGCCTATTTGAGCGATATGGCCGCCTTTGCCCATATCGAAGCGATCGAAATTTGCGATAGCCTCGGCGTGCCGGTGATGTCAATCCGATCCCCTGACGATGAAATCTTGAAGAATGCGATTACCGATTCTGCCGCGGTCAAGGATAAAAATGGTTCGGTCGTTTATACGATAGCGATTTCGGCGGCCAATCGCGCCGGTTCGGGCCTTCAGCGTCTGGCCGTTTACGACGCCCTAATCAGAATCGCCGGCCTGGTCGCCGGCTTATTGGTGGCCTACCTGTTCATCCGTTCGGTAATGAACCCCTACAGGAAAATTAAAAAAGAGGCGAGCCATTTGAATTTGCCCCAGGTAAACCTCGATGACGCCGATGGCGTCGAATATGCCGTGCGGATGTTTCAGGAAGTTATCCGCGAGCTTAAGCAAAAAGAGAGCCTCCTGCAGGCGATGTACGATAATTCCGAAAAACGGGCAGATTCGCTGGCGCGGTATAACGAATATATCCTGGGGAGCATCTCATCGGGCGTAATTATCTGCGACAATCAAGGCATAATCACACGCTTCAATCCCGCGGCCGAAAAAATAGTCGGAGCCGAGGAACAATTCGTACAGGGTCGGCTTTTTACCGAAGTATTTGGCAAGAGGCACCAGATTTCGACGGTCTTAAGCGAAGCGCTTGACCATAATCGCACTTTTTCACGGACCGAATTCGAAATTTCGCGACAGGACGGCGAGAAACTCTGGATAGGATTGTCGTCATCCTTAATCTCGGATAATCGCGGCGAAAAAGTCGGCGCGGCCGTATTGCTAACCGACCTTACCAGCATTAAAAGGCTGCAGGAGATATCGGATTTTACAGAAAAGATGGCGGCGCTGGGCGAAATGTCGGCCGGCCTGGCCCATGAATTACGCAATTCGGTAGCCGCGATCGTGGGCTTCGGCAAGCTGCTGGACAAAACCGCGTCACCGGACGAGAAAAGCCATTCTATCATAAACATGATCATCGCCGAATCGATGAATACCGAGGAAATGCTGCGACGCTTTTTGAATTTCGCCAACCCCTTGAAGATCGTGCCCCAGATGACGGTGCCGGCAGTACTCCTGTCCGAAAGTATCAAGACGGCACGCGAAGTATTTACCGGTAAGCGGATCGAGGCGGTAATCCGTGATAATTCTGAGGGGATCGCCATCTATGCCGATCCGATGTTGCTTAAAAATGCCCTGAGCAATCTGATCCAGAATGCCTTCCAGGCGATGGGCGATCAGGGGCGGCTTCAAGCCGATATTGACGTCATTGAAAAAAAAGGCCTGATCCGAATCTGTATTTCCGATACCGGCGGGGGTATCAGTCCCGAGGTTTTGCCCAAGATATTTAATCCGTTTTTCACCACCAAAGACAAGGGGACCGGCCTGGGTCTGGCTCTGGTGAAAAAAATCATCACCGGTCATATGGGCACAATCGGCGTCCAGAGCAGCCCCGAAATAGGCACCACCTTTACGATAAATCTGCCTGTCAAACCCAAAGAGGGTAAGCAGGAACAGACGCCCTACCTATCTCGAGAGAAAACAGCGGTCGGAAAAGGCGCCAACGATTCCTAGGCGCCGGCGATCGTCATCTGGGAGATTTTGAATGTCGGCGAAGCCACTGGCCCCATAAATCCCAGGTCATTGCCCACCATTTCGATTTTTTTCAGCATGTCAAGGATATTGGAGGCGATCGTAATTCCCTCGACCGGCCCGGCCAGCTTGCCGTTTTCGATCCAGAGACCGGCAGCTCCCCGGGAATAGTCGCCGGTCACCGCATCCAGGCCAAAACCCATTAAATTCGTAACATAGAGACCATGTTTTACGGAACCGATTATTTCCTCGGGCGAATGCGGGCCCTTTTGCAGGTAGAAATTGAGTCCACCGATATCGGGTGTTGAGGAATAATCGCGCTGGGCATTGGCGGTCGATCTGGCGCCGGCCTTTTTGGCCGTATAGGTATCGTAAAGGTAAGTTCCGAGCTTGCCGTCGGTGATTATCTCCTTGTCTGCAGTGGGCGAGCCCTCGCCATCGAATGGGGCCGATCCGGGCCCGCCCCTGAGCCGCCCATCATCGCGGATATTCACCAGAGGAGAAGCGACAACCTGGTTTAGCTTATCAACCAAAAACGAAGCCCGCTTGTGGATCGCATCACCATCGATTGCCAACAGAACGGCGCCGATAAGGGAAGCACCCGTGAGCTGATCGAATATGACCGGGGCGTTGCAGGTCCTCGGGACCTTCGCTCCCAGCATCCTGATGGTTCTCTCCGCGGCGATTTCGGCCACCGATTCGGGGCTATTCAGGCGATCCAGAAATCTGGAAAACGACAGCCAATAGCCTGATTGGAGAAGACCGTTCTGTTTGGCCACCGGGACGCAGTAGAGATAGCAGTATGAGCTATTATAGCTGTCGCTGATGCCCCTGGAATTGACAATCGTCACGTTTGATTCGCCATCTAAGAAGTGCGCCCCTTCGGAATTGACAATCCGGCTGTCATACGCGAACATGGTTTTTTCCAGGCGGCGGCAGAGATCGATTTTCGCTTCGGCGCTCAGCTTCCTGATTCGTGGATCGTATAATCCGAGGTCAGTCGTTTCGTTCGGCAGCGGCTCGGCCAATCCATTAAATTCATCCTCGGAGGCCTCGGCCGAAAGTTCAATGGCCGAATCGATCAATTGGGAAAGGTGATCCTCTAGAAAATCGGTGCTATAAACGAATCCCAGGCGCTTATTCTTGATCACCCTGATCCCCAGGCCTCGGGTAGCGGCTTCCTTAATGGTGTCGATTTCGTTTAGCCTGGTGCTGACTTCCGATTCACGTCCGCTGGTCAGAAACACTTCGGCTTCATCGGCTCCTTTACGGATTGCTTGCTTGACCAAATCACCGCAAAAATCAATAAAATCCGCCACCTCGTTAAACCTCTCCTTCAGCCAGAGATTGGCCTTCGATGGCTGTGCCACCGACGGTAATCTGCGATATTTTGCAGGTCGGCGTGCCCACGCCAACCGGTACCGCCTGGCCGTTTTTGCCGCAGGTGCCGATTCCACTATCGAGCTTAAGATCGTTACCCACCATTACGACTTTTTCAAGAACATCGGGGCCCGAGCCGATCAGGTTCGCCCCTTTCACAGGCGCGGTGATTTTGCCATCCTCGATCAGATAGCCTTCGGTAACCTCGAATACGAATTGGCCATTGGAAATATCCACCTGGCCGCCGCCGAACGATTTTGCGTAAAAACCTTTCTTGACTGAAGCGAAGATTTCGTCCGGCGAATACGGTCCGGCCATGAGAAAAGTATTGGTCATTCGTGGCAGGGGATAATGCCTATAAGATTCGCGGCGGCCGGATCCCGTGGATTTGGTTTTCAAATGCAGTGCATTCAGGTGGTCACACAGATAGCCGCGCAGAACGCCGTTTTCGATCAGCACATTACGGGTCGATTTCGTCCCTTCATCATCAATATTAATAGAGCCTCTTTGATATGGAATCGTCCCGTCGTCAATTACCGTGCACAACGCCGAAGCCACTTTCTGGCCGATTCTATCGGAATACAATGAGGTTTTTTTGCGGTTGAAATCGGCTTCCAGGCCATGCCCGACCGCCTCGTGCAAAAGCACGCCTGCCCAGCCATTGGCCAGGACCACTGTTTGCGGTCCGGCCCGTGCTTTGATCGCCCCGAATTTGACTATTGCCTGACGGACGGCCTCAAGAGCCACGGCTTCGGGCGTGAGGGTATTAAAATACGAAAAATCGACGCGTCCGCCGCCGCCATGATACCCTGATTGCCGGACGTTGCCTTTTTCAGCCACAACGCCGACATTCAATCGGCAGATAAATTCGATATTGTCGAGCATCACGCCCAGAGAATTCGCCACGCGAAAGAATTTGGAGGAATCGACAAACGAGGCGTTGACCTGTTTGATGTGCGAATCTTTATCGTAAGCTGCCTGATTGGCTCGCCAGAGCAAATCAGCCTTGGCTTTGGCGGCAACATGAGAGGGAACCGTCTGCAGCGGCTCGCCGAGGGCCTGCACCACGCCGGCGGCAGAAACCGCGGGTATACCGGCGGAGCGACCGGAATGGGCAATATGGGAAGCGACATTGGCGACGCTTTTTAAATTTTCAAAATCAAGTGATTCGGCGAAGGCGTAGCCGGTTTTATCGCCGCTTATTACTCTGATACCGACTCCCTGCCCTATCCCGGTTTGGGCTTGGCGCAGTTTATTTTCCTCGAGAGCAATGGCGCTGGTTATGGAATATTCAAAATAAATTTCGGCGAAATCGCCGCCCCGGCTAAGCGCGATTGAGAGCAGCCGCTCTATTCGATGAGAATCGAGTGCCTGGTCGATATATTCTGGTTTGTCCGGTGCCTGATCGCCAGGTCCGATTACATTGTTTGCCATGAAGTTTCATCCGTCCCTTCATTTGACCAATGGAGATAAGCGATATCGTCGAAGGCCGCGATTTTTACCCAATCCATCGGTCTCACCTGCCAAATAATCAATAAAAGAAAAAGCGGCTTGATTTGCAATTAGTTCCCGTTTGGCAGTAAAGGAACCATAATTCGCTACCGATTTAATGTATAAAGCCATGAATAAAGAAAAAGTATTAGCTGTCCTCAGCAGGGTCCGGGAGCTTTCGTCGCCGCCGACTATCCTGAACGAAACCTTGCGCCTGATTAACGACCAGGACGTGTCCACAAAGGAATTATCAGATATCATACTGAAGGACCCCTCGCTCACGTCGCGTATCCTGAAGATAGCCAATTCGTCGTTTTATGGTCTGCCGAAAGAGGTTACGACTGTCAATCAGGCGATCATGGTCATGGGCCTGAATGCGGTCAAATACTTTATTTTATCGATCGCGGTTTTCAACCAGGTGTTGGCGCAGAAAACCAAGAGTCACCTCGACCAGAAACATTTGTGGACCCATTTTCTCGAGGTCGCCTCAGCCTCCAAAAAAATCGCTGAACACATCGATTACGAATTACCGGAAGAAGCTTATGTCGCGGGCTTGCTTCATGATATCGGCCTGGTGCTGCTCGAAAGCTACTTCCCGATTGAATACGAGGGAGTGCTCAGATTGGCCTCACAGGGTAAATCAATCTGCCAGGCCGAAAAAGAGGTTTTCGGGCTTGACCATCAGGAGGTTGCGGACTACGTGGCGGAACGGTGGAAAATGCCGAATGTGCTGCGCGAACCGCTTTGCCATCACCATATCGACGATGAGGATGATATCGCGCTCCTATCGGAAATCAGCAAAATTGTCGGGCTGGCCGATTGTATATCCCAGGTGCCTTTTGACGCCGTGAACAACCTTCTAAGTGCCGAAAAGAGGATTATTTCATTAACAGCACTCGCCGATTCACTGGGTGTCGACAGCGATACTTTGATGAAAATTCATATGAAGTTGGCGTCGGAAGTGGTAACCTCCGCCACCGTAATGGAACTTGATATGGGAGATGCCATAGAAATCCTTACCCAGAGCAATTCCAAATTGTTTAACATTTATTTGGAATTAGCTTCGCTATTTCGTGAAAGGCAGGAGATATCCCGCAAGCTGCTAATCGAGGAACGCATGGAAGGGACCCTCGAATCTCTGAAGATCTCGCTGGCCACGCTTTCACACTACATAAATAACGCCACCATGAATATTCAGGGCAAATGCGATATTCTGCGGCTTTTCCATGAAAAAGGCGACCACAAAACTCTCGTCAGCACGCTGCCTGATGCGCTTTCGTCGATGCAAAAATCCGTTAAAAAGATATCACTGATCTTAGAAGAGCTGTCGAATATATCTTCGCTTGAGAATTTGCGATTTTTCAGCAATTCCAGGGCCATCGATATCGAGGCGGGCATCAAAGCAAAATTGGCCAGTCAGTTCGAAAGAGTGGAAGTAGAGTAGTCTTAACGACCACCTGTTTGGAAAATCAATATAGTATAAATTAGATTGGGCGAACCAACCGATTCCAATGCCGTTAATTTGCGAAGCTTCTATTTATTGCTTTGATCGCCGAATTCTGCACTGCCATTGCCGATTGTGCCCGAAATCGGGATAGTAATTCTCGAATCCGGTTTGCCTTCGGCCTCGAGCGTGATTGAAGAAAGGAACGTCCCCGGCTCGAGGTTGCTAAGTAAGGTCAGTTCGATCTGGGTGGTGGCGCCGGGGGCGAGGCTTTCGCTTTTAAGCGTGGTCTTGATGAATTCGGCCGCGGGCTTTTCGACGATTTTGATTTTCGTTTCCGTCTTGTCGATATTGGTAAGGGTTATCTTGATAGTACTTTTTTTGCCGGGTGGCACATTTTGAAAATCGGCCATAAGCGGAGAATATTCGATGGTTTGTAAAGGATTGTTGATGGTGGCCTTGAATCTCAAATCCAGATAGGGATTCACTGCGTCATTGCATTCGACCTTGATGGATTTAGTCACTTTGCCATTAAATTTGCCGGAATCGAATATGGCATCTATGCTGGTACGCTCCTGCGGGGCGACCGTTATGATACCTTTACGCGTCGATGTGCAGCCGCAAGTGGGGGTGATTTTGGTAACGATAAGGGTATCGGTGCCTTTGTTTTCGAACCAGAAATTATGCGTGACCTTGGAACCTTTGGCAATCGAGCCGAAATCGAAGGTCGTTTCTTCAAATGCTATTCGGCCATCGCCAAGCGGGATTTCCGTGGCCGCCTGGGGCTGTTTATAAATTGTCTTTTCGATCGGCTTGATTTGATCCGGTTTCGAGGGATCGATTTTTATGGTTTCGGTTGTCGTCTGACCCCACGCTCCAGCCGCTGTCATCGAGGCTAAGATAAATGTGCCGATTATCGCTTTAATGCTTTTCATGAAGCAACTCCTTTTCCTCGAAAGATAAATCCGAAGCTTAATTTGTCAACAGGTTATTGACCTTCCGCCACCTGCCTAATAGTAGCCCTTTTCGCGCAGCCAGCGATCCGAATAGCATTTCGAAAGGTATCTGTTGCCGGAATCGGCAAATATCATAACGACGTTACCGGTCAGGCCATATTTCTTTACCGCCTTTAAGGCCCCGACCAGGGCGGAGCCACTCGATCCACCGGCAAAAATCCCCTCCACCTGGGCGATTTTGCGGGTCATCAAGAAGGCCTCCCTGTCAGAGACCGTGATCATATCATCAAGGACCGAATAATCGAGAGCTTTAACCTGGCGATCGCCGCCGATACCTTCGACTTCGTAATGCTCCCCGGCCTTAAGTTGACCGGTTCGATAATAATGGGCGAATATCGAGCCCTCCGGGTCGATGGCTATAATTTTGATGGCGGGATTTCGATCCTTGATAAATTTGCCGATGCCTGAAATGGTGCCACCGGTGCCCGCTCCCGCTATTACTGCCTCGATATTGCCGTCGGTCTGCTCCCAAATTTCAGCCCCGGTGGTCCGGTAATGGCAATCGATATTGGCCGGATTGTCGAACTGGTTGAGGTAAACGCTATTTGGCACTTCGCGCGCCAGCCTATCGGCGACGCTGTAATTTGACCGCGGGTCAGCGGCCTGCACCGTGTGAGGGGTAATAACCAATTCGGCACCGAATAGCTTCATCATATTTTGCTTTTCCTCGGAGTTCTTATCGCTCATGACTATCAATGCCTTGTAGCCCATTATGGCACAGAGCATGGCCACTGAAATGCCGGTATTACCGGAGGTGACCTCGATGACCGTGCCGCCCGGGCTTAATTCGCCGGTGCGCACGGCCGAATCGATCAAACCCAGGGCCAAACGATCTTTGATGGAGCCGCTCGGATTATGCATCTCCAGCTTTGCCAGCAGGTTTGCGGGGCAATCAGGAGCGATTCTTTTGAGGGAAATTAATGGGGTATGGCCGATCAGGCCGGTTATTTCGGCCGTGGCTACGTGTGGCGCGATAAGCATCGGTATGTGATACTCCTTTCTCGCTCAATTGGTTCCATTAGATTATCGGCTTTGAGCACGATATCCTTCCCGGATATTCGAGTATTTTAAAGCTGTCGGCCTTAAATTCAGACAATAGGCCAACTCAGGTATCGAAAAGGCGACCGCGGCACCGAGGCCGGAAATTAGAATAGATAATACGCCATTAAGCTTTATATCTCCCAAAATAATAATGGTCAAGAAAAGTTTTCGGGAAGCGATGATGCAGAATATCCCGCTAACGTTGAGCTGTGAATTGATCATAATTAAATACCCCCAATGACGAAAGTGCTCGCCTTTTTTTAAATTTGAGAACATGATGCGGCCTGAGAAGTTCACTCGGCCTTGCCTTCAACCACCATTTAACGGCCTGACGATTTAATTGGAGCAAAGCAGAATGCAAGTCAATCCAACAAATTGCATGAGAATAGCATCTCCCAAAAAAGACTTGCAATCTCGGTATCTGGAAGTATAATTAAGCTTTTTAAAGAAGAGGATCGGAATGAAAATTTTGGTAGTCGGCGGGGGCGGGCGGGAGCATGCAATCTGCTGGAAGTTGGCCAGGTCGGCGCGGGTGGAAAAGATTTATGCCGCTCCCGGCAATGGCGGGATAGCCTCAATCGCCGAATGTGTGGACTTAGCGATAGACAACCTCCCCGGCCTGGCCGATTTTGCCCAACAGAAGGCGATAGATTTGGCCGTGGTCGGCC
>Ga0299912_10002933_pt1 | contig 14001 bp, 26 predicted proteins | sample RVTome_2_FD_207667 | JGI IMG/M metagenome (GOLD analysis project Ga0299912, IMG submission 207667) | Soil microbial communities from uranium-contaminated site in the Upper Colorado River Basin, Wyoming, United States - RVT95D214 (version 2) ...
CAGAAATTTTATCTCCCGGAAAAATCCCGGGAGGAGTTTTGTGACCTGGACGTCCGGGGATTTTCCGGAGGGCTATGCCCGGTACTATATCCGGGATATAGCGTCCCCATTACAGAGAGCGATACTAGCATAGCGCCGCTCTCGCCCGGATTCGTCCGGGTAGTAATGCAGGCGAGGCCGGTCACAACCCCGGGGAAAAATGCAGAGTGAAAAAATATTATTTTGGAGGATAACTATGGAAAATCAAGTTGAACAAAACTACGTAATTTCTCGGGAAAACGTCGGCCCGAATGCCATGCCGTTGAACAAAATCGTGATAATCCAGGATCACCCTGGAACCACCAACCAATCTGGAGAGGAAAAAATCTCCGGTTGGCTGGGCACAACCAATGGCTGCTACGAGAGCGCTCACGGGGAATTTCCCTCCCTAGCCGATGCGCAAAAATATGTCCAAAAAACCTGGCCGGGAGTTTCCCTCCTGGAGGAATACGAACGGGAACCAGGCGAAATCGAGGCGTACCAGGATACCCGGGAGGTGTGGGCGATAGATGATTATGCGTACGACTATGCCCGGGAAAATATTTCCGCCTCCACTACTGATGACGAAATCAAAAAACTGGCCGCTGAAGTGGAATCGGAGGCAAAGAAAAATTCCATCTATATCGATGGAGATGTAGGGAAGTTTTTTTCCGAGTATCGGAAAGAATTAATTGAGGACGAATCGACAGAATATGAACCTGCACCCGATCCAGACCTGGAACTGGAAACCATCCCGGCTGAAATCGAATCGGCGATCCTGGCCGAGGCCAACCGGGCGAACGTCTGGCACCCCTGGGACACCAATCCTGATACAGCAAAAATAATTGACTACACCTCTGTCCGGCTGGTGTCTACTGATGAATCCAGTAGACTGTGGGAGGAATGGCACCCGAAAAAACATGGTGAAATCGAAAATTACGCCTGGGCAGAGATCGGCTGCGATGCCGATACTGCGGAGGTAATAGCCTGGGAGGTGTCCGAATGAAAAACCTCAAAAGAGTTTCGAGATTTTTGCAGTCCTTTGCAATGAGCACTGCAAAAAAAATAGTTTTTGAACACGAGGGCTATAGATTTGATGGGGTGAATTCCCCATACACATCACATCAAACGTGTGTTATGGATTCCGGACATGGAGTCCGTAACACCGTTATACTATACACCAAATGGGAATGTGCTGTAATTTCCCTGGATATCAGAGACGAAAAACATTTTGTCATTCCTGCATCTTGGGGAATACAAGCGATCACCCAGGGAATCCCAGAAGGCGTTTTTCCATTTGGAATCCCCCAGTGGATACAAAAACCTGGGACAATTTTATGCTGTGTAATGGCAGACAGATTCCGGGGCTACGATCCCGAAGGAAAGCCGCAATTTGACAATAGAAATATTATCGATGTTAGACCATGTGAAATCAATTTTCATCATGAATTTGATTTTATTTTTGAGGACAGCAATACGTAAGTTGTCCTCCAAACAACTGCCCAGTATGGTGTTTCGGCCCGGCTGGGTTGGGGAGCAATTGTCCACCTCTATGCGGTGCGACCCCAGGCAACTGCTACACAGCAGGCGAACGGACAAAAATAACATATGCGGAGCGCAGAATCCACAGGATGGCCGAAGCCCCAGGGTTCGAGTCTCTGGCTGACTATTATTCCTGCATAGCAGGAGAAAGGATTTTTATGACAAAAAAAGAAGCTGAAAAACTAATCAATCAATATGAGCAAGGTGGAAGTTTTGACTCTACTCTGCTCAAAGCCATTAGATGCGCTGATGAAAAAAATCTTTTTGAACTATCAAAAGCATTTCCATGCTTGGTTGACGCTCATCTAATATTAATACAAAATATGCGCTTGCACGATTGGCTAATCGATGTTTGTGCCGGCAAATATGGGGATTATGCGAATAAATACAATTCTTTTAGTAATTGAGGAATTTTGCCCAAAATTATATAAACAGATAACATTACCTGGATTGGTTTATGTTGGGCTACATAATTGCGCTAAAATTAAATCAATAGCCGTTATGTGTAAAAATAATCAAGATAAATATATAAAAATATTCTTATCATCTGGAATAACAACCCAGAGGGTTGGTTTAGATTATCAGCCCATTGGTCGTATAACATATATATGTGGAGAAAAATGCGGATATACCCTGCATGATCGGTTCGAATGGATTATGAAATATCTAAAAAAATGCAGGTATATCTACGCAGTAGAAATAAAATATTAAAGGAGTTTTAAAATGCAAATCCCAAGAATTTATCTTCCTAAAAACCCAAAAGCGACTTTGGATTATCCAGGGTTGCAGGGTTTCCCACTGTTTTCTAGCTTTGGCTATTGGCCAAAAGACAGAAAGCAAATCTATAATTTGCTCGACTATCTCGATGTCGAGCACAGCGCTCGTTACCAGCCGACAGCAGGCGCAACCCACTGTGATTGTTATGTGGGTGATTACTGTGCATTCCGTGGAGTCTACCTCCCATCCGGAATTTTTTGGAACAGCACTGTTATGCTGAATGCTCAAAACGGACACCCGTTTCCAGAAAAAGCAATTCTCGGCCCTGTTGAAAAAGGTGGAACTGTCCACGAGTTGAACGCCAACGCGTTGTTCGAGTGGCTGTTAGATTACGGTACAGATTTTGGATGGTCTGAAATTTCCAACTTAACCACCCTCCAAGATTTGGCAAACAAAAATGCCGTATGCATTATTTCTGCAAAAAACAGACAGCCAGGAAAATCAGGCCATATTGTTGTTGTTATCCCCGAATGGCCTGAAAAATTAGCAATCGCCGTCCGCGATAGTCAGGGATTGGTGTCGTATCCAGTGACCAGTGAAGCAGGCGGAAAGTGTCACAAAATCAGCATCGGTGATAACTGGTTTTTGAATCCAAAATATTTTGTCAAATTATGGTGCAATAATGGGTGAAATATCATGTCCGTTATGCGGATCAAAAAATTGCAATAGGATGCAATATACAAAATTTACATCAATAATTTGTTTTGATTGTTTGCATGAATTTGCGGTAGAAAAAAAAACAGAAAAAGAAATAGGGATTGAAATTGAAAGAGCCTGGGAATATGAAAATGACATGCAGGAATGGAAGCGCGATAGATACCAGCGGTTTGATCCATATGATGAATTCGGAGTACCGCGTGGTGAGTTGTAATTATTTTTGGATGATTTTACCCGGCTAACAACCGGGTTTATATTATAAGAGGATGGTATCAATGGATGAGCAAGCAAAAAAATATTTTCGTATATTTATTATTTTATATTTTATTTTTTTGGTTATCGCATTTGCAATCATGGCCGTTGGAGTTTGGTTGTTTGACGCCAGAAGTGGAAAACAGGCTACAGAAAATCGAGAGCTTATCACTGGATTACGACAGGGCGCAGAATCGTTGGAAAAATCTCTTGTTGACCTTAACGGCCGATTTGACATTATCCAGGCAGCAGTCGGAAATCTTGAAAAATCAATTGCAACAAACACAAAACGAGTTGTCGATCTTGCAGGCGGAAATGCAAAATCAATTGCAGCAAATCAAGAAATTATCCAGCAGCTTACCAATATACAAAATGCTTTTCAGTCGCTTACAAGCGAAATGGCAGCATCAGAAAATATTGGAGAGAGTATCCGAAAAGAAACTGCTGCAATCAGAGAGCAGCTTAAAAACGGCTTGGACAATAACAATCAGTAGCGTAATTGTTGCTGTTATAGGCTGGTTTTTATATTTTTTTAAATAGAGGTGTTATATGGGAGTAAAAACAATTTTAACCTGCGATAAACAAAACTGTGGACATAAATTAGAATTTGATGATTATATAAATGATGCAATAATTAAACAACTAACAGATAATGGATGGAAAAATATTAAAATTGACGGTGAATGGAAAATCATATGCAACCAGCACAAATAACAACATACGAATTAATCCAGAAAATTATATCTGATGATTACCAAGAAGTTTTTATCAACTACTTTTTTGATTGTTACTGCCGGTCTGTATGCGGTGTAGATTGTAATGAGCATTATACCGAAGGCCCGGAAATCAAGGATATTTTAGGCTGTTGTATTTTGCATTTTAAAGATGAAGAAAAATTAAGGCGTATTTTAAAAAAAATAATTGATAGAGCGGATAATAATTACGACTGGCAACAAGGATGGAAAAAAAATAAATTAACTTGAGGATAAAATGACCGCATTACAATCAATCAACAAACAGATAGCAGAAAAAAAAGTACAGCTTGAAAACATTAAGGGCACTGAAACGGAAGTCTACACACGCATAGTCGGATATTATAGACCGGTAAGAAACTTTAACCCTGGCCAGGATGCACAGAGAAAAAAAAGGATATATTTTAAAATTGATAAATAAAAAATATCTCTTGACATAAAAAAATAATCTGTTAAAATGTTCTTTTCGAACATGCGCGCTAAAAATACAGTTCCCCGGCTGTTTAGCGCCATGTTTTTTAAATCGGGGAGATACCGGGGGATTTTTTGTGATTGATTTTAAAAAATACAAACCGAGTCTAAAACAATACCTATCTACAAAAGGTTTTAAACCGAATCAAAATCCCATGTTTTGCTTTTCGCCTAACCATCATAATACCGATACTCCATCCTGTTTGATTTACGACACTCATTTTAAATGCGAATCCGGAAGCTGTGGAATACATGGTGATATTTACGATGCTTGCGAAGTTTTAACAGGCATAACCGAAAAATCAGAGCAATATAAAGAAGTCGAACAGACTCTTGGCGGTTATACTCCCACTCCGGTAAAAGTTAAATTTACCCCCGATCAAACATCGATATCAAGATTGTTAGATTATCTTCGCAATCATGTCGGACGCCAAAAGGGAGTTATGCAATTTTTACACGATCGCGGTTATTCCGATTCTATCGCGGAAAAAATGCTTCCTTTTTTCGCCTTCTGGCCTGGTTATGATATCGCATTACAAGAGATAGGTCATGATATTTTAAGAGGCGCCGGCGTTCCTGGTATCGGAAAAGAAAAAAACTTTTCATCCTGGGATCATTCTGGAGTAATCGTCAAACTTGGCAAAGGCTTAAAACTCTGCTATTATCAAAATGGAAAATGTGAAAAACGCGGTAGTAAATCCTGTTCAACTTTTCCCATGCCAGGTAAGCTGCCAGAAGGCGGAAAAATAATCCTTGTCGAAGCCGAGATTACAGCAATCGCAATGCGTGCGTTATGTTTTGAAAATGTATACTCTACAGGTGGAACTAACGGACTAACTGAAAAAGCGATAAAAGAAAGTCTACTTAACTTTGAAGAGATAACATTTGCGTTTGACGGTGACGTTCCCGGTTTTATTTCTGCTGGATTTTTTGAATATTTAAAGCAATCTTTAGAAACAAATCAAATAACAGATAATTCTATTATTAAATTTTATGATTATGAACCAAAAGAAAAAAAATATATTTTAAAGACAGATTTAGAGTTTGCCCAATTAAAAGAAATAGATAAATTATCAGAAAAGTTAAGCTTTAAAAAAAATAAATTTTATCCTGCCATACTTATTAAAAACGGATTTAAAGGAATCATCAAACAAGCTCAATTACCTAACGGTAAAGATTTTGACGATATAATCAGAGATTTAAAGTTTGAAGAAACCGCCAAACAAAATATTTCTGCAATTTTAAATAATGCTTTAATTTACAATCCTAAAAAAGAATCGAATAACATCAAGCATGTCGATCAAAAAGAAAAAGTAGTTCCATTTCTTTTTTTAGGCTGCGATGATAAATCTTATTATGTCCTGCCAAAAACTCAAAATATCCCCATCAGAATTGGTCGAGGTGATAATAATTTAAAAAACTGGATTAAAGAGATAGCACCTGCATACTGGTGGTTTGATGAGTTCCAAAAAACTAACATAGATGGTGATGTTAGTTTTGATATCGGTTCAGCGATTGCTTGGTTTAGGGAAAAATCACAGGAAAAAGGAATTTTTAATGATGAACGTATCATGGGGTTAGGCGCTCATTTAGACGGGAAATCTATAGTTTTTAATTGTGGTAATCATCTGTTTATCGATAACAAAAAAATCGAATACGAAAACTACAAAGGAAAAAATATTTATATCCGCTCAAAAGTAGAAATTGAACTTGCCGGCAATCCCTGGACAATATCGGAAGGCGTTAACTTAATTAAACAAATAAAAACTTTTAATTTTGAACGTCCTATCGACTATATGGTAATAGCCGGTTATATTGCATTAGCTCCTTTTGCATCGATGCTAACCTACCGTCCTCATATCTGGATTACCGCAAAACAAGGTACAGGAAAATCTACTCTGCTAATCAATATAATTAGACCATTATTAGGTGAAAATCAAATCATGAATCTTGAGGGTATTGTAAGCGAAGCATATATCAGACAAACAGCCGGTAGAGATTGCAGAATTCCGACCATAGACGAGTTCGACACGCATAACGCATACGAAAAATCAGAACTACAACGTATTTTACGTTTTGCCCGTTCCTGTTACGGAGGTTCAGAATCCGGAAAAGGCACACCGGATCACCGACCGATTAAGTTTTTAACAAAAATGATGTTTTGCTTTGCATCGGTCAACGTCCAGATAAGTGATGATGCGACTAGAAATCGTATTGTTATATGCAATATGAAACAAAAAACAGACAGTATGCTCATGCAGGCAATCGAAAATCCAGACGGTTTACGTTTACGAATATTATCCAGATTAAAAGACCTGAATGAAAACATAAAAAAAGCAAAAGCTTTGATTATGCAAGCCGGTCATGATAACCGCACAGGTGATACATATTCCCCATTTTTGGCCGGATTCTGGATGATAATATCAGATAAATTATTCCTGGAAGATAACGAAAAAGTATGCGAGTTCATAAAAAAATCAATTAGCAATATCAAAGAATACGAGTTGGGCGGAGATGAAGACAGGCTTTTAGAGCGCATTTTTCAGGAACGCATCAGGATAAAACCGGATTACGAATTGACAGTAGCCGAAATTTTAACGATGCACGAAGAAAATAGTTTAGGTGATTTTGTTAGACTAACCTATGATGACGTTATACGCCGTTATGGAATTCGTAGATGCAGGACAAATAAGAATTTAATTTTGGCTATAGATTTAAACCACCCGGCAATAAAAAATATTTTAAAAGATACTCCATTTTCGGAGTATAAAGAAATTTTACAACGGCATAATTTTGTAATTGATAAATCCCGCACTGTTTACATGAGCGGTAAAAATACCAGGTGTGTAATTTTAGACTGGCAGAAACTACAGGAAAAATATTTTACAGAAAATACTAATGACGAAATTCCATTTTAAGGGTAAAATATAAAATTATGGAAAATGATTATATTGAAGAGTTTTTAAAAAAAATCCATGAACAAAAAATAGATTCGGTTAAATCCGGCGCATTAGAAAATTGTTATGAAAAAATTTTAATTATGCAAAAACTCGGATTCAACATGTTTTATATTTATGGCTGGCTTTGCGGATTTTGGCAGGGTGGACTCCAGGAGAATACAGAATTTTTGGAGGCGTTGGCTGATATAATCCACCCGGCCATGATTCGGGTATACGGCCAAGAATTTTTAGACTATATTTATAAATTCGGAAAATAGTTATATGCAAAACCTGTACCAAAAGTACAAAACCAGTAAAATTAAATAAAATATATTGCATCAATTTAATGCAATTTGTTTGACAGTGCATCACGCTTATGCTATATTAGAATACAGAGAGTGAGGAGTTTGACAACATGGTCAGTGTTGCCCGTACTCACAAACCAGGGCATCCCAAAAAGAAAAAATAAGTTTCTTTTATTTTTGGAGTTGGTGGAGCCTCGGGAAAACTCCAGTCACAACAAGAGGAGAATGTTATATGTAACAAAAAGCCCCATTCTTGCAATTAAGAGCAGGCTACGGGAGTCGCAGCCTGCTCTTAATCCTGCACAGCTCGCCGGTGCAACTCCGGTACAGGATAGAGCCAATACGACCGGCACTTTACTATAGATTGTTAGACGTAACATTCTGGGAAGGCGTTGCGGCTACGAGGTGCAAAACCCGCAAATTCAGGAATGTATAATATTTTATCGTTTCGCTTTGCGGGTATTTTTGGGTGTTATACCAGGGATGCTAAACGGCAGCGCATAACTTTGCGCATAATGTCCGTGTCTGCTCCCTGGTTATTTTATGGCTGCACCGTGGCGAAATTGGTATACGCTGACATTCAGGATGGTAAACGGATATAATTCCGGCCACAGCCTGTGCAGGTTCGAATCCTGCCGGTGCAATATTTTTAATTTATCGGGGGGAAAATGGAAAATGGAAAATAAAATTGACTTGGAGCAATATAAAACACTCCAGGAAATTTACGATTATTTTAATAAGCATCTTTTTTCCGATTCTCTCCCTGAAATTATTTTCACTATCGATTATCGAAAATCAGATAGTAACGGATTTTTTCACCCTGAAAAGTTTAAAGAAAATGAAAAGTCAATTTCTGTTATTAACCTAAACCCGGATCATTTTGACCGGGAAAATATAGACTGTATGGCAACCATCGCACATGAAATGTGTCATGCCTGGAAACATTATCAGGAAGGCGCTACTAAAGCATATCACTGCAAGGGCTGGGGCGCTAAAATGGAAAGCATCGGGCTTATGCCATCCGACACCGGACAAGAAGGTGGAAAAAAAACAGGTAGGCGGATGCATCATTATATAATTTCAGGCGGTAAATTTGTGTTATGTGCAAACGATTTTATATCCGCGCATGAGAAAGTATTTCTTTTTTCCGGTATAGCTCAAATAAAAATACCTGCCGACAAGGCAAAAAATAAAATCAAATATACTTGTGGATGCGGTCAAAACGTTTGGGGTAAACCAGACATGGAAATAATTTGTGGAGAATGTAAACAATACTTTTTATCGTACGATGAAAAAAAATAATCGGGGGAAATAATGAATATAATATGTCATAAATGTAAAAAAATATTTAATTTAGGTGATGCTGTTTTTAGAAAAGTTGCCGGTACAGACGACAAAACTCAATACTATTTTTGTAAATCGTGTGCAGCGGCTCATGATAATGAAATTACAGAATTAAAACCATACATCCGCGAAAAACCAGAAACAAAAAAATCTTGTTTCATCTGTAATAACATGAATTTATGTAAACATTTTGATCACTATTTTTATAAGAGTGATACTGATTTTTTAAATAATTTTATTTCAGAGTTAGGCGATTTAATCGCAAAACACTGCAAAAAGTTTAATCAGTTTCAGGATATTGAAAAACCAGATACAGGGGGAAACATAGATGTCTGCAAGTGGAAAATCTCATCAGAAGCACTCTGGAGATATGAATCAGATTGCGGAATTGTGGCTCCGAGCAGTTATTTTAAAAGAGACTATAAATGGAAATTAGGCTCTAATGCAGTTTGTCAGCGTTGTGGTAAAAAAGTCGAGGTGGTGGAATGACTCCTAAAATCTATACTTTCGCATCCTGGAAAGGCGGAACCGGGAAAACATCCCTTGAATGTTGTGCTATTGAAACACTCGCCAAACAGGGAGTTAACATCCTCATAATCGATCTTGACTCTAATCTATCCATGAGTAGCATATATAATGCAATAGGCGCAAAATATACCAGCATTGATTTGCTTAACGGGGGTACAAATATTGATCCTGTATTATGTTTATCCGATTGTAAAACTTTTATTATTCCCTCCGATCTTAGAATTGCGCGCCTGAATAATATTTCCGATCGTGTCCTAAAAGTCAATCTCTCAAAATGTGACCTAACAAGCTACGATTATATTTTTATCGATCCTCCTGGAACTATGAATGCATTAACACGTAATGCGATGGTAGCCGCTGACAGAATTATAATTCCTGCTATGATTTCAGATATTGATTATCAGGCAACCGGTCTAATCATGGAAGAATTAGAAATGATAGGTGTTGATGCGGATGTAAAAATAGTTCTTAATCGGTTTGACACCAAACGCACACCTGAAGGAATAGAAGCAAAATTCCGCACCGATGAAAAATTAAAGCCATTCCTATGGCCTGGAAAAATTCCAAGTATGAAAAGCATTTGCCGACTAACAGCAGAAGTATTAAAAGGTTATGAATTGCAGGGAGCGGCAAAAACCATAATTGATAATTTTGTAAACGAGGTAATAAAATAATGCCCATAGTCCATATTAACAAACCTCCGATAATCGAATCATCAATCAGAATACTTCCAAAATATAAAAGAAGGTTTGTAAAAGATAAGTTTAAATCATTAGAAAAAGCAATAAAATATGGATTAAAAAAATATCCTAATGGATTTAGAATATTTTATCAGTCATGTTATGAATGGTATGAACCATCAAACATTCTACTTGCAAAAGTAGAAAATATAAGTGAGGAGATAATAAAATGAAAGTATTTGACTTTGAAGATCAAACGGATATAAATCCACGTACGCTGATAGGCGAGAAATACATTAAAAATAATTTTTTATATATCGAATGTTTTTTTAATTCATCAATTCCGGCAACAAAATATATAATCAAAATTAAAGTGAATGATTATGAATTTTTAATATATTACGCTACGCAAAACCAGCGTGATAAAGTCTATAATAGATTTGTCAAACATTTTAAATTAAAGGCAGGTAAAAAATGAAAATACAAAAAAATATATATCGCAAAATCGATCTATCCCTAATCAACAAAACTGAAAATATCCGGCAAGATTATGGAGATATTTCAGAGCTTGCCGGGAGTATTGAATCAATCGGACAGCTTGAGGCGATAGGCGTTATCGAAAAAAACGACGGCACTTTTGATCCGGTATATGGTTTTCGCAGGATTGCAGCTTTTCAATTTCTGGTTGCTGCCGGAAAAGATTACAACCAAATCGAATCAAAAATAATTGCAGGTGATCCGCTCATAATCCAAATGACCGAAAATGAAAGTAGAAAGCAACTAACACCTGAAGAGTTTGAAAACGGTCTTGCAAAAATGGTAGATACCGGTATGACTCAAACAGAAATTGCAAAGCTGTTGTCAATTCGCATAACACGCATAAGCGATGCACTGGCAGCCCGTAAAACCAGGTTAAAACTGGATGAAAAAGGAATTGACACTGCCGGCATGAGCACAAGCGCAGTGTCTGCTCTACGTAATGTCCCCGAAGCCGAAGTACAGGAAATCGTAAAGAAGGCAAAAAAAGAAGGAGGAACTGTAAAAGCAGTTGAAAAAGCAAAAGTAAAAAAAATGATAGAAAAAAATCCTAATATGTTTGTTGCTCATGAGCCGGAAGTCATCGAAGAAAAACAGGAACTGTTAACCACAGAAACATTTACCGAAAAGATAATTGAAGCGGTTGTAGAAAATCTTGATATTCCTATTGATGAATTAAAAAAAGCGTTTCCGGTAGAAATCCATAAATCAGATATACCGGAATTGATGAAAGAAAGAGGAAATATAAATTTTATTTCATCAAATCTTAATGAAAATAATAAAAAAATTGAAGTGACGTACGAAATTGTAGACGAAATTGATAATTTCGCCTTCACTCCTGTTATCCTTGAAAGCCCGTATCAATCAGAAGATTTGGAAATTCTATTCCGTAACAAAGACTATCTTTTGGATTGTTGCAAAGATTGCGTAAATAAAAAAGAATCGCCTTACGCATCTCATAAGATTTTTCCAGATTTTTTAGACGAAATAACAGATCGGAAACTCGGAATCGCTGCCGGTCAAGCCTGGTATGCTCATGCAGCTTACATGGTTGTATACGATGATTACGGAATAACACCTGGAATGCAGACCGGGATTGATTTTTTTAAATCGATTAAACCTAATGCAGAAATTGAATACAGGAAACTTTACAAGGAAAACGAAAATGGAAAATGAAATCACAAAAAAAATTACAGCTGATTTATCTTTATTGACAGTTTTTATAATAGATGAAATATTAAATCCTGCTATAAAAAATAGTCCTGCTATAAACAATAGCATAAAAATTAAAACAAAAGTACAGTATGAAAATAAAAATTATGCTGTTGCATTATCCATAAAGGAAATCGAATGACAAACCGTAAGCGCTTTTTTTCAAAAGAATTAAATATGCAATTCGACGCATACGATGACGGAAAAATCCGTACAGCTGACCATGTGGAATATTCCCCTGATGAAACAAAAATCCTTGAGGGTGACCATATAACACTCGATTTGCATTTACTAAAATCAGTATTTAACGGGGAAATTATATTAGGAGAAGAAAATGCCAAAAAAACAGACTAAACAGCCAGTATACAAAGATGATAGAATAGGAATAAGTGTTAGGCTACTAAAATCTGATTATAACACTCTAAAAGAATTATCTATGCAAGATGCGCGTTCCATTAGCCGTTATGTGGAAAAACTTATTATAGATCACTTTAAATCCGTAGCTTGCGTTGAAACCGAAAGAGGATAGAATGAAAGAATCTAATATCGCTAAAACTTGGCTTCCCGAATGGCAAAAACAAAATCCAGGCGGGCGCTTATTTAGAAATAATACCGGCATGGCCTGGCAGGGAAAAAATCATAGATGGTTGTCAATTATACGAGACGGTATAAAATCATTAGTTTTGGATTTTGCTAAACCTATCTTTTACGGAATCGGTTTAATGAAAAAATCAAAGAAAAAAGGCCGTAAGCATCCTGTAGGCGGTGGTGATTATATCGGCTGGACTGTAAAAACGTTATGCGATTTAACGTATGGAGAAAATTATAACTGCAATAATAATGATGATAGCAGAGCGCCATACTGTGCAAATTGTAAAATGCTAAAAAAAATTGCAATATTTACAAGTATAGAATTTAAATCATCCGACGTCAAAGAAACTGAAGATCAAATAAAATTTCGTAAACTGGTTGAAGCAGCTGGCGGTATAACACAAGTTATAAAGGAAGGGGAAAATGGAAATTGATAATGAAAAATATTATAAACCTGATTTTACTGCAATTCAGGATTTAAAACAATTGCCTTTAGATGTTAGGTTGAATAAAGTTATCGATATAATTGATCTTATCAGCAATCATGCGTTTTGTGGATGTACCGGTCAATATTATAAAGAACTACATACGATATTAGGCGATCTTGAAAAATGCAATCCTGAATTAAGCAAACAACCGGAGGTGAATAATGTTTAAAAGTTTTACAGATAAAGACGGTAAGCGCTGGACTGCTTGCGCTGAATGCAATAGAGGCGGGAATGGCAATGCACAGGATAAATGTTCTTGCGGTTGGCAACATACGGAGCTTAACGGATTAGGTTGTTATATGGGGGAATGTATAGTCGGAGAACCAAAAAAACCTATAAAAATATCCAGAAGTAAAAAACGGTATCAAGAATTTTTAAACGATGATTCATTTTGTGGCACATTTTGCGAATGGCTTGGCATAAAACCAAAAAATGGGAGGCGTTATGTTTAAATACAAAATTAAAATCATCCTGAAATCAGGTTATGAAATCAGAGTGAGAGCGAAAGATATTGATTATAATGTCGATATAAATGATAATTTTTACGATATTGCCTTTAAAAAACCTAACAATCATGGAATATTTATAATTCCACGCGAAATAGCCGCTATTATCGTCAAACACTGGTATCAGCGCTGGGAATAGGGGGAAAATATGGGAATAACTTATCTTGAAATACTTTTAATTTTTGTAAGCAGGACATTGCCAATTTTTGCAAGCATAATTTGTTTCACATGGTTATTTTTTACTTGCTTTAAAATCGATTCGGATAACAAGCTCAAAGGAAACTATTTTATCTGGAAAAATCTTCCAGTAGTAAAAGACGATCCTGAATTAAAGCAACGTATTATCGAACATATGGAAAAAACCGAAGCGGCCATAAAAGCAGGTGAGGTGAAGAAATGAAA
>Ga0299912_10002934_pt1 | contig 14000 bp, 12 predicted proteins | sample RVTome_2_FD_207667 | JGI IMG/M metagenome (GOLD analysis project Ga0299912, IMG submission 207667) | Soil microbial communities from uranium-contaminated site in the Upper Colorado River Basin, Wyoming, United States - RVT95D214 (version 2) ...
TGTCAGTTGATTCACTCCATAGATGTCGAGACGAGGTGCACTGGTCTGGTAATGGATCTCAACGGCATTTTCCTTTTTGAACACTTCTTGCTGCTGTGCGGTGAGGACAATCATATCCTGGGTGAGCCAGATCTCATATTTTCCTCCTGCCTTTTTGGTCGAGGGATTTTGGGGTTCAAAATAGAAAAAGATCACATCCCCGGCCTTCACCTTGTTGTCGGGGAGAGGATCGTAGGACCCGTAGTCCGTCACCTTGGAACAGGCGATAAGGGTGCGAATGCCGAGAGGATACATGTTTTGGATAGTGATGATCCTCTCCTTGAGCAGCGAGATGTCGGTATTCTGGGCCAAGGCGACGGGGCAGGCAATCATCCCCCACGCAAGCAAAGAAAACAATAACCATTTTGTCTTTATCATATCATCCCACTCAGTACTACAACAAAAAATTATCAATTAATTGGACGTGAGTCAACAAGAAAGGTAAAAAGGGTAGCGCAGAAAAAGGTTTTTATTGTGAGTCAACGCGTTTTCCTTCCTCAAGATTAGGTAGGAGGTGATCAGCGGCGTTTCTATGCCCTGTTGTCCAGCCTTTGCTGCAGGGCCTTTGCAAAATCTGCCCCCACCTTTTTTACCTTGTCCTGTATGATCCTCTCTCCCAGGATAGCCAGTGTGCCTCCTATATTTGCATCGGCCGCGTATGAGATTTCCACGGCGCCGTCTACGGTTTCTTGTAAGTCAATACGGGCCTTGTGAACGAGATGATCAGCCTTCCCCTTATCCAGCCGTTGCCCTTCGATTTCAAGATGAAGCGGGGCCTCGACCTTGGTCAGCGTCGCCTTTATCGGAAATCTTACGGTAAGAGGGCCGACCTTCTGCGCAATGACGATAGTATAGTTCCTCTCAGCGAGGCGTTCTATTTTTCCAATACCTGGCAGGCAGGCCTGCAGCGTCTCCGGTTCCAGCAGCATGTCCCAGACGTGTTGAATTGGCGCCTGTACCTTGATTTTTCCCGCCAATAGCATTTTCTGTATCCCGCCTATTTCACCAATGAAAGAGGGTTAGCATCTTTGCTAACCCCAGTAATTATTTTGGTGGTCCCAAGGGGAGTCGAACCCCTGTTTTCGGCGTGAGAGGCCGACGTCCTAGGCCACTAGACGATGGGACCTTGATTCTTTCTCCTTTTTTTATGAACGTGACCCTAGTTTACCAGATGCCCAGGACAAGTCAAGGAAAAGAACCTTTTTGTCATGATCTCCTCTATCCTCTTGTTCAAGGCCAGGGCCAAACCTTTTGGTTTTGCCCGCTGCGTTGACAGCGCATCCATACCCTTCATACTTCATGGACATCGCCCTGCTGACGTGATATCTTTGCCTAGAAAATAAATTTCTTTCCTCTCCCCTCGGGGAGAGGGGGGGTGTTGCCGTGGGAAATTATTTTCTGAAGGGTGACCATAATTGAAAAATAGTTCAGAAAAACCAGCCATGAATAGGGAAAGCGCAAAAGTGTTTAATAAGCCTGCAACTGACTTCATCCGCGCCATCATCACTGAGGACCTGAAGAAAAACAAAAATGACGGCCGGGTGGCGACCAGGTTCCCACCTGAGCCGAACGGCTATCTCCATATCGGGCATGCCAAATCCATCTGCCTCAACTTCGGCATAGCTGCCGACTTCAAGGGCACCTGCAATCTGCGGTTCGATGACACCGACCCAAGCGGCGAGTCAATGGAATACGTGGAATCGATCAGATCGGCAGTTCGCTGGCTCGGGTTCGATTGGGAAGACCGGGAATTCTTCGCCTCCGACTACTTTGAGCGCCTCTATCAATACGGCATCCAGCTCATCGAGGCGGGCAAGGCCTATGTGTGCAGCTTAACGCCCGAGGAGATACGCGCGTTTCGCGGCACCTTGATTGAGCCGGGCAAGGAGAGCCCCTATCGCAGCCGTTCCATAGAGGAGAATCTCGACCTCTTTAGACGCATGCGCGCGGGTGTGTTTGAGGAGGGCGCGCACGTGCTGCGGGCCCGGATCGATATGGCCTCCCCGAACATCGTCATGCGGGACCCCATCCTCTACCGCATCAAGAAGCAGGCCCACTACCGCATTGGCACCCAGTGGTGCATCTATCCGATGTATGACTTCGCCCACTGCCTCTCGGACTCCATCGAAGGGATCACCCACTCCATCTGCACGCTGGAGTTCGAGATCAACCGCCCGCTCTATGATTGGATCCTCGACGAGCTAAAGACGCCATGCCATCCCCAGCAGATCGAGTTTGCGCGCCTCAACGTGAGCCACACCGTCATGAGCAAGCGCAAGCTCGCGGAATTGGTCGAAAAGGGATTAGTCAGCGGCTGGGATGACCCCCGGATGCCCACGCTGGCAGGGATGCGCCGGCGCGGCTACACTCCGGAGGCGATCCGCGAATTCTGCGAGCGCATCGGGGTTGCCAAGCGCGACAGCGTGGTCGATATGGAACTGCTTGAACACTGCGTGCGGGAGGATCTCAACCAACGTGCCCCCCGTGCCATGGCGGTGCTGCGACCTCTGAAGGTGATCATCGACAACTACCCAGAAGCAAAGACCGAAGAATTCAACGCATCCAACCACCCGCAGGACCCCGCAATGGGGTCGCGCAAGATCCCCTTCGGGCGCGAGCTTTACATTGAGCAGGATGATTTTCTGGAAGTGGCACCAAAAGGCTTCTTCCGCCTGGCACCTGGCCGCGAGGTGAGGCTGCGCAATGCCTACTTTATTACGTGCGAAGGGGTAGTCAAGGATGAGAAAACAGGAGAAATCCGCGAGGTACACTGCACCTATGATCCTGAGACAAGAGATGGCTACGCCCCGGACAAGAGAAAGGTCAAGGGGACCGTCCACTGGGTCTCAGCTGCTCACGCTTTAAAGGCGGAGATTCGCCTCTACGACCGCCTCTTTGCAGTAGCAAACCCCGGTGCTGAAGCCGAAAAGACAGGTTCTGATTTCAGTGAGTTTGTAAACCCTATGTCGCTGGAGACCCTGACGCAGTGCTATATTGAACCAAGCCTGGCCAAGGCCACTCCGGAAAGCCGCTTTCAGTTCGAGAGGCTCGGCTACTTCTGCGTCGATGCCGTTGATTTTTCTGCGAATAGGCTCGTCTTCAACCGTACCGTCACCCTGCGCGACACATGGGCCAAGATCATGGAGAAGGAGCAGTAATAAGAAACAACCGTACTATGGTGCGGAGAGGAAAACTTTCCTAAAAGAAAAAGAAAAGGAAGAAGGGGGTTAACTCCACTCGAGCTAACCCCCTCATTTTTTACTAGAGAAGTTCCCTTGCGCGTTTGTTGCAGTTCCGACTACTCCGTGCTCAGATATTCCAGCGTGATGGTTACCGTGCGGTTGAACGACCGGGCTTCCGGCGACAGGTTGTCGTACAGCGGCGTGTTCGGACCGACGCCCGAGTAGCGGATGCGGTCACCGGGGGCTTCGCCATAGGCAGCCGCCAGCAGCTTGTAAACTGCCAGTGCCCGGCGCTCGGAGAGCTTGATATTGTAGGTCTCCTTGCCGATGTTGTCGGTGTGGCCGACGATGTCGACCGTAGCCTTGGGCAGTTCCCGAATACGGACCACGACCTGGCTGACGATCTCCTGGTTGCGTTCGTCGATTGTATCCTTGTCAAAATCAAAGAGGATCAGGGCGTATTTTTCCTGCACCTTCAGATCCTGTTTTTGCGCGAGCCGCTGTTTGGTCTGGATGAAGGTGACCTTGATTGGCTCCGGGGACAACACCACGCTGCGCCCTTTGTTGTCCTGCAGCTCAAGCTTCACTGCAATGTCGCCGCCGCTGCCCATCGCCCCCAGGTCCTTGGTCGGCAGCGGGATCTGCAGTTCCGGTGCAGGAGCGCCTTGCCCTGCCAAATCGGTCAGGTTCCCACTGCCATTGGCGGCGGTGACCTTCCAGCGTACGATATCGCGCGGCGAGGTCACGTTCGGACGCAACGTCAGTGCAGGCGTATCGATCTGGGTTGCGAGATAGGCGCTCGGGATCGGGCTCAGGATCGCGGGATCCGTCGAGCGGATTTCCACCCGCCGGTTTTCCGCCTGTCCCTCCTTGAGCCGGCTCACGCTCGGCATCTCCGGCAGGTTCCGCACCTCGATTGCCATGCGCTCGGGAGCTATGTTCCAGACCTGCTGTAGATAATTCCTGATTATCTCGGCGCGCTGGGTGGAGAGCTTTTTATTCCCCGTCTCCGTGCCGGTGTTGGCATTGCATCCGACCAGGGTGATTGTGGCCCCAGGATGCTCTGTCAGCCGTTTGCCGACGATATTGAGCACCTGGTAGTACTTCTCGAGCGTACCGCGGAGCTGCTGCGGATCGAAGCCTGCGGTTTCTCCGGGCCCGGCGAAACGGACATACTGAGGGGGAATCTCGCTTGATCCATTGACGAAGTAGATATGACCGAGCATCGGCGAGGCATCGATGGTCTTGATCTCTTCGATCGTCAGGCTGGCCGGGGCAACGGTAGGTTGAAACATGTAGCTGACCACGTAGTAATACTGCATTGTCGAGGCGACGCTTTGGAAGATGGGGACGAGGTTCGCTGTTGACGCGGCCTTCCAGATTTGCCCTTTATTCTGGCTGGTGAACTTAGTCAGGAACCTGTCCTTCCCTGCGCCGGGCATGAAATCGATCGCATAGGCATTGAAAGGCCCCTTCCCCTGCGCTGCCTTGAAGACATCATCGCGGCTGTAGGCGCTGTTCAGGTCTTCCCCGTCGGAAAAGACCACCATGAACCTAGGTTCAGCGGCCGGCATTTTGCCGAGGAGGTCGAGGCCGGCCAGCATCGCTTCGTACAGTACCGTCCGACCGGTCATGCCCTCGCGGTAGGCCCTCGTCGCAAAGTCCCGCAACTCGGCAGGCTGGCTCGATTTGAAGGTTTCCACACGCAGCTTGCGGCCCCCCATGTTCAGCGTCTGCTTCATGTTGAAGACGACCATCTGCACCTGGTCGATCGGCCGGATGGTCTTCAGCAGTTCGCCGACGCCGGCGAGCAATGACTCAACGGCGTTGCGCTGATCCATCGAGGACGAATTGTCCAGCACCAGGACAATGTGCCGGGGCACCTCCTGGCTCTCGGCGATCGGCTGCACCGAGAGGATCTTCGCCACGAGGCCGGATTGCGTCACCGCAAAATCATCGGCACGCAACCCCAACAGCGGGTTTTTTCCGGCATCGACGACGCTTACGAGAACCTTACCATTCTCGATGACCCGGTCGATTGTCACCGTTGCGCCGGGTTTGGCAACCAGGATCTGAACATTGGACTCCTCGGCGGCGAATGCCGTCATCGCCAAGCTGCCGATTATCACTGCCACTAAGACTGCATAACGAAATAATTTTGTACTCATGACTGTCCTCCCCCTTATTATTGTTTTATCATTCCACTTTTCACGTGCCACTGTTCACTGATTATCTTCTCTGGGTTATTGTAAAATATTCTCCCCTTATCGCCTGCGGCTCTTTTTACGAGACTTTTTAGCAGGCGCTGGCTTTGACAGATCGGTTGTTTCCGACCCCAGCAGAATGGCGGCCCAGCGGGTATTCTCCGAGCTCTCCAGTGCAATCTTTACCATCATGGTCAAGGGGATCGACAGCAGCATGCCCACTGGCCCCAATATCCACCCCCAGAATATCAGGGAGAGAAATACTACCAACGTCGAAAGTCCTAACCCCCGGCCCATAAGGCGCGGCTCGAGAATGTTGCCAATTATCGTATTGATCACGAGATAGCCGACTGCAACCCCCACAGCCTGCCCCAGCCCCAGTTGTATGATCGTCAGGAGGACAGGTGGCACTGCCGCCATGATGGAGCCGATGTTCGGGATGTAGCTAAGGACAAAGGCCAAGACCCCCCACAAGAGGGCATAATCGACGCCCATGATGGTAAGAAAAATAGCCACACCCCCCCCGGTAGAGAGATTGATCACTGTCTTAAGAGCCATATACCGATTGACCGTGCTGATAAAATATTTTATGCGCTTGAGCGAGGCCTCCGGCTTGCGAAAAATGGCGTTAAGCTTGGCGGGAATACTCGAGGCCTCCAGGAGCATGAAGATGACCGTGAGCAATATCAGAAGCCCGTTGGTCAGCATCCCCACCAGCTGGTTGAGTAACTTGCCGACAAACTGCATGACTGCCGCAGCATTGAATATCTTGTCTAACTCTAGGCGGGCGACATCCACATGGTTCTGCTCGAGCCAGCCCAAGGCGGCATCAGTCTGCACGTTGAGTTTTGCCGTATACAGGGGCAATTTGGTTGAGAAAGTTGTTACCGAGGAGGCAACCAGACCGGCTACAAGCAAGAGGAAAATGAGAACCACCAACATGACGATGATCAAGGCAATCGCTGTTGGCACCTTTCTTTCCCGCAGCCAGAAGAGGGGCGGCGAGCTGATAACGGTGATAAAGGCCGCCAACAAGAAGGGAACGATAATAGCCTGGGCTGCCCGCATCCCCGCTACGACGACGACAAAAGCGGCAATAATGAGCAATACCTGCGCACCTTTTGATAGCTGATCACTTTTGTCCATTGATACATACTCCTGTTTTAAGGTGATATCCGGCTTTTATAAAATACACTGTGTTTACCGCTAAACCATTGGCGCGGCTGTACAGGCAGCCGTCGAAGTAACATTAATGTGGGAATAATTCTTCCTTGTACTATTCCCTCGTTAACTGCCGAGGATGTTGATCGCTCGTGATGCGACGACGACAATCGTCACGAGCGAAATCGTGCTTTCACACATCATCAGAATTTTAGCGCGCGACGTCAGCGGCATCGCATCGGTGGGGCTGAACGCCGTCGCCGTCGTAAATCCAAGGAAGAGGTAGTCGACGAACGTCGGTTGCCAGTCAGGGGGCACGTCTTCGGCAGCTCCCGTCTGCGGAAAGAGCCAATCCGGGTTTGTGCTCGCGTTGTTCAGCCGAGTTTCAGGGCCGCCGCGATCGATCTGCCAGTATAACAACGAGAACATAAGCACGTTGGTGACCCAAAACGCGATGCTGGAAGTGAGAAGCTGGAGGCCGCTGATCTCCCCCGATCGTCGGACCATGGCGTGGATCAGATACGCCAGTCCCGTTAGGGTTCCGACACCCACAACCACGAAGAAGAGCAACGTCGTCACGCGCTCGATGCGCAGCCACCGCGCTTTTGCGGCAGTCAGCACGACGGCAGCCATCGGTGCGATTACAGCGATCGCGACAACGTAGGAGAGCCAAATGGGGATGAGTCTGACGCGCCCGGGCAACACTGCCAGCAAGCAAACTACCGCGAGTACCGTCAGTGCGACGGGCCAGCGAGGTTCGATACGACGTTCGTGAACCGGTTCTTTCATAGGCGTCAAGAATCCTCTACGGAATTTTGCCAATTGTCATTCGTTATTGGCTGGGTCGTCGGCGCATGATGCGCGTGATTGGCCCGCGGATCACCGCGTAGGGCACGATCGCCAGTACGAAGGCGACCAGGAGCGCCTGCACGGGAAATACCCAGTGAAAAATGATCAGTTGGTACACCACGTCCAGAACGAATGCAACGATGAACACCTTGCGCACGTCCTTCCACCCGTGTCGAAGTATGTTATAACGATCAGCCGGGTTTGTAAAGACGGACCAGAGATAAGGCGGGCGGCCTTCACGGGCATCTTTCAGTCCGGCAAGGATGGCAAAGATGGCCGCCATGGCCGGCTGGATGATCAGGCGAAATTTCATCGGCCCCATCGTTCGACCTATGAGCATGTCCCCTGCGGCTCCGAATATCTCACCAATGGTCATGGGTTTTTTTGTTATTTCATAAATTTTAGCAATAAAGAAATACAAGGGTCAATTGGGCCTTGGTCCCATATACCTGACGCGCAGAAGCGAGTCGAAGAAGGGCTTGTGGCTTTTTTAGCCAGTCGGAATCGTCGCAATGGGAATGTCTTCTCTACCTCTGTTTCAGTAAGAAAGTTGCCCACTGTAGTCCGCCCGCCATGCCCCTAAACCTCACCTCAAGTATTATTTCTGTGCCTTTTCCCAGGCCTTATCGGGGTCGAATTTCTTCATGGAGCTTGCAATCTTTTCTGTGTCTTTGCCGAGGTCCTTCTGGTATACAACGCCATCCTGGTTTACCATGAAAGACATCACACCGGAGTTGCCGTATGCCGCAGGGTAAGCAACCATGGCAAAGCCTCCGATCATTTTGCCCTTCACCACGTAATCGTACGCTCCGCCTGGCGCATTCTTGCCCTGCGCCTTGATGATTTTATAGTAATAACCATGATAAGGGGTGGGGTTGCCGCCAGCCTTTTTCAAAATGTATCCTTCCTTGACAGCCGTAGCAGCCAGAGGTCCCAAAGGGCTTTGTTCTTCTCCCTCTTTTGCCTCCCAGTAGAGACCATTCTTCTTGCCCTTCTCACTCCTGAAGCTCTGCGCGTATTCCCGTATCCCATCGCCATCCCGGTCCTTCAGCGCGTATTCCCGTTGTGCATCTACATAGGCCAGGCATACCTGAATGACGCTCAATTCGTTGCGACCGATGCGCCGGCTCAGGATCTCTTCCTTGCCCGCTTCGGTGTCGAAAACCCAATTGTCACTTTTCTTAACAAGAGGGATCGGCATGGGCCAATCATCCGTTCCTATGTCGAGGATGACTTTCTTGTCACCTTCCCAGACGAGTTTGTTTTTTTGCTCATATTTCTGAGCAAACCACTCTCTCGTTTCCTTGTCGGCAACCTCATCGCCAGAACTAATGACATCTTTTCCCGCTGGCCCAAGGATCGCCAAGAGTTCTTTTGTATCATTTGCCTTGACTGCATCGATAAAGGCCTTCACCGCCTCTTCAGGAGATTTGAAGGTTTTTTGATTAGCCCCAGTCGCAAAGGTGGCCTGATAAAGCCCCACGGCCATGATAAGAGCCACGACGATTACAAAACCAAAAAAGTATATCGAACGTTTCTTTTGCTTCCATATATGGTTAGACATCGCTCATCCCTCCATCGAATTTTGCTGTGAGATGCATTGCTCCATGCTTAACGGCGCCCGCCGCCTCTGCCGCCGCCTCTGCCGCCGCCTCGCCCACCGCCGCTCCAACCACCGCCGCCTCTGCCACCACCTGATGAGGACATTCTATCGCGGCTCGCGTTGCCCCGGTTGCTGTAGTCTCTGGTACGGTTGCCGTCACCCATCCCCGAAAAGGCATCGTCCCTGCGCTGTCCCCCGATCTCTCCCCTGTCCCGACCGGTCTCCTGCCTCTGCCCTAAGGACTGTCTGCCTTGGTCAGTACGGCCACGGTAACCATCCCGGGCCGCAACGTCCCGGGTTGAAGCTCCTCTGTTATACTTCTGCGAGGTTTTCTGGTCCCGATAGGAAACCCCCTTGCGGTGGCTCGCATCGTGCTGCCATTTGCCCTGACCGCGGGAACCAGCCGGCAGTTGACTGGCATACTTATTTCGATCGATCTTGTTATTGATGTTAATGTTTTGGTTAATGTTGTGCTCTACATGCGCACCGTTCCAGTTAGCGTGCCCCCAGGCATAACCCCAGGCGGCACCAAGCCAGAAGCCACCTCCGTAACCATAGTAGGGATAGTAAGAGTAGGGATAATACCCCGTCCACCACCAGGTGCCGTAGACGAGCATCGGATCGTAGGTAGCTACATATACATAGGTCGGATTTGTAGGCTCGATCACGATGACATTCTCCTGCACAAGCACCTTCTGCTGGTCAGTGCTCTTGAGGTTACCCGCCTCTTTCGCCTTCAGCCTCAGTTTTTGGATCGTGTCCATCACATCCTTTTCTGAGGCCAGAAAGGCATCACCGAGCTTTATCGTCCAATCCAGTTTTTCATTCATCATTGTCAAGACCTCGGGACAGTTAACCAGCGACTTCACGCTCGGGTCCCAGTCTTGTTTTTCCAAGGCCGCCGTGAGCTGGTCTCCCTTCAGCGCCTTGTTCCCCTTAGCCCAGCGGTCCGCTTGCGCAATCTCGAGCGGATAGGTGGATGCCATCAGGACCTGTGTGAGCAGGTCGTCAGAATACAGGGCGATGGGAGCTAACATCTGGTCGAGCTCCTCCTGCTTGAATTTTTTTTGTGTTCCCTCAGTCTGCGCAAAAATCAACGCAGGCGCCACCATGAACAAGACGAGAAACCAAATCACTATGCCGATAAACGATCTTTTCCTCTTCATCTCACCCTCCTTGTTTTAATAGGTTGCTCAGATAATACCACTGCGAAGTTCTGTCTCTGCGCCGGGGTTATCTCAGGTCACGCAACAGCCGCTGAAATTCAGTCGACTCGTCGAGAAGCCGGTTCGCGACCTCACGTAGCTTATCCACCTCCTCATCAGATAACTTAAAAGAGGTTGGTAGCCTCTTAAAATACAGCCGCTCTGCTTCATCCTTCAACGCGTCAAACTTGACCTCTACCACATAAAACTTTATGTCACCGCAGGAGCCAGGTTCTGTTGAAACCACACCGCCCTTACACCTCTCGGTCCTTATCTCCGCTGCCCATGATTTAACGCTCTCCTTCAACAGAGCCAGGGTTTCCTCGTTGTACCGTTCGATTGCTATCGAGGAGTAGGAATCCATCATGGCCGCAAAGGGAGGGATGGCCTCGATTCTGTCCCACTTGCTATCCGTCTCCGTTTCCGCATTGACGACAATGACGACGACTTTGCGGGCATTTTCCCTGGGGGTCCCTTTGATCGCTGGCCAGATGCTTCCCCTCAAAATAACTCGATCGAGAATTGCCCTTAGGCCGAGATTGTCAGCCACGCCTCCATCGATAAGATGGATATAGCGCTTCTTTTTAGAGTCCAAATAAACCACGATGTTATTGGCCAGGTAAAACTGGCGCTCCGAGATGGCCCGGCCTTTGAGCAACTCTTTAAACCTTTCCGGCACCTTGTAGCCGCAGGTCCCGGCATAGTTCCGCAGGGTGACAGGACTCAAGAGCAGCGGAACTGCCGAGGAGGCGGCTGCCGCCCTTGCCACCGGAAAAGAAGAAAGGTCCGAACAGATGATATCGAATACATCCTGAGTGAATCCTATCCGTGTCCCATAGGTCATGTCCGTCGCATTGATAACGATAAGGGGCCCTGTCCTGGCTTCCATGTCGCCGAATGTGCCCTTTTCGAATATGTGCTTGTCATAATATTCGGCAGCGAGGTCGCTACGATCAAAAGTAGCCGAAAAGAGTTTGACCCAGTCGATAGGATTAAATAATACCCTGACGGCAAGTGCGCCCTGGATATTTTTCTTCAGAAACTTGGTTTCAAAATCCTGGAAGATACGCTCCCCAAAGAGACCGTAATACCCCGCGGTGAAGCTTCCCCCTGATACACTCGATATCCCATCCACCTCATCCAGAAGGCGGTGTTTCTTGCCCTCGACAGTAACTTCTGTACTCTTCAGCCTTTCCAGCACGCCGTAGGATAAGGCAGATGCCCGCGTTCCGCCGCCGGAGAAGGTGAGATAGAAAAGCATAGTATCTGAATTTTCTTCAGGTTTCACGTGGGCAATTCGGTAACCGGCGCCGGGACGATATTCCGTGATCGGCTGATTGATAGGATAGTGAACGCAAGCCGCCACTACCAGTAAAGCGAAAAGCACCCCGCTATTAATCAAACAACGAATTTTTTTCATGTTTTTCCCCTTTTAAACGAGTTAAAAAAACATCTAACAAGAGGAGGAGCCGTTATGAAAAGCCTATTATAAGGAAGAAATGATGTCAAGGCGAAGGCTCAGCCAAACCACTCCCTTAAAAAGCCGCAATACAAACAAAAGGGGCTCGCTCTCTTGAGCTAACCCCTTTTTTTATTCTCTGGCTGGGGGACCAGGATTCGAACCTGGATTCACGGAGTCAGAGTCCGTTGTCCTACCATTGAACGATCCCCCAATTTTTGTATTACTTTATCGAAACTCTTATGATACGTCAACGGCCTTTGTGCCTGGTATATAAAACTCTGCCCTTCAATCGGGCTATTGACATTGTCTATTGATTGTGATATCATTGGTTCAATGATCGCCTGGGATGAGGAGAAGGATAGATGGCTTACCAGGACCAGGGGTATTTCATTTTCGGAGATTGCCGATAAAATCCTTCAAGGCGACTATCTTGTTATTCTTGAAAATCCGAGGAGACCAGAGCAAGATCTATTTCTCATCTTGATAGAGGGTTATGTCTGGATCGTCCCCTTTGTTATAGATGAAGAGGAGACGATCTTTCTGAAAACGGCGTATCCGAGTCGGAAGTTTCATAAGATTTATGGGGGTAAACTATGAAGAAGAAGATTGAATTAACTGCTGAAGAAAGGGCGATAGAGGAACGTAGCTCTGAGTATAAGCCTGTTGCCGCGGCAAAGCGCAGCCGAATAGAGGCCATACTTGAAACGAGCAAGAAGACGAAGAATATTAATATCCGTATAAGCGAATATGACTTGGTGAAACTCAGGCAAAGGGCCGCGGAAGAAGGCATCCCCTATCAGACGCTTATTGCGAGTATCGTCCACAAATACGTTTCTGATCGCTTGGTTGATGAGAAAGCAATCGTCAAGTCCTTACAGCTTATGGGACAGCATAAAGGATAACCCTCTCTCTGCCCGCTTCTTGATCAGCTCGGCGTCTGCCCCTTGGGCAATGGCGCCATACGCCCTTACCGACCTGTCTCTCGCAGTTCAGGAGCAGTTGTAAAAAATCCTCAAGATCGGTATAGTAAAATCATCGTTGTGATAGCTTCATGGAGAGGAACAGACTGATGGAAGAATTGAAAAAGGCGTTACTCGACCAAAAAGGACGTTTGGGGGATCTGCGAGGTTATCTTTGACCTTGAGGAGAAGGGGAAACGGATACAGGCGATCGAGAAACAGGAGGGGGTGCCCGGCTTTTGGGCAGATCCCCAAAAGGCCCAGGAACTCTTGAGAGAAAAGGCAGGCCTGCTCCGGACCATAGATGCCTGCACAGGTCTGACAAAAGAATGGGAGGAGATCGAGATCCTCTTGGAGATCGCCGAGGTGGAGGATGGGGGGGAGGCTGCCGAGGCCCGGGAGAGGCTGGCTGAGACTGAAAGGCGGCTCCAGGCCCTGGAGCTGGAGAGAAAGTTTACTGACAAGGACGATCCCCGCAACGCCATTGTCAGCATCAACGCCGGTGCCGGAGGAACCGAGGCGCAAGATTGGGCAGAGATGTTGCTGCGCATGTATCTCAGGTGGGCCGAGCGCAGGGGGTTTTCCGCCGAGATCGTCGACATCCTCACAGGGGAAGAGGCGGGGATCAAAAACGCAACGTTTCTGGTCAAGGGGGAGTATGCCTACGGCAACCTGAAGGCGGAGGCCGGGGTCCATCGTCTCGTCAGGATCTCCCCTTTCGATGCAAGTAAGAGGCGGCATACCTCCTTTGCCTCGGTTTTTGTCTATCAGGAAACCCCGGACGACGTGGTCGTCGATATTGACGAGGCTGACCTCAGGATAGATACCTACCGCTCCGGTGGGGCAGGTGGGCAGCATGTGAACAAGACCGATTCAGCCGTCCGCATCACCCATCTCCCCACGGGAATCGTGGCACAGTGTCAAAATGAGCGCTCTCAGCATAAGAACAAGGCCACCGCGCTGAAGATCCTCAAGGCCCGCCTCTATGAGCTGGAGATGCGTAAACGGGCCGAGCGGATGGAGGAGATGCACAGGGGAAAAAAGGACATTGCCTGGGGGAGTCAGATACGCTCCTATACCCTCCACCCCTACCGGCTGGTCAAAGACCACCGGACCGGCGTGGAAAGGGGCGATGCGGAGACGGTCCTGGACGGTGACATCGATCGCTTTATCGAGAGCTACCTAATGAATCAATAGCCACCTCGGGGGCGGGCGGGGCAGCTTGACTTTCCAGGGGAATAAGACTACAATCGTATTGTCCTATGAAAGAGGATAACGGAGTAGAAAGATTCGTCGTTTTGGAGGATAGGTTAAACAAGATACTGAAGGGCTATAC
>Ga0299912_10002935_pt1 | contig 13998 bp, 8 predicted proteins | sample RVTome_2_FD_207667 | JGI IMG/M metagenome (GOLD analysis project Ga0299912, IMG submission 207667) | Soil microbial communities from uranium-contaminated site in the Upper Colorado River Basin, Wyoming, United States - RVT95D214 (version 2) ...
GTGAGCCAGCTTTCATCCGGTGTGCGATGCACAGAGCTTGCTAATCGCCAGTCTGCGATGAGACTGCTTCCGTCGAACACTCCTATGACGGTGTGGGTATTGCCGATGTCAATTGCGAGAAGCATCAGGGGGAGGATGTAAGAAAAGACGTTGGATGTAAGAAGTCAGGAAACAGGCAATTGCCGGTTAGCCGGGTGACGAGCCGACGACGATCACATCGCCCGCGAACACCGTCTGCGTAGACTCGTTTGTCTGGATGATGAGCCCGCCGTCGCTGTTCAGCCCTTTCACGATTCCGGTAATCAATGTACCTTGCTGGGAGATCGATATCGGTTTATCGATGACTGAGGAACGCGAAAGCCAGACAGATAGGATTGATGGAGATCCGGAGTTGCGAAGATTACTGTAATTCCGTTCGAGGGAGCGAAGAGTCTCGCGGAAAAGATCCGCTCGATCCACTTCTCTGTTGGAGGCGAGGGACAGCGAAGTCGCCGTCTGAATGAGATCGTTGGGGAAGTTCCGCTGATTTACGTTGATCCCGATGCCGAGGATCACGTACTCACTTGAGTTATCTTTGAACGATCCTTCGATGAGAATGCCCGCTACCTTCTTCTTGTCGATCAGCAGATCGTTCGGCCATTTGCATTCCACCCGGAGCTGAGTGACCCGCTCGATTGCTTCCGCCAGGGCCACGGCTGCATACAGGGAGAGCAGGTTAAAGCCTTCGTTACTGAGTTGTGGCCTGAGGACGACGGAGAAGGTCAGATTCTCGTGAGGATTGGAGTACCAGGGTCTGCCTAGCCGGCCTCTGCCTGCAGTCTGCCCCTCCGAGATGACCACTGTGCCTTCCAGAGCCCCGACCCCCGCAACCGCTTTTGCACAGTTGTTGGTGGAATCAATGGTCTCGAATGTGTAAATCTTGTTGCCGAATGTGCGTGTCTTCAATCCCTTGCGCAGAGCTTTCTCGGTGAACATTCCACGCCGCCTCACAATATGGTAGACGTTGGCATCGTTTCATGCCGTGGACTGGAAGGGAGGAGGTCCCTCGAGCCCGGCGCAGTATCGGGTGCTTTTGATTCTGGTTTGCTGCGGGAAGACGCTGCATGATACCGAAACAATAGTGTAATGTCAAGTCCAGTGGAATGCGTATCCCGAGGATGCTAAATTGGCAGAAATGTAAAAAATGTCATGCATCCGGAAGAAAACCACGACATCTTGTCAGATCAATGGCACAAACTCCGTTCGTAGGCGATATGTAGAAATGTTGATAATTTATTATGACGTATGAAGTTGTGGAATTCATGCTTTCCTGTCAGCACGTGGCATGCACCTTGCGATAAATACTCACCAGATTAGTGTGCGCAGCTTGCTATTTCGATTTATTTCAACCAAAGGAGGTTGCACTCATGGGTAAGACCATAGGAATTGACTTGGGCACTACGAACTCCGTCGTGGCGGTGATGGAGGGAAACGAACCCGTTGTCATCGCGAATTCCGAAGGGGGAAGAACGACTCCATCAGTTGTTGCATTCACGAAAACAGGTGAGCGGTTGGTGGGACAGGCGGCAAAGCGCCAGGCTGTAACCAATTCACAAAACACTGTGTTTTCGATCAAGCGGTTCATGGGTCGTTTTTACAATGAGGTAACTGAAGAGATGAAGCTCGTTCCGTACCAGGTCACGCGTGGTGACAACAATACGGCCCGTGTTGATGTAGGGGGCAGGATCTACTCGCCTCCCGAAATCAGTGCGATGATCCTCCAAAAGATGAAGCAGACCGCTGAAGACTACCTCGGTCAAAAAGTGACAGACGCTGTGATTACAGTACCGGCGTATTTCAATGATGCTCAGCGTCAGGCGACAAAGGAGGCGGGGGAGATTGCGGGCCTGGCCGTGAAGCGAATCATTAACGAGCCCACGGCGGCCGCACTCGCGTACGGGCTCGACAAGAAGCACAAGGATATCAAGGTTGCCATCTACGACCTTGGGGGAGGCACCTTCGATATCTCGATCCTCGAGCTCGGTGAGGGTGTGTTCGAAGTGAAGGCCACAAACGGTGATACGCACCTTGGCGGCGACAACTTCGACCAGCGAATTGTGGATTACGTCGCGGATGAGTTTAAGAATCAGGAAGGGATAGACCTACGAAAGGACCCGATGGCACTCCAGCGCCTTCGCGAGGCGTCCGAAAAGGCGAAGATGGAGTTGTCTCAGCTCATCCAGACGGAAATCAATCTGCCCTTCATCACGGCAACTGCTGAAGGGCCGAAGCACCTCAACATGGCACTTACCCGGGCGAAGTTCGAGCAGCTTGTTGATGACCTTATCAAGCGGAGTGTTGGACCCGTTGAACGCGCAATCACAGACTCCGGTCTCTCACCGAACCAGATTGATGAAGTGATTCTGGTCGGCGGAATGACTCGCGTTCCCAAAGTGCAGCAGCTTGTGAAGGACATCTTCGGTCGTGAGCCGCACAAAGGAGTCAACCCTGATGAGGTCGTTGCGGTCGGTGCCGCTATTCAGGGCGGTGTTCTCGCCGGCGATGTGACCGATGTGTTGCTGCTGGATGTGACACCATTGTCCCTTGGCATCGAGACTCTCGGCGGTGTAATGACGAAGCTGATTGATGCGAATACCACAATCCCGACACGGAAGAGCGAAATCTTCTCTACCGCATCGGATAGCCAGCCGTCGGTTGAGATCCACGTCCTCCAGGGCGAGCGCCCGTTGGCAATCGATAACCGCACGCTTGGCAAGTTCCATCTCGATGGAATACCGCCAGCACCGCGTGGAGTCCCGCAAATAGAGGTGACATTTGATATCGACGCGAATGGCATCCTCCATGTGTCGGCAAAGGACAAGGGCACCAATAAGGAGCAATCGATCCGGATCACCTCCTCAAGCGGCTTGAGCAAGGAAGAGGTGGAGAAAATGAAGAGGGAGGCTCAGGAACACTCGTCTGAAGATAGGAAAAAGAAGGAGGAGATTGATCTGAAGAACCAGGCCGATAACCTGACGTTCCAAACCGAAAAACAGCTGAAGGAGTTTGGCGATCGGCTGAGTGCCGAAGCAAAGGGCAAGGTGGAGAGCGCCAACGAAAAGTTAAAGGAAGCCGTCAAGAACGGCAACATAGCCTCAATCAAAAGCGCCATGGAGACTCTCAACACGGCGTGGAACGAAGCGTCATCACAGATGTATCAGCAGGCAACCGGAGCGGGTGCAGGGCACGGCCCGCAGGGAGGTGGACCTCAGCCCGGGCCGGGAACCGGCGGTAAAGCGGATGAGAAGAAGGTGGAAGATGCCCAGTACGAGGTTGTAGACGACAAGGGCAAGAAGTAACGAGAGCCATACCGCAGGGGCTGCATACCAACTCTGCGCAACCCGGTGATGCGTGACCTTATGTACGTGCAAGGCGAGGCAGTCCCTCGCCTTTCGTATGATGCTGTTTCTCTCTTCGAAAAGGAAGAGAAAGGATTGGCAAAAACATGAACTTTAACAAATTCACAATAAAATCACAGGAGGCTGTACAGAACGCGCAAGAGATTGCGTCCAGCTACGGCAACCAATTCATCGAGCCCGAGCATTTGCTGGCCGCGCTGGTGCAGGATTCGGGTGGGACGGTTGTTCCGATTCTTCAGAAAGTCGGCGCGAATGTCAATTACATCAAAATCAAGACCAATGAGCTGTTGGAGAAATCGCCCAAGGTCAGCGGTGCCGGACTCGGAAACCAGGCGATCTCTCAGGGGCTGGGCCGGGTTTTCGAACGTGCGCTCAAGCAGACGCAGGAACTCCGGGACGAGTACGTCAGCACTGAACATTTGCTGCTAGCGCTTGTCGAAACGCCTGACTCGAACGCAGGGAGACTGCTGCAGAGTCAGGGGGTGATCCCCGAAGTCGTCTATAAGGTGCTGAAGGAGATCCGCGGGACGCAACGCGTGACCGACCAGAGTCCAGAGGACAAATATCAGGCATTACATCGCTATGGTCGCGATTTGAACGAGCTCGCACAGAAGGGGAAAATGGACCCGGTGATCGGCCGCGATGAAGAGATCCGGCGTGTCTTGCAGGTGCTCTCCCGGCGCACGAAAAACAATCCCGTTCTCATTGGCGAGCCCGGCGTCGGCAAGACTGCAATCGCAGAAGGGATAGCGGATAGGATTGTCAAAGGAGACGTTCCTGAGACCCTGAAGACCAAGCGCATCGTTGCTCTTGACATGGGCTCCCTCGTCGCTGGGACGAGCTTCCGCGGGCAGTTCGAAGAGCGACTCAAGGCACTCCTGAAGGAGGTCGAAGAATCGAACGGCGAGATTATCCTGTTCATCGACGAGCTGCATACGCTCGTGGGTGCCGGCGCGGCTCAGGGCGCGGTCGATGCAGCCAACATGCTCAAGCCCGCCCTCGCCAAAGGCGAGCTTCGCGCCATCGGCGCCACGACGATTGATGAATATAGAAAGTATGTCGAGAAGGATCCTGCCCTGGAGCGGCGGTTCCAACCTGTATTGGTTGACGAGCCGAGCGTTGAAGACACGATTTCCATTCTCCGCGGATTGAAGGAAAGATACGAGGTTCATCACGGCGTTCGAATCACCGATGGCGCCCTTGTGGCGGCAGCTCAGTTGAGCCATCGCTACATCTCCGATCGGTTCCTCCCTGACAAGGCGATCGACCTCGTCGACGAAGCCGCGTCCAAGCTGCGGATCGAGATCGACTCGATGCCGGAGCAACTTGACACTGTCGAGCGTAAGCTCAGGCAGCTCGAGATCGAGCGGGAAGCGGTGCGGAGGGAAAACGATGAGGCTTCGAAAGAGCGACTTGCAGCAATCGAACAGGAGATTGCCGAGCAGCACCAGACACGCACCGAACTGACGGCCCACTGGCGGGTTGAAAAGGATCTCATCCAGTCCATCAGGACGATGAAGGGGGAGATCGAGCAGGCAAAGCTTGAGTCGGAGAAGAAGGAACGAGAGGGTGACCTGGCTCGTGTTGCAGAATTGCGCTACGGCCTGATCACAAGTCTGGAGAAGAAGATCAAAGAGGCTTCCTCAAAGTTGCAGGCCGCCCAGCACGATCGCAAGATGCTCAAGGAAGAAGTTGATGCCGAAGACGTTGCCGAGATCGTGTCGCGTTGGACCGGCATCCCGGTCACGCGCATGCTCGAAAGTGACAGGGTGAAGCTGTTGCATCTCGAGGAGCGGCTGCATCAGCGGGTGATTGCGCAAGATGAAGCGGTTCATGCTGTCAGCGATGCCATTCGGCGATCAAGGGCGGGGCTGCAAGATGAAAAGCGGCCGATCGGCTCGTTCATCTTTCTTGGCAGCACCGGTGTTGGAAAGACGGAACTGGCCCGGGCGCTCGCGGAATTTCTCTTCAACAATGAGAACGCGCTGGTACGCATCGACATGAGTGAGTATATGGAAAAATTCTCCGTATCGAGGCTTATCGGTGCCCCTCCGGGCTACATCGGGTATGACGAGGGAGGCCAACTCACGGAAGCAATCCGGCGAAAGCCGTATTCGGTTGTGCTGCTGGATGAAATCGAGAAGGCACACACGGAAGTGTTCAACGTCTTGCTCCAAGTACTGGATGAAGGGAGGCTCACGGACAACAAGGGCCGTACTGTTGATTTCAAGAACACCATCATCATCATGACCTCGAATCTCGGCTCTCATCTCATTCAGGAAAAGATCAACGCCGACTTCAAGAATGAGCACACATGGGATGAGGTATTCTCCGAGCTGAGACAGGAGCTCTATGCCATGTTGAGACAAACGATCCGGCCTGAGTTCTTAAACCGCATTGACGAGATCATTGTGTTCAAGCCGCTCAACCGGCACGATATCCGCCAGGTGGTGGCGCTGCAACTCGCGCGTGTTGAAGCACTGCTTGCGAAGCAAGGGATCACCATCGAGGTGACAGACGAGGCGAAAGACTGGATCGCCAAGCTTGGCTATGACCCAACATTCGGAGCACGGCCGTTGAAACGTGTGATCCAGAAGCACGTCGTCAACACCCTCTCCGAGGCGATTCTCAAGGGCCAGTTTTCCGAAGGAGACACCCTCGAAATTGGCCTGAACGCACAAGGTCTTATTGAATTCACAAAAAAAGTGACTGCTGAGGGGTTGCGGGATAGGCAAAATCCCGTCCTGAAAGCGAGTTTTTGAGGTCAAGGCAAGCGGTTAGGGGTTGTGATCTGGGGTTTACGCTGCGTCACAACTTCTTTTTTGCTATTGCTTCAACAGGCCCCATTTACTACCTTTTTTTCAGATTCAAGAACGCCACTCCTGCTTTTTCTCACTCCAAAGGGCCCTCGCTCACCCAAGTCAGAAGTGGCTGCTCTTCAATATGCCTATGGAAGGATCTATGATTTCACTGGTAGTTCATGGTGGTGCCTGGAACATTCCAGACGAATTGGTTGATGCTCACCGACATGGGGTACTTCAGGCAGTGAAGGTGGGGTGGGGTATACTGAGCAAGGGCGGTTCTGCGGTGGACGCGGTGGAGGCGGCCATCAAGTACATGGAGGATGATGAGACATTTGACGCGGGCCGGGGGTCGTTCATCAACGCTGCTGGCGAAGTAGAGCTCGATGCGAGCATCATGAACGGGAAAACGTTCCGTGCGGGTGCAGTTGCTGCCGTGCAAAACGTCAGGAATCCGATTTCGCTGGCGCGATCCGTTATGGAAGAGAGTGAACTTGTCTTGCTGGTTGGCATCGGGGCCACGCGGTTTGCGCGCGAGCACGGCATACCAACCTGCCGTCAGGACGATCTGATTACTAACCGTGAGCTCGAACGCTGGCGCGAAGCGCAACGTAATGGACACCAACTGACGAAAGAAGCCTTCAGAAGGAAGAAGGTCCCGGTTGGGACTGTTGGTGCAGTTGCTCTTGACCGTGGAGGCACCGTTGCGTCTGGTACCTCTACCGGCGGGACGCCCAACAAATACCCGGGGCGTGTGGGTGACGCACCGCTGATTGGTGCGGGTACCTATGCCGACAACGCGATCGGCGGCGTCTCGACGACCGGTTGGGGGGAATCCATGATCAAGGTCGTCTTGGCGAAAACCGTCATCGACTTCATACAGAAATTTGACGGTGACGTGGAAAAGGCGGCCAACGAAGGTATCAAGGTCCTTGCTCGCAAAGCAGAGGGATATGGTGGCGTCATTGCATTGACACGGGGTGGGGAAATCGGGGTTTCCTTCAACACTCCCCGGATGGCGCGCGCGTATATCTCGTCGGAAATGAAGGTACCGTTCGTCGCGGTCTGATTGCCACGGATTTCGGAATGTATCCCGCATGGTGACCGCCGGAATGACCAGAGTCTGACCCTTTACCAAAGTCAGACTTTTTTTTGTTCTCCCCTATGAGGAAAACTTCACTCATCGGACATGTTGTCGAGCTGCATGAGGAAATCCGCCAGACGCCTCGTCCAGCCGACACTATTGTGAAGGATTTCTTTCGCGCACGACATTATCTCGGGTCGAAGGATCGGCGGTTCATTAATGATGTCGTCTATGGCATCATCCGTAACCGGACCCTCATGCAGGTCTACGTCGAGAGAGCCGTAGGTGTGTTAGGCTACCAGCCGCGTTACCGTACCATTCCCTCCTTGGCCTTGTACATCGCATATGCTGTCAAGATACTTCGCGAGAATACTGAGTCGGTTCTACCCGATGTGGCCGCTCTTGCGCATATCCATCTTCCGGATTTCGATTGCATGGCTTTTGTGCAGGCTGTCCAACGTGCGGAAGTGCCCGTCGACATTGTGAATGATCCGGTACGTCGCATAGCGGCTTTCTACTCGTTTCCTGAGTTTGTAGTGTCCGAATGGATTCGTCGGTACGGCGAAGCGGAGGCAGAACTTCTGTGCGGATCGCTCAACCATCCCGCGCCGACGACTGTCAGAGTCAACACGCTCAAGACGAACGTAGAGAACTGCCAGCGGGCATTGAAACGTGAGGGCGTCGCAGCAATGCGCACAGAGCTCTCCCCCGCGGGGTTGGTGCTCGAAAGGCGGGTGAATGTCAACGGGCTCGAGAGCTTTCGCCGGGGGTTCTTCGAGATGCAGGACGAGGGCAGCCAGTTGCTCTCGTTTCTGCTCGACCCGCACCCGGGCGACCGTGTCATCGATGCCTGTGCCGGCAGTGGAGGCAAAACGCTGCACCTCGCGGCACTCATGGACAACACGGGGGAACTTGTTGCTGTGGATGTGGAAGATCATCGCCTCCGTAATTTGACCGAGAGAATCAGCCGGGCCGGAGTCTCCATTGCCAGCGCGTGTCTTGTGGGGCGTGATGATGCGACCATTGCCGGGTGGTATGCAAAAGCGAACCGAGTTCTGATCGATGCCCCGTGTACGGGTGTCGGAACCTTCCGGCGCAATCCGTCGGCGAAGCTTTCTCTCGCCAAAGAGATGGTGGCACGGCTCTCCGACACTCAACGCTCAGTGCTCAACAGCTATGCGGGGCTGGTTGCACCGGGGGGGCGGCTTGTATATGCGACCTGTTCGTTGCTGGAGAGTGAAAACGAGGGCGCGGTGGACTGGTTTCTCAAGACGCATGAGGACTTCACTGTGCTACCCGCGCACGAGGTTCTTGCAGGCCTGGGTATCCAGCTTGAGGGAACTTCGCGCTTCTTGACTCTCTTTCCTCACAAGCACTCCACAGACGGATTCTTTGCTGCAGTGATGGAGAGGCGGGCGTAACGTGTCGTTGATTCTCATACACTTTTTTTCTAGGTTGTTGCTCAGGCCGCTGCTTTAATGCAGCGGTCCGTGTCCGCCTCTTCGAGTCTTCCAAGGAGAATTGTTCAATGAAGGTATCGGCTCTCTTCGCCGCGGCGATCATGGTCATTGTTGCAGGATGCAACAGGCCGTCGGCCAGGGATTTATTTACGAAAGCGCAGGAGGCTCAGAAAGCGCGGAACTTCCCTCAGGCACTCGATGGATATGCCAAAGTGGTTCAAGAGCATCCTCAAACCACCGTGGCCGAGACTTCGATGTTTGCCATTGCAACAATACGACAGATGGACACACACCAGTCCGCCGAGGCAGTCAATGCCTACAAGCGGTACATTGAAAGATATCCTGACGGAGGCTTCTCCGCCGAGGCTGCCTTCCTGATTGGCTACATATACAGCAACGATCTGCACAACCTTGACAGCGCAGGAGCTGCATACGGGCGCTTCCTCGCCAAGTATCCTAAACACGAACTCAGTCTCGCAGCTGAAAAAGAACTGCAGAACCTCGGCAAATCGCCCGAAGAAATCCTACAGCAAACTGCTCCATTGACATCGCAACAGGAAAAGACGGCTCCCAACGTTGTAGCGAGGCGCTCGAAAAGGAGGTAGCTGCGCTCGGACCGTCTTTGGAGAGCTCCTGCCTCATGATGAAGCGGGTACCTCTTCCACAGCCGGCATATCGCAGCCCTGTAATCTCACACATTGGTAGCAGCAGCGTGGAAGAACATTACTGGAAATACCTTCAGCCGCATGTGGTCTCCAAGCTCGCGAACATGGAACTGCGTGCGAGACTCGTTGTGGAGGGTTTCATTACCGGACTGCACAAGAGCCCGTATCACGGATTCAGCGTGGAGTTTGCCGAGCATCGCCAATACATGCCGGGGGATGAGATTCGCCGCATTGACTGGAAGATCTACGGCAAGACCGACCGCTATTACATCAAGCAGTACGAAGAAGAGACAAACCTGAAGTCGTACGTTGTGCTCGACGCAAGCAAGTCGATGGACTACGCGTCGCCTGGGAACATCACGAAGCTCGAATATGCCTCGTACCTTGTCGCATCACTCTCTTTCATGATGTTGAAGCAGCAGGACGCCGTGGGTCTGACGGTGTTTGACGAGCATATCACGACATTTCTCCCCCCGCATGCTACACGCGCGTATTTGCGGCAGATCCTCGTTACGCTGGAAAAGTTGAAGGCGGGGAGCACGACGGGTGCCGGCCGTTCGCTCCACCAGGTAGCCGACCGCATTCGCCGGCGGGGGCTGGTAATTGTGGTGAGCGATCTTCTGGATTCGCCCGACGAGGTCATTGCCGCACTGAAGCATCTCCGCCACAAGAAGAATGAGGTCATTGTCATGCATGTGCTCGACCCCTTGGAGCGCACGTTCGCGTTCGGGAGCGATGCGATCTTTAGGGACATGGAAACGTCCGAGCGGTTGATGACCCAGCCGTGGCAAATCCAGAGGGCGTATCAGCGCGAGATGGCTGTCTTTCTTGAACGATACAAAAAGGAATGTCGCGAGAATTACATTGATTATGTCCTACTTGATACGGTGACGCCGTTTGACGTTGCGCTCATGGAATATTTGAGCAAGAGAGAGAAAATGTACTGAAATCGTAGTGTCTCGGATCAAGTTTTTGCGCCCATCGGTGCAGTGTGCCGATGGGTTTTTAGTTGAAATTCGTTTCCGATTGTCATAGGTTAAGAAATTGAAAAGCCCTGCACTCGTCAGCCTACATGTCCGATCACGAACATAAGCCAACGGCAGCGCCGATGCCTCCCGCGTTCCAGGACCTGATCATTATCAGAGGGGCGCGTGAGCACAACCTGAAGAACATCGACGTCGACATCCCGCGCGATAAGCTTGTGGTGATCACCGGTCTCTCAGGATCGGGCAAATCGAGCCTAGCGTTCGACACAATCTATGCAGAAGGTCAGCGCCGCTACGTCGAGAGTCTTTCCGTCTATGCCCGTCAGTTCCTTGATGTGATGGAGCGGCCCGACGTCGATTACATCGAGGGATTGAGCCCTGCCATATCGATCGAGCAAAAGACCGTCAGCCACAACCCGCGGTCCACGGTCGGGACGGTCACTGAGATTTACGATTACCTCCGGCTTCTCTTCGCGCGGGTCGGCGTGCAGTATTGCTATAGCTGTGGCCGCAAGGTTGAGAGACAGACCACAGACCAGATCATCGACAGCATCATGAAGATGGGCGAAGGGACCAGGGTGCACATCCTGGCGCCGGTTGTCCGTGGGAGAAAGGGACACTATCGTGAACTGTTCGAAGAAATCCTTCGGGATGGTTTCCTTCGCGTCCGCGTCGATGGGGCGATCCGCGAGATCGGGCGCGGCATGCACGTTGACCGTTACAAGATCCATAACATCGAGATCGTTGTCGACCGGATCGTGGTGAGAAAAGAGGCCCGGTCGCGCGTTGCTGACTCCGTTGAGGTGGCACTGAAGTTTGGCGCGGGAGTCATCATTGTCAACACAGACCGTCCGGCCGAGCCTCGGGCAACTGGAAGGACTGCCGTCAACGCTCGGATGCCGAAAAACCGGAAAGCGGCGGAAGGCGAAGACGTGTTGTTCAGCAGGCACCTCTCGTGCGCGCACTGCAACATCAGCTACGAGGAACCGGCCCCCAATTCCTTTTCGTTCAATTCTCCCTATGGCTCCTGTCCGGCGTGCGACGGCCTCGGCGAGATCAAGGAGCTTGATGTCGACCTCGTCATTCCGGACGATTCACTCTCGATCAACGAGGAGGGCCTCGCGCCGCTCGGCAAGCCGCGGTCGACGTGGGTGTTTAGCCAGCTTCGAGCGGTAGGGAAGAAGTATGGCTTTGATTTCGACACTCCTATTGGAAGAATGTCGAAGCGGGCAATGGAAGTGCTCCTCCACGGCGGCGGTGACGAGAAGTTCGAAATTGAGTACAGGTTCAGCAGCGGCCGCACCGTTGTGTACAAACACCGTTTCGGAGGGCTGTTCGATATCCTCAAACATTACTACGACGATACCAACTCGAACAACATCCGCGAATGGGTGGAAGCGTACATGAACGCCAGACCCTGTGCAACGTGCAACGGCGGAAGGCTGAAGAAGGAGAGCCTGGCTATCAAGCTGCAGGATGCATCAACTGGAACGCTGTACAACATTCATGGTATTGTGACTCTCTCCGTCGAGGCTGCTGCGGAGTTCTTCCGGACGCTGAAGCTCACCGACCGCCAGATGATGATTGCCGAACAGGTCGTGAAAGAGATCCGGCAGAGACTCCAGTTCCTGATGAATGTCGGTCTCGATTACATAGCGCTTGACCGACCCGCGCGCACGCTTTCCGGCGGAGAAGGACAGCGAATCCGGCTGGCCACGCAGGTGGGCTCGCAGCTTGTTGGAGTGTTGTATATCCTCGATGAACCCAGCATCGGGCTCCATCAACGTGACAATCGGAAACTCATTGAATCTCTGCGGAAGCTCAGGGATCTCGGCAATACGGTGCTGGTAGTGGAACACGACAAGGAAATGATCGAGAGTGCCGACTTCGTGGTTGATCTCGGACCCGGAGCCGGCGAACATGGCGGACATCTTGTGACATGCGGTCCTCCACACCAGCTCGCCCTGAAGAATGAGTCGATCACGGTCCGGGGTGACGGATTCGACGGCGACTCGATTACGGCACAGTACCTGTCCGGTTTGCGCACGATACCAGTGCCAAATGAACGCCGCAAAGGGAACGGCAAGTACGTGGTTGTTGCAGGAGCGACAGGCAACAATCTCAAGAACGTCACACTCGAGGTCCCACTCGGCAAGTTCGTTGCAGTAACAGGAGTGAGCGGTTCAGGGAAGTCGTCGCTCATCGACGAGACGCTGTATCGCATTCTTGCCCGCAAGTTCTACAAGTCTACCCTTGTCCCGCTCCCGTACGAAAAGATCCATGGCCTCAAGAACGTCGACAAGGTTGTGGACATTGACCAGTCCCCGATCGGCCGGACGCCGCGCTCCAATCCTGCAACCTACACAGGGCTATTCGGACTGGTCCGCGATCTGTTCACACAAATGCCGGAGGCAAGAATCCGCGGTTATAAGCCAGGCAGGTTCAGTTTCAACGTCAAAGGGGGACGTTGTGAAGGATGCGAGGGGGACGGCGTGAAGAGAATTGAAATGAACTTCCTGCCCGATGTGTACGTGCTGTGCGATGTGTGCAAAGGAAAGAGATACAACCGTGAGACTCTGCAGGTATTGTACAAAGGGAAATCGATTGCCGACGTGCTGGACATGACCGTTTCAGAAGCAGTCGAATTCTTCAGTGAGATTCCGGGCTTGCAGCGAAAGCTGCGAACACTTCATGATGTTGGTCTGGGATATATCAAACTCGGTCAGCAGGCAACGACTCTCAGTGGCGGAGAAGCCCAACGGGTCAAATTGTCGACAGAACTTTCCAAGGTTGGTACAGGCAACACGCTGTACATCCTCGATGAACCGACGACGGGCCTCCACTTTGAGGATATCCGGATGCTGCTGCACGTGCTGAACAAGTTGGTGGACAAGGGCAACACTGTTATCGTGATCGAGCACAATCTCGACGTTATCAAGACCGCAGATTGGGTGATTGACCTCGGTCCAGGCGGCGGTGACGCAGGCGGACGGATCGTTGCTGAAGGGACTCCTGAGGAGCTTGCCCTTGTTGAGGAATCGGCCACCGCTGGTTTCATCAAGGCTGAATTGCAGCTCCGCACGGGAGATAAGCAGTAGGGGGGTCAGGTAGCACATGAGTTGGGTTTACACAAGGCGTCCTTTCTGTTGGTGAAGCGCAGAACCGGCAAGACTTCTGAGCTACCCGTTCTTTCTACGACAGCCTCAGTTGGCGAGAAGGGTGAAACCGTGATGGGGCGAGGCGAACGGGAGTTCAGGGAAATATGTAGAAATTCGGCACGAACGAAAACCGGCCGGGGTAAAGACCTCGGCCGGTGTCGTTTGAACAATGGGTGAAGCAGTTCTCAGGTCAACCGCTCACAGGTCGTCCCTGAGAGACAAAGGGATTTCCTTTGAAGAGAAAACGCCATTTGTGCCTCTTGCCGACTGATATTCCGATGCGAGTCGTGGTCTGGATTGCCGGCCTTGGTTCAGCGCGTGCATCTCTGGCCAACCATATCCGGTTGCCGCAGAGGTCGATTCCGTTCTCCTTACGGCCGACGGCAAAGGCCTGGCAGAGTTTTGCAGGACCACTGCACAGTCCAGTGGCTGCTGCGTCTTTTGGG
>Ga0299912_10002936_pt1 | contig 13997 bp, 6 predicted proteins | sample RVTome_2_FD_207667 | JGI IMG/M metagenome (GOLD analysis project Ga0299912, IMG submission 207667) | Soil microbial communities from uranium-contaminated site in the Upper Colorado River Basin, Wyoming, United States - RVT95D214 (version 2) ...
CTCGATTTCCAGAAGCACAGCAATATCCTCACGGTCGAAACTCCGGGTTAACACTACTGCTACACCATACATGGCGTAATACAAAACAAAAAATAGTATAAGCATCCACCAGTTAACAGTAACCAGACTGTACGTCACAAGCTTAAACAAAAGCGCCAGGATAATTGAAGCTATGACCGGCTTGACGATGTTTTTACTCATTGGTTGTGCACGGCATAGTAAATAGGCTTTGATAGCTATCACGACTTGGACCAGTAAAACAGATACCACCAGAGCAATGGATGCTCCCACTATGCCAAATGGTGGGATAAGTGCGATATTCAAAATTACATTGGTAATTGCCGCAGCAAGTGCTGTCCACATTATAAACTTTGACTGCCCCATAGCTAATAATATACTTTGATTTGGTCCTAAAAAATTGCCTATGATAAAGCCAAGGGACAGGATACGTAATGCCGGCGCGGCAGTCACATAAGCCGGGCCGAAGAAAAGGTTTATCGCCGCGTCAGGGAACAGGAACAAAACCAGAAAGAAGGGGAGAGTAAGGGAGACTATCCATTTGGTTGAAATGACATAATTGCGCCTTAGTTCAACCATTAAATTTTTTGAATATAAGCCGGTAGCCACTGGAGTATAGATTAGCAGCATTAAAGCCAAAGGTTGAGAAACAAACTGAGCCATAGGACTTGCTGCATTATATAAACCCACTACTTCCGGCGTCTTGAAATAGCCCAGCAGCAAGGTATTAAGCCAATATATAATCGTCGCTAGCAAGGCGGAAATTAAAAGGGGCAAAGAGAACATGATCAATTCTTTTCTGACAGTGGTATCTGATTGCCAGCGGCGGAGACTTACAGGCTCGGGCAATTTCTTTACGGTGTATATCAACAGGGCAAGGAAAGTGAGGATAAGAGCTACCACATAAGCGCAGAATACAATGGCGAACGGAAGGTGCAGTATAGCCAGTGCAGCTACCAAAAACAGAAATAAAACATTAAACAGTACATATTGAAAATAAGCCTGTGGTTCCATCCTGTCAAAGCCGCGGAAGATGGAGACGAGAATATTAATAAGTGCGAAGAATGGTATGCCAATAGCAAATACTTTTAATGCCTGCGATAAACCAACGGTATGAAAGATATTGGTTGACAGATAATCAGCGCTAACGAAAAGAGCTACGCTGACGATAATGCTGGCTATGGTTGATAGCTGCAGTGAAACGGATATCACACCCCTAACTTTGTCCGTTTCTCCTTTACTCCGGAAATACGCTACAAATCTGGCAGCTCCTTCGGGGAGCCCCAAGCTCACCAGCGTTATAGCAAATGCCATTATAACTATAGCCAGCGAGTAGATGCCGTAGTCAGTCTCCGAACCGTATCTGGCGATGATAAGCCTGATGACAAATCCAAGCAGCAACGCCAGAAACGTGCCCACCAGAGCAATACCGGTACCCCGGGCTACCTTCCTTAAAGAGTCACTTAAAGGTTCTACCATATGCTCACTTCAGTTTAGCTAAATTTATTTCCCCCGCTCTGCGCCACTGCTAGCCGGCCAAACAATCCAATCAAATATTTTTCCGCTTATATAGCTGAATCCCATCCTGGCACCTAATGGGAGCAAAACCGTCCACTATGCCAATGGAGTTGGGATAGATATCGACGATTAAGCCGAATTTTGGTGACAGTAATTTTCTTAGTTTATCATTCAATGCCTTTTCATGTGTGCCTATTAATAGATAATCAATTAAGTCATTCTTTATGCTTGAAGTTGCTCCTTCAATTACTTCCAATTCAGCACCTTCAACATCAATGTCAATAATATCTATATGGTTGAATCCGTAGGTTCGCATTAAATAATCAACAGTATACATTGGCACTTTAATAGTTTGTCTTAAGACGAAATCACGCAGATCTCTCAAGAGCTCTGGAACGACCATTTTATGAAAACTTATGATTTGTCCGTACCAATAATCTGGAGCGACACTAACATTAAAACGACATTGGCCGTTTCTATTTGAAACCGCTCCGTGAACAGGTATACCTTTGATATTCTGATTTTCGAAGTGTTCCCGAAGCCACTGATAATGTGTCGGTTCCCCTTCCACCGCCAGACATCTATAACTTGTGGGTTTAATCGGGATAATTTTGTGGTCTACGACACCAGCCAAAGCCATGCACCATTCTCCCCACCCGGCACCCAGCTCAAACATATTCACATGCTCTCTTTTAATGTTCGCCAGAATACTCAGAAAACAATCCCGTTCAAATTGGCTTTCAGTAAGTTCGCCACTCATGCAAGCCGATTCGCTTTGTTCTTTTAATTTTTGCCTCATCTGCTCAGACCAGCATTTGGTCATGCGGTGATATCCGTACCACGCTTGTTCCCATCCTCTTTCCTGTGGCGACTTAGTTTTGGGAGTGCAAAAATCAAAATGGCGGACAATCATAATCGAAACCAATTGTAATATGGAGTACAGGGGTTTGCAATACGCCAGTAAAAATTAGGGCGCGCCTGGTATGAATCCATTCTGGTAGCGGGCTTGCTCAGGATGGTATTCGAGGCGAATCCCGACTACACGAAACGTAACGGCTACTTGGTTAGCTCTGGCTACACAATCCTCCTGGATGGTTGGGGTCAGTAGCGTGGCAGGAGCTTGTGCAATGCCCGTCTGGTGTATATTCACTTTCTACGAATTAGATCGAACCAGTTGAAGTCGCCATTGTTAAATTCATGATAGAGTATAACATCGAACTCGGCTGGCTCCAAAAGACGCAGAAGCTTTGGCAAATCATACCATTCCGCCCAAGGCGTGCCAGCGCCGTCAGTGAACGAACCCCATATATCGAACGGCAATCTTCCCTCGCGCACCCAGCGTTTCTTAGGGTAAGCGAGCTGTATCCAGCGTCCTCCTATTTTGAGGCGCTTAAGCAGCTCTCGCGACTCGGCACGGATTATTTCTAACGGTGCGTGGTGAAGCGAGCCCATACACAGCACGACGTCAAAATCCGGCTCCAATGCCGACAGTGCTTGTATATCCTTCATATAAAGGAACCCAACGTCAGTCAGTCCAAGAATATTGCACAGACGGCGAACAATTTCCAGGTTTGTCTGAACGATATCTACAAACGTCACCTTGGCCCCGTGCTGGGCAAATGTGATGCTATCGAATGCCAGGCCGCATCCGACGTCGAGCACCTTTCTGCCCCTTAGTACGTCGGCATATAACAGGTGGTACCATCCTCGCACGGAAAATCTCGTTCCAGTGGTCATGATCTCTCGTGACTTAGACCATAACGCCAGAAGCTCGTCATCCGAAAGCGCCAATAGCTCATCAATCCGCCTTCTGTCCTCATTATTTGCACTACCCACAGGCACTTCTACCCATTTGCTACGTAGCGTTTCAAACGGGTTCCCCCAGTTTACTCGCGTAGAGCTTAACCTCGCTGACCGATATTGTTTCCCCAGTCGTACCATAAAGAAATTCAGTAGATCCGGCAACTTAAACACTTTTTCTACACCTCTTTCATTTACGGGCGCGGGTGAAACTACGAAACAGTATAATCATTGGATCAGAAGTTGCGAGCTTTCCTTGAGATATGATAACACATTCATGGCGCTCCTAGAATAAGCTTGTGTTCGTAGCGGGCTTGCTCGGGGTGGTACTCGAAGCGAATCCCGACTACACGAAACTTGACGGCTGACTGGTTGGCGCCTGCATCCGTTATCTGCACCACGTCCCACAGCTCCTGTCCACAGTTGCAGAATGTGAATCTCCTCAATTCCTCTTAAACTTGACAAGGCTAAGGCGGAAGGGTATAAAATCTTAAGCATGAAGTTCTTGAGTTATTTCCTGCTGGTGGTGGCGCTGGCCATGGTGCTGGTGCCGGCCGCAGTCAAAGCCGATGGCTGAGGTACGGAGGGTACTTGTTACTCCACAGTTAGTGGAGAAAACACCAACACGGGCAAGGTCGGCTCTACGGCGTCTATAACCATAGACGGCGGCTCGTTCCAGGTAGGTGGACCGTACCGGATTCTGTGGAGCAAAACAGCTATCGCCATCACCGAGGATACTAAAGAGGGTGTCGATTATTTCTTGCTGGCTACGGGCGAAGTGCCCGCAAATGAGACGCAGGTAACCGTCAGCTTTACCATACCCGAAGCCGCATATGGAATAAACCACGTCCAGTTCCTGCGCAGCTTTCGTCCCGAATCTCCTTACGGCTTCACCTTCTCAGTAGTGCCTGATATAAAGGTAAGCCCCACATCAAGCTTGCCCGGCAGAGAAGTAACCATCACCGGCACCGGCTTCCCGGAAGAGAAAGAGGTGGAACTGAGCTTCGATGGCAAAGACGCCGGGCTTGAGTTCACCACCAGTAAGCTGGGCAGCTTTGAAGTCTATTTTACCGTCCCTCAGACCATCGCCGGCAAGCACGAGTTTAAGGCTACTGTGAAAAATACGGCCCTGGGAGATATCCTGGCCAGCCTTCATATCGGCCCGCAAATCACTCTCACACCCGCGCATCCCGGCATAGGCGATGAGGTAACGCTGACCGGCTGCGGCTTTGCCGCCAAAAGCACGGTCTCCATTAAGTACGACGAGGCTTCCGTAGCCGACTCGCCAACCACCGACAGCAGCGGCCAATTCAGCCATGGTTTCATCGTGCCGGAAAGCTCGGAGGACAACCACGTGATTACCGCCACCGACAAGGCGGGCAATATGGCCACCTACGAACTGCCTCTGGAAGGCGAAGCACCGCCGATGCCCAGCCCAATCACCCCCGGAGAGAGACAGAACAGGTTCGGCACCTTCGGCGCCCAGCTGGTCAACTTCGCCTGGACGGATGTTTCCGACCCCAGCGGCATTACCTATATACTGGAGATAGACGATACCCTGAGCTTCTTCCCGCTGGAGCCGGGCATGAGAAAGACAGGCCTGACCAAGCCGGGTTGCACCATCAAGCTGGAGCCGGGCACCTATTACTGGCGGGTTAAGGCCGTTGACGGCGCCGGCAACGAAAGCGACTGGGCGCTGTCTCCCTACCCCTTCCAGGTCGGCCTTTTCTCCACCTGGTACCTGATCATAGGCGGCTTGATTTTCCTCGTTATCTTTATACTCATCGTCCGCGTCTTCTTCCGCCGCGTCCGAGAATACTATAAGTGATCACCACCCCACCCTCAGCCACCCGAAATACTAAATCCTAATTTCTAAATCCTAAACATCCCGATGCAATCGGGACAAAATTCAAATGCTACAAATTCAAAGCTCCAAAAGATGATTACAGAGATTCACTGAGATTACAGCGATATCTCCGTAACCGTTCATAATCTACGTAATCCCATCTTGGGATTTGGTGCTTAGTGCTTGGGATTTTTGGACTCGGATGCCCTTATCCACCAAAAGTATGATTTTGGCTCATACTTTCAGCCATAAAATTAACTATTTTTATCATTACGCCTCTCAGTGACTCTTAATCCTTGATTTTTGACTTTTCCCCCGATAAATCGGGGTGATTTTCTAACGTACAGGGTCTTGACAGACGTGGTACAATGGTACCATGACAAGGAGAAATCCTTGCCTGTTGGAATGTCTATGAAACAAAGGAGGTGATGCGGATGAAAGGAAGCCAAATCCTTCCACAGAAGGAGGAGGCAACCACTCAACCGTCCTGACTCCGGGACACAAAGCCTAAAACCCAGAAAAAGTTTTCTCTGGGCTGTACGTGGAGTAGCCTGAACGGGCAGGCTTAACAAATACCCTCAAAAAAAGTGAATACTTTACCCCTTTAAGGGGTCCTAAAACCGGAGGCGATCAGGTCGAAATTCGCCAAAGGTCTCCAAGAGGAAACTCACGGAGTTTACAAAACTTAGGAGGTATAATGAAAACGAAATATCCTAGTATGTTTGGAGTACTGGCTGCTTTACTTTTAGTAGCCAGCTTCATCATACCTACAAACCTCGCCAGCCCGTCGGCAGTTCAAGCCGGCGTGTGCAAGTGGGATCAGGTAGAAATGCCCGGCTCAATACTGGCTAGGGCCGACGTCTTGCCCTCGGAGGTATACAAGATAGCCGCGGGCAACGATGGGGTAACAGTACTGGCCATGGTGTACCATGTTGGCATGGCGGCGCTCGGTGTGCCGCAGCCCATGGTGTTTGTGTCACCGCTGATGGGCATACTGTGGTCTCACGTTCCCGCCCTCAATCTGGTAGCCCAGATGCTCGCTGACGGCATCGTGGGTGCTGGTGGTGGCTCAGTATTCGATATAGCCATCGCACCGGATAACCCCGCGTTCTGGGCAGTGGTCGTCAACGAAGCCGCTGGCGGTAATCCCCAAGAGGTCTACATCACCGAGAACGCCGGCGGCAAGTGGGAACGCACCAATTTCCCCGCCGCTGTTACTATCGGCGCCATTGACATCTCCGTGGACTACGGCGGGCAGCGTGATATCGCCGTCGGCGTACGCAGAGGCACCGGCGCTGCCAGCTTCGACATGTATGTGCTGCAGAGCTCCGGCTTCACCGGCTGGGTACTCCAGGCCGATGTGGCGCCAGTGACTGACAACGGCGACATCTACGCGCTGAAGTTCTCACCGAGCTACCCCGCTGACGCCGCCATTGCGGTCGTCTACACGTCAACCACCACAGCCGGCACCTGGTACAACATCGCCCTGCGCGATATCGACCAGAATATCGTCGATAGCTGGGCGTTCGCCACCAGCGTGCAGGTAAGAGTGCCCCCCGCAGGCGTCTCTCCAACCGCAGTTCAACTTATTACCGCGGACCTGGAGCTGCCTTCAGACTTCAACGGTCAGGCGGCATCGCTGCGCCGCGCTTACGTCTCCACCGATTCCGGCATTGCTGTTGCCTCTGACGGCATCTTCCGCTTTGACAATGAGACCGTCTACGCGCTGATGGACACCTCGACTGATACCTTCAGGCGGGTTGCCAGCATCGCCTACTTCGGCACCTATGCCTCGGGCAAGCTGCTGGCCGGCTCGGTACTGGGCTATTCCTGCACGGCTTCCGTGCCCACATGGTTCACCGATTCGCCGACCACCTGCCCCGTCCCCTGCTGGTATGACTGTCTCAAGTGCCCCACCGGCTCTGCCGGAGCGAATGTCTGCACCTTAGCCCAGACAGGGCAGGGCAATGCTCAGGTCGCCTGGTTCCAGGGCGGCGCTCTGGCGCTGGCTGGCACCGGCACCTACACGCTTGTTGCCAACTCGGTGGACTGGTCTGACGCCTACCTCGCCGCCCCGCTTTTCAACGATGAGTCGGCTTTCTCCATCAGCCGCAACAACGGCGAGACGTGGAACCAGCTAGCCTGGATCGACACCACAGTAAATTACTTCAACGATTTCGCCATCTCGGCTGACTGCCAGACGCTGTATCTAGCTTCAGCCAGCGAGAATGCAACCGCCAGCTGCCGAAACTTCGACAGCGTGTGGCGCGCTTCGCTCAACCCCGCAGTGGTGGCGCCGCTACCACCTATTCCACCACTGGGATACTGGTACGAGCGCGTTTACACTCGAGTGACGGCGCTGAACTGCACGGTCGCGCAGACCGACCTGCCGCTGCTGAGACTTGCCGGTTACTGCGAAGAGCCCACCGGCCAGATAGTCGGCTGGGCAGCTCAGAGTACTCAGGCAGAGGCATGGTCGCCCGACTACGGCGATTACTGGGCTAATATAAGCGCCCGGGATACCATTCAGGACTTCGCCTTCGAGTCGCAAACCATACTGTACAATCTCTACACCGGCGGCACAGTGCAAAAGCTGCCCTACACCGGCACCGCCTGGTCAACCACCGTGCCCACCGTCAACACCGGCGTGGGACCTGGACACATGATTGTGGCTATGCCCGAGGGCAAGGTGCTGGTCGGCTTTACAGCTGCGGGAGTCTTCCCGGCAGCCATATCCACGGACGGCGGCGCTTCCTTCGCCCCGCTGATGCAGCCGCTTGCCGGCCAAGGTAGTATCCATGTCGCCTTCGACCCGGACTTCGACAACAACAACATGGTCTATATCGGCAACGAAGCAGCTGCCGCACCTGGCGGTCACGTGTACCGGGTGATGGCTGCTAACCCGTACGGCATACTCCCGTGGGCGGACAACGACATGATGTCTGCGGTCAACAACGCCTCGGGCTGCCCTGATCCGTCAGTTGCAACCAACGGCATTTTTGGTCTAGCCCTGGCCTATACCGGCGGCACTCTGTATGCTGCTGACGGCTGCGGTGGCGCTGCAGCACTAGCCAATAGTGGTGTCTGGCGCACGCTGGAGCCGCTTGCCGGCATACCCAAGCCGGGCATCTACTGGGACCGCCTGGATGTCTTCTCCCCAACCCCGGCTGCCAACGTCTGCTTCACCCGACAGCCGTACTCACTCAAGCTGTGCGGCTGCTGCACACTGGATACCGATACCACGCTGTATGCCCTCGACAATGCCGCCTACAGCGGCACGGCACACACCACCGGCTTCCTGTGGGCATTTACCGACTGCATGGCTAAGAAGGGCCCAGCCCTGATAACCGAAGACAAGATGCTCATCGGCTGCGACCCGGTATCCGGCAGAGCCCAAGAAGTCAACCTGTGCTGGGAGCAGCTCTGCGTGGCTGAAGGCTATGACGTCGAAATCGCCAAGAACGAAGCCTTCAGCATCAAGGTGATAGACTGGGTAGCCACTACCGGATGCACTTTCTTCTTCGTGCCTGCTAGCCTGACCGAGCCGTGCGCCTACGTCCCAGCCGGCGGCATAGCTGATGCCTATGAAGGTTCAGCCATCGCTGTTTGGGGCAGCTTGGAATGCGGTCACACCTACTACTGGCGCGTCAAGGTGCGCGCATGCGTTACCGGCGAGATTATTGCCAGTCCGTGGTCTGAGGTGAGAAGCTTCACCGTTAAGGCCGGACTGCCGGTAAGCACTCCGTACTACGGACCGCAACTGCTGGCTCCGAACAACGGCTGCCTAGGCTGCCCGGTGTCACCGGCATCCTTCTCCTGGTCACCGTTCAAGGAGACCATGAAGTACAAGTTCGTACTGGCTAGCGACGCGGCTATGACCCAGGTGGTCACAGAGGCCGAGGTGGCTACCACCGCCTTCGAGTATGATGGTACGCTGGATTACAGCACCAACTACTTCTGGCGAGTGATGTCTCTCGAGCCAGCGCCGAGCGACTGGTCTGCTACCTTCAGCTTCCAAACTGAGGCGGCACCAGCACCGGTAACACCCGACAAACCAGCACCGACTCCGGTCTGGGTCTGGGTGGTTATCGCCATCGGTGCTATCCTGGTTATCGTCACCCTGGTACTCATCTTCAAGACGCGCCGGGTATAGCCTAACCTTTGAGTTAAGCAAGAAGAGGGTGGCTTAAGCCACCCTCTTCCTTTTGCCTGAGATCCCCGGACTTCAAAATATATGTAGGCGAGGCTTGACATGTAGCCACGAGGCTTTAGCCTCGGCAATTTGTCAAAACATGTAGCCACGAGGCTTTAGCCTCGTGACCCCGACCTTAAAAGATCGGGGCTACATGTGGGAGAGGGTCGGGGCTACAGGAGGGGAGAAGGTCGGGGCTATGTCCTAAATTCTAAACCCTAAATCCCAAACATTCCGGTTAATTGATTACGGTGATTCACGACGATTACGGCGATATAGCTAAACATCGCTGTAATCTCCTTTAATCGCTGTTATCATCTTCTAATAGTCCTCGTGGCTACATGTTTGGTTACGTGTTATAATGCTCACAAAAGCGGAGGTGCAGATGATGAAAGGTAAATGGTATGCGCTGCTTATCGCCGTGGCGTTAATCATCCTAATCAGCACGGCCGGCTGCGTCACCCTCGTCCGGCAGGAGCCAACAGCTACCCCGGAGGAGACGGCAACCATGCCCACAATCAACTTCTTTACCGCCAGCCCGGCGAGCATCGACCCGGGTCAGCGTACTACACTGAGCTGGGATGTTTCCGGTGTCGCCACAGTTACCATACAGCCCGAAATCGGCTCCGTGGGCCCAAGCGGCTCGCTGCAACTATCGCCGCCTGCCACCATCACCTATACTTTGACCGCCGTTAATGAGGCGGGCAGCGCCACCGCCTCCGTTACCGTATCGGTAACGCCTGCGGCAGCCGGCAAGCCAGACCTGGTCATTACCGACTTCTGGCTAGAGGGAGATATGGTCTATTACAAAATAAAGAACCAGGGCAGCGCCGAATCAGGGCAAACACAGACAGCATTATATGTTTACGACTTTGAGGAGACCACCGGCTATGTGGACCCGCTGGCAGCCGGCGAGGAAAGGACGGAGACCTTCTCAAACTGGTCGTGGCGATACCAACCCCCGGGGGGCTCAGGCTTTGGGGCAGTGCCAATTAAGCCGTTTGACGTCAAGGTCTGTGCCGATGTCGATAACGACATCGAGGAAAACGACGAAGGCAACAACTGCCTGATCAAAATCCTGGGGCTGACGTTTAGCTACGATTTCGCACAAAATGCCCATTTCGCTACGTGGCGGAACGGCACCGCCGAATTAAAGTGGCCGATGGTTGCCAGTGACAGCAAAGGGGCTGCTTACGTGCAAGGCAGCACACTGATAATGTGCCCCCAAAAGGTGAGCAACGGCTGGATATCGGGTAGGTTTGCCGACTTCTACAGTGATTTAGGGCAGACACGCAGCCGTGCGCTTGAGGTGCCTAAATATGCCAGGTTCACCGCCAGAGTAGGAATAAAACTAATAGACGGTAGTTCCTCCACCGACGGCGCCAAAGTCGGCCTCGGTTACATAGATGCCACCGGCAGCATGGTGCTCTTCCCCAAAATGGACGTCTACGGAGACGGGCCACTGCTGACTTATGAAATCGATTTGAGCCACCTGGCAGGCCAAAAAACGGAGTTCTTACTCTGGGTTGAAGCCAATGATTCACCGGGGGACTGTGTAATGTGGGTGGAGCCAAAGATAATCCAGGAGCCCTAGAAACTCGAGTCATCGCGAGTCCTGACGCATCGGGACGTGGCGATCTCAGCACAAGGCAAACATCGGTGCAGGCAGAGATTGCCACGTCGCCCCTATGCAATCGGGGCTCCTCGCAATGACAATAGAGAGCCGCGCAGCACCCTAAGTTTTGGAAAATTTGAATTTCGTCCCGATTTTATCAGTATTGTTTGGGATTTAGGGTTTAGAATTTGTAATTTGCGGGGCACGGGGAAGTGGGCTGGATTTGACACCGCCTTCCAACCACCTTTATAATGCCCACCGAAAAAATCCGTTCGCATGTTTGGATATATTATTGCCTCGTTGGCTTTAATCATATTAAGCCTGGCACTATCGCCCACCCCGACGCTAGCCGGACCTCCGGATACGTCGGTGCTGCGCTGGGCTATAATCGATACGCCGGGCAGCATAGCCGGTAGGAACGATATCCGCTCCCCCTGCGAGGTCAATGCCATAGCCGTAGCTTCAGACAGTAAGACCATATATGCCATCGACATTCCAAACGCCACACCACCCCCGGTAGCAAACCCGGGAATCTGGAAAAGCAGCGATGGCGGCATAAGCTGGAGCCCCAAAGTCATGCAGCATCTCGCCCAAGCCACACCAAGTCCCACCTTTCCCATAATGGATATCGCCGTGGCTCCGGACAACCCTGATTTGATAGCCGCCGTCTGCCTGAATAATGCAGCCACTTTACGCCATGAGGTCTATGTTTCCGATGACGGCGGCGCCAACTGGATGTATACCGGCACCATACCCTGGGTCTATGGCGGCGGCGAACAAATCGGCGACATAGCCATCTCACCGGGCTATAGCTCCGGCGGAAACTTGAACCATGACATTATCGCCGGCAGCCGTAATCCGGGCGACGGCAATGGTGAAGGTGAAATCTACATTCTGAACTACCCAGGCTTCAGCGGCTGGAAGGCTCAGGGCTTTAGCTCGGGCGATGTCATTGTCGTCCGCATATCGCCGAACTACACTGCCGATTTCAGCCTGGTGGTCATGGCTGCCACTACACAGCGGACTTATCTCTGTCTCGGCTATCGCGATATTGCCGCCGATACCAGCGTCTGGAACATATACAGCGGCTGGCCGGTGGAGATGTGCGAGCCGAGCCAGAGCGGCGGCATTTCCAGCGGCGAGGACAAAATCATCACCGGAGACATCGCTCTGCCCGATAATTTCATGGGCACACTGGAAAACCGCCTGATTTTTGCCACCTATGACTCAAATGAAACCGCATTCGGGTCCAGCCAGATTCTGGATGACGTCTACCGCTTGAACAATATCAGGGTCACCAGACTGAGGCTGCCCGGAGCCGGCAGCAGCGCCAGAGTTAGCACCATCGCCTATGCCGGAGACGACAAAGCCGGCAAGCTGCTGGCCGGCGAGGTGGCTGCCGACCTGACGCAGGCTGCCGCCAGGGTCTGGCTGTGCCTTGACCCGCTCTCATACTGCCCCACCTGGACTATGCCGCTCAAAACACCCACCGGCGGCGGTAAGGACGGCTACGCCAATGCACAGCTTGCCTGGTCGGCTGACGGCTCAACCGCCTTCTGCGCCACCGGTTCGGGAAACCGGAACACTCCGCAGAAATGGGCAGACCCGACCAATCCCGCCTGGAACAGCCAGAGCCTGGACGAATCAGCAGTCTCCATAACTCTTGACGACGGCATCTCATGGAACCAAATCGGGCTTATCGACACCAGAATCGACTGGCTGAGAAGCCTGGCTGCGGCTGACGATGAATCGACGCTTTATCTGGCATCGGTCAACGATGCCGGCTTCGATAGCCTGTGGCGCAGCCAAAGTCCGGTTCTGGGCGATATCTGGCAGCGGGTGATGTGCATGAGCGGAGACTCGCCCATCCTGAGGCTGGCTCGGAATGCCGGTGAAGGAGCCGATTTGTTCTGGGGGAACCAGGGCACGAACCTGGCCCGCAGCTCTACAGATTACGGTCAAACCTGGCAGGACTGCCTGCCCAACGTTATGATACAGGATATGGCGGCACCGGATAACCAGACACTGTACATACTCCAGGGTAACGGAGAGGTGCGTCGCGGTTATCATGCTAACGGCTGGAGATGGGAAAGAAAAGTTGACACCGGGCTGGCGGCAAGCCATACCATTACTGTTTATGATGACTATGTGTTGGTCGGAGCTGCCGCAAACGAGCCATCACCTGCAGCCTACTCGGCTGACAAAGGCCAGACCTGGATAAAGATTACCGAAGAGACACCGAGCGCCGGTAACCGGCATGTGGCTTTTGACACCTACTTCGACACAAACCAGATTATCTATGTAGCCGATGATACCGGCGGCATATACCGCCGGAGCCTGAACAGAAGCTATAGCTGGGACGATATGACTCCTCCCAATCACAGCTTTTACGGCCTAGTCTTGGGCAACCAGGGAGCTCTATATGGAGCTTACAGCTCTACTGAAAGCGGCGTTGACCGGTCACTTTATGCTAGAAGCGGCATTCCCAAGCCGGGCGTTTATTGGGACTCTATAACGACCGGCCTTACTGCCGGCGTTCTGTTCTCCACCGAGCCCAGCGCCATAAGCATCTCCGAAAGCAGCCTGTGGACAATCGATGCCCGCGGTTACGACCCGGCAGATGACGAAGGCTGCCTCTGGGCATTTACCGACACTCTGGCAATAGCCGGGCCAAGGCTCATTGGACCAGAAGACAGGACAGCGCTGGGTTGCGACCCGGTCAGCGGCAGGAATCAGGAAGTTGACCTGAAGTGGCAGCAGCTTTCTCTGGCTGACGCCTATGAGCTTGAGATAGCCAGAGATGAAGATTTCAGCCTCCGAATTACAGAAGCCGAACCCCAGACCAACCCGTTCTATGAGCCGGCTGTGGTAACCATCCCGACCTACAGGATACTGCCCGGTATACTACCAGAAGCCAATACGACTTACTACTGGCGGGTGAGGGTCAGAGAAGCAGCCACCGGTCAGGTCATACGCAGTCCCTGGTCCAAAGAGGGCAGCTTCAGCAT
>Ga0299912_10002937_pt1 | contig 13994 bp, 12 predicted proteins | sample RVTome_2_FD_207667 | JGI IMG/M metagenome (GOLD analysis project Ga0299912, IMG submission 207667) | Soil microbial communities from uranium-contaminated site in the Upper Colorado River Basin, Wyoming, United States - RVT95D214 (version 2) ...
GCTCGATTCATATCACATCTCCCGATGCCGTTACAAGCAGAATAGCCTTTACCAGAGCGGGCCCCAATGCGTTTCATAACTCAATTCCACCCACTCAGTTGGGACTTGAGCCAAGATTTATTTCCTATCCTATTATTTTTATGTGCCCTGACTCTCTCTGCTGTGTTTCTGGGCGAGTTTATGGCCAAGGTGTTCAGTGGCAGACGCAATTTTCTTACACCGATAGTGGGTTCGGTAGAGAAGTTACTCTTCAGGTTGTTTGGGGTTGACGAAAGAGATGAAATGTCCTGGAAGACCTACGCATTTTCACTGGTTCTCTTTAATGCGATAGGGATAGCGGTATTGTTTGTTCTTCAACTCATCCAGGGGTTGCTTCCGTTTAACCCTCAGAAATTTGGTTCTGTTCGCTGGGATACTGCATTGAACACAGCCATCTCTTTTGTCACCAATACAAACTGGCAGGCATACAGCGGTGAGCAGGCCATGAGTTATTTTACCCAGATGGCAGGACTCACCGTACAAAACTTCCTCTCGGCAGCTGTTGGCCTTGCTTCTGCCGTTGCGTTTATAAGGGGATTTGTTAGAAAAACGGCCAATACCATAGGGAATTTCTGGATAGACCTGACTCGATCCATACTCTACGTACTATTGCCGCTGACTATTATCTGGGCACTGGTGCTGGTCTCACAAGGCGTGGTTCAGACAGTGAGCGGCCCAATTCATGCAGTGACTCTTGAGGGACAACAACAGACAATTGCTGTCGGTCCAGCGGCTTCGCAGGTGGCGATCAAGCAAATCGGCACCAATGGAGGCGGATTTTTTAATGCCAACTCCGCCCATCCTTTTGAAAGCCCTACACCTCTGACAGATTTCATTGAAGTCTTCGGGCTGATGATTATACCCGTATCCCTTCCTTTCACTCTTGGGGCAATGTTAAATAAACGCAAGCAGGGTTGGGCAATTTTTGCATCCATGATGATTTTGTTCCTATTAGGGCTGGCCGTAACGCTCTGGGCGGAACTTCAAGGAAGCCCCATCCTCGAAAGAATTGGGATTCTCAATGGTGTAAACATGGAGGGCAAGGAAGTTCGATTCGGGGTCATCCATTCTATTTTATTTGCACAATCTACGACAGCTGTTGCGTGTGGAGCTGTTAACAGCATGCATGACAGCCTGATGCCTTTGAGCGGGTTGGTTCTGATTTTCAATATGGCCATCGGCGAAGTCATCTTTGGCGGTGTCGGGGTGGGGCTCATCGGCATGATTATCTATGCCATCCTCACCATGTTCCTCGCAGGGTTGATGATTGGAAGGACTCCTGAGTTTATTGGTAAGAAGCTGGAGCCTTATGAAATGATGATGTCTGTCATTGCTATCTTGTCTTCGGCAATCACCCTGCTTGTTATGGCAAGTATGGCAATTTCAACACGGGCCGGACTCTCGAGTCTCAATAATCCAGGCCCTCATGGACTTTCTGAGATTCTCTACGCCTATGCATCAGCGTCAAATAACAATGGATCTGCCTTTGCAGGACTGAATGCAGATACACTTTTCTATAATCTGACCACTTCCTTTGCTATGCTAGTAGGTAGATTTACTACCATTATCCCAGCCCTCGCCATAGCGGGCTCTCTCGTTAGGAAACAGATTATTCCTGTAAGTGCTGGTACGTTTCCAACGACAAGTAAGCTCTTTGTTGCGATGCTCGTCAGCGTGGTGATCATCGTTGGTGCATTGACCTTTTTCCCGGCCCTCACGCTGGGGCCATTGCTTGAGCATCTTTTTGTCCAAATTGGAAGCACTTTTTGAGCGGATTGGAATGAAAGAAAAAGAACTGAGAATTTGGCAATCAAAACTGGTCATACAGGCATTGAAGGACTCCGTGCGCAAACTTGATCCGCGGATCATGGTAAAGAACCCGGTAATGTTTGTCGTGGAGGTGGTGTCTGTTATCACCTTATGGATTACGGTAAGTGATTTCCTGACAGGGGGGAACTTTGGATTTAACGGTCAGATCAGCCTCTGGTTATGGTTTACCATCCTCTTTGCCAACTTTGCCGAAGCACTTGCTGAGGGTCAAGGGAGAGCGCAGGCAGAGTCTTTGAAGAAGACGCGCAGCGAGGCCTTTGGAAAAAGACTACTCAACAACGGTACGATAGAAACCGTTCCTGCGCTGTCTCTTCGCAAGGGTGACCTTGTTGTGGTTGAAGATGGTGACCCGATCCCCGGCGATGGTGAGGTGATGGAGGGTGTTGCGCTGGTCGACGAATCGGCGATCACCGGTGAATCAGCTCCTGTGATCAGAGAAGCAGGAGGTGACCGGAGTGGTGTTACGGGTGGAACTCGCGTCCTTTCTGGGAAAATAAAGGTTCGGATAACGGCTAACCCGGGCGAGACCTTTTTTGACCAGATGATTTCCATGGTAGAAAGTGCGAAGCGGCAAAAAACACCCAACGAAAAAGCACTGGATGTTCTTCTTATCGGGCTCACGGTAACGTTCATTGCAGTTGTCGTTACATTAAAATTTTTTGCGGAGTATATGAGTGTCAATGTTTCCATTCCCATACTGGTCGCATTGCTAGTCTGCCTGATGCCAACAACGATTGGAGGCTTATTACCTGCCATCGGCATCGCGGGAATGGATCGACTACTGCAGCACAATTTCATTGCCATGAGCGGACGGGCTGTAGAGGCCGCAGGAGATGTCGATGTTGTACTCATGGATAAAACAGGAACCATTACTCTCGGGAACAGAATGGCTACGGAGTTTCTTCTAGCCGACGGGATAGATGAAAAAGATTTCGTCAATGCAGCCCTGTTGGCATCCCTTGCCGATGATACGCCTGAGGGAAGAAGTATTGTAGTCCTCGCCAAGGAAAGGCTGGGGATGCGCGGCAGGGACATTCGTGCACCGGAGGGGGCTTCCTTTTTCCCTTTCAGCGCTGAAACTCGAATGAGCGGCATTGACTGGGACGGTCATCAAATACGAAAAGGGGCACCCGATGCCATCAAGGACTTTGTCACCGTTCAAGGGGGAATGATGCCGGAAAAGGTTCAGAAGACCGTGAATGTCGTATCCCGAGAAGGCTGCACACCTCTCGCTGTTGCGAAAGGCAACAGGGTGTTGGGTATCATTCGTTTAAAGGATGTCCTCAAAAAGGGCATCGGGGAACGAATTTCCCAGATTCGTCAAATGGGTATAAAATCCGTGATGATTACAGGAGATAACCCATTGACAGCGGCTACGATTGCCGCAGAAGCTGGGGTAGGCGATTTCGTGGCAGAAGCAAAACCCAATGTCAAACTGGAGCTTATAAGAAAATACCAGGCGGAGGGCCATCTTGTTGCCATGATCGGTGACGGTACGAACGATGCACCTGCCCTTGCGCAGGCCGATGTTGCGGTCGCAATGAACGCAGGCACACAAGCGGCACGAGAAGCTGCCAACATTGTAGACCTTGATTCAAATCCTACGAAAATTCTCGACATCGTGGAGATAGGAAAACAGATCCTTATTACCCGTGGGGCGCTGACGACCTTCAGTGTGGCTAATGATGTGGCCAAGTACTTTGCTATTATTCCTGCCATTTTCAGCGGCCAATACCCTTTGCTGAAAGTGCTCGATGTGATGAACCTTTCAGGCCCCAAAACCGCTGTCCTGTCCGCTGTTATCTTTAATGCGATTATTATTCCTCTGCTCATCCCCCTCGCCTTGAGAGGAGTTCAATACAGGCCAACTACGGTTTCGGTGCTGCTTCGGCGTAACCTTTTGATCTATGGATTTGGAGGACTGGCATTGCCTTTCATCGGTATTAAATTGATTGATCTGTTAATTTCTGTAATGAATTTGGTATAAGTTTAAGGGGGAACTTTCATGCGCCAACTCAAACAAGCTCTTTTGACTTTTATCGTATTTTCTTTCTTGTGCGGTTTTGTTTACCCTCTTTTTATTACTGCGGTATCCCAGTTTCTGTTTCCCCAAAGATCGAATGGGAGTATCATTACCTCAGACAATAAGATTGTAGGCTCAGAGCTCATTGGACAGCGGTTTAAGAGCACCAAATATTTTCACGGAAGGCCTTCCGCCACGGATCCGGCTTATAACGCAAGTGGTTCTATGGGGAGCAATTTCGGTCCCTCTCATGGCAAATTCATTGAGGTGGTCAAGAAACGAATCGAAGAGATTCGGGATGAGAATGGATTGCCTTCCAATACGACTATTCCCGCTGACTTGGTGTTGGCCTCAGCCAGCGGTCTTGATCCTCATATCAGTGTTGAATCAACAATGCTTCAGGTCAAGCGAATTGCAAAGGAGAGAAGATTGTCCGAGTCTGAGCTCGAAGGAATAGTTCGTCAGCAAATTGAGCATCCTCTTTTGGGAATCTGGGGTCAGCCGCGCGTCAATGTTTTGAAACTCAACCTTACGATGGATAAATGGAATGGAGAGTGAGGATTAGATGGAAGTGAAGAATGGATCTAAAGATATCACAAGGCCAGACCCGGACGCCCTCTTAAAGGAAGTTCAACGTGAGGAAGCAAAAAGGGGAAGGCTATTGATATTTCTAGGCTACGCCCCGGGTGTTGGAAAAACTTATACTATGCTTAACGAAGCCCACGTTTTGAAAAACCGCGGTGAGGATGTGGTAGTGGGTATTGTAGAGACTCACGGCCGCGTTGAAACGGAGGTATTACTAAAAGGTCTGGAAATGATTCCAAGACGGCGTGTGGGATATCAGGGAATTTTCATCGAAGAATTGGACCTGGATGCCATACTCACACGACGTCCCCAGGGTGTATTAGTGGATGAGCTTGCACACACCAATGCTCACGGGAGCCGACATCCTAAACGCTACCAGGATGTTGAAGAACTGCTTGACAGCGGCATTGATGTTTACACAACGGTGAACGTCCAGCACTTTGAAAGCCTCAACGATGTCGTCGAAAAGATCACGGGGATACGCATGCAAGAGACATTGCCCGATACTTTTCTGGATCGAGCAGACGAAGTTCAGGTCATCGATATCCCCTTAGAAGAACTCTTTGAGCGGCTGAAAGAAGGAAAAGTTTACATTCCCAAGCAGGCGGAACGGGCGATGCAGAACTTTTTCCAGCGGGGCAATCTCGTCGCCCTCCGGGAGCTGACGCTCACGCATGCCGCTCGCAAAATGGATACCGAACTTTTGAACTATATGAGGGCGAAAGCGATTTCCGGCCCCTGGCCGGCAGGGGAAAGAGTGATGGTCTGTATTGCCCCGAGTCCGTATGCAAAACAGCTTCTCCGCAAAGGGTATAGCATTGCCAAAGATGCCCATGCGGAATGGTATGCTGCATATGTCTCTACACCGGCCCTGAAAGAGATGTCGGATAAGGATAAGGCCTACATCGCTGAGGCATTGAATCTTGCCGAGGAATTGGGTGCCAAAATTGCGACCCTTTCTGGAACGGATGTGGCCAATGAAATCCTGCGCTTTGCCCGTGAGTATAATATTAACCATATCGTGATCGGTAAGCCCCTCCATTCCATGTTGTTAGGATTTTGGAAAGGCTCACCAGCATCCCGATTGCTGCACACACGGAGCGAGTTTGAGCTGCATCTCATAACGCCAACGGTTGAAAAAAGAGAGATAGAGGTGAAACCAACGCCTAAACGGCTTACACTTAATCCCAAAGATTACCTACTCACTATTCTCATGGTTGCCGGCGTCACATTGCTGAACTTGTTTCTTCAGGAATTCATTAATCCCCTGTCACTTGTTTTCATCTACTTGATCGCAACGATTGCCAGTGCTCTCCTTTTCGGTACGGGGCCTTCGCTGTTCTCATCGGTGATCAGCCTGCTCACCTTCGATTTTTTCTTCACCGAGCCAAGACACAGCCTCACAATGAATCATGCCCATGACATCATCAATGTTGTTGTTTTTTTCCTCACTTCGATTATCGTTGGGCAACTTGTCAAAATAACGAAACGCCAAAATCTTCTTTTACAACTGCGCGTGAGGCGGGTCACCCTCATCGAAGAGATGAGCAAAGAGTTCTTAATGCTTCCTCCTGTTGAGCAATTTGTAGGGGGGCTTGTTCAGAATTCGAGCGAATGGGAAAATGTGTTGACACTATTTCGTACGACTGTTCTCGATCACATCAGTCATATTGCGATCAAGTATCTCTCAAAGATTATTGATGCACCGTCCTTTGTGCTTTTCACCGGAAAAGATGGTAGGCTCCAGGTCTGGGCTCGAAGCAAAACCGACATTGATCTTACATCCCATGAGATGGCGGTCGCAGAGTGGACCTATTCCCATGGTGAGCCTGCTGGTGCGGGCACTCAAACACTTCCGAACATTAAATTCTTCTTTATGCCAATGAAATCGCTTGAAGAGACCATCGGTGTCATCGGCATTCAGTACGATTTCAAGAACCTTTTGTTCGATCAGCGTCGTCTCTTAGGAGTCATATCCAATCTCTCAGCGCTCGCTGCAGCAAGATGGGTAAAAATATGGACTGTCAAATGACCAATTATTTTTCTTCCTTTTTAACTTCCTCAAGAAGTATCCCTCCCTTCTGTTTCTTTAAAAATGACACTTTTCCAATTTTGAACAGAAGCGATGAATTCGTCATAGCAATAGTATTTGATTTTTAAGAAATTTTATGTGATATGGTAAAATTAATTTAGCTCAACTGCAGCCGACCATGACTGAACAGCAGTGGATCGCTTTAGGGATTTTCGTTCTCTCTTACGGACTCATCATTTCGGAAAAGGTGAGCAGGACGATTGCTTCGATCTTTGGGGCTGTTCTTGCTTTCATCTTCATTCTCACACCACAAGACCTTCTCCATTATGAAAACTGGGAGACGATCCTCTTTATCTTTGGGATGATGACAGTCATCGAAACCATGAGCGAGTCGGGTTTCTTTCGATGGTTAGGCCTTCACAGTGCAAGATGGGTGAAACTCGATCCACTCAAACTCTTCATCCTCTTTCCTTTCATTGCCGCATTTCTTTCGGCCTTCGTAGATAGTATTACGGTGATGCTCTTCATGGCCACTTTAACTATCGAGGTCGGACGCATCATCGGAATGAATCCTCTTCCTCTCATTCTTGCTGAGATCTGTGCAGCGAATATCGGAGGTGCCTCCACCATGGTCGGGGATCCTCCCAATGTCATCCTGGGGACCTATTTTCAGCTTTCCTTCATGGATTTTGTGAAAAACACGGGCTTGATTGCCTGGATTGGATTTTTCATCAATACGCTTTTTTTCCTCTGGTTTTATAAGCGTGAGATCCTTTCAGCACGGAGTAAGCTCCGTCAAGATCCGCAGTGGCTTGAGAAGCAGGTCAATGCCTTGAATCCTAAGGAAGCAATTCAGGATAAATGGCTTTTTGCTGTTGGCCTGATTGCCTTTTTCTATGTCGTGATCGTTCTGATCACCCATCATCTTACCCATCTTTCAGTCGCCACGTGTGCCCTGACCGGGGCATTGATTGCCATGCTTCTCGGGGGTCGCAAAATGAGCAGGGTCTTAATAAATATTGATTACCCTACGATCATTTTCTTTGCAGGGCTTTTTATCATTGTGGGCGCCATGGAGCATGTGGGACTTCTCAAAGTGGCCGCTGCCGTTGTTAAAGAAGCCTCGGGGGGGAATTTCTTTATTGCCTTGTCGATCATTCTTTGGATAAGCGCCTTTGGATCTTCGATCGTGGATAACGTCCCTTTTGCAGCGGCGATGGCGCCTATCCTTAAACATATGAGCGAGACCTTTGGTTTTTCTCTCCTTCCATTGGTCTGGTCAACCGCTCTGGGGACTGATATCGGGGGAAATGGAACACCGATAGGTGCTTCAGCGAATGTTGTGGCTGTGGCGACCTATGAAAGGTTGACGGATAAGAAGATCGGTTGGGGGTATTATTGCAAGGTATGCTATCCTGCCATGATGTTGGTGGTAGCCGTCTGCAATTTACTCCTCTACTTTTTCTACATCTAAGTCAAGGGGCACTTCATGCCGGTTAGAATCTACTTAAAGATAAAAACCTTCTTTTCGAGGCATTTTTCGCCTGCAAGGATTTTTGTCCTGAGCTTTGCGGGAGTGATTCTGACAGGAGGAATTCTCCTCTCGTTTCCCATTTCCGCGACCCAAGGACCTCTCCGTTTTGTCGATGCTCTTTTCACTTCCACCTCTGGAGTTTGTGTCACGGGTCTTGTTGTTATTGACGTTGGAAAAGATCTATCCAAACTGGGGCAGGTGATTACCATTTTTCTATTTCAGATTGGAGGATTGGGTATCATCACCTTCTCCACGGTCTTCTTCGTCTTAATGGGCCGAGGGATTTCTTTCAAGGGGAGAGACATTGTCCAATCAACCTTTCTCCACACACCCCGAAGAGATTTCATTGTGATTGCCAAGATGGTCCTCTGGTTTACGTTCATCGCTGAATTCCTTGGAGCCCTTTTTCTCTTCATACGGTTTTCCATGGATTTCCCGCCTGGGACAGCTCTTTTTCATGCTGTCTATAATGCGATTTCAGCCTTTAATAATTGTGGGTATTCTCTATTTTCTGATAATCTCATGGGTTATCAAGGAGATCTCATCGTCAATCTGACCATTATGGGCTTGATCGTTCATGGGGGCATTGGTTTCATTGTTCAGTATGAAGTGCTTTCCTGGCTCAGGGGGGTACAGAAAAGACTATCCGTTCATACGAAAATCGTGTTCATCACCACAACCATCCTTATTCTTTCTGGTGCGTTCTTGTTTTATCTCTTCGAAAGAAACCATATCATTAAGGATGTCCCGATCCTGACCAAAATCCTGGCTTCTTTCTTTCAGTCGGTCACTCCCCGGACAGCCGGTTTCAACACAGTCGATATCGGAGCCCTGACCAATGCAACCCTTCTCCTGATGTTTGTTCTGATGTTTATTGGGGCCTCTCCGGGGTCAACTGGTGGCGGGGTGAAGACAACCAGTGCCGCTCTTCTTGTCATGCTCATGTGGAACCGGGTAAAGGGAAATCTTGATTTGAATATCTTCAACCGAACTATTCCAAGAGAGATCGTCAGCCGATCTATTTCAATCATTTTCGCTTCAGCATTTTCGATTGCGATCATCACGTCCGTCCTCTTGATCGCAGGGGGAGGCCACCCTACGGAGAGCCGCCATTTTTTTGTAGAGTATCTTTTTGATACTGTCTCTGCTTTTGGTACAGTGGGGTTGTCCATGGGGGTCACTCCAAAGCTAAATGATATCCAGAAATATGCGCTGATTTTGATGATGTTTGCAGGAAGGGTAGGTCCCTTAACGCTTGCCTTTTCTCTTTCTCGAGACAGTGGGGGTAAGGGCATAACATACGCTGAAGAAGGGGTTATGGTAGGATAAAAAATAATTGCGGATTGTGGAATTGAGGAACACCAAGAACAGAATAAATTACAGCATGAGAATTTTAGAATTCGTTTACAATATGATCTTTGCGCTCTGCGCTATGCGAAGTCTGAGGGGGGGCAATTAAATGAGAAGAGTGGTAGTGATTGGATTGGGGATTTTTGGTTTTAATATTGCAAAAGACCTTTATGAAAATGGGCTGGAAGTTATTGCCATTGACAAGAATAAAGAGATCATTCAGAAGATCAAGGATTTTTCGACAAAGGCGATTCTTGCCGATGGAACCGATAAAGAGGTGTTAGAATCCATTGGGATCCAGGAAGACGATGTAGTGATCATTTCATTCGGAGAAGACCTGGCTGCCAGTACCCTTATCGCCCTCCATCTGAAAGAGATGAAGGTAAAACATATCATTGTGAAGGCACCCAATGAAGATCATAAGCACGTTTTAGAAAAGGTTGGGGCAACGGAAGTGATTATTCCAGAAAAGGAGATGGCAGATAAGGTGGCCAAAAGTCTTATTTCTCCAAATGTCCTCGATTATATTCCTCTTTCTGAGGATTATACGGTTTGTGAGATGGTACCCCCTGCCAGTTTTATGGGGAAGACCATCGGAGAGCTCCATCTAAGGAGCAGGTATCACATCGAGGTGATTGCCATAAGGGAGATGTTACCAGAACGAGTGACCATGGTGCCCCGCGCCGATTTTGTAATTAAAGATAGCGATGTCTTAGTTGTGATTGGAAAAGAGAAGGACATCCAAAAAATCAAATAGGGAGATGGGGAGATAAGGAGATAGGGTGATCAATATAAATTCCAATTACCAAATCCCAAACTCGCAATAATCTCCCATTACCCAATTCCCAAGCACTCAAACATTTCAGAAAGGTCTTGTTTTAGAATTTCAGTCATTGAAGCATTGGTTATTATTTGATGATTATACATGACGACATAAGTCTTATACGGTGTGTCATGCCGGGCTCGATTAAGCCTGCCCCGTACTTGATACGGGGGAATCCAAGTTTCTAAAATAATGGTTCCCTGCCTTCGCAGGGACGGGGTCTGGATTCCTGCTGGAGTTTACCCCGTTGAAGAACGGGGCAGGAATGACAACCTTTGCTATGATTAATGTCGCTGTGTATAGTACTTAGAATTTGGTTATTGACTCCATCCCTTATTTCCCTACCACCCCGTCTCCCTATCATTCTTTTTCTTGGGTGTTTTTCCTTTAGTGATTAAGGTGGTTTCCCCCTTCAACTTCTTTCCTGCAATCTGATTTAGAATTTCACTTACCGTCCTCCTTAGAACCTCCTCATAAACCTTTGTCAATTCTCGGGTGAGAACCATACTCAACTTCTAAGGGGCCTGAAAGCTCTTGCCAAATGGGGTTAGATGAGTAATATTTCTTTTCAAAGAGACCTTCATAAGGTCTTCACCAAAGGGAAAAGTTTTTTGAAGGAGGAAGATGAAATGTTTGCAGGAAAAACGATTTGGGAAATACTTCAGACCGGCGGTTTCACGATGTATATCTTATTATTCTGCTCCTTTCTATCCATCACTATCCTTTTGGAGAGGTTGATTTATTATCGAAAGCTATCAAAAACGAGAAGAGCTGAATTTATGATGAGGATAAGAAGAGCCTTAAAAGGTGGTAATTTCGAAAGGGCGATGGAAATCTGTAAAGATGCCCGTACTCCTTTTTCGAACGTTATTTATTCTGGTCTTGAACTCCTTGATCGCAATGAAAAAGGGATATCCAATGCGATGGAGCGAGAGATCACCATCGAAACCACAAAATTAGAACGCTATACGGGCATTGTGGGGACCATTGGGAACACGGCTGTTTATATCGGGCTTTTTGGGACGGTGCTGGGGATTATCAGGGCATTTCATGATATCGCTGCTGCCGGAGCCGGTGGAATGAGTATTGTCATCGGAGGGGTTGCAGAAGCACTGGTCTGTACTGCAACGGGACTCTTTGTGGCTATCCCTGCGGTTGTTGCTTACAACTATTTCACGAGAAGAGTGGAGCACTTCATCAGTGAAATGGAATTATGTGCCTCCGAGTTAATCGACTTGGTACGCACTGAGGGAAAATGAGATGAAGAGAAGGATGAAAAGATCTAAATTGATGGCGGAGATTAATATCACCCCTTTTACCGATGTTGTTCTGGTTCTTCTGATCATCTTCATGATCGCCACCCCCTTCATTTATCAATCGAGCATGAAAGTACAGCTGCCAAAGGCATCAAAATCTGAGGAGACATCCCGGGATATCATCATCACCATCAATGCTCAGGGCGACGTTTTTCTGGAGGATGCAAGAGTTGATTTAGATACATTGAAGTATAAGCTTGAGGGAATGTTGAGGAGTAAATCCGATGCCTCCGTGATTGTCAACGGGGACAAAAATGTCAGATATGATTCCGTGATACAGGTGATGGATGTTTTAACACGATCAGGAGTGAAAAACCCAGGTTTGGGAATAGAGTTGAAGAGATGAAAAAATTACGCAACGGAAGAGAACAATCTTCTCTTTTGAACGATCCAGTTTTCCCTGATAAGGGCGGATTGTTGAAGACAGGGGTTATCTCGCTGTTGCTTCATATTGCCCTAATCACCTTCTTGAGCCTTAACCTGAGGCCTACGATTTTTAAAGGTGGACCATCGGTTTATCGGGTTACCCTTCGGCCTTTTTCCCCTCCGGGAAATGGAATTCCACGGGGTGGCTCCAGTCCTGGCCTCCAAGGCCTCCCGGGGAAATTGCCTGCTTCGGTAGGTGAAAAGCTGAAACCAGATGAAAGCTTCAGGGGGAGCGAAAGCGTTGCAAGAATGAAATCGGATCAAAAGAGACCTGAAAAAAAGGCGGAAAAGTCTGAGAAGGGAGAGAAACTTGAAAAGGAAAAGGGTTCTCGCAAGTCTCTTCAAGAGGCCATGGAGGATATTCATAAAAAGGTAGCCCTCGATGAGATTCAAAAAAGAGTGGCCCGTCGTGAAAAGGCAGATAAGCTATCGGCAGAAGAATCAATAGGGGAACAATCAACTCAGGGATCGATCGTTTCATCCTCCAGGAGTTCATCCCGATCAGAGTCTGGAACCGGAACTGGACTGGGGTCTGGTGGGTTCTTAAGAGGAGGGCTACCAGGGGGATCTCCGTGGGGTTCTTCAGTATTGGAGTCTAAACTGAACGATTATTGCAATATGATATGGGCAAAAATCAAAAAGGAATGGACCCTTCCTGAAAACCTTCTAAAAGGGGAAAAGGGTCTTGAGGCAATCATTGTCGTCATTATAGAAAGGGAAGGGAAAATTCAAAAATCATGGTTTGAGAAAAGGTCCGGGAATGGCCTTTACGATCAGATGGCGATGCGGGCGATTAAAAAGGCAGAACCTTTGCCCCCCATCCCTAAAGAATTCAGTGATGACACCTTTGAGATTGGAATCCGTTTCCATCCGGAGTAAAAAGTGAGGATAGGGAGATTGGGGGATGGGGAGATAAGGGGACATTCACAACGGATAGGAATTACAATATCGTCGTGTCTTCCCATTTTCCTTCTGCTTCCGGGTTTTCCCCGAAATTAATAGAGTGATTTCTCCCTTCAACTTCTTTTCTGCAATCTGATTTAGAATGTCACTTGCCGTCCCTCTCAGGATCTCCTCATAAATCTTCGTCAATTCGCGGGTGAGAACCATTTCTCGATCCCCGAGGAGTTCGAGGATATCTTTCAAGGTTTCGGAGAGACGGTGGGGAGATTCGTAAAAAATGAGGGTTTCTCTGACTCCTTCCAATTGTTTGAGCAGATCCCTTCTCTTTTTCGGTTTATGAGGAAGGAAGCCTCTAAAAAGAAACGCATCCGTTGGAAGGCCTGCGACGCTGAGAGCGGTGATGACCGCAGAGGGACCAGGGATGGGAACGACAGGGATCTCGTTTTCGATGGTCAGCTGAATGAGGCGGAAACCTGGGTCAGAAATGCCGGGAGTGCCCGCATCTGAGACGAGGGCGATTCGTTCGCCCTGCTTCAGTCTGGAGAGGATGAATTCCCTCTTCTTCAATTCATTTCCCTCAAAATAACTGGTGAGTGGTTTCTGGATACCGAAATGCCTGAGAAGGAGACCGGTGTGCCGGGTGTCCTCTGCAGCAATCAAGTCGACCTCCTTTAAGATTCGGAGGGCCCTCAGGGTAATGTCTTCCAGGTTCCCAATGGGAGTGGAGACGATATAGAGGGTACCCTTTCTTAGGTTAGAAGGAAAGGAGTTCATGGATTCACCAAAATCACTATTCGATCAATCAAGATATCACCAGCTCGTGAATTATTCAAGAGGCTGCATTCCCAAATATGCTAAAAAATACAGTTCTTTTTATATAAAAGTACATTTTTCACCTTATTTATCTATTCAAAGTACTTTAATAAGATAAGATAAAAGTAGGGCTATCTGTGATGTCTTCAAGATTTTTTTAGTCCAACGCTTGCATAAAGAGAGGGGGCAGCTTTGTGAGAGAAAACCGATGACTTATAGCCGCTGCCATTTTGATAGCCTTCGGTTTAGTTGGCATTGTAACAATGATATCGTTAGGTGGCTTTCGAAATGCCAGCGGTTGGGCGTCTTCGATGATGGGG
>Ga0299912_10002938_pt1 | contig 13991 bp, 6 predicted proteins | sample RVTome_2_FD_207667 | JGI IMG/M metagenome (GOLD analysis project Ga0299912, IMG submission 207667) | Soil microbial communities from uranium-contaminated site in the Upper Colorado River Basin, Wyoming, United States - RVT95D214 (version 2) ...
CGTCCAGCAAGCCATCTGGGAGCGCAGGGCGGCGATCGGCAGGGAACTTACGCCGGACCGAGAAGATCTCCGAGGTAATCGCCCGCGAGATCGTTCGGGACAGCCGGGGGCTGCCGCCCGGAACGATGCTGCCGCCCGAAGCCAAGCTGCTCGAGCGATACCGGGTCAGCCGGGCGTCGCTGCGTGAGGCGCTGCGACTGCTCGAGGTGCAGGGTTTGGTCATTATCCGGCCCGGCCCTGGCGGCGGCCCGATGATTGCCGAGGCGGACAGCGCGCACTTCGGTCGCATGGCCTCGCTCTACTTCCACCTGGCCGGCGCCACCTACCGGGACACACTCGACACCCGGCTCATCCTGGAGCCTATCGTTGCCGGGATCATCGCCCAGAACCAGGATCCCGAGCATATGCAGGCGCTGAAGGACTACCTTGAGCACTCCAAGACAACGATGGCGGGCAAGCTGCCGCCGCCGCCCGTCGAGCTCTCGGATGAGCAACAACGCGCGCTCGAATTCCATGCCATGCTGATGAGCATGGCGGGAAATCCGGTGATCACCCTGCTCGCGAGGTCGCTTCAAGACCTGCGCGTCGACCACATGATCGGCCATAACTCCGGGCATCCGGAGGGCGACATCACGCACGTTCACGACATGATCGCTCGCGCCATCATAGAGGGACGGCCAGCGCAAGCCGAGCAGCTCATGCGCGAACACATGCAGGACTTCATCCACTACGAGCGGGTAAGCGACCCAGGCTATCTCGAGCAGACCGTCACCTGGCGCTGACCGTCGTTGCCGGGGGATGATGATCGGGCACCGATCCCCTGGTCGAGATATGCATAATGGCCGTTCACCTGCGCAGGCCGCCGGAAGGCTGCATTTCCCACTCCGATCGCGCCCCCAATCTGGCTACTGCTTGAGACGCCGGCCCATTACGGCATCTGGTTGCGCCCCATTGCGGCGGCGACATAGCGCTGAGTTTTCGGCACGCCTCTGATCTTGACTGGAGCGAACACAGAAAAGTCGCCGGTGGGCCAGGGTGCCAGCCCTTCCAACAACTTGGTCAAGAGAAACTCCTTGCACCAGCGCTATCAACGCATCTTGGAAACTTGCCGTAATCTCGAACCAGACGCAGCTTTGACACCCGACCGCACTCAGAAGTCCGCCCGAGGTGCTCCAGAGCAAGTCAGCCGGAATCTCCGTGGCCGGGGGGCGCATTTCCACGGCGCCCCCGGCAGAGCCCTTCAGCGCGCCATATATTCGTCGATCATGTGGTGAAGGTGACGGCAGCGGGTTTCCAGATACTTGCTGAAACGCAATACTCCGTTTTCGCCCATAGCGCGCAGCCCTTCCTGCACCGGTGCCAGATTTGACTGATCCTGGTCATACACGCCTGACAGAAAACCCAGTTCGCTCGCCGCCGTCCATGGCTCGTCCTCTCCAAGCATGTGGAACGGTGCCGGCGGCGGCTTCGGGCCGTCGTTCGCTGCGATGCGGAACAGCATCACTTCCATCAGCGTTTTTTCGTGATCCATGCCGTGCGGCCGGAAGCGATAACAGATCTTGTCCCTGAACCCGCCCCACAAGTGGAAATTCGGGAAAAAGTCATAGGACATGCCGTCCATCAGTTCGGCATCGCAGGTGTCCTCGAAATCAGGCCCGACAGATGCAGTGAGCCAACGGCGCGAAATCTCTCCCGCATAGTTGCGCGCGGTCATGCCAGGTTCCGGTTCGAATGGCTCCACTATCGTGCCGAACTGGGCAGGCGATTGCTGCAGGAAGCGAATGCGGTCGGCTTCGTCCACCGAGGTGCTGAAGGCAGTCGAGGTCAAGCCGCTTGGATTCAGGAAGCGGCTGACGTGGTCCGACAACACGTCATACTGGCCCGCTTCATAGCAGTTTATCGCGTTGATTTGCGGGTGAGTCGTGATGATGTGGTGGGCTTCGAGGAAAGCCTCGGCTACCGCTTTCCAATTGGCGTGGCAAACCTTGCCGACATGGGCGACCATCGTGCAGTCCTCAATTCGCCAGCGGGCGAAGTGCTCCGGCATGGGGGCGAGCTGCTCCAGCAACGGTGATGCCTGATCGTCGAAATTGATGAAGACAAAGCCGGCCCATGTTTCGAGCCTGATCCCGGGCAGAGCGAAGTCGCGCTCGTCGATCTGCGGGAAGTCCCATTCGAAAGGATTTTTCGCGAACGAGCCGTCGATGTTCCAGGCGAGGCCATGATAAGGGCAGCGCAGGATTGCCCTGCACCCATTCGTCGTCACCAGCTGGCGGCCGCGATGCAGGCAGACGTTCTGCATGGCTTTCAGCGATCGGTCGCGTTGCCTCACCACGATCACCCGCTTGTCGAGCAGGTCGTAGACGTGGGTGTCGCCGGGCTCGGGTATGTGTTCCTCGCGACAGACATATTGCCAGGTCTTGAGCCAGACCTTCTCGATCTCCTTCTCGAAGAAGGCGCGGCTGGTATAGCGGCTGGCAAGAATCGGCCCAGTCCCGAAATCGCGCGTATGCTCGGCCAGGATATCGGGCACGCCGCGCGGATCCCGCGCAAGGATCTCCTGATAGCTCGCTCCCGGGCGGACCTTGAGGTTCGAAGCTTCAGCCGACATAGTCCTTCTCCTTAACGTGCGCGATAAGAGCATACTATTTAGCGGGGGCGCCGCGACACTGTCAATCCCGGCTCGGGCGCAGGTAGCGGGTCACTTTGAAATTTCCCGCTTGCGATAGGGGCCGCGCTTTTTGGGTGCGGTTTCCGCTTCCGCCGCTTCAATCAGCTTTACGATATCGCCAATCTCCCATAGCCGATCAGACACGCCAGCAGCCATGGCAGGCGACATGCTCAGCTTCGAGTGACACCAAAGTGCCGGGATGCTGACGCATCAGCCCTTGGAACGCTCAAGCGCCACTGCCCCTGAGGAGAGGGCAGACATATGGCCCCTTCGGCGAAGCTCAGGACATGCTTCGACAGGCTCAGGCTGAGCGGGGCTTGGGAATGACTGAAATCGGTCGCAAGCCGGCATTCGCTGACGCAGGCAGGTGATGGCCAAGGTGCCATGAAATGCGAAACCCGCCCCGCATGGCGCGGGACGGGCTTCACGAAAGCAAATCTATGGCCGTGGCTGGCGTCAGGCGGCCAGCTTGCGCAGCACGTAGTGCAGGATGCCGCCGTTCATGAAGTATTCGACTTCGTTGGCGGTATCGATGCGGCACAGCGCGGTGAACGTGAACTTGCTGCCATCCTTGCGGGTGACTTCCACTTCCACGTCCTGACGCGGCTTCAGGCTGGCGACGCCCAGAATCGTGAAGCTGTCGTCGCCGGTCAGGCCCAGGCTCTGGCGGGTGTCGCCATCCTTGAACTGCAGCGGCAGCACGCCCATGCCGACCAGGTTCGAACGGTGGATGCGCTCGAAGCTTTCGACGATCACGGCGCGGACGCCCAGCAGGTTGGTGCCCTTGGCGGCCCAGTCACGCGAGGAGCCGGTGCCGTATTCCTTGCCGGCCACGACGACCATCGGCGTGCCGTCGGCCTTGTGCTTCATGGCGACGTCGTAGATCGGCATGACGTCTTCGCCATAACGGCTCATGCCGCCTTCGATGCCGGGGACCATTTCGTTCTTGATGCGGATGTTGGCGAAAGTGCCGCGCATCATGACTTCGTGGTGGCCGCGGCGCGCGCCGTAGCTGTTGAAGTCTGCCTTCGCGACCTGATGCTCCATCAGGTACTGGCCGGCCGGACTGTCGGCCTTGATGTTGCCGGCGGGGCTGATGTGGTCGGTGGTGATCGAATCGCCCAGGATGGCAAGCGGCTTGGCATCGATGATGTTGGTAACAGGTGCCGGGGTCATCGACATGCCTTCGAAATAGGGCGGGTTGGCGATGTAGGTTGAACCGGCGCGCCACTGGTAGGTTTCAGAGCCGGTCACGTTGATCGCCTGCCAGTGCCTGTCGCCCTTGTAGACGTCGGCGTAGCGGGCCTGGAACATCGGACGGTCCATGCAGCCGGCCATGGTGGTGGCGACTTCCAGATTGGTCGGCCAGATGTCCTTGAGGAACACGTCCTGCCCGTCCTTGCCGCCCTTCGTCGCAACACCGATCGGGGTGGTGGTGAAATCCTCCACCACGGTGCCCTTGAGTGCATAGGCGACAACCAGCGGCGGCGAGGCCAGGAAGTTGGCGCGCACGTCCGGGCTGACGCGGCCTTCGAAGTTGCGGTTGCCGGAAATCACGGCTGCGGCGACCAGGCCGTTTTCGTTGATCGCCTTGCTGATCGGTTCGGCGAGCGGGCCGGAGTTGCCGATGCAGGTGGTGCAGCCATAGCCGACGAGGTTGAAGCCGACATTATCGAGGTGCTTCTGCAGGCCGGCCTTGTTCAGGTAGTCGGTGACGACCTGCGAGCCCGGCGCCAGCGAGGTCTTGACCCAGGGCTTCGGCTTCAGGCCCAGCTCGTCGGCCTTCTTGGCGACGAGGCCGGCGGCAACCAGCACGCCCGGGTTGGAAGTGTTGGTGCAGCTGGTGATCGCCGCGATCATCACGTCGCCGTCGCCGATGTCGAAGTCCTTGCCTTCGACAGGCACGCGGGCCTGGGTCTTCTTGTAGGTTTCGGCCATGTCCTTGTTGAACACGTCGTCCACTTCGGTGAGGTCCACGCGGTCCTGCGGGCGCTTGGGACCGGCAAGCGAGGGAACGACGGTCGACATGTCGAGTTCGAGAGTTGAGGAGAACACGGCTTCCGGCGCGTTCGGATCGATCCAGAAGCCCTGCTCCCTGGCATAGGCTTCGACGAGCGCGATCTGGTCTTCCTCGCGGCCGGTGAGGCGCAGATAGTCCAGCGTCTTGTCGTCGATGCCGAAGAAGCCGCAGGTGGCGCCATATTCGGGCGCCATGTTGGCCAGCGTCGCACGGTCGGCCAGCGACAGCGAGGCAAGGCCGGGGCCGTAGTATTCGACAAAGCGGCCGACAACGCCATGCTTGCGCAGCATGTTGGTGCAGGTCAGCACGAGGTCGGTGGCGGTGACGCCTTCCTTCAGCTCGCCGGTCAGCTTGAAGCCGACGACTTCGGGGATGAGCATGGAAACCGGCTGGCCGAGCATGGCCGCTTCGGCTTCGATGCCGCCCACGCCCCAGCCGAGCACGCCCAGGCCGTTGATCATGGTGGTGTGGCTATCGGTGCCGACGCAGGTGTCGGGATAGGCCACGGTCACGCCGTTCTGGTCGGTGGAGGTCCACACGGTCTGGGCGATGTGCTCCAGGTTTACCTGATGGCAGATGCCGGTGCCCGGCGGCACGGCGTAGAAATTGGCAAGCGACTTGGAACCCCACTTCAGGAAGTCATAGCGTTCCATGTTGCGGTGATATTCGATCTCGACATTCTGTTCGAATGCCTTGGGGTGGCCGAATTCGTCGACCATGACCGAGTGGTCGATCACGAGGTTGACGGGGACCAGCGGGTTGATCTTGCTGGTGTCGCCGCCAAGCTTGGCGATCGCGTCGCGCATGGCGGCAAGGTCGACCACGCAGGGAACGCCGGTGAAGTCCTGCAGCAGCACGCGGGCCGGGCGATACTGGATTTCGTTCTGCGATTCCGTGGGGTTCTTCTGCCAGTCGATCACGGCCTGGACATCGGCGGTCGAAACGGTGAAGCCGCCGTCCTCGAAGCGCAGCAGGTTTTCAAGCAGCACTTTCATTGAGAAAGGCAGGCGCGAAATGTCACCCAGTTTCTCGCTCGCTTTCTTGAGCGAGTAATAGGCATATTCCTTGCCGCCGACCTTCATGGTGCTGCGGGTTCCGAGCGTGTCCTGTCCTACCTGAGACATATCGGCAAATTCCCCTTTTTATTGGGTTCCCGCTATGCCTGGGTGCGAGGTGCAGGATGCTGCATTGCGGAAACGGAATCGATGCGCCGCCGATGCGCGCTGATTGCCGCTAGGTCAAGGGGGGAGAACGGGCTGGGGCGCCGTCAGTTTCGTGGGTTTGCGCGCCGCGATCCAGCAGGCGGCAACTATCAGCACCGCCCCCGCGACGGTGCCGGAAGACACGCTTTCTCCAAACCAGAACCAGCCGGCCAGGGCCGCCCAAAGGAAGCCGGTGTATTCGATGGGGACCAGCGCCTGTGTTTCAGCCCGGGCATAGCCCCAGGCAAGGAAGATCAGCGCCAGCACTGCCAACACCGCGCTGGTGGCGATATCGCGCAAGGCAGTCGATTCCGGCCAAATGAAAAACCAGGCGGCGGCAGGCAGCAGGAACAGGCCGACGCACAGATTCTGGAACAGGGCGATTTCGGCGGGGCTGGCCAGCTGGGCCTGGTGGCGCTGCAATACGAGATTGAGGGCATAGAACACCGCCGATATCAGGATCGCCGCGATGCCCAGCGCCGATCCGCTATCGAATTCGCCATGCCCGAACCGCGCGGCGCCAATCACCAGCACGCCGACAATGCCCAGCAGCGATGCGGCAATGGCGCTGGGACGGATCGTTTCGCCCAGCAGCACGGCGGCGAAATAGAGGGCGATCAGCGGCGCGATGAAAGCGAGGGCGATGGCCTCGGCCATCGGAGTGCGCACCAGCCCCCAGAAAAACAGCACCGCCATGACCGACACCACCGCGGAACGCAGCACATGGACTTTCAGGGCCGGCGCTTGCGGCCAGCGACCGCCGGTCAGCAGCCATACAGGGAGCATCAGCGCACTGCCGAAGACGTTGCGCAGCAGCAGCGCGCTATAGACACCCGCCTGAATCGAGGCGCTTTTCATGGCGGCATCCATCATGCTGAACGTCGCAATTCCCAGTGCGACGGACAGAAAGGGGAGCAAGGGGTGGCGGCCGGACATGGCGGGTGTGTTGCCCGCCTGCCTCTCCGGCGCAAGCGATTCATCGCAGCGACAGGTACCTTGCTTGATGGTAGAAGAGGAAAAGTGCAGTGGGGCGGTGAACCGGCCCTTGGCCGGACGGATCGATAGACGGATTGACGGGAAAATGAGACAGCGCAAGACAAAGTGGCGATCGCTTGGCATCCTGGCGGCAAGCGCGGGTGTCGCGCTGGTGCCGGCCATGGCGCTGGCAGCGCCCCATGCGAAAGCCTCTGCCGCCCCGGAATCGATCCTGCCGGAATCGATCCTGCCCGAAGCGGTTGCCACACCCGCTCCCGCGCAAACGCCCGCCGGAGCCCAGTCCTCCGGAGCCCAGCCCGCCGGAGTCCAGCCCACCGGAACGGAGGTCGCGGGAGTTGAGCCGGCCGTGCCGGAACTGCCACTGGCGGAACCGGTCATGGAGTGGCCCATGGCCGATGCGCAGGCATTGCTTGCGGCGATTGAAGGCATTGGCGCGGAAGGCTTGATCCCGGAGGATTACCAGCCTGTTGCATTGCGCGCGGCTCTCGCCGCAGGCGAAGGCGAAGCGCTCGACAAGGTGGCGAGCCAGAGCTTCGCCTGGCTGGTGGAAGACTTGCGCGACGGCCGTACGCCGGTGGAAGCGCGCGTGCAGTGGTTCGCGCTCGATCCGGATCGCGATACCATGCCGACCGCCGCGTTGATGACCATGGCGCTGGCCAGCCATGATATTGCCGGCATTCTTGCCGGCCTTGCGCCCACTCATCCCGATTATGTCGCGCTGAAGGAAGAATTCCAGCAGACGCCGGAAAGCGACAAGCCCCGCCGCGATCTGATCCGCGCCAATATGGATCGCTGGCGCTGGCTGGCCCGCGATATGGGCAAGATCTATCTTTACACCAATGTGCCGGAATTCCAGGCGCGGCTGATCGTCAAGAACAGGACGATCCGCAGCTACCGCACCATCGTCGGCAAGCCGGGCCACACGGCAACGCCGCAGCTGGCTGAAACGGTCCAGGCGGTGGTGTTCAACCCGACCTGGACGGTGCCGCAGTCGATCGTGCAGGGTGAAGGGCTGGGCGCGAAACTGTTGGTCAGCCCTTCTTCCGCCGCGCGCCAGGGCTACAAGGTTGCAAAGGCAGCGGATGGAACGATCAGCGTCGTCCAGCAGCCCGGCCCCAGGAACGCTCTCGGCCTGATGAAGATCGACATGCCCAATCCACATGCGATCTATATGCATGACACGCCGTCCAAGGCTTTGTTCAGCACCGAGCTGCGGGCCTATAGCCATGGCTGCATCCGCACAGAGCGCGCCGTTGAACTGGGTATGACCATGGCCATCCTCGGTGCGGGGATGGCGCCGGAAGAGGCCGCGCGCATTTCCAATTCCGGGAAATACACGCGGGTCACGATGAACACGACCTTCCCGGTCTATATCGCCTATTTCACCATGGCGCGGGACATTGCCGGCAATCTTTCCCAATTCGCCGACATCTATGGCCGTGATGCGCCGGTCATCGAAAGTTTCGGCAAGGCGCGCCTATCCAAGACCACCCAGCGTGTCAGCGACGAGCCGGTGATTCAGCTCGATAATCCGCTATGACCGGATGCGACCTGTCCCGCAGCTTCAATGTCCCGCACTTCAATATTGCCGGATAAGGTTCAGGAAGGGCTCGCCATAGGCTTCCAGCTTGCGCGTGCCGACGCCGCCCAGTTCGCCCAGCGCAGCCAGTGAACACGGGCGCAGTGCCGCCATTTCGCGCAACGTGGAATCGTGGAATATGACGTAGGGCGGCACGCCCGCCTGCTCGGCCAGCTCGCGGCGGAGCGCGCGCAGCGCATCGAACAGGGGATCGCCCACCGGGTTGGCACCGCCGCGCTCCCGCTTGCGTTTGCGCTCCCGCTGTGGCTGCAGTGCCAGGAAGACCGCCGCTTCGCCGCGCAGGATATCGCGCGCATCGCCGCCCAGCGCCAGACCGCCGTGCTCCGTCGGCACCAGGCTGCCGCGCGTCTGCAGCGCCCGTGCGAGCGGCCGCAACAGCGCCGCTTCCTGGCTGTCGACGATGCCGAACACCGAAAGCCGGTCATGCCCGCGTTGCCGCACGCGTTCGTCGTCGGCACCGGTCAGCACCTTTTCGAGATGGCCCAGGCCATAGCTTTGACCGGTGCGATAGACGGCGGAAAGCAGCTTGCGGGCGGTTTCGCCGGCATCGATGACTTGCGGCGGCTCCAGGCAATTGTCGCAATTGCCGCAGCGTTCGGGCGGGGTCTCGCCGAAATGCCGCAGCAGGATGGCGCGGCGGCAGGCCGCCGTTTCCGTCAGCGCGGCGAGCGCATCCAGCCGCTTGCGTTCGCCCTCGCGGCGGGGCTCGTCCACTTCGTCAAGCCGCTGGCGGGCGCGGGCGAAATCCTCGGCGCCCCACAGCATCAGCGCCACCGAAGGATCGCCGTCACGCCCGGCCCGGCCGGTTTCCTGATAATAGGCCTCAATCGATTTCGGCAGTCCGGCATGGGCGACGAAGCGCACGTCCGGCTTGTCTATGCCCATGCCGAAAGCGACGGTGGCGACCATCACCATGTCTTCCGAAGAGACGAAGGCGGCCTGGTTCGCCGCTCGTACCTCTGGCGCCAGCCCCGCGTGATAGGGCAGCACAGCGCGTCCGTGGCTGCCCAGCTTTTCGGCAATGCGCTCCACTTGCGCGCGGGTCTGGGCATAGACGATGCCGGGGCCGGGCTGTTCGGTCAGCAGCTGCTCCAGCTGGCGCAGGGGATTGTCACGCGGGCGGATGGCATAGCGGATATTCGGCCGGTCGAAACCGGCGACGATCAGCCCGTCCCGCGCGATGCCCAGCTGGGTCAGGATGTCGGCGCGTGTATGCGCATCCGCCGTGGCGGTGAGAGCAAGGCGCGGCACATCCGGGAAAGCGTCCATCAGTGGACGTAGCAGGCGGTAATCGGGGCGGAAATCGTGCCCCCATTCGGATACGCAATGCGCCTCGTCGATGGCGAAAAGGCAGATCGGCGCCTTGGAGAGCAGCTCGCGGAAATGCGGCTGCGAGGCGCGTTCGGGCGCGATATAGAGCAGGTCCAGCGCACCGGCGCGGAAGCGGTCCATGGTCTGTTCCCGGTCCGCATCCGCGCTGGTCAGCGTTGCCGCGCGGATGCCGTTGGCCGTGGCGGAGCGCAGCTGGTCGTGCATCAGCGCGATCAGCGGGCTGACGACCACGCAAGTGCCGGGCAGCATCACGGCGGGCAGCTGGTAAGTCAGCGATTTGCCCGCCCCGGTCGGCATCACCGCCAGCGTGGATTGCCTTGCCAGCACGCGCCGGACCACATCTTCCTGCACGCCGCGAAAGCTGGTGAAACCGAATGTGGCGTGCAGGGCTTCGCGAAGGTCCGGCAGTGCGTGGACAGGCGCCGTTGACGCGAATGGCGGGGGTTCGGCAAACATGGCATGCTTATGGCAGAACGAGGTGAGAGAGGAAAACCCGCTTGCCCGTCTTTCCTCCGCGAAACAGATCTAATCCAGATTCGGCCTAACCCGGATTCGGCCTAATCCAGATTCGGCCTGAGCCAGCGTTCCGCCGTGGCCAGATCCATGCCGCGCCGCTTCGCATAATCCTCCAGCTGGTCGCGGCCGATGCGGGCCACGCCGAAATACTGGCTTTCGGGATGGGCGAAATAGAAGCCGGAAACGGCGGATGTCGGCAGCATCGCCTGGCTTTCGGTCAGTGTGATGCCGGTATTGTCCTGCGCTTTCAGCAGATCGAACAGGATCGGCTTCAGGCTGTGGTCCGGGCAGGCGGGATAGCCGGGGGCGGGGCGGATGCCTCGGTATTGCTCGCGGATCAGCGCCTCGTTCGTCAGTTGCTCGCCCGGCGCATAGCCCCACAGTTCGGTGCGCACATGCTGGTGCAGGCGTTCGGCAAAGGCCTCGGCGAAGCGGTCGGCCAGCGCTTTCAGCAGGATGTCGCTGTAATCGTCGTGCGCCGCCTTGAACCGTTCCAGATGCGGTTCGATGCCGTGGATGCCGACAGCGAAGCCGCCGATCCAGTCGCCATCGGGTGCGATGAAGTCGGCAAGGCAGAAGTTGGCGCGGTCGCCGCTTTTCTTGATCTGCTGGCGCAGGAAGGGCAGGCGGGTGCCCCCCAGTTCGTCGGCATCAAGCAGCACATCGTCACCATCCCGGTGGCAGGGCCAGAAGGCCGCGACGCCCTTGGCCGTCAGCCATTTCTCACCGATGATCCTGTCGAGCATCGCCTGTGCGTCCTTGTAGAGCGAGCGCGCGCTTTCGCCGACCACCGGATCGTCCAGGATCGCGGGGAAAACGCCGGCCAGCTCCCAGGCGCGGAAGAAGGGTGTCCAGTCGAAGCAATCGCGCAGGTCGGCCAGGTCCCAGTCCGTGAAAACATGCGGGCCGGGCCTGGCGGGGGCAGGCGCCTTTTGCGCAAGGTCCGGCTTGAAGGCATTGGCGCGGGCTTGTTCCAGCGGCAGAAGGTCCGACTGGCCCTTGCCTTCGCGCGCTTCGCGCACCTTGCGGTAATCCACCGCGACCGAGGAAACGAAACCGTCGCGCTGCGTGTCGGAGAGCAACTGGCTGGCGACACCGACGGCGCGGCTGGCGTCCAGCACGTGGATGACCGGACCTTCATAGGCCGGGTCGATCCGCAGCGCTGTGTGCACCTTGCTGGTGGTGGCGCCGCCGATCAGCAGGGGGATCGCGAAACCGTCGCGCTGCATTTCCTCGGCCACTGTCACCATCTCGTCGAGCGACGGGGTGATCAGGCCGGAAAGGCCGATGATATCCGCATCTTCCTTCTTCGCCGTGTCGAGGATCGTGGCCCAGGGCACCATAACCCCCAGGTCGATCACTTCATAGCCGTTGCACTGAAGCACCACGCCGACGATGTTCTTGCCGATGTCATGCACGTCGCCTTTCACGGTGGCCATGATGATGCGGCCCTTGGCCCGGGAACCTTCAGCCCCCGTCGCCGCTTTTTCCGCCTCGATGAAGGGAATCAGATGGGCGACGGCTTTTTTCATCACGCGTGCCGATTTCACCACCTGCGGCAGGAACATCTTGCCCGATCCGAACAGGTCGCCAACGACATTCATGCCGTCCATCAGCGGGCCTTCGATGACCTCGATGGGGCGGCCGCCCCTTTCGGCGGCGGCCTGGCGCGCTTCTTCCGTGTCTTCGACGATCCAGGCGTCGATGCCTTTGACCAGCGCATGTTCGATGCGCTTGGTCGCTTCCCAGCCGCGCCATTCCTCGGCGGCCTTTTCGGCTACCACGTCCTTGCCCTTGAAGCTTTCCGCCAGTTCGATCAGGCGTTCCGTCGCAGACTTGTTTTCGCTGCCCGCGAGGGGACGCCGCATCAGGATCACGTCCTCGCAGGCCTCGCGCAGGGCCGGGTCGATCTGGTCATAGACGTCGAGCTGGCCGGCGTTGACGATCGCCATGTCCATGCCCGCGGGGATCGCGTGGTAGAGGAACACCGAATGCATCGCGCGGCGCACCGTCTCGTTGCCGCGAAAGCTGAAGGAGAGGTTGGAAAGTCCGCCCGAGATATGCACATGCGGGCAGGCGGCCTTGATCTCCCGCACCGCCTCGATGAAGTCGAGCGCGTAGCGGTCGTGCTCCTCGATGCCGGTGGCTACCGCGAAGACATTGGGATCGAAGATGATGTCTTCCGGCGGGAAGCCGATGCCGGTGAGCAGCTTGTATGCGCGCGTGCAGATTTCGACCTTGCGCTCTTTCGTATCCGCCTGGCCCTTTTCGTCGAAAGCCATGACGACCACCGCCGCGCCATAATCCATGCATTTGCGGGCGTGATCGAGGAAGGTTTCCTCCCCTTCCTTCATGGAGATCGAATTGACGATCGGCTTGCCGGGTACGCATTTGAGGCCTGCTTCGATCACTTCCCACTTGGAGCTGTCGATCATCAGCGGCACACGGGCGATGTCTGGCTCGGCGGCGATGAGCTTGAGGAAAGTGGTCATCGCCTCGACCGCGTCGAGCAGGCCTTCGTCCATGTTGACGTCGATCACCTGCGCGCCGTTTTCGACCTGCTGGCGCGCGACATCCACGGCCTTGGCATAGTCGCCGGCAAGGATCAGCTTCTTGAAAGCGGCCGATCCGGTGACATTGGTGCGTTCGCCGATATTGACGAAGCGGGCTGAACTCAAAGCATTCATTTTCATCATCCTCGCGAAGGCGGGAAGCCATTGCGTGGTCTCGCATTCAGGTAAAGGTCGGGAACAGGGATTCCTGTTTGCGCGGGAACGACGGCACTGGTCGTTGTCGTTGTTATCGTCGTTGCTATCGTTCTATGCCGCCATGGTGAAGGGTTCGAGGCCCGCCAGTCGTGTCACCGTCTCCGGCACCGGCAGTTTGCGCGGCGGGATACCCTGCACGGCCCTGGCGATCGCCGCGATATGCGCGGGTGTCGAACCGCAGCAACCGCCGAGGATATTGACCTGGCCGCTTTCCGCCCATTCCTTCACCAGCCCCGCGGTGGTTTCCGGCAGTTCGTCATAGGCGCCCAGTTCATTGGGCAGTCCGGCGTTGGGATAGACCATGATCAGCGTGTCGGCGATTTCGGACAGCAGCTTTACATGCGGGCGCAGCTGGGTGGCGCCGAACGAGCAGTTGAGGCCGATGGTGATGGGCCGGGCATGGCGCACCGCGTGCCAGAACGCTTCGACCGTGTGGCCGGAGAGGTTGCGGCCGGAAAGATCAGTCAGCGTCATTGACAGCATGATCGGCACTTCGCGGCCCAGATCGTGCTCCAGCTGCCTGATCGCCATGATCCCCGCCTTGGCATTCAGCGTATCGAACACCGTTTCGATCAGGATGAAATCGGCCCCGCCTTCGACCAGCGCCGCCGCCTGTTCCTTGTAGACATCGACCAGCGTGTCCCAGTCGATCTCGCGATAGCCCGGATCGTTGACGTCCGGCGAGAGCGACAAGGTCTTGTTGGTCGGGCCGATGGCGCCGGCTACGAAGCGAGGGCGCCTGATTCCGTTTTCGGCATCTTTCGCTTCATATTCGTCGGCGATGCGGCGGGCGAGCCTGGCGGAGGCGAGGTTGATCTCTCGCACCAGATGTTCCGCGCCGTAATCGGCCTGGCTGATCCGGTTGGCGGAAAAGGTGTTGGTTTCG
>Ga0299912_10002940_pt1 | contig 13989 bp, 19 predicted proteins | sample RVTome_2_FD_207667 | JGI IMG/M metagenome (GOLD analysis project Ga0299912, IMG submission 207667) | Soil microbial communities from uranium-contaminated site in the Upper Colorado River Basin, Wyoming, United States - RVT95D214 (version 2) ...
TTGGAGATGTCCTTGCTCTCCTGAGAGCTGGTGAACTGTGGGGCATAGTCATCTATGATCAGGGCCACGTCCTTGCAGGTGAACATCGTCCCCTCCAGGTCGGCCTGGGTCGAGGTCCAGTCCTTCGGCGCCTTGTAATCGCGCCCTTGTACGAACCCCTCGCCGAAGTGCGCCAGCGCCAGGTGGCTGATCGTGCTCTTCTTGCTCTGCGTCGGCCCGTACACCCACAGCACCGCGTTCAGGCTCTTGATCATCGTCAGCGGCGCTGCGTACATCGCCGCCCACAGCGGCACGGTGATGCCCAGCGGCGCGATCTCAAGAAAACGCAGGCTGGCCTTGATCGCCTCCACCAGCCCCTCCCCGCTCGGCGGGACCGGCAATTTGTAGTGCGCCAGGTTGTTGGGCAGGTCTACCCGCGCGCTCCCATCCAGTCCCTTCGCGCTCAGCGCCCCGCTGGCCGACAGGAACGCACGCTCTCCCCCCACCTCGTACCAGCCGGTGAACGTGTGCACCCGTTCCCTGGTCATCGTCTTTTGCCCGGCCTCCAATATCGCCCGCCGCAGCAGGTGCAGCTTGCCGTTGTTCAGGTACACAATCGGCCGCGCCCCCCACGTCTTTCCAACCCACTTCATCCCGTCGAAGCCCTCAGCCTCCACGTCGATGCTCGGCAGTGCCGGGCCGCCTGCCAATTTCCCCTCCACCGTGTAGTTGATCACTGGGGTATTTTGCCCGTCGTCTACGGACAGCTCGTGGATTAGCTTGGCCGTGAAATTGCACATCGGCTCGCCCCAATAGCAGAATTTGCCGTCAAGTACCTCGATGCCCGAGCTGCGGTCATTCTTTGGCATCCGGTCGGCGACCATCTTGGCAAACTCTTTGGCCCCTATCTCCAGCTTCCGGTCTTCGCCGATGCGTTTCAAATAGAGCATCCGTTCCGTCTCGCCCAGCCTGGCCACCAGGTCCGCCAGATGCTCGATGCCCTCTGCCCGCTCGCGGGTATCCCGGATCTTCTTCACCCGCTGAATTTCCAGGTCGAGGTGGGGAGGTGCTTCGCACAACAGCGCCTCGGCCAGCTCCGCCGTCCCCCCGTGTTGCAGCCAATCGTTCGCGTCGCTCTTCTTTGCCCCGTCCGCCTTCGGCCACAGCACGATCCGCGCCAGCGGTCCGGCAATCTCTGCCAATCGCTCTGCCCCTTGGTGCCCGGCCGTGTCGTTGCTCAGCGCGACGTAAACGGTGGTCCGTTCTGCCTTCCGTTGCAGCGCCGCCACCAGGTGCGGCTCTTCGTCCTCTCGCAGCGTGCACCCGCATAGCGCCCACGTCGGCCAGCCCCACAGCCGGACCGTCTCCGCGTCCGCCGGACCCTCCACGATCAACAGTCCCTCATTGTCCAGCGGTCGCCCGTCCAGCCCCATCTCCGCCCGGTACAGGTGCCGCTTGCCCGGCAGGTTGCGGCTCTTGCTTCCCTTCTCCACCGGGCTGATCGCCCGCGCGCTCAGCGAGACCACCTTGCCGCCTACCCGGTGCGGATATATCAGCCAGCCGTCCGGCGATACCTTTTCGCCGTCCGCGTTGGCCGTGAAGTCTTTTCCATCTGCCCTCACCAGCCCGATCTCCCTGGCCAGCGGTAGCAACGCCGTGCTGTCCTCCGCTTTGAGCATCGCCTTCATCAGCGCATCATCAGACCGCGTGAACCCCCACATCACCGTCTTCAGGTGCTCGTCGCTGAACCCCCTCGACCGCGCATATTCCAGCGCCTTCGTACTCCCCTCTCCCAGCGGGAGAGGGGATGGGGGTGAGGGTGAACCCCACAATTGCAACTGGTAAAACTTCGCCGCCCGCGTCAGCAGGTCGGTCACACTCGCCTGGCGTTTGTGCTCCGCCGCCGCCTGCGGCGTCCACCCCAGCTCCTCCAGCGAGATCCGGGCGTAATCGGCCAACCACTTTAGCGCTTCGGTGAAGTCCAGTCCCTTCCACCTCTGCACGAACTCCACGGCGTCCCCGCCCGTCTGGCAGCCGGTGAAGCAGTGCCATCTCTGCCGTCCTTCCCCGTCCGTGTACACACTGAACGCCGACGGGTTATCCCCGCCGTGCAGCGGGCACGCGCACTCGCCGCCGCGCCCTCGCCGTTTGGGATGCCCCCCTGCCCGTTCCACCAGCTCGATTAAATCAACCGCTTCAAAGAGAGGTTCGAGATTTAACATCTTTGCCGTCCGTTTGAATGCTCTGGATGATTATGCCGTTTGCTACCCTTCATCACTCCTCCAGCCCCTACAGCGTGTCGTATGTCCCCGCCAACGGGGACGTAATATGTCCCCGTCGTCAAAAAGAATGTCCCCGTTATATGTCCCCGTAGGGGCTAAATTCTATGTTTCGCCAGGGAGCCGCAAATTCCAGGCGAAGCGCATCGACCGGCTGGGTTCCTTGCTCTCCTCCACTGCCTCGCGCAGCGTCTGACCTTGGTCGGTCTCAGCCTCATACTCTCTGATTGCGAACGTCAGCAGGAATGCCGCGAGTTGACTGGCGCTCGTCCCATTCGCCTGCGCCGCTTCCTCGATGCGCGTCTTCAACTCCTCCGGCAAGTCGTACTTCACGCGCACTCTCTGCCGGTCCTTCCGTTGCTTGGAGGTCAACGCCGCCGTGTTCGTCGCCGCCGTCTTTTGCCAATCCACAACCGCCGGGTCTAGCCCCCGCAATCCCCCCACCCGTTTGTTACCCATCACCATCCTCCGTCGTAGGGGCAGGCCTCGCTTGCGGCCTGCCCTCTCAGTCCGTATAATCGCTCTTATCAATACTCCCCTCTCCCTTTGGGAGAGGAAAAAGTTGTCATGTATCTTGGTGCTTCAGTCTCCCAGCGGAAGACGGAAGGGAAATGACCTCCTACCTGCACCACCCACAATTGCACACCGGCGGCTGTCTCTGGTCAATCGCCTTCAGGATGCGCCGCGCCTTGTCGTCGAGGATGTCCATCAACTCCAGGTCCGGCGCCACATCCATCGCCCAAAACGGCATACTGAAATCCCGGTGCGGCACATCCCTGGCCACGTAGATCAGCACGGCGTGGGCGAAGAAGGCGCTGTGTCGCATATACATCTGCACCTGGGCAATGTTGTTGTGGGAGATTTCCTCCCCAAACTGGAGACGCAGGAACTTCTCCCAGCCCACCGACTTGATGTCCACCACCGTGTCGCCCACCTCAAAATCGGTGTGTCCCTTGAACCGCTGGTCGAAGGCGGCCACGATCTCCCGCCGTTGCTGGGTGATCCCCAGCAGGTTGATGATAGCCGCCTCGTGCATGTATCCTGTCCAGCAGTACCAGTGATCGCGGTCACTGGGTATCTGCCGTCCCTCGACGAATTCCCGGTACATCTTCCGCGAGCAGCCGCCTATCCCCGACATTCCCAGGTACGGCCGGGCCGCTTCCAGTCCAGACTTTTCTCTTAGCCCGGTCACCAGCAACTGGTTGAACTTTTGCGCATTCATAGCCATCTCCCCTATTTCCTCCGGTTTCTCCGCCGCGACGCTTCTGCAATCTTTCGCCGCCGCTTCGCCAGCTTCCCCGCGCCTTTCCGGCCGGACTGGACGAGGCGCGGCTGCTTCCACACCTTCTTCCGCTTCTTCGGTGCCGTCGCCGGCTGCTGCTCCGCCTTGGTCCCCATCAGTATCCTCAACAGCGCCAGGTCCCCCGCATTCACTACCGGCTTGCGTCTAATCGGTCCGCCTTTTGCGTCCATTCTCCCTACTCCTTACTCCCTACTTCCTACTTCCCAATCGCCCCCAAAAACCTCTCCGCCACCTGCCCCATCGCCTTGGTCACCTTGTCCTCCGGTGCCATATCGAACAGCACATTCCCATACGCGCACGCCTCAGCGATCCTCACGCTCAGCGGCACCGGTGGCCAAACCGTCTGGCCGAACGCCTTCACCAGCTCCGCCAGTTGCGCCTGGTGCTCCCGCGTGTAGCGAATCATATTCGGCACGACCCCCAGCAGCCGTGCCCCCTTGCCGCCCCTCTCCCTCATCATCCCGGCCATCAGCCCCACGCCTTCGAGAGAGAGACGTTCGAGCTGCGTCGGCACCACCACCCAATCCAGCGCCGCCAGCATCTCGCTAAACCCAGCCGCCCGGCTGGGCGGCATATCCACCAGCACCAGGTCCGCCGAATTCGCCAGTGGGCGCAGCGACTGCGCGATAGTGCCGAACGGCTTCCCCGTCGCCGCCAAAAATATGAGCGCTTCCGCCGTCCGCCCGTTGCCGGGCAGCACGCCCAGCCCCCAGCGCGCCGACGGCCGCACGATCTGCCCCAGGCTCTTCCCCACCACCAGCAGGTCAAACAGCCCCGCCTGGCCCAGGTCCCCATCCAGCAGCCAGCTCGTGGCGTTCCCTTGCGGGTCCCCGTCCACCACGATTACCTTTTTCCCCGCCCTGGCCGCTGCTACCGCCAGGTGCACCGCCAGCGTTGTCTTTCCGACGCCGCCTTTCTGATTGACCAACCCCACCATTGCGCCCATCGCCCCACCCCCTACCAGTCCAACCAGTGGTTGTAATCGTCTTCGGTGTGCAGCGCGTCGGCCACCATCGTCCATCCGCGCCGCGTGTTTTCCAGCGCCAACTGCACGGCCACCTCCTGCCTGATCTCTTCCTGAATGGCCGCCAGTTTCGCCGTTAGCGCGTCGATCTCTGCTTGCCGGGTCGCTTCGACGGCCGTCCACAGTTTCAGCGCTCGACGGCACGCCTCTGCTCCATCGATAAAAAATGTGTCGTTCTCGTCCAGGTCCCCGTCCGTCTCGGCCTCACGGTCAAGCAAAATGGCCTGATTGTGCAGCGCTTCTCTCCAGCTCGTGGCTGTCCGCAAGTGCTGCTCGTATTCCGCCTTGGATTCCTGTACCCGCCGCCGAGAGCGCTCCGTCGCATCTTCGTTTCGCTGGCTCTCCGCTTCTTGGTATCTGAACAATTCGTCCTCAAGGTAGCGCTCACGATCCGTTTTCGTTGACATTGTTCGTCTCCCCTTGATTTTCACCCCAGCTTATGCTATGCTGGGACTACGTGGGTCCCCACCCACACACCACCCACCCGAGGGGGCCGGGGCGCAAGCTCCGGCCTCTGACGTTTTACCGGTCATCGTACTCCCCGTCCAGCGCCATTCGCGCCTTGCGCTCGATCACCGCGATCCGGTCGCTGATCTTCCCCAGTGAGCGTTCCAGAACAACATCCATCGACTTCTCTGCTCGTTCGTGTGCCCTCTGCCAGGCCTGCCGCGCCTCTGCGCTGGCCATAATGATGTCATTCAATGCCCACATCGTTTTGTTAGCTATCCGCGTCTTGGTCGCCATATAGCATCTCCTGCAACTCTCCCCATTCGTTGATCAGGCTCCGCGCAATGATGGCCAGGCTCGACGCCGCGATGATTACCAACACCTTCACCCACACCTCAGTCGGGACTACCGCCAGCGCGATCAGCAGGTCCACCCCCAGGCCGATCACCACTGTCAGCCACGTCCGTTTCAGCGCCAAAAAAATCCCAATCGGCGTGTATTGAAGCACAGCCGCCCAAATCAGTCCCCAAACTCCCGCCGCGATGTAGGCCAAAACGTCCATTCCCTAACTCCTCGTGTATAATCTCAGTGACGATAAGTTCAATTATAGCGTCTGCCCTGCTCCCCTCTCCCGTTTGACGGGGGAGGGCTAGGGTGGGGGCCTCTGCACCTTAACAACTACAGCAGCGTCCCCTGCTCCGCCTGCGGCCCCTTCTTCTTCCTGCGAGCCCCCTTCGGCATCAAGTCCATCGCTACTTGCTGACCGACCGAGTCTTCTGGGTCTATCAACAACGCATTCGTATAGATTTGGGTAACGGCCAGCGTGCCATGCCCGGCTATTGTCTGCACTTTCTCATAGTCAACACCCTTGCCGGCCGCCTTGTCCTTCTGTACGCGCATTCGCAGTCCGGCGTGACGCAGTCCGTGAATGTGGGCTTTATCTACAGCAACATTCGCCCGACGCGCATACTTTTGCAAGATAGAGTTTGCTTGGCTGTTAGAGATGGGGCGATTCTCTACGACAGGCGCATCTGGCCGTATCCGGGTAATTCGTGTGGGGTCCAGCGCGATGAAGATATAATCCTCCGGTTGCATCGTCTCCGGGTCGCGTCCATCAGCAACTAGGTAGGCGCAAATGGCCTGATAACACATCTTGGGCAGCACCGCACGCCGGCTCTTGCCGGGAGTACCCTTGTAGTGATAGCGAAAGATGATGTCACCGTCAGCGTTCTCTCCCAGCATGTCGCCCCACTGAATTTCTAGAATCTCCTCGCAGCGTTTGCAGGTAACCGAGTAGGTGAACAAAAGGGCGAAGTCTCTTTTGCCCATTGTTGTGTTCGTGTTGATGGGTTGCGACGGTCAGTAGGCCATAGGGTTACATCGCGTCCGTCGGCCGTCCGGGTGGTGTACCTGCGTTGCACAAATTCGTAAAAGCTGGAGAGAGCCGCGAGCTTTGCATTGATCGTGGAATCTTTGTTACCCGCCTTACCCTCTTTATCTTGAGCCAGATATATTACCCAGTTTTGGGCCAACGCTGCCGACACCATCCACGGAGCGACCGCCGCCCACTCGAAGAATTGCTTTACAGCAAAATCGTAGGACTTGACTGTGTTCTGGCTTCCGCTCTTGCGTCGCTTGCTTTCCAGCCAGGCCGCCCGCGCGCCCTCCCAGGCCAGCCACAGCGGGCTGTCGTCCACCATCACCCCGCCCAAGAGCGACGTGCTCGGACTAAACACGGTTACCGCGGTCTTCTCCCCAACGTCCACCACCACCCGGTCCACCATCGCTTGCTCCTTGCTACTGCCCGTTTCTTACCTGGGCCACGAACCCCCGCAGCGCCTCGGCGTCCACCGGCCCCCGCCCGTTCAGCAAGAACGCCGGCACATCCACCCCCGTCATATCGACCGGATCCTCTTTGCCCAGCAGGCTCTCCACCACGGACACCGCCGGCCACATCTGCCGTGCCTGGCTTATCGCCAGGTAGCGCTCGCCGACCACCTCAAACGTCTCTGCGTCGGTCAAGTCCAGCACAGCCTCGCAGATGTCAATCAGCAGGCAGGCGTGGTCATCGCCCAACCCCTGCCCGCCGGCCTCGGCAACCTCGCGCTCGATGGTCTTGCGCAGCGCCTGCAAGCGTACAATCAACTGCCGTTTCTCAAAACTCTCTTTCATCGTAGGTCCCCTTTCGTAGTGCTGATAACTTCGCTTATACTTCCTGTCCTACCCTTGGGGGGGTTGGGGTGAGGGCTCGCTTCTTCCAAACACCACCCTCCCCGCCTCCGGCCACTTATACGTCCAACTCTCGCCCTTCTGGTCCCACCACCTCACCTTCACCATCCCGTCATAAATCGCCACCACCTCTCCGAAAAAAGAAAGCCCGGCCGTGGAGATGAACTTGTACACATCTCCCGGCCGGACGTCACTCACCGCTACTTCCTGGTATCCCGTTTTTCCCATCGCCCTGGCCTCCCCCCGCCAACACCTCCGGCTCCACCAGGTCCAGCAGCAGCAAGCTCGCCTGCTGCGCGAAATCGTCGGCCGACACCTTCCCCGACAGGAAGCCGCGCGCCAGCGACTTCAACTGCGCCTCTCGCTTCGCCCGTCGCGGATCGCGCAGCATTTCCCGCTCGTGGATGATCGTGCGCATCGCCGCCGACACGTTCGCCTTACCGCCCGTCAAGCGCGCCTGCGCGCTGGCCAGCGCGTCCACCACCAGCCACTCATCCCGGTACATCCCTATCGGTCTCCGCTCCACGCTCTGCTCGTCCATTACCACTCTCCTCTCCACTCTCTAGCTTTCAACTTCTGCCCCTCTTTTGCTTGCATCCCGAGCTTGTCGAGGGATTGGGGCGCTGGCTGCCACGGCCAGCGCCCCTTGCAAAGGAGGGGGGCGGTCGTCGGCCGCCCCCGCCTGGCCCATCCCCAGCCCTCGCGTCTTGAGCCCCTTGGAGGGTAGGGTGAGGGTGGGCCATGCGGGGATTGCCGTCAGGCCCACTTCACCATCAATGAGCATCGCAGCACCACATCATCCTCTGAAATCAAGTACCTGTCACCGAAGACCAGACTGTATGCAGTAACGCTCTGCGCGCTCTGCGCGCGTTCAGCCACCTTCACCAGAAGGTCTTGAGAGCTAGCGTGGTAGAAGATATCGCCTACCTGCAAGAGCTCGAAACTTATCTTTTGCATCGAGGTAATCTTGATCTTGGGGAACCGTTTAGGAATTTCGGGCGTTACAATGCCCGGATCGTCGAACTGGAACCCGCAAACACCGCACCTCCAGTGCAGGTTGCTGATGAAGCGCTTTCCTATTATCTTTTCAACATTGGTACTATGACATTCTGGGCAACTTACCTTGACTATCATCTGTGGCCCTCCTGTATGATTATTCTTCCACTTTGGTGTGCACGAACACCATTATAATACCACAGGTATTACTTAGTGTCAAGACGTAACACCATATTGTAACCTTAAAATTTACGGGTTATAAGGTAAACTGATGGCTATGAGTAACGATTTGTCAATATGGCTTGCCAGCGAACTTAAAACGCGCGGATGGTCAATTCGCGAGTTGTCGCGCAGAGCTGGTATAGCCCATACCACGATTGCCGATGTACTCTCTGGTCAGACCAACCCCACATTGAAATTTTGCTTAGCCGTTGCTAGGCCTCTTGAATTCCCTTCAGAAATGTTGATTAGAAAAGCGGGGATTTTGCCAGAGCTTCAAGGCCCGGAAGAGGATATTACATTCGGAGAATTGCTGGAAGTGGTGAGGGACCTCTCTATCGAAGAGCGTCGGGATGTTTTGGAGTACGCCTTGCTCCGTCGCCGGTTGAAAGGCCAAAGAGGCAAACCTTAATGACTAGACCGCCCATCGTCCTGACTATCTGCGCCCTGCTCGTCATCCTTCCCATACTCGCCTGTGGCGGCTCCCCCACTTCTCCCTTGCCGTCGCGCACCCCTGCCCCCACCTTCACCCGCGCCGCGCTCCCCACGGCTACCCCACCGCCCCCCGCCGCCCTGCCGTCGCTCACCCCTACCCTGGCCCCCACCCTTACCCTTACCCCCACGGCGACCGCCCTTCCCACAGATACCCCCGCTCCCCCGCCTGCCCCGTTGCCCACACCCACCCTTGCCGTCCTGGCCACCCCGGAGCCAACTACCTCCCCCGCGCCGGTCCCTCCCAAAAAGGCGGCCACCCTGGCCATTCCAACGGCCCAAACTTGTTGTCGGCACTGCTCCAAAGGCAAGCCCTGCGGTGATACCTGCATCGACAAAGACGCTGAATGTACCTCCCCGCCCGGCTGCGCCTGCGGCCCCAAATAAAAACGTAGGGGCAGCCCTCGCTTGCGGGCTGCCCCTTATTCTCGGGAGAGATCAATTGCCATACATCGTCGGATGGGGTATAATGCGCCTCGCGCTCGGCTTTCCCGGCGCAACCGCTTCGAGGATTGAACCGCAGATAGCACGGCTCCCACAATCGCAGAGTGCACGGTTCGTCAAAACATCCTAGCCGTGCTCTCTCCGGTAGCCCATTTATACTACACGGTTCACATCCGTGAGGTCAGAGGTTCGAGCCCTCTCGCGCCCACTCAGCACCACCCCACCCAACCAAACATATCACGGTTCGTTCACAAACAATCCTTGCACTCTCCCGTTCTCGCCAGAATAAACCAAACGCCCGTGGCAATTGGTATAATTTCAATTATCCTCACTGCCGCCCGTAACAGGAGATAGCATGGTTCGTCAAATCACCTTATCTCAGGCCGTCGAGGGCTTCACCCTGGACAAGCAAGCCCGCCGGCTCAGCGAGCACACCATCGCCGACTACGCCAACGCCTTCCGCAAATTCGCCGCCTTCCTGGATGCCGATCCGCCCCTGGCCAGCATCACCGCCGACCAAGTCAAGCACTTCCTAGTTGAACTGGGCACCGTCCCCCAGCAATCCGGGGGCATTGCGCCCCGCCCGGCAAAACCCCTCTCTAACAAGACCATCCTCAATATCCATACCGCCCTGTCCTCCCTGTGGACCTGGGCCGTCGCCGAAGACATCGTAGATCGTCACATTCTTCATTCCGTTACCCGACCAAAGCCGGAGAAAAGGGCGGTTAACCCTTTTACTGAATCCGACATTCGCGCCTTAGTCGCTGCCTGTGAGAGATCGACCACCTACAGCCGCAAAGGCAAGCGCGCTAGCTCCAATCTGCGTCCCACCGCCGTCCGTGATAAGGCCATCATCTACCTCTTGCTCGATACCGGACTGCGTGCCTCCGAGCTATCCGATCTCAAGATACTTGACCTCGATCTTAAAAATCGCACCGTGCGCGTCTTCGGCAAGGGCAACAAGGAGCGCATCCTAAAATTCGCCCCGGCCACCGGCAATGCCATCTGGCGCTATGTTACGCTTCACCGGGATGACACATTTCCCAACAACTATCTTTTCGTCTCCGAGCGAGGCGACTATTTCAACCGCCAGGCCCTTCTACAGCTCATCAAGCGCCTTGGCAAGCGCGCCGGCATTCAAGACTGCCACCCCCATCGCTTTCGCCATACGTTCGCTGTCCAACTTCTACGTAACCACTCGGATGTTTTCACCCTACAGGCCGCCCTAGGCCACGAATCCTCTGATATGGTCCGCCGCTACGTGCATCTCGTCCAGGCCGACCTCAACGCCGTCCACGAAACCGCCTCACCCGTCGCCAACTGGCGCCTGCAATGATTTGTGACACAAAAACGTAGGGGCGACCCTTGCGGTCGCCCCAGTGTGTATAATGCGCGTTAGTACACTCTAATGCTGTCTAGTGCCATAGCGAGGAAGGTTCCCGGTACATATGCCCACATCGTTTTGAAGTCGGTTAGGTGTGCGGCCAACGTTGCGGTCAAAATAACAGGCTGGATAGCCGCCTGGAATGTTCTGTATTTGACCTGGCACGTCGGGCCGGTGTAGATACGCATCTGCATCACTCCGCCTCTGGTTGTGTCCCAGGGATAATCATTTCTCATCGTTCCATCAGCAATTGCGAACGTCACTCCTGTCCCGGAGAATATCTGCACCCTGAACGGCCACTGCGGGTAAGTCGCAGCATCATACAAGAAGCGCACGGCCCAGTATTTGTCAGCCGCTCCGGGGGACTGCACAGCCCAGAACCTAAACTCCCCGCCATATGGCGTAGCTGGTGTTGGAGCCATAGGTTGTCCTTGTATCTCGCAATAATTCAACGCAGTCGCGTCTGTCCATTTCAGAATGGATGGCCCGGCCCCCAAAGAGTTGACCATCAGAACGTGAGATGCAACATAGAACCAGACAGCTCCGGTGTTGGCTTTGCTCCACACGCCGGATGGCGTATAGCTATCAGCGCTTGCCGTGGTGTCTACCGTGAAGCCTAGTTGGTTAGTATCATCCTCCAGAAACGTGTTGGAGTTCATCATCTGGTCTTTAACAGACGGTAAGACGTCATTAAATGCATGGTAGAATTCAGGGCTGTTTATCCACTCACCTGCACCGCTATCCCAAGCCAGCACGTCTTTATCGGCGGGAGTTGGAGCATTAATGTCTGTTAGGTCATCTAGCGCAGGCGGGTTGTCTGCGATCATGTTGTCCAGGCGTGTCTTAACGTCAGCATACGACCCTTTAGGCAATGTGCCGAGTTCAGTCTCTATCGCTACCACGTCGGTTTGTAGCTCGTTGACGTGCGCCGCCATTACGTCGTCGATGCCGTCAACCTTGGTGGTGAACGTGTCGAGTGCGCCAGGGTAATTGGTAGTCATAAGATTTTATCCATCCCTATTGACGAGGTACATACCGGCAAAGGTGGCTCCGTCAGTTGTATACAGTGTGCGAGACACGTCGGTGTTGGCCTCAATGTCTACGTGGTCGCCCGCTGCTAGGTGCAGAACGCCAGAGACGGCGCACGCAGAGACCTGCCCTGCCACGCCTGGGTTTGAGCCTTGCAGTTTGTGCGCGTTGTTGACTTTGATAAATACCTGATGGTTAGCGTCTGCTCCGGCGTTCCAGGTCAGGTTGGCATAGATGTGATAGTACCCCCCCATGCCAGCCGGAACGGTAAAGAATTCATCCGTGCCGCCGTGGAAGGCGTCGGTATCATATTCCTCGGCGTCCAGCGGCACGGCGCGGTCCGCGCCGGTGAGAATGTTTGTGCCGGCCGTGTTGAACACCAGGACGCCGTGGAAGTCGGCCAGTTCGTCCTCATTGGCCTTAACGTCGGCATTCCAGATATCGGCAGATATTACATTTCCCGTAGAACGGGAAGTCGGAGATACAAAGGTATTAGCCATAACTCCTCCTAAAATCCCAAGATTGTGGTTGACCCGAGTTCAGACGTCCCCAACGTCCAGAATCCCGTCGCCATATCCAGGTACGGCTCCAACTTGAACGTCGTCCGCACCGCCTGCCCATTTGCCTTGAGCCAGTTGTGCTCGATATACCCCACCCTGAACGTCTGCGCGATCCCGTATTTCGTCGCTTCCAGATGGATAAGGTCCGCCAGGTCTGGCCCAAATTGAAGGGCTGTCCTGGCCTCGATCTGTATCGTCGGATACATCAGCGGATCCTTGAGCTTGGCCAGCAGCCACTTAGCGTAACCGGACGCCTCCGCCGCATCCGTCATCCACTGATTATCCAGCTTGAAATCCCTCAGCCCAAAATCGGCCTGGCTGGTAGCGTCTTCCTCGACGTAGTTGTAGGTGTAGGGCGCATAGACCGCGTCGCCCTGCACGATGATCGTCGTCAGGTAGCCGTCCAGCGCTCCCGTGTTCTCTATTGAGAACGTCATCTTGGTGGTGACATCGCCGATGACGGTCACCACCAGATCGCCCGATATATCTACACCTGAGCTGTCCGGCTCGGTATTTCCAAACACCGTCACCGCCGCATTCGGCGAGGTCGCCGCATACGTCGCGGAATATTTCAATTCGGCGTCATAAATCAATGTCTCTCCGGCCGCGATGGCCGGGATGTCTGGGAATTCCCATAGCGTGACCGCCTGCTCCACCCGGATCGGGTACGCGGGGATGGTGACGCGATTGCGCACCACCTCCCACGGCTGCGGCATCGCGATGTCCTGTAAAACCTGGTCCTGGGTGATAGTGATCGCCGCATCGGGGCTGTCGTGCCTGCCCAAAAAGGCGGCGTCCCCTCCCTTTTGGTGAAAGAACAATCCGAACTCCCTATCCTCCAATTCGTGTATCTGGGCCAGCGCCGCCTTGGCGTCGCTCCACCAATAGTCCTGCACCACGACGCTGTCGCTCTCCGCCGCCCATCCCCACTCCGCCAACGGCCAATCCACGACCGTCAGGATAGCAAGCACCAGAGCTGATATTTTTGTACTCTCCACCAACCCGCTTGACGACAATGTGTCGCGTAGCCACTGCAAGCCGTCCTTCACCACGATCCTCGCCGCCGCATTCTGCCCCCGTTTGATGGGCTGAATGTCGCACACGATGCCCCACATTACCTGATAGGTCGTGCCGTCCTCGGTCACCGCAATCCGGGCAAATTTCCCCGGTTTGACGTTCGGATACAGGGGCGAAGCCGTATTCCAGGGGTCATATCGCCCATCCTCATTGTCCAGGGTGATCGTCACCTCCCCCGGTTCGTATCGGGTAAAGCCCGTCCCCCCCGAGCTGACCAGGCTGCGCCGCCCCCGGTTGGCTTGCAAGCCCGTCGCCCGGCCCGCCTCATTGGTGAAAACTAGCCCGTCCCACTTAACTTCCGCCGACCAGGTTAGCATACTCCGCCGTCCCCTGCGCACCGTGATGCTCGTAGCTCGCAGAGCCTCGTTCCCGCCGGTATAGAGCCCGTCCCAGGCCACCTGAACCGCCCAGCGGAGAAGATTGTCGGCAGCCGATGCGCCGTATTTCGCGTGTTTGTAACTCGCCGGCATCCCGCCACCGAAGTCATCCCAAGCTCCTGTCTCACACCCTAGGCCGATGTAACCGCC
>Ga0299912_10002942_pt1 | contig 13985 bp, 15 predicted proteins | sample RVTome_2_FD_207667 | JGI IMG/M metagenome (GOLD analysis project Ga0299912, IMG submission 207667) | Soil microbial communities from uranium-contaminated site in the Upper Colorado River Basin, Wyoming, United States - RVT95D214 (version 2) ...
AAAGGAGATCGATGGCTAAAGGTAAATTCTTATCTATTACCTTGGCATAGAAACAGGTGTATTCCCTTCCAGTGAAGGCATTTAATGTCCCCCCAACAGAATCAATCTCCTTGGCAATGTCGAAAGCACTCCTCCGCTCCGTCCCTTTGAAAAGGAGGTGTTCGATGAAATGGGAAATTCCATTCTCATTGGGTTGTTCATCTCGAGATCCAACAACGACCCAAACCCCTATGGAGACCGATTTGAGATAGGGGATCTCTTCCGTGATCACTTTGACACCGTTCTCGAGGATAGTTTTCTGATAACCCGAGCCGGTGGTGACCCACGAGTGATTCAAACGTTCATGAGATTTTTCCCTCGCTCGTCTCATATTCTTTCCCTGACTTGCCCCTGCCTTCTGCTTTTTGCCTTCCTCCTAAGCCTTACTACCTGCCCGTTGCCCCATCTCTCTCAAGGCTGCCTTCCGGCTCAACCGAATGCGGCCCTGGGGATCAATATCAATGACCTTGACCGGAACTTCATCACCTTCCTTCAAGACATCCGTAACTTCATTGACTCGGCTCTCTGCCAATTGGGAGATATGGATCAAACCATCTGTTCCAGGGAAGAGTTCAACAATGGCACCGAAACTCAAAATCCGTATGACCTTTCCCGTATAGAATCCGCCCACTTCCACTTCCTGTGTAAGCCTTTTGATCATATAGATTGCTTTTTCGATGGCTTCAAAATTCGGGGAGGCCAACTTCACCAATCCTGAATCCTCCACGTCCACCTTTACCCCAGTCTGATCTACAATGCTTCGAATATTCTTTCCCCCTGGACCAATGACATCACGGATCTTCTCCTGTTTGACCTGGAGTGTGACAATCCTCGGTGCATGCCTTGAGAGATCCTTCCGGGGCTCTGCGATAGTCTCTTTCATCTTTTCCAGAATGTGAAGTCTCCCCTCTCGTGCCTGATCGAGAACCCGTTCCATCACCTCTTTTGACACACCCCGAATCTTAATATCCATCTGGATAGCGGTCACCCCGTCACCTGTCCCCGCAACCTTAAAATCCATATCGCCAATATGATCCTCATCGCCAAGAATGTCGGAGAGGACAGCGAACTCGCTTCCTTCTAAGATCAAACCCATCGCAATCCCAGCCACAGGTGCCTTTATTGGAACGCCTGCATCCATTAGGGAGAGGCTTGCACCACACACGGTAGCCATGGATGAGGAGCCATTCGATTCGAGAACCTCTGAGACGATCCGAATCGTATAAGGAAAATTCTCATTAGAAGGCAGGATAGACAAAATCGCTCTTTCCGCCAAAGCCCCATGTCCGATCTCTCTTCGACTAGGAGATCTCAGGGGGGAAACCTCTCCTGTAGAAAAAGGAGGGAAGTTGTAGTGCAACATAAAAGATTTATAGGTCTCCCCCGTTAGGGAGTTAATCTTCTGCTCATCCTCAGAGGTACCAAAAGTGACAACCGCCAGAACCTGAGTCTCTCCGCGAGTAAAAAGTGCGGAGCCGTGGGTCCTGGGAAGGATCCCCACTTCACATGAGATGGGACGGACTTCCGAAAGTCCCCTCCCATCAATCCTCTCTTTTTTCTCCAAGATCATCCCTCTCACCAGTTTACGGTCGATCTCTTCAAAGGCGATTTTCACCATCTTCTGAGATGTCTCATCTTCGGCCTCGCATTCTCGAAGAATGAACTCAAAGATCTCCTTTACCCGCTCTTGCCTCTTTATTTTCTCTGGAATACGGTAAGCCTCCAACAGTTTTTCTTTAGCAATGGATTCCACTTTCTGATAAAGGACGACCTCCGGTTTTTGGAAGTCAAATTCCCTTGCCCTTGCCTTCACTCCCGAGAGCAACTTCATCTGTTTTTGAAGGTCGATGACTGGTTTGAGGGATTGATGACCAAATAATATCGCCTCCAGAATTTCCCTCTCCTTGACCTCTTTTGCGCTTCCCTCCACCATGATAATCGCATCTTCGCTCCCCGCAACAAAGAGATCGATGTCGCTCAATTCCAATTCCTCACGGGTAGGATTGAGGATATACTCCCCATCGATTCGACCTACCTTCGCTCCTGCAATCGGACCACCAAAAGGGACATCGGAGAGAGAAAGGGCGGCAGAGGCTCCAATCATTCCTAAGATGGAAGGGTCGTTATCTGCATCGGCTGAAAGAACCGTAGCGATAATCTGGGTTTCATTCTGGAACCCTTTTGGAAAAAGGGGCCTTAACGGGCGGTCGATGAATCGGGAGATCAGGATTTCGTGATCTGTAGGTCTTCCTTCCCTCTTAAAAAACCCTCCTGGGATCTTCCCGGCTGCATAAGTCATCTCCAAATAATTGACAGTGAGAGGAAGGAAATCGATCCCTTCTCGTCTCTCGTCCGATGTCACAGAAGTGACTAAAACAACGGTATCCCCATACTGAACCAGTACAGCACCATTCGCCTGTTTTGCCACCTTCCCTGTTTCAATAGAAAATGGTCTTCCGGCAAAATCGACTTTTAAATTCTCAACCATAAGATTCTTTTCACTCCTTTTTATGAACTTGTCTCTCTCGAAAATAGCACATGATTGCTACCTCCGAAGGCCTAACTTATCGATAATCATCCGATATTGGTCCACCCTGTTTTCTTTGAGGTAATTGAGAAGCCTCCTCCTCTGGCCTACTAACTTCAACAGACCCCTTCGGGAGTGATGATCCCCCTTGTGAAACTTAAAATGTTCTGTGAGATATCGGATCCGTTCGCTAAGCAGAGCGATCTGCACCTCAGGTGAACCTGTATCTCTCTCGTGGGTTTTGAACTGTTCGATAATCTCTTTTTTCTTCTCCTGAACAAGTGCCATGAAACCCTCCTTCAAGCTAAAGGTAGTTGAAACTCCCTGACCATTCTTTTCGGGCGAAATACTCTCAATGCACGAAGGGCGATCACCTCTGGACTCGCCACTCGAATATCCGTATCTCTTACCTCAGATTTCAAAATGGCAACCAACCCATCTTCAGGGGAGGACATCTTTAACCACTCACCTTTTCCAAAGGCTGGAAGGGTGTGAGGTGAGAGATCTCGAACAGACATCCCCTTTCCGTCGCGGACCATCTTCACTAAATGCTCATCCCCGATCATCTCGGGCAAACTGGCCAAGGCCTCCCCCAAGGAAATCAGCCACGGGGAAAGATCATGAGCCTCGGGAAGATCCTTCAAACTCTTCCACGGAATTGCTTGTTTGATCGTAAAAGAACCACTTCGGATCCTTCTTAAACGAAGGAGGTGAGCACCGCACCCGAGCTTCCTTCCAATATCCCTTCCTAAGGTACGAATGTAAGTCCCCTTTGAACACGAGACTTTGAAGCAAACCTGGGGAAGGGCAGTTTCCTGAACCTGGATATCGAAAATCTCTACTTTCCTTTCTTTTCGATCGACCTCGATCCCTTGTCTGGCCAATTGATAAAGCGGCTTCCCTTGAACTTTGATTGCCGAAAACATAGGAGGGATTTGTTGAATCTTTCCCTGAAACTTCTGAAACACCGAATGAATCATTCCAGAGGTAATCCCCTCCCATTTTTTTCTATGAAGAACCTCCCCGGTCAAGTCATCTGTTGCCGTCTCTTCCCCCAATTTTAAAATAGCTTCATACTCCTTTGGCTCCTCCCTCAAAAACGGAACCAATTTCGTTCCCTCATTGATCACAATGGGTAAAACTCCCGTGGCAAAGGGGTCGAGTGTCCCGATGTGCCCTGCCTTCTTGACGCGAAACCTACGCTTCACCTCTTTCACCACCGTAAGAGAAGTTATCCCTTCCGGTTTATCCACAATGAGGAGTCCATTAATCCCCGTTCTCATGGCCCTCTTTCCCTTCTTCCTGATGGAGATGCTGGATGACCTCTTCAATATGGATTGCATATTCGATTGAAGGATCGAACTGGAACATAATTTCGGGTGTATACCTCAGACTCATTCGTCTTCCCAACTCTTTCCGAATATAGCCTTTTGCGCTGTCAAGTCCTTTTGCCGACTTCTCTCTTTCTGCAAGAGAACCCATTACACTAAAATAGATCTTTGCAAATCGGCAATCTTCAGAGACCGCAACCCTCGTAATCGTAACGAACCCAATTCGAGGATCTTTGAGGGATTTGACAAGCATTTCAGAGATCTCTTTATGGATCAGATCTGCCACTTTTTCTGAGCGTTTCCCTTCCTTCATCTTTTATCAAACCATCGGCCCATACATTTTTATCCCCCACCCCACCAAGAGGGTGGGGTGGGGGTGATCTTCACCTTAGTTGGAGCGTAATTCAAATGGAGAGGATCTCCATTTCCGTGTGGACCATCTCAAAAAGATTCATTTTCTCGATGAAGTCGACGACTTTGTCCAAACTGGAATTGATGTGCCGGCGATCATTGCCTATCGTACAGATACCAATCTTTGCCCGTTGCCAAAGGTCATTATCTCCGACCTCAGAGATGGCCACATTGAACCGGTGTTTCACCCGATCGATCAGCTTTCGGATCACATGGCGCTTTCCTTTCAGGGAATGATTCTCTGCAATCCGTAAATCGAGCTGGCAAATTCCGATCACCATCTCACTCCCCCTGCCCCTGATGCTAATAATAGCCTACGAAACATACCTATGACGATGCGCGACACTCCGGGGCCTTCAAGCTAATTGTGGTTGAACCTCTTCAATTTCGTAGGACTCAATAATATCTCCCATTTTGACGTCATTGAAGTTTTCGATCTTAATGCCGCATTCAAGGCCTTGGCCGCAATCCTTCATGTCATCCTTGAATCTCCTCAGAGAAGAGATTCGACCATCATAGATGACCACATTGTCCCGCAGGAGCCTTGCATGAGACCCCCTCACCACTTTCCCATCCACAATCAAACTGCCTGCTACCGTACCCACTTTATGGATGTTAAAAACCTGTACCACCTGTGCCCTTCCCAAAAAGTGTTCTTTGTAGATTGGCTCGAGCAATCCTTCTAATGCTTTCTTGATATCATTGATGGCATCATAGATCACAGCATAGGTTCGCATATCCACGTGTTCCTGTTCCGCAAGAGATTGAGCTTTCGGAACAGGCCTCACATTGAAACCGATGATGATGGCATTCGAAGCGGAGGCTAAGTTCACATCAGTTTCTGTAATCCCACCGACCGCATCGTGGAGGATATTCACTTTTACCAGATCCGTAGAGAGTTTTTTGAAAGCCTCTTTGACCGCTTCGATCGACCCCTGCACATCGGCCTTGATGATCACATTGAGCTCCTTCACTTCTCCCTTCTTAATTTGCTCATACAGTTCTTCCAGTGAGACCTTGCTCAACTTGGAAAGCTCCTTCTCTCGTATCTTTTCCTGCCGATAGAGAGTGACCTGTTTGGCCATCCTTTCGTCATAAACAACGATAAAGGTTTCGCCTGCCTCTGGGACATCGGTGAAACCAACCACCTCGACAGGGATAGAAGGCCGGGCCTCTATCATCTTCTGTCCCTTATCGTTTAACATCGCCCTTACCCTGCCATAGTGGGAACCTGCGATGAAGACATCCCCGGTTTTCAGCGTTCCTTCCTGGACAAGAAGAGTGGCCACTGGCCCCCTTCCCTTGTCCAATTTAGATTCGATGATAACCCCTCGAGCAGGTTTATCTGGGTTGGCCTTCAATTCCAAAACTTCTGCCTGAAGGAGGGTCAACTCCAATAAATCTTTAATTCCTGTTTTCTGTTTGGCTGATACCTCTGCAAAAAGGGTATTCCCTCCCCACTTTTCAGGGACCAGCCCATAATCTGCCAGTTCCTTCTTCACCTTCTCAGGATTCGCATTCGGCTTATCAATCTTGTTGACCGCCACGACAATCGGAACCCTTGCGGCTCGAGCATGATCAATCGCTTCCTTGGTCTGGGGCATCATCCCGTCATCCGCAGCAACCACCAAGACGACGATGTCTGTCACTTGAGCCCCTCTCGCCCTCATGGCGGTAAACGCCTCATGCCCAGGGGTATCAATAAAGACAACATGACCATTCTCTAATTGGACATCGTACGCTCCGATGTGTTGGGTGATGCCCCCAGCCTCGCCTCCCACGACATTCGTCTTTCGAATGGCATCCAGTAGCGTGGTCTTTCCATGATCCACATGACCCATGATCGTAACGACCGGCGGCCTTGGCTGCAACTGTTCGGGTAGGTCCTCTTTTCGTTCCAATAGATCCTGCTTTTCTAAGGAGAGTTTCTCCACTTCATAGCCAAATTCACTGGCCACCAGCGAGGCCACGTCGGCATCGATCATCTGGTTGATATTGACGAGGACCCCTAGCTCCATCAGTTTTTTGATCAATTCCCCCCCCTTGACTCCCATCCTTTTTGCAAGATCCCCGACGGCAATGACCTCGGAAATTCGAATAATTCTTTTGATCGGTTTTGGTACGGTTACCTCTGTCTTCTTCGGAGCTTTCACTACCACCTTCTTCTTTACGGGTCTGAAGGATCTGAACCCGATTTCTAAATGTCTTTCCAACCTTCCCTCTCCCTCGATCTCATCCTCCTGTACCATCCTTTCTTCAATCACTCTTCTCCTTTTTATAAGTCCCTTCTTCTTTCCAGCTAATTTTTCTTTCTCAATCAAATCTTCCTTGCTTGGGAATTTAACCTCCCCCATTTTTATGGGAACCTCTTTTGGTTTGGGTGCCTCAACTTCTCTCTTCACCTCCCCTTTCTTCCCCACTTCTCCTGGGGTGACCTGGGAGGGCTTCGCGACCTCGACGGGTTTTGGAGGAATGGGCTCCTTCTCTTCTACCCTCGCCTCAACAGGCATAATAGGCTCTAAGGTTACTTCGGCCTTCTTTCTCTCCCCCATCATCTTCGTAGAAGGCCTCCCCTCCTTTTCCAAGCCTTTTTCCTCTGCAGCTTTCGGCACCTTCTCTTCAACGACCTCAAGCTCTGCTGTTCCCAATGGTTGGGGTGGGGCTGGGGCCTCCACTTTTAGCTCTAGGCTCCTCGTCCTTCTCCGGATTACGGTTGGTTTGACCCGTTTCTCTATGACTTCCTTCTCAGAATCCCTTTCAATGACCTTCTCATCAGATAGGGATACCTTTTCAGGCTCCATGGGCTTTTTGTCCTTCACCTTCATTCCCATCCGTCTCAATTTCAGAAGCAGCTTATCATCCTCCATCCCTACTTCGGCCGCAAGATCGAGGACTTTAACCTTCGCCATTCTCTTTCCTCCTCTATGCCAAACCTTTCTGAGGGAACCTTGAATCGAAGGATACCGCTGATCCACCGATCCTATGGACCCGACCCATCTGAATTTTTTTCTGTGCCAATCTTAAACACGTCACATCCGGGCAGAGATAAAATCCCCGTCCGTTGAGCTTCTTCTTCTCATCCATAAATAGAATCCCGCCTTCACCTTGCTTAAATCGAACCATTTCCTCCTTCTTTCTCCTCTTTCGACATCCGACACACATCCGGATAGGGACATGCCCCTCCTTACTCATCGCTCGGTCCCTCGACATAACGCTGGGCTGATTGGATCAACTTTTCTGCTTTCTTGATACCGATCCCTGGAAGGGCGGATAGTTTCTCCACGTTCGTTTTCAGAATATCTTGAACGATCTGAAATCCATTGGCTTCCAATATTGCAGCGGTCTTTTCCCCTACCCCTTCCATGCGATCCACCGAATCAAGGGAAGGCTCCCCGGAAGGCGGAGCAACTTCTAGACTAACCTCAGGGCTCTCTTCCTTTTGAATCAGCCGGAGTGCCCCTTCTGCAATCTCAACAGCCTTTTCATTCTCTATCCCCAAGAGTTTGGCCAACTCTTCTGGATCCACCTCCGCGACCTCCTTGATCGAACGGAACCCTTCATTGTAGAGAATGCGGCTGGGAACATCTCCAATATGTGGAAGATCCTTAAACCTCTCCAAAACCTCACTGGAGATCTTCTCCATCCTGGACTCACTCTTGATATCGATCTTCCAACCGGTCAATTTAGATGCCAATCGAACATTCTGGCCTTTCTTCCCAATCGCTAAGGAAAGTTGGTCATCTGCTACTACCACCTCCATATGCCGGTTTTCCTCGTCGATATAGACCCTGGAGATTTTTGCCGGTGCCAGTGCATTACAAACATATTTAGCTTGATCTTGAATCCAAGGGATGATGTCAATTCTCTCACCTCGAAGTTCCTGGACCACACTTTGCACCCTTGAGCCTTTCATCCCCACACACGCCCCAACGGGATCGACATCCCGATTTGAACTATAGACAGAAATCTTTGCTCTCTCGCCAGGCTCCCGGGCTGCGCTGATGATCTTGATCACCCCTTCTGAAATCTCCGGTACTTCCATTTCGAACAATTTGGTCAGAAAGCCAGGATGGGTTCTCGAAAGAAAGATTTGTGGGCCCTTCGAATTCTTCTGTACATCAAGAATATAGGTCCGAAGTCGTTCCCCCTGTCGGTATACCTCTCCAGAAATTTGTTCCTTTGAGAAAAGGACGGCCTCTGCCCTCCCGATATTGATATAGACGTTTCCCTTCTCCATTCGTTGAACCGTTCCGCTGACAAGGTCTCCTTTTCGGTCTTTGAATTCATTGTAGACATTTTCACGCTCGGCATCTCGGACTTTTTGAATGATCACCTGTTTTGCTGTTTGGGCGCCGATACGGCCAAAATCGGTATCGAGTTTAACTCCCAAACTGTCTCCGACCTGAGCCTCATTGTCAAGATCTTTTGCTTCCTCAAAGGAGATCTCCGCCGATGGATTTATCACCTCCTCCACGACCTGCTTGAATTGAAACAACTCTACTTCACCAACCTCCTCATTATAGTGGACTTCGATCTCACCCTGATGCCCGTACTTCTTTCTTGAGGCGGTGAGCACTGCTTGCTCTAATGCCTCAATAATTATTTTCCGGTCGATTCCTTTATCCTTCCCTACTTGATCAATGACATAATTGAGATTGGATGGCATAATCGATCTCCGTATTTCAAAATTCTAGTTCCAAATTGGCCTTTGCCACATTCGATAGAGGGATCTGAAAGATTCCTCCCTCTGTTTCTATTTCAATTTGGTTTTCAGAAACCTTCAAGAGCTTCCCCTTAAATTGCCGCAGGCTCTCAATGGGGCTGGAGGTCTTTACCTTAATCAAATGATTTCGATATCTAATAAAATCCTTTTTATCTTTTAAGGGACGGGTGAGACCTGGAGATGAAACCTCGAGTGCATAAGGAGTTAAGATGAAATCCTCCACGTCTAAGCTTCTTCCCACCTCTTGGCTGATACGGGTGCAGTCGTCAAGGGTGACTCCCCCTTCCTTATCAATATAAAGGCGAAGGACCCAACCCCTCGCTTCTCTTCGGTATTGGATCTCAACCAATTCCAACCCTTCATTCAAAAGAATGGGATTAGCAATCGCCTGTACGCGGTCTACTATTTCCTTTGACACAGCTTTTCCCAACTCTAAGTGCTTAAGGTTTTAAAAAAAAAGCGGGCAACAGCCCGCTTTTCCAGCAGACCAACAATTCTAATTTTCTATACCATAACTCATTCTAAAATGCAAGGAAAATTTTTTAGGAGGGAGGATCACCACCCAAAAGATTCTCTTCAGTTGCGATCACAAATTCTTATTAAGGAAAGAAACTCAATCCTGATCAGGGCCACGAAGAGATAGAATCTCCTTCTCCAACCTTTCGATTGTTTTCTGATGTTGACGAAGAGTTTTTTTGAGCAGGAAACGTCTGTAAAGGTCACCGAAACCTCCAACCAAAACTCCCAAAAAGATGGAGCAGAGGACTACCAAAAAGAGAGGAGCATTAGGGGTTTCCCAACGATAATTCTCCAAGGGATAAAGACCAAACCGAAGGGTAACCCCGTCCTGGTTTTGTATGGAGAAGAAGATGGCAAAGAGAAAGATCACCATCCAAGAGAGCGTCTTCACCCATTTCATTTCTCGCACCCTCCTTTCTTACTTCTCTTTCTATGCAAAAAATCCGCAAAGGCAGCTTGAAGTTTCTGATATGTTTTTTCCAGATATTCCGGGATGACTTTTGTCTCACCCAAAACAGGCATAAAATTGGTATCTCCGATCCATCGTGGAACAACGTGGAAGTGAATGTGCTCATCGACTCCCGCTCCTCCTACCTTCCCGATGTTCATTCCAATGTTAAACCCGTCTGGACGTAGCTTCTCCTTTAATATTCGGGTTGTGTCTTTCAGCAAATGCAAGAGGTCTCGGAGCTCCTTATCATCCAATTGCTCCAAATCTGGGCAGTGATGCTTCGGAATGACCATCACATGACCGTTGTTATAGGGAAACTTATTCATCATTACAAAAGCATACTTACTCTGATGAAGGATGAGATTTATCTTATCTCTTTTCTCCAAAGGCTTCTTACAGAAGATGCAGCCCATTCGCTTCTCTTCCAAAATATAGTCCATTCTCCATGGAGCCCAAAGATATCTCATGAGGTCATCTCCACATTGAGATAGAGATAATCCTTCCACGGATCAGGGGGTTCTTCGATCCCTAGGCTCATCGTCAATAGGGGTATCCAAATAGGTGCTTTAGGTTTTCGGATCAAGAACATCCCTGCTTCTTCGGGTGTCCTCCCCCCCTTTTTGAGATTGCAAGCCATACAGCAGGTGACGACGTTGGTCCATTCGGTCTGTCCACCCTTTGAACGCGGAATCACATGGTCATATGTCAATTCTTTGTACTCAAAATTGGTCCCACAATACTGACACTTCCCCTTATCACGGACGTAAAGGTTCTGTCTAGAAAACTTAACAAGGGGAGTTCTTCTAATAAATCGGTTCAGTCGAATCACGGCTGGGAGTCGAAGGGCGAAGCTGACTCCTCGAATAACACGCTCGTATTCTTCGACCACCTCGACTTTCTCTAGCATCACCATGATGATTGCTTTTTTCCATGTCACAACCTTCAATGGCTCAAAGGTAGAATTGAGAAGTAAGGTCCACTCCATCATTGGCAAAAATAGAAATTTCTCATTGAATTTTGAGGATACATAGCGATTTTTTTACAAATTGTCAAGCATTTTTTGAAGAAAATCTTCTCCTTCATGGTGAAAAAAAATAAAAACCCTACAAGATCAAATAAAAGATCAACCGCGTTCAAAATAGTATATCCAGAAGCAAAAAGATTACAAACAAGAAATGCAAATTTGTCATTTCAACAACAAACTACGTCACTCTCCATTATTTAAAGCTAAAATTTATTATAAGAGCCAAAAAATTTGGTTATAAATCCCAATAAGTTATCTAAATATAATACAATTATTTCACATTTGGCAAGAAAATTGCATAAAACATTACATAATGATTTCTTAAAACGTCCCAATTTGTCACCCTGAACCAGGCCTGAATTTAATTCAGGATCTAATGATTTCAGTATCTTGTAAGTACTTCATTTTTGAGATGCTGGACCAAATTCAGCATAACAAATTTTCTGGTTTTTGACTTTTTATAAATATAAATTATCCTTTTATGAATGGGGAGACAAGGATTTGATGAAGTGGACAAAGGAAGGGGTAGTGGCTAATTTCTATTTGATGAAGATTCATTTCCTCATAAGGAGGCTGTTCATTATCAAGGAATTGTCATCTTGGATTACGAAAATCTTTCATTAATTGAATTAGTGACTATTAATTTCCCTGCTCATAAAAAGCGGTGCTTTGTTTATTGGTTGACAATCCATCTAGTTTCTGATAGATTCAAATCAAAATAGATTTAGAAGGAGGAGTTTTTATGAAAGGATTCAGGAAAGGGTTACTGCTGCTTTTGGCCGCTTCATTGATCATGGGAAGTCTTTATTCTGGAGTGTGGGCCTGGGATGAAAGGAGTAATGATGACCCTGTGGTAGCTGAATGGAACATGATGGATTTACTGTTTGCAAGACCCCTTGGGGTCGCAGCCGGAATCATTGGGACAGGCATTTTTGTTGTCTCATTGCCTTTCACCATTCCCACAGGAAGTGTAAATGGAGCAGCTGAGATGTTCATCATTGAACCGTTTAAGTTTTCATTTACACGGAAATACAATGATGAAAATATGTATTAGAGACTCTTACGGGAAAAAGTGAAAAAATGGCTTTTAGATAATCAATTGGAAACTGGGACTGTAATCTTTTAAAGTCTCTCTTGGCTTTTCCCAAAGAATTTAACTTTAAATAATTGGTTTATTTGCTCCCATACTAGATTGGTCAAAAAATATCAAGTTTGCCTTTGTTTTCCGTTTAGTTCTGATTTTTTCGTAACAGTCTCTATTAGTATTCGCTTTTTTTGATTATCTTTAGGTCAGGGGTCCCTATCTTCTGATCAATTTCTTCTCGACTCCACGTTTCACCAGATCTCCTTCTCCTTATGCTCATCCTTCAACTTCCGATGACAAAAGGGGCAGGGCTTTCCCTCTTGAACAAGGACTTCTTTCATCATCTCGATTAATTCGCTATCCTCCAAAATCTGCTTCACAATATGAGGGTGTGGTCTTCGATCATATTTACGATAGGGAAAACTGCTTTTCCCGCTCATCTTTCTACTCCTTAACCCCATTATAAAGCGTCTCTCTCCTTTTGACAAGAGAGTGAAGATATTTTTCTTTTTGTGGAGACAGGAGGGTAAAAAGAACTATTTTGAAAGACTCACTAAAAAATCCTGCAACCGATTCAAATCCTTTGTGGAGATATCGACAAACTTCACTCCAGATCGATAATCTCCCCCATTCTTTCCCAAGTGAATATCTCTCCAAACCACCTCCGTCAGCATCTCAATGGTGTTTAACTCAGAACCAGAAACGAAAAAAAGTTTCAACCGAAGATGTTGTCCAATCTCCATTTTTTCTGGGAGGTAGACCAACAATCCGCTTTCGCTGGCATTGATCGCACGACCAGTCTGAATGATGGGCGAATTGATTTGATAATATTCTATTGGCAAATCAACGTTAAACCTGGGATGGCCTCTCTTCTCAAAATTGACGATTCCTACCCGAGGTTTTATTTCCTTTTCTTCCATTTCGCTATTCCTTGTTCACTGGCATTCATGGAATCCCACCATCGCTCGTGCTCCGATGATAGTGAGTGTATTAATAAAGTAGTCATTGTGAGGAGCAAAGCGACGTGCCTGCGCGCTGAAGCGCTTTGGCGCGCGAGCGTGGCAATCTGAAGAGATTGCTTCACTTCGTTCGCAATGACATCACGCGAACGTCAACTTATTGGAGACGTTCACTATAGATAGCACTGGAGGCTATGAGCACAAAAACATCCATATCCAATCTCCCTTGCCATAGAGACTGTATCGCAATGTCATCCCGATGCTTTAGCCAAACAATCTCTGTTATCTATCTGGTTAATTTGATGAGATTCTTCATCCAGCCATTGGCAGGATGAAGAATAACAAACATGGCATTTCCGTTATTAACCGTCCCATAATAGAACAGATGAAACAAAACTCCCTCGCCCGCCTTGGCGGGAGAGGGTGGGGGTGAGGGTGGAACCGATGAGTTACCCCTCACCTGAATCCTCTCCCCTGGGGGGAGAGGAAGATTAATCTGATGTCTTCTGATAAGATGTCCATATTAATTTGAGACTGTTAATAATTGCACTACATTCTCATATTAAGGGGTTCTTCATCAGATATCTATTTGTCTTGCTTCATTCCATTGTCTGAAGGATTAAAGTGCGAATGAAGCTTTGGGCAGAAAGCTTCGAAAAGACATCCCGTGCATCTTGGTTGATTCGGAAAGCAATGTCCTCCTTCCTCTTTCCTTCCCACCCAAGTCATCGGTTCCTCAATTTTCAAAGGATCTTGAGGAAAAACCGTCTTGGCAAAAGATTGGATCTTAAGATCTCCTATTGAATTCTCACCTTGATAGAAATCGCACTCGGGATCGACCACTCCTAATCGAGATGCCACTCTGTAAAGACTTTCTCCTACAGAAATTGGGGCATTGGAGAAATCGATCGTAATGA
>Ga0299912_10002944_pt1 | contig 13983 bp, 9 predicted proteins | sample RVTome_2_FD_207667 | JGI IMG/M metagenome (GOLD analysis project Ga0299912, IMG submission 207667) | Soil microbial communities from uranium-contaminated site in the Upper Colorado River Basin, Wyoming, United States - RVT95D214 (version 2) ...
CGCCGCTGCCGTAGCGGCGAAGAGGATGACGCTCGTCTCCTTCGTGGCGTACATCAGACCGGCCGAGACGCCGGCCGCGAGCGCCCACCCGCCGGAGCGCGTTCGAGCGTATTTCCATCCGGCGGCGATGAGCCCGGCCAGAAAGAAGACGAGGAGGATCTCCTGGATGTAGAACCGGCTGTAATAGGTCATCGCCGGCGAGACGGCGGCCAGAGCGGCCGCCGCGAGCGTCGCCTCGCGGGAGAGTCCGCCGGCGAGGGGGAGGAAAAGCAGGAGGAGCCCCGCTCCAAACAGCGCCGGAACCATCCGGAGCGTCGTTTCGCTGAGCTCGGCCAGGGACCTCGCGCCCGCGGCCCTGGCCGCCGGCAGGGTGAAGTAGTAGAGGCTCGGTCCGTGGTGGTCGCCCGGGTCGAACCGGTACTCCCCCCGCTCGAGGAGGTCGCCGAACTTGACCGCCTGGTTGGCCTCGTCGTGGTGCATGGGCCGGACGTCCAGGCGGACGACACGAAAGAGAAGCGCGCCGAGGACGGCGCAGAGAAAGAGCCCCCGGAAGGCCTTGTTCGTCATTTGGCCGGGATGCCGTAGACCTCAACCTCCACGTAGTGGTTCATGTCGTTCGAAGTGTTGCCGCCGCTGTAGAGGCGGACGTAGCGGGCCTTGACGCCCTTGGGGTCGAAGAGCTTGCCGTCGAACGTCTCGATGTATTCCTTGTCCTTGCCGGCGCCGAGGCCCGAGGTGTTGTCGTGGTCGCTGTTGAAAACCGTGGTCACGCCGCCGATGAAGTCCTTGTCGTCGGAGACTTGGACGACGACGTCCCGGTAGACGCGGGCTTGGCTGTGGTAGTGCCAGGCGAGGATGGCGTGGAGCTCCTGGGACTTGCCGAGGTCGATCTGGACCCACTGCAGGGCCGGGCCGAGCTCGACGTAGTAGCCGTCCTCGCCGGACTTCTTGCCGTCCGTGACGAAGGCGACCTCGCCGATGACGGGCTCCTTGTCGCTCGCGGCGACGGGACTCCCGGCGGAGAGAAGGACCGTCCCGGCCGGGACCATGAAGGGCCCGCGAGGTCTCCCGGTGACCATTTCGAGGTTGGGAGTGTGGATGTTCTTGGGCGTGCCGACGAACATCGGCTTGGGGAGCTGGATCTTCAGGACCTCTTTCCCCGGATCCTGGGCCCGCGCCCGGGGCGCCAGGACGGCCACACAGAGGGCGACGATCGTTATTGATCCGAGGAGCTTCTTCATCTCCGTCTCCTTGTCCGAACGGGCCGGCCTCCGGCGATCGCACCCGCGTTAAATATTCTACACTTTTTAGGTCCGATTTTCACGAGGGCTCCGACCTCGGGGTGGCGGCCGCAGAAGTCGGCCACGTCCTCCGTGGCCATGACCAGGAATGCCGTCGAGAGGGCGTCCGCGGCCGCCGCTGAAGCATGGGCAGCCCAGGCGGCGCCGTGCCCTTGGGCAGGCCGCCCGGTCCGCGGGTCGATGACGTGCTCGCCCTTGACCTCGGTGCCCGACCCGCTCAGGGCGCGGTCACGGAGCAGGAAGCGGCCCGGGCCGGACGTCGTTCCCGCGGCCGACCCCGCGCCGACGGGCCAGCCCCGTCCCGCCTTCCCTTTTCCAGGTCCCGGGCCGGCGGCCAGGGCCGTGCTCGTCCCGGCGTGGAGGAGGAAGTTCCCGACCTCCCAGTCCCGGAAGACGGCCAGGGCGCCGTCCAGGGCGTACCCCTTACCGACGGCCCCGAGGTCGAGGTCGAGCGCGGCGGGGCGCATCCGGCCCTTGCCGGGAAGCCTCGTCACCTCGAAACCCTGGCCGGTTTGAACGACGCGGATGAGCTTGCCGAGAGGCTGCAGGGACGTCTTCGAATGGCCCCGCGCCGGGCGGCCGGCGGCGAGATAGTTGACATCGAAGGCGCCGTCCGTTTCCGCCTGGACGGCGGCCGCGAGCCCGAGGACCTCGGCCGTTTCGATCCCGACGCGAAGGGATTCGCCCGGCCGGAGGCGCCCGATTCGGCTCGTTTCGCTCGACGGGTCGAAACGGCTGAGGAGCCTTTCAAGCCGGTCGACTTCGTCGAAGGCCGCGCGGGCGGCCTGCCGGGCGCAGTCCTCGGCCTTTCCGGCGATGAAGACCTCGAATACGGTCGCCATGGCCTCGTGGGCGAACCTGTGGACGCCTGCTTTTTGTCGCGGGCTCATACCCGGAGTATCCCCGATTCGCTTCGATTTATCAATACGAGCCAGACAAGAAGGGGACAAGAAAGGAAACACGTACTGGCACGTGTCCCCACTCGCCCCGTGCCCTACTTCTGGGCTTTCGGGCCGAGGGGGAGCTCCCGGACGCTGTCCGAGGCGACCTTGATCCGGGCGGCGACGTCCTTCTCGCCGCGGATCTTCTCGTCGGTCAGATAGTGGACTTCAAGCAAGCCCTCGGAATGGAATCCCGTCCGGAAATAATTCATCTCGGCGAGGGACAGGCTCCAACCCTGGAGCCACGTCTCGAGCTCCTTGCGCTGCCGGCCGCCGCCCAGGAAATGGATGATCAGCTTGATCGGCCCGGCCGGATCGATCTCTTTGCCGTCGCTCTCGTCGAGGAAATAGACGCCCCGCACTCCCCAGGGCTGGCCGCCGCAGTGGTAGGCGATCCGCTCGGCCATGCGCTGACGCCAACGGAAGTGGTCTTCGTCCTCGCGGGGGACGGCCGTGCCCGCCTCGCAGGCGGTCCGCACGGCCGCTTCGGGGTTGGCGAAGAAGCCGACGGCGAGCTCCCGGTCGGCGTTCATGAGCACCCGGAGGACCTTGCCGCCGGTCGCCTCGGGGACGTCAATGACCCGCAGGGCGTCCGTTAACAGCGTGCATTCGGGACAGAACTCGGCCAGCTTGTTCGGGGCTTCGAGCAGGAAGCGCTCGTTGAACTTGACGCCGGCATCGTCCGGATAGAGGGGCAGGTAACGGATGCCCGACTCGACGAGGTCCTGGAAGAAATGCGTCCCGAACGACACGTCGGGGACGTAGTTGCCCTTTTTCCGGGCGACCTCGATGAGCATGGCCGAGTTGTTGATCTCCGAATAGGTCACGCGCACGCCGAGCTTGATGTCGCCGCGGCTGCCCCACCGGCCCGGTCCCATGAGGATGAACTGCCGCCGGGGCAGGATCTTGTTGAGCTTGCCCACGGCCTGGCCGACGGCGAGGAGGTCGGCGAATTCGGCGAGCTCCCCGTACCGGTCCGGCTCGACGTAGACGATGTGGGTGATGTCGGCGACGCGGCCGTTCGAGACGTGCTTCCCGGCCGTGAAGAGGATTGCCTCTTCGGGGATGTTCGCCGGGATCTCCATGGCCACGCCCTCGGACGCCTGGCTCTGCGGCCGGCACTGGAGGATGTAGAAATCCGTGCCCGTCGAGGCGAATTCGATGTCGACCGGGACGCCGAGGGCCATGGACAGCGTCTTCAGGATGGCCTCGAGCTGGAGCATGAACGGGGTCCCGGAGATGAGGCCATCGAAGGTGACGATGGCGTCCGACTTCCCGATGTCCGTGGCCAAGCCCATGGGCCTCTGGAGCAGCCCGTCCTGGTGGATCGAAAAAGTCTTGGTCAGGGCCGGGAATTCGTGTCCGACTTCCTTGAGGATCTCCTTGATATCCTTGGTCAGGAAGGTGTTGTCCTCGAGGTCGATGAGGTCGATTCTCTTGGGGGAATAGCGGATGACATCGTCGACCGAAACGTTGACCCGCAGGTTCGGCTGGCTCGGTGCGACGAGAACCGGATAATCGTCGCTGACCCTGTCCACGGCCCGCGTCCCGAGCCCGGGGACGATACGGAGCAGCCCGTCCTCTCTTTTGATCCGCGGCGACCAGCGGAACTCGTTCCGGCTGAAGGCGACACCGGCATAGGCCGGGAAGAAGTACTTGCCCACCTTGGTGCCGACGACCTCCTGGATCATGATGCCCATCTCCTCGTAGAAATCGAGGAGGCCGCGCTCGGCCCGGTATTGGATGGGGTCGGGGCTGAAGATCGAGGCGTAGACCTCGGCCACGGCGTCGAGAAGGGCCTCGAGCCGCTGCTGCTTGTCCCCCTGGTTGGCCAGGAAGAGGCTCTTGTATTTTCCCGCGAAGGCCGTCCCCAGCCGGTCCTCGAGGAGGCTCGAGCTGCGGACGATGAGCGGCACGTCGCCGAAGTCGTCGAGGGCGACCGACAGGCCCTTGACGATCTCGGGCGGGAAGGTCGAGTTCTTGAAGACCTGGACGAGATGGGGGTATTCCTGGCGGACGACCTCGATGTCCTTGTACTTCTGCTCGTGGACGTCGTCGAGGTTGTTGTAGGTCGTGAAGGCGATCAGCGCGTCGGAGGTGACGTACCACGTCTTGGGCTTCTTGACCAGGCCGATGATCTTCGTCCGGCGGGCCGCCTGCTTGAGGATGCGGCTGGCCAGGAAGAGGCCGGCGCTCTTGCCGCCCAGCTTGCCGTGGCTGCCGGAGGGGAAAACGATCCGCTCCATGAGGTCGAAGAAGTCCTCGATGTCGATGAACTTCTTGGCGACGTTGATGAACTCGAGCTGTTCGGTGAAGAAGCGCCGGATCAGGGCGACGCGGACGCTGTTGGCCAGGGACCGGGGGAGCTGGATGCCCTCGGGCGCCAGGAGCTTGAGGCGACGCATGCCGTCGAGGACCTCGGCTAGGTCGGCGTAGACGTTCTCCAGGTTCTTGACGGCCGAGCTCGAACGGTCCTCGTTGATCCATTTCTGGATGCGGTCCAGGATCTCGTCGTCGGTCAGGTTGGCCGAGGCGATCCGGAACGTCTCCTCGGTCAGCTCGAAGAAGCGGTCCATGGATTCCCGGTTCTGGGGCAGGTTGGAGTCGCCGAGGAGCCCGTCGGCCACCCGGTCCCCGCTGAAGCGCTGCAGGAGGCCGCGGGCCTCGGAGACGCCGCGCCAGCCGAGGTGGTTCATCATCTTGCGGGAGACGCGGATGAGGAGGTTCGGATTGGTGTTCCGGAGGAGGTCCAGGGCGATGCGCCAGCGCCGCTTCTCCCCGGAAGCGTCCCGGCGGTCGTCGCTGATCTGCTCGTACATCCCCCGCAGGCGCTGGTGGAGGATGAAGTGCCCCAGGCGCTCGGCGACCGTCTGGATGAGCTTGACCTCGCCCTTCATGAACGGGCCGCAGTCGCTCTCGGGCGTCGCCTTCCTATAGGAGACGCAGAGGCGGCCGACCGACGCGTCTTGGACCCGGATCTCGGCGCACTGGGAGTACGGGGTCTCCTCGAACTCGGGGGACTCGAAGACCTCGGAGCCGTAGGTGATCTGGGCCTGGCTGCAGTCCGGGAATTGCCAACCCGCGGGAATGGCCTCGATGACCTGGCGGAAGACATCTTCGAGGGGGACGTCGTAGAGGCTGAGAATCTCCTCGATGCGGTAGAGGCAGCTGAGCTCCTTGGCCCGCTCGTGGAGGGTGGAGAAGAGGGCGCTGACGGCCGTCGGGCTCCGGGGAGTGCTCATGACCTCTAAAAGTTCAAACCCAGCCGCGGTCCTTGCAGGCGTTGGCGACGCGGCTGACGGAAATGACGTAGGCGGCGTCGCGCATGTAGAGCTTGCGCGTCCGGGCCAGCTCGCTCACGGCCTTGAAGGCGGCCGTCATCTTCTCATCGAGCCGAGTCAGGACCTCTTCCTTGGTCCAGAAGTAGTTCATGTTGCACTGGACCTGCTCGAAGTAGCTGCAGGTGACCCCGCCGGCGTTGGCCAGGAAGTCGGGGATGACGAAGATGCCGCGGCTCTTGAGGACCGCGTCGGCCTCCGGCGTCGTCGGGCCGTTGGCGCCTTCGGCCAGGATCTTGACCTTGGGCTTGATCTTCTTGACGGTCTCGGCGTTGACCTGGTTCTCCAGGGCGCAGGGGAGGAGGATGTCGACGTCCTGCTCGATCCAGGCGTCGCCGGGGAGGCGTTCGTACTCGAGGGCCTCGGCCTTGGCCTTGTCGATGCCGCCGAAGCGGTCGGTGATAGCCAGGAGCTCCTCCAGGCTGACACCGCTCTTTTTCCGGTAGGTGTAGGAGGCCTGATCGTTCTGGTCCCAGCAGGACACGGCGACGACCTTGCCGCCGAGCTGGGTGTAGAGCTGGATGGCGTACTGGGCGACGTTGCCGAAGCCCTGGACCGAGGCGACCGTCGTCTCGATCTTGATGCCCATTTCCTTGAGGGCCTCGCGGACCGTGTAAATGAGGCCGTAGCCGGTGGCCTCGGTCCGGCCCAGGGAGCCGCCCATGCCCACGGGCTTGCCGGTTATAAAGCCGGGGTATTTGGAGCCGTGGATCGTCTCGAACTCGTCGAGCATCCATAGCATATGCTGGGGGCTGGTCATGACGTCAGGCGCGGGGACGTCGCGGAGATTGCCGATGTCTTGGGCGATGGCCCGGATCCAGCCGCGGCAGAGCCGTTCCTGCTCGCGCGGGCTGAGGTCGTGGGGGTCGCAGACGACGCCACCCTTGCCGCCGCCGAGCGGGATGTCGACGACGGCGCACTTCCAGGTCATCCACATGGACAGGGCCCGGACCGTATCGATCGTCTCTTGGGGGTGGAAGCGGATGCCGCCCTTGCAGGGGCCGCGGGCGTCGTTGTGCTGGCAGCGGAAGCCGCGGAACACGCGGACGCTGCCGTCTTCTATGCGGACGGGGATCGAGAAATGGTACTCCCGCAGCGGCTGCCGCAGGAGGTCCCGGGTCGGTTGGTCGAGCTCGAGAAGGTCGGCTACAGTGTCGAACTGTTTTTGGGCCATCTCGAACGCGTTGAATCCTTTTACGGCCATTGAAAAGCTCCTATCGAATATGAGGTGATGATAGCATGCAGAAATACATCATTGTCGCGGTTCTGCGACAGAAAATGATAGCCGAAGACAGGGGAAATAGCAAGCGTCCCGGGGAGAGACTCGGGGGGCGGACGGCGGTTTGGGGATTGAAAGGAACGGGGCTTGCGGATAGGATAGGGCTTCTACACGAGAGGAGGCCCTATGAGCGGATACGGCAAGCGTCAAGGAGAGGAACGGGCGACAATTGACCGGCGCCGGTTCCTCGGCTATTTCGCTGCGGCCGGCCTGGGCGGGACGCTTCTTCCGGGGGCTCTTTTGGCCGTGGCCCAGGACGCCCCGGAGGTTAAGCCGGAGATGGTCGCCGCGGCGGCGAGGATCGCCGGCGTGCCGCTCACGCCCGAGGCGGAGAAGGCGATCGCCGAAGGTCTCAACCGGCGCGGCGGCCTCCTCCAGAATTTCCAGGCGTTGAGGGACATGAAACTGGCGAACGACACGCCCTCGGCCCTCGTCTTCAACCCCGTCCTCCCCGGGACGAAGCTCCCCAAAGGCGAATCATCCCTGAAGACGTCAAAGGTCAGGGTCGAAAAGCCCCGGACGGACGAGGACCTGTGTTTTCTTCCGGTAACGCACTTGGGTGTGCTTCTCAGGAAGCGCGAGATCAAGTCGCTTGAATTGGCGAAGCTCTGCCTCGAGCGCCTCAAGAAATACGACCCCATCCTTCACTGCGTCGTCACTCTGACCGAAGACCTGGCCCTGGAGCAGGCGGCCAGGGCCGACAAGGAGATCGCCTCGGGGAAATACCGCGGGCCGCTCCACGGTGTCCCGTGGGGGGCCAAGGATCTTCTGGCCGTCAGGGGATACAAGACGACGTTCGGCGCCTCGCCCTATAAGGACCAGACGATCGACCGGAACGCTACAGTATGCGAGCGGCTGACCGAGGCCGGGGCCGTGCTCGTCGCCAAGCTGACCCTGGGCGCCCTGGCCATGGGCGACCGCTGGTTCGGCGGCCAGACGAAGAGCCCCTGGGACCCGCGGAACCCCGACCAGGGCTCGAGCGGTTCGTCGGCCGGGCCGGCCGTGGCCGTGGCGGCGGGGCTCGTTCCCTTCGCCGTCGGCTCGGAGACGCGCGGCTCGATCATCTCACCCGCGAGCCGATGCGGCGTCACGGGACTGCGGCCGTCTTTCGGCCGGGTCAGCCGCCATGGCGCGATGGCCCTGAGCTGGACAATGGACAAGATCGGCCCCTTATGCCGGACGGCCGAGGACTGCGCCATCGTCCTTCACGCCATCCAGGGACCCGACGGACGGGACAACACGGTCCTCGACGTTCCCTTCGTCTGGGACGCCGGAAGGGATATCCGCAAGCTCCGGGTCGGCTATCTCAAGTCCGACGTCGAGAAGGAGGTTCCGGACGATCCCAAGAATCCCGACCGTGCCCGGAGGGCGCGGGAGGCGCAGGCCATGACCAAGGCCTCGCTCGAGACGATCCGCGGGCTCGGGGCGAAACCGGTGCCGGTCGATCTGCCCAAGCTGGGCTCGGGGCCGATGGACTTCCTGCTGACGACGGAGGCGGCCGCGGCTTTCGATGACCTCGTCCGCGGCGACAGCCTCGACCTGATGTCGGCCGAGCCGGAGCGCAGCGCCTGGGTCGGCTCCTTCCGGCTGCACGAATTCGTCCCCGCCGTCCAGTACATCCAGGCCAACCGGGCGCGCTTCCGGCTGATGGAGGCCTATCACGAGTTCTTCAAAGATATGGACGTCCTCGTCGGCAGCGCGCTCGGGCCGACGAACCTCACCGGGCATCCGGAAATCGCTTTTCCCCACGGCTTCGATTCCAAGGGCCAGCCGGCGGTCCTCCGGCTGACGGGTAAGCTCTTCGGCGACGCCGACATCCTCCTCCTGGCCCACGCTTTTCAGCGGAGGACGGACTTCCACCGCAAGCGACCGAAGCTTTAAGAAGGGGGGAGGGCTGGCTGGGACCGGCCCTCCCTTGAGGAGAGTTGACCTGACTTCCCCCTGGATGAACCGCGGTCCCTTGGCCAAAAACACCTCGGCCTGAGGCCGAAAGAGCATTGACAACGATTTTGGGGGCTGGTATAGTGCGCCCACAAAGTAGAATGGAGACCGTTATCCTGGGGAAAGGTCTGATGACGTACGATAGGGGAGAATGATTCCGGTGTCAAATATTGCACGCGCCGCCGCGTCTTCAGCCAGGCGGTCCGGGATTTTCCATGCGAGGTACGGTCCTTATGACTAAGATCGACTGCCATCACAAGTGGGCGATGACTAATATCCGAGACGGATACTTGGTCACGGAAGGGTGCTTCCACTGCTTGAACCGGATCTCCTTTTTTTCGGGGGAGCCCGTTCCGCCCATCGACGCCTACCACGAAGGGGATCATTATTGGGGTTACCTCGGCAGCGCGCAGGCCTCCAAGTTCGACCTCCAATGTGAAAAATGTTCGAGGGTTGTTCCGCTGAAGGAACTCATGGCCCTGATGCTGTGCGTCAAGTGCGACCCGGAGTGCGGTGTTTTCAAGGCCGGCCATCTCGGAAGGGGCCATAAAACGTGGGTTTATGTCGCTCTTTGCGCGGACACGTCACATGCGTCTGGGGCCTGTGTCCCGGACGAGGGTATCCGGGCCCTGAACGAATACTACCAGGGTGATCTCGAGAATCCGCAGAGGATCAAAGTCGTTCCCTGCAGAATTCGCCGCTCGGTGGATTCCTGCCAGGGAATCGTCCTGGCGGACGTCGGCTTGACGGAGCTTTATTAAAAGAAGATGAAGGGATAGCGTAAACATGAAAACCTCCGAACTCGCGCAACGGCTCGGTCTCAAAACCTTTAACGAGCAAGACGACAAAGAGATTCAAGGCGTCTACATCTCCGATATGGTCAGCGACATCATCGGGATCAAGGAAGGGAATCTGCTCGTCACGCTGCAGACACACAAGAACCTGATCGCCGCGGCCAACCTCGTCGACGTCGCCGCAGTCGTGTATGCGCGCGGCAAGACCCCTCCCGAGGACGTCGTCGCCCTGGCCAACCGAGCGAAGATCAGGCTCCTCGGATACGACAAGGACACTTGGACGCTGGCCAAGAGCCTCTTCGAACTCGGGGTCAGATAGTGGGGAGACCAGGGGCGGGCATCTTGTTCGCACCAGGCCTACCCCGGCTTCCGCGTCCCCGACGAATCCCGACCTTAATTCCGACGATACGAGGGTGAATCATGGCTCTCCAGGAACTTCGCTCCTTGACTATGGAGGTCGACGGCCGGACCGTATCCTTTCCCGAAGGCGTTACCGTCCATCGCGCGGCCGAAATCAACGGCATCTATATTCCCTCGCTCTGCTCCCACAAGGACCTGTCGTCCTTCGGCGGCTGCCGGCTGTGCATGGTGGAAATCGAGGGGATGCGTGGTTACCCTCTGTCCTGCAGCACGACCGCCGAGGAGGGGATGAAAGTCCGGACCGACACGGAAGCCCTCCGGGAATTCCGTCGGGAGATGCTCAAGCTCATACTAAGCGAACACCCATCGAGCTGCCTCATCTGTGATGAAAGCGCCGAATGCAGGGGTTACCAGGGTACCATCCGGAAGGCGGGGGTGGCGACCGGCTGCCGTTTCTGTCCGAATGACGACCAGTGCGAGCTCCAAGACGTCATCGACAGGATCGGCCTCACAGACATCGACTATCCCATCCTTTATCACGGCTTTGAGCCTGAGCACGACGATCCTTTTTACGACAGGGATTACAACATCTGCATCCTTTGCGGCCGGTGCGTCCGGATGTGCAGGGAAGTCCGCGGGACCTCGGTCCTAGCCTTTACGCTCCGTGGATCCCAGACAAAGATCGGCCCGGCCTTCGGGCGGAGTCACATCGAGGCGGGCTGCGAGTTCTGCGGGGCCTGCGTGGACGTGTGCCCGACGGGCGCCCTTACGGACAAAGCCTCCAAGTGGGAAGGTAAATCCGATGGGTTTCACGTCTCAACGTGCCCGTTCTGCGCCATCGGCTGCCAAATCGAGCTCCATCATAAGAACGGCCGCTTGACCAGGGTCAAAGCCAACATGGATCCGGACGTCAACGACGGGCAGCTGTGCGTCAAAGGACGCTTCTGTCTCCCGGAAACGACCCACCACTTCGAGCGTGCGAAGAAGCCCATGCTCATGAAGGGACAATTCTTCCGGGAAGTCACTTGGGAAGAGGCGCTGGCCAAAGTCGTTGGGGAACTCCAAGGAGCCGGCCCCGACGGCCTGGCCATGCTCGTCTCCCCCGATCTTACCAACGAGAGCCTTTATGCCTCCCAGAAATTCGTCAGGGAATGTCTGGGATCCGACAATATCGACTCCACCGCGCGGCTGGAGCTCGCCGGGGGGTTGGGGCTCTGGACGACGCTCTTTTCCCTGCCGATATCCATCAAGGACCTCACTCGGGCGGATACGATTCTTGCCGTCGGACTCGACAGCCGGTTTGATTTTTCTGTCGTCGGGACGAAGGTCCGGCAGGCCATCGACGCCGGCGCCCGGCTGGTCACCATCGACCCGAGGGACAGCAACTTGGCCCGCTATACGGACGACTGGCTGCGTCCGATACCCGGGAGGGAAGGCCTGCTCCTGCGAGCCCTGGCCGCCGCTCCGAAAAACCGGGAAGCCTCCCTCTCGCGCGTGGCCGAGGACGCCTCTGTCGACTTCCCAACCCTGGAGAGAGCCGCGGGCATCATCTCCTCCAGCGAACGCTTGGCTGTGATCATCGGCCCACAGGTCTTCCACTATAGGGACAACGAAGCTCTTGTCGAGGGGCTCATGACTCTCGCCGAACGGAAAAACACGAATTTCATCCCCCTCTACTTTGGCGTCAATGCTCGGGGCGCTCTCGAGATGGGCGTTTTCCCGGAGGTGACCCCGGGCGGCGTCCGCGGCGAAAAAAGCGGCTTCGGGCTATCAGATCTTATCGGCGGATCCTGGCGGCCCAAAGTCCTCTACTTGACCGGTGATATCCCGTTCTTGGACAGGCCGGACTGCGACTTCCTGATCGTCCAGGATACGTATCTCCCTCCCTTCAAGGTTGACGCCTTCCTGCCGGCTTCCTCCTTTGCGGAGGCCGGGGGGACGCTCGTGAACCTGGAGGGCCGGGTTCAGGAAGTCGTCCAGGTCGAAAATCCCCGAGAGGGCGCCCAAAACGGGTTCATGAGGCCGGATTGGAAGATCTTCGCCGACCTCGCCAACGCCATGAACTGCCACACGATGAACTATAAAACGTCCCAGGACATTTTCAAGGAAATCCGCAGGGCGGTCCCGAGCTTTCCGGCGGGGGTCAACCGGAGGCCGAGGCGGATGGCGCCCACGAAAAGCCCGGAGAGGGAAAAGCGGAAAGTCGAGATAACATCGCCGGGCGATTTCCTGCTGGTTGCCAAGCCGGGCGGATACCGCCATCGGGGCGTCGACATCTCGTCCAAGGTCGGGGGCTTGAAGGAACTGGCTCTCGAAGAGGGATTCCGGATGAATCCCGAGGATCTCGAAGCGTTGGGTCTCCGCGGCGGCGACACGGTCAGCCTATCCTGTGACGGCGGGAAAATAAGCGCCGACGGTTCCGTCAAAGCGGACGAAGAGTGCCCCAGGGGAGTTGTTTACTTCACGCGGCCGGTCGTATTCGGCGGGCTCGAAAACCGGCGCGGGATCCTGCCGCTCTGCCGGCTCGGAGGAAATCCGGCCCGCGTCGATGTGTCACGCCATGCGGTTTGAACGGGAGACCCGTGACTTGGAGACCCGGCCCGGCCGGTCGAGGGAGGTTCCGAATGTATGAAGTGATCGAGCGTCGGATGATCGTCCCGAATCTCCATGAGTTCATCGTCAGGGCGCCGGCTGTGGCCCGATCCGTGAAACCCGGTCAGTTCGTCATCGTCCGTCCCGAGGAGCACGGTGAACGGATCCCCCTGTCCGTCGCGGACTGGGACCGGCAGGCCGGGACGGTGACGTCGATCTTCATGCAGGTCGGGGCCTCGACCGCCAAGCTGGCCCGCCTGAAACCGGGGCAGACCATCCCGACTTACGCCGGTCCGTTGGGGAAGAGGACGGCGATCGAAAAATTCGGCACGGTCCTCTGCGTCGGCGGATGCTACGGCATCGGCTCGATCTACCCCATCGCCCGCGCCCTGAAAGAGGCCGGCAATAAAGTCTACACGTTCCTCGAGGCGCGCAGCGCGTTTCTCCTTTACTGGGAGGATAAACTGGCCGGGACTTCGGACGGGACGTTCATCGTGACCAGGGACGGAACGAAGGGCCGGAAAGGGCACATCGGTGACATGCCGTCCATGATCGCGGGGGCCGGGATCACCCCCGACCTGGTCATCGTCAACGGCTGCACCTTTCTCCTCATGCGGACCTCGGCGCTGACCAAACCTCTAGGCTGGAAGACCATCGTCAGTATGAATCCCATCATGATCGACGGGACGGGGATGTGCGGCGTCTGCCGCCTCTCGGTCGGGGGGAAGACGAAGTTCGCCTGCGTCGACGGGCCCGACTTCGACGGGCACGAGATCGACTGGGCCGAGTTCCTGGCCCGGCGCAAGAGCTACAGTCCCGAAGAGGTTGATCCGCTCCGGCGGAGCAGCTGCGCCTCTCATTTCTAGCGCCGCGGCGAACACGTTGCGAGAGGAGGGCGTGAAGAGTGACTGACGAAAAACAGACCAAGAAGACGCTGGATCTGAAAAGGCGGCCCATGCCGAAGCAGGATCATCTGGAGCGGATCAGGAATTTTGACGAGGTCGCTCTGGGCTACGCCGTCGAGACGGCCCGCGAGGAGGCGTCCCGCTGCCTGAACTGCAAGAATCCGCTGTGTAACAAGGGGTGCCCCGTCGGGATCGACATCCCCGGCTTCATCAAGTGTATCATCGAGGGCGATTTTTCCTCGGGTATCCGGAAGATCAAGGAGACAAACGCTCTCCCGGCGATCTGCGGCCGGGTCTGCCCCCAGGAGGAGCAGTGCGAGAAGATGTGCGTCCTGGGCAAGAAGGGCGAGCCCGTGTCGATCGGACGGCTGGAACGGTTCCTGGCTGACTGGGAGGCCGCGCAGGGGAAGGTCGAAGTGCCGGCGATGGCCCCCAAAACGGGGAAGAAGGTGGCCATCGTCGGCGCCGGTCCCGCCGGCGTCACCGTCGCCAACGACCTCCTCATCCTCGGCCATGACGTGACCGTCTTTGA
>Ga0299912_10002945_pt1 | contig 13974 bp, 16 predicted proteins | sample RVTome_2_FD_207667 | JGI IMG/M metagenome (GOLD analysis project Ga0299912, IMG submission 207667) | Soil microbial communities from uranium-contaminated site in the Upper Colorado River Basin, Wyoming, United States - RVT95D214 (version 2) ...
CACCGACCAAGAGGTGGCTGCTCGGGGGGGTGCTCCGGTGGCGGAGCTGCTGGCCGGGGACGAGGCGGGGTTTCGCCGGCTGGAGCGAGCCGAAGTGTTGCGCCTCGCCGCCTCCAATGCGGTGATCGCCTGCGGCGGAGGGGTGGTACTCGACGCGGCCACGGTGGCGCTGATGCGGTCCACGGGGATGGTCGTGCTCCTCGACGCCCCTCTCGACGGGCTGGTCGCCCGGGTCGGTGCGGGCGAGGGCCGGCCGCTGCTCGTCGAGGGGGTCGAGCCGGCGTTGGCGAGAATCGCCACCGCTCGCCGGGCCCTGTACCAGGCGGCCGCCCATGCGGTGGTCGACGCCGATGGCCCCCCCGAGGCCGTCGCCGAGCGGGTGATCGAGGCATGGACGACCTGGTCGTAGCGGGCGCCACCACCGTCGTCGTCGGGCACGGCGTGCTCGATTCGGCCACCCTGCTCGGATCCGCCGACCCTGCGGTGGTGGCGGTGATCTCCCCACCCGCGGTGGCGGCCATCGCCGACCGGGTCGCCTCCGCCCTCGGCACCGGTGGCCGCATCGTCGGCCGAGTGGCGGTCCCTGGAGGCGAGGCCGCCAAGACCCTGGCCACCGTCGAGGCGACCGCGCTGGCGCTCAACGCGCTGGGGATGACCCGGGGCGGGCTGATCGTGGCGGTCGGCGGCGGCTCCACAACGGACCTTGCGGGATTCGTCGCCGCCACCTACCTGCGCGGGGTGGCGGTCCATTACGTCACGACGACGTTGCTGGGCGCGGTCGACGCATCCGTCGGCGGCAAGACCGGGGTGAACGTCGGCGGCAAGAACCTGGTCGGCGCCTTCCGCCACCCTCGGCGGGTGATCGTCGACGTGACGGTGCTCGAGGGGCTGCCGGAGGCGCTGAGGAGGGAGGGAGCGGCCGAGGCGCTCAAGGCCGGCTTCATCGCCGACCCGGAACTGGTTGCCATCTTCGAGCGTGACGGGCTCGACGCCGATCTGGAGACCGTGGTGCGGCGCGCCCTGGCGGTCAAGGCGGCGATCGTCGGGCGCGACTTCGAGGACGCCGGTGAACGGCTCCACCTCAACTACGGCCACACCGTGGGCCACGCCGTCGAGGTGGCGGCGGGGATGCCTCACGGCGAGGCGGTGGCCGTGGGGATGGTGGCGGCCGCCAGGGCGTCGAGCCTGGTGGCCGGATTCGCCCACGAGGGGCGCCATGATGCCGTGATCTCCCATCTCGGCCTCCCGTTGGCGGCGCCGCCCGTCGATCCCGGCAGGGTCGATGAGCTGATGGTCTTGGACAAGAAGCGCGACCCGTCCGGGATGCGCATGGTTCTCCTGGAGGACATCGGGCGTCCGAAAGTCACCTCCGTCGCCGCCGCTACCGTACGGGCCGCTCTCGAGGCCGTCGGGATCAGGAGACAGCCGTGAACCACGCAGAACGACTCGACACCCTGCGCGCTCGCATCGACGCCCCCCTCCTCGTGTCGAAGCCGCCGAATCTGCGGTACCTCACCGGGTTCACCGGGAGCAACGGCTTCCTCCTCGTCAAACCGTCCGGCGCCGCAGTGTTCGTGACCGACGGGCGCTATGGGGAGATGGCAGAGGGGCTGGTCGCCGCCCTCACCGACACCGACCTGGTCGTGTACACGTCCGGCATGTGGGACGTCTTCCGCGGCCTGGTTGAGGGAATGGCGGCGGTGACTCTCGAGTCCGACGGCGTGACCTGGGCGTTCGCCACGGACTTCGGCCGGGAGACCGGGGTCGAGGTCGTCGCCGGCGGGGGAGTGATCGAGACGCTGCGGCGTTGCAAGGACGCGGCGGAGATCGCGGCGTTGCGAGCCGCCGCCGCCGCCGGGGATGCCGCCTTCGCCGCCCTCGGCGGCATCGTCGGGCGCACCATCACCGAGGCGGAGCTGGGGTGGCGGCTCATCGACGTGATGCGCGCCCACGGCGGCGAGGCCGCCACCTGGGAACCAATCGTGGCGGCCGGCGCCGGGGCGTCGATCCCGCACTACCGATCCGGGCGCAAGCCGGTCGGCTCGGGACTGCTGCTGCTCGACTACGGCTGTGTGGTCGATGGGTACCACTCCGACATGAGCCGGACCGTGTGGCTCGAGGGCGCGCCCGACCCGGAGATGGTGCGCGTGTATCGGGCGGTCCACGAGTCCCAGGCGGCGGGCATCGCCGCGGTCAGGCCGGGAGTGCCCAGCGGCGACGTCGACGAAGCATGCCGCGAGGTACTGCGCGGCTACGGCTATGAGAAGCAGTTCCTCCACAGCACCGGGCACGGCGTCGGCCTCGAGATCCACGAGCCGCCGTGGATCCGCCGGGGGAACGACGACCCGCTCCAGGTGGGTGATGCGGTGACCGTCGAACCCGGCGTGTATCTCCCGGGCATCGGGGGCGTGCGCATCGAGGACATGGTGATCGTCACCCCCGAGGGCCGAGACCTGATCACCGCGGCGCCGCGGGAGATGTGGGAATGATCTCGACCAACGACGTCAAGCCCGGGATGACCCTCGATCTCGATGACGGCGTCTTCCAGATCGTCGAGTATCAGCATGTCAAGCCGGGCAAGGGCAAGGCCTTCGTACGGATGAAACTGAAGAACGTCCAGTCGGGGGCGGTCATCGATCGCACCTTCCGCGCCGACGAGCCCGTCCAGCAGGCGATCATCGACCGCCGCCCGCACCAGTTCCTCTACCGGGACGACCTCGGGTTCCATTTCATGGACGGCGAGTCGTTCGCCCAGCTGTCTCTCACCACGGCGGAGGTCGGGGACGCCGCCTGGTACCTCAGGGCCGGCGAGACGGCCCAGTTGTCGATGTACGAGGGGAAGGCGATCGGCATCGACCTCCCCACGTCGGTCGAACTGCTGGTCGTCGACACCGAGCCAGGGGTGAAGGGCGACCGCTCGTCCGCGGGGACCAAGCCGGCGAGGACGGAGACCGGCCTGGTGGTCCAGGTGCCGCTGTTCGTCGACCAGGGTGACCGGATCAAGGTCGACACCCGGGCCGGCTCGTACATGACCCGGGTGACATGAAACCGGCGGAGGCCCGCGAGGAGGCCCTCCGCACCCTCTACGAGGCGGACCAGCGCCGGGCTGATCCCGAGTGTGGTGAGATCGGAGGCCGGGCCGCCGACATCGTCACCGGGGTGTGGGCGGAGCGAGCGAACCTCGATGCGGCGATCGGAGCCGTGTCGAGCGGATGGCGCATCGAACGGATGCCTCCGATCGACCGCAACGTGCTGAGGATCGCCCTGTGGGAGCTGCGGCATCGACCGGCTACCCCGGTGGCGGTGGTCATCTCGGAGGCGGTCCGCCTCGCCAAGGCGTACTCGACGGCTCGCAGCGGCGGGTTCGTCAACGGCGTGCTGGCACGGCTGGCTGTGGAGGCGCGGTGAATCCCCTCTGGGCGATCGTGCCGGCGCGCAATGCCGAGGAGGCCGTCAGGATCGCCGCCGTCTGCTCGGGGCGATGCGGGGTGGTGATCACTCCTGCCTTGCTCGCCGGCCCGGGGCCGGCCGTGGTGGCGGCCCTCTCCGCGGTCACCCCGGTGATCGTCCTGGCCGGGCTCCACGGTGATCCGGAAGACGCTGCCGTCGCCGCCCGCCGGCTCGTCGACTATGGGGCCTCTTGGGTGACCGTGCAGGCGGTCGACGGCATCGCCGTGATGCGGGCTGTCGTCGATGCCGTGGGGGGTGGCCGGACGATGGCGGTCACCCTGCGTCCCGGTCTGGACGATGCCGCGGTCGCGGCGTCGCGACTCGGCGAGTCTCGGGGGCGCGTGGTGTCGCGTCTGGCTGCGGCGGCAGGGTCTGCCGGGGTGGGGGCAATGATCTGCACCATCAGCGATCTCGGTGTGGTCCATCAGGTCGCCTCCGGCGTGGAGCGGGTCGCCTGGGGTGCCGGCACGCCGGCCGAGGCGGCGGACGCGACCGCACGGGGGGCGGCCGGGGTGATCCTCGACGCGGCGGTGCTGGCGGGACGGGATCCCGCCGAGGCGCTGGCCACCTTCGAGGGCGCAAGCGGCGGGGGATAGAGTGACCGCGGGACGGGAGGAGGCAACACATGGCCGATCCACCGAGTTTGTCGCCGGAGCAGCGGGCTGCGGCGTTGGAGAAGGCGGCCGAGGCGAGACGGGGCCGCGCCGAGATGAGGGAAGCACTGCGGACGGGCCGATCGTCGCTGCGTGACGTCCTCGATCGGTCCGCCGAGGAGATCGTCGGGGGGATGAAGGTGAAGGCGGTGCTCACCGCTCTACCCGGCCTGGGAAAGGTCAAGGCGCACCGCCTCATGGAGAGCCTTGGGATCGCCGACAATCGCCGGGTGCGGGGCCTCGGCCCGAACCAGAGGAAGGCCCTCATCGACGCTCTTTCCTGATCCGCCCCCGGGGCGCTTGATCGTCATGTCGGGCCCCTCGGGGGCGGGCAAGACCAGCGTCGTCGAGGGGCTGTCGCAGCGGATGCCGTTCCACTTCTCGGTCTCGATGACGACGCGCCCCGCCAGGCCCGGCGAGACCGACGGGGTCGACTACCACTTCGTCACCCGCGATCGGTTCGCCGCCGCGATCGAGGCGGGCGAACTGGCGGAGTGGGCCTCCTACGGGGGCAATCTCTACGGGACCCCGGTCGCCGAGCTCGACCACCGGGCCGCCGGCGAGGACGTGCTGGCGGACATCGAGATGGTGGGTGCACGGACGATCAAGAGCCTCTACCCGGAGGCCGTGATGATCTTCGTCGCCCCTCCCAGCCTCGCCGAGGTCGAACGGCGGCTGAGGGAGCGGGGAGACACCACGGAGGAGGACATCGGCAGGCGCCTGGAAATCGCCGATGACCAGATGCGCGAGGCCGTGACGCTCTTCGACCACATCGTGGTGAACGACGACCTCAACACTGCCATCGACAGGGTGGCCGGTATACTGCGAGTTCCCCACCGACCGGATCCATCATGATGATCGACCCACCCATCGAGACGGTGCTCGAGCGCACCAACGAGCGGTTCACCCTCGTGGTCCTCGCGGCCCGTCGCGCCCGCCAGATCAACGCCTATTTCAACCAGCTGGGCGACGGCATCGGCGGCTACATCCCGCCGCAGGTCCACTCGCTCTCTCGCAAGCCTCTCTCGATCGCCTTCGAGGAGATCGCCGCCGACAAGGTCGTCGTCGACGTAGGCGAGTAGCCGCATGCTGGCGGGCCGCCGCATCGTCCTCGGCGTCACCGGAGGGGTCGCCGCCTTCAAGTCCGCATACCTCGCCCGCCGTCTGGTGGAGGCCGGGGCGAGCGTGCGGACCATCATGACCCACGCGGCGACCGAATTCCTCGGCCCCCAGACCATGGCGGCGATCACGGGGACCCCTCCGGCGATCGAGCTGTTCGGTGCGGACGAGGTGAGCCCGCACACCGCGATGGCGGCGTGGGCGGATGCCATCGTGATCGCTCCGGCGACGGCCGCCACGCTGTCGCGGCTCGCCGCGGGAGCGAGCGACGACCTGCTGGTGGCCACGGTGGTCGCCTTCTCCGGGCCGGTGCTCGTCGCCCCGGCCATGCACACCGAGATGTGGGAGCACCCGGCGACCCGGCGCAACCTGGCCATCCTGAGGGGCGACGGAGTCCACGTGGTGGGACCGGTCGCCGGGGCGCTCGCCGGAGGAGACGAGGGCCCCGGCCGGATGGTCGAGCCCGACGAGATCGTGGCCGCCCTGGAGAACGTACTCGGGGAGGGGACGCTCGCCGGCTGGGACGTCCTGGTGACCGCCGGCGGCACCAGGGAGCCGATCGACCCGGTTCGGTACGTGGGGAATCGGTCCTCGGGGAAGATGGGCAACGCCATCGCCCTTGAAGCCGCGGAGCGGGGGGCCACCGTCCTGCTCGTGACCACGATGCCCGCACCGGCCCATCCCCGGATCCGGGTGCAGGCCGTCGAGACCGCCAACGAGATGGCCGACGTCGTGTGGAAGGCCGCCCGGGAAGCCGATGTGGCGGTGCTGGCGGCGGCGGTGGCGGACTTCCGTCCCGAGCATGCCCTCGGCACCAAGGTGCGCAGGGCCGACGGCGTTCCCGACCTTCGGCTCACGGCGACACCCGACATCCTCGCCGGAGTCACGGCAATGGACCCGCGCCCTTTCATCGTCGGCTTCGCCGCCGAGACCGGGCCGGCGTCGGGTGCGGCTGCCAAGGCGGCGTCCAAGGAGGTCGACCTCCTCGTGGCGAACGACGTCACCGCCCCCGGCTCCGGGTTCGGGACCGACACCAACGCGGTCACCGTGTTCGGAAGGGATGGCTCCTCGGAGGCATGGCCGATGATGTCCAAGCAGGCGGTGGCGGCGCGCCTGTGGGACCGGATCGTCGCACTCAGGTCGCTCTGAACGTCCGCGTCGTCCCCGACGTCCCCTCCTTCGCGGTCGATGACGGGTTCGCCTACGCCGTCCCCGAGGGCCTCGACCCCTCCGTCGGCTCGATCGTGCGGGTGCCCCTCGGTGGGCGCCGGGTCAGAGGCTGGGTCGTAGGCATCGGGGAGCCCTCCAAGCCCGGGTTGCGCCCGATCCTGTCGGTGTCCGGCGATGTCCCGGCGTTCGACCGCGCCCTGCTCGGGGTGCTGCGCTGGGCGGCGGCCCGCTACGTCGCCCCGGTGTCCACCCTGCTGGCCAAGGCGTCACCTCCCAACGTCCCTCGGAGCGGTGGGACGAAGCGACCTTCCCCGATCTCTGCGGTCCCCGGGTCTCCGGGGCCGATCGGGTCGGCGGGGCTCCGCACCGTCGTCGTCGCCGGAAGCCTCTCCGACGCCGAGGTGGAGGGGATGGTCGTGGAGCACGCCGCCGCCGGGCGGTCGGCCATGGTCATCGCGGTGACCGCCGTCGAGGCTCAATCCACCGCGGCCGCCCTCGGCGCCCGCCTCGGCGATCGGGTGGTCACCGGCGGCTCCCATCTCGCGGCTGCCGAGGCGACGAGATCGTGGGTGGCGGCGGCAACGATGCCGGGGACGATCCTGGTGGGCACCCGGGAGGTGGCGGCATGGCCCCTGGCGGCGCCGGGCGTCGCCGTCGTGCTCGGGGAGGGGCGGCGGGGCATGAAGGACAAGGCGACGCCCACGGTCCACGCCAGGGACCTGCTGGCCAAGCGAGCAGCCGCACAGCGGTTCTCCCTCGTGCTCGCCGATCTGGTTCCGACTGCCGAGGCGCTGGCGAAGGTCGCCACGGTGGTGTCCTCGGGCCGGGGGTGGGGGCTGGTCGAGATCGTGGACCGTCGCGGCGAGCCCCCAGGGGCGGGGCTGTTCTCCGAGGTGACCGCGGCGGCGCTGCGGGCGGCGCTGGCGGCGGGACGGCGGGTGCTGCTCTTCACCGATCGCCGCGTCACCACGATGCGCTGCGTGCGGTGCCGGACCATCAGGCGGTGCGCCGAGTGCGGAGCCGCCCCCGGCGGCGGCGCCGAATGCCGCCGGTGCGGGGCGCCGGCGGGGGCGTGCGTGGAGTGCGGTGGCCGGCGGTACGAGGCGCTCGGGGCCGGATTGGGGCGGGTGGCATCAGAGGCGGGGCGGATCGTGGGAGCCGCCAACGTCGGCGAGGCGGGCAGCGGCAAACCGGTGGTGGCCGGGACGGAGCGCGATCTCCCCGGGCTGCACGTGGATCTCACCGTGGTCGTCGACGCCGACGGTCCCCTCATGGCGCCCACCTACCGGGCTGCGGAAGACGGGTTGCGGCTCATCGCCCGGGCGGTAGCCGCCGCCGGGACGGGGCGCGGCCGGCGGGCGTTGATCCAGACCTCGGACCCGGGCCATCCGGCGTTCGCCGCCCTCCGCAGCGGCGACCCGGTCGGGTTCGTGCGGGCAGACTCGGCGCGACGGGCGGCGCTGGGATTCCCGCCCGGCGGCGAGATTCTGGTGGTGGAGGCGAGCGGGCTCCCGGCCGGTTTCCGGGATCAGCTCGCGGACGAGGTGGGTGATCGGGCGACGGTGCTGGGGCCGGCCGACGCCGGCGAGTCCCTCCGCTGGCTGGTGCAGGGACGGGACCTGGCGAGTGCCCGCACCGTGGTGCGATCCGTCGTCGGGAGATGGCGCGAGGGCGGCGCTCGGGTGCGGGTCGACGCCGATCCGATCGATCTGTGAGAAGAAGTCTCCCGTCTCCCGTCTCCAGCAAGACGTGGATCGGAGATTGGTGAGGGGCCCTGTGGTGACGCGCCTCGAGCTCTGCGACCCTCGTTCCCTCCTCCGGCCCCTCCCATCGGAACGGCGGGTGACGGGGAACGGGGAACGGGGAACGGGGAACGGGCGTCGGGTGACGGGTGACGGGGAACGGGCGTCGGGTGACGGGGGTCGGTGACGGGGAACGGGGAACGGCCTCGCCGGTAATCTCCGCCTCCATGGCCATCTTCCCGATTCGGCGCTTTCCTGATCCCGTGCTGCGAATGGCGGCGCGTCCGGTGGAAGTCGTCGACGCGGAGGTGGGTCGGCTCATCGACGACATGATCGAAACGATGTATGCCGCCCCGGGCGTGGGGCTGGCCGCCCCTCAGATCGGGATCGGGCTGCGGGTCGTGGTGTTCGACGCCGGCGATGGCCCCCACGGCCTGGTCAACCCGGTGTTGGAGGAGACCAGCGGGTCGTGGGTGTACGAGGAAGGATGCCTCTCGGTACCCAACCGCTATTGGCCGATCAAGCGCCCGGCACTGGCGCGGGCGAGCGGTCTGGACCGCGACGGGCGCCCGGTCGTGGTCGAAGGCGACGAGCTGCTGGGACGAGTGCTCCAACACGAGATCGATCACGTGGACGGGACGCTGCTGCTGTCGCGTCTGCCGAGGCGGACACGACGGGAGGCCCTGCGCGAGCTACGGGAAGAGTCGATCGAGGCTCAGGGACCGCGGTGATCAGGGCCGCCTTCTTGGGCACGCCGGGTGAAGCGGTGCCGGTGCTGGACGGCCTGATCCAGGTCGCCCACGTGGTGGTGGTGATCACTCAGCCCGACAAGCCACGGGGACGCTCCGGGCGGCTGCAGCCTCCGGCGGTGAAGGTCGCCGCCGAGGCGCGGGGCTTGACCGTGGCGCAGCCCGCTCGGCTCGGCGGCGTGACCGACCTCCTGGAGGAGACCGACGTGGCGGTGCTGGCGGCCTACGGCCGGCTGGTGCCCCCTGCGGTGCTGGCCACCCCGAGGAGGGGCTTTGTCAACGTCCACTTCTCACTCCTGCCCCGGTGGCGGGGCGCCAGCCCGGTCGTCAGGGCGATCCTCGCCGGCGATGTCGAGACCGGGGTGACGCTGATGCAGATGGACCAGGGCCTCGACACCGGGCCGATCATCACCGCAGAGAGGATCGCGATCTCCCCCGAGGAGACTGCGGGGGATCTCACCGACCGCCTGGCCTCCCTCGGCGGCGGCATGGTGGCGCGCAGCCTGCCGGGTTGGGTGGCGGGGGAGCTCACCGCCATGGTCCAAGACGACCGGCTGGCGACCGCGGCCGGCAAGGTCACCGGCGACGAAGCCTTCGTGTCCCCCCGGCTCCACACGACGAGGGCGCTGGTGCGGGCGGTGCAGGCCTACAACCCCAAGCCGGGGGCGTGGGCGGTCGTCGACGGGGAACGCTTCAAGGTGTGGCGGGCACTGCCGGTCGGCGGGGCCCAGGTGGAGCCTGGCATGGCTGTCGTCGAGGGAGGACGCGTGCTCCTCGGGTGTGCCGACGGAGTGGTCGAGCTGCTCCGGGTCCAGCCAGCAGGCCGGCCCGAGATGGACGCGCTTGCCTGGATGAACGGGCGACGGGGCGAACCGGCCCGGTTCGAGGCGGCCCGGTCACGAGGAAGCCGTGTTTGAGGGTGTCGGTCGTGCCGGTAGTCTCCTCCTCACGATGCCAGTGAGCGTGTCAGCGGTCCGGCCGGGGCGAGGCGTTCTGGGCGTTCTGGCCGTCGACACCGGCAACCACCCGATCGCCGGTTGTTCCCTAGCGGATCTCAAGAGGGCCGAGATTGTCCCTTCAGGCCACGCCTCCATCGAGGGGCGCAGCGGCGCTTAACGCGCGAAACCACGAGGGGGAGTTCGCACACGCTGGCGCGCCGCAGCCAGTCGGAGTTCCGTGAGACGACTTCGGTCCTTCGTGTTGCACCAGCCGGCTTCATTGCAGGAGGCGGTGAGTCTGCTTGCCGACGCGGGGGAGCGAGCCCGTCCTCTTGCAGGTGGGACCGATCTGCTGGTCGACATGAAGTCGGGCAGGGTGCGATTCCCGGAGATCGTCGACCTCAAGCTGATCGAGGGACTGGACGGCATCTGCCGTGTCGAGGGGGCGTTGCAGGTAGGTCCTCTGGTCCGTATCGACGCCTTGCAGGCCTGCGGGGCGATGAGGGGTCGGTACATGGCGCTGTGGCAAGCATCCAGGGTCCTTGCCTCCCAGTCGATACGTCACCTCGCCACGATCGGGGGCAACCTGGGCAGGGCGTCACCGGCGTCCGACACGGCTGCTCCATTGCTCATTCACGGAGCCCGGCTCGTTGTCCAGAGCCCGGAGGGAAGTCGGGAGATTGCGATCGATGAGTTCCACCGCGGGCCCGGCGTCTCCTGTCTCGCTGGAGGTGAAATCATCTCTGCAATCGTCCTCCCCGATCCTCCGCCGCGGACCGGCACCTCGTATCTGAAACTGGGCAGGCGCGGCGGCTCCTGCGACCTCGCCGTAGTCGGGGTCGCTGCGGCCGTGACCCTTGCCGAGGGGGGGATTGTCGATTCGGCGAGGATTGCGCTGGCGTCGGTCGCACCGACACCGGTGCGAGCCCACTCTGCCGAGGCCGTGCTGGTGGGGGGCGTTCCCGATGACACCGCACTGGAGTCCGCCGGGCGTGCCGCGGTCGCCGATATCAGCCCGATCAGCGACGTGAGGGCGAGCGCTGAGTACCGGCGGGAACTGGCCGCGGTCCTTACGGTCAGGGCCCTGAAGAGCGCGGTCGCCTCCGCCCGCGGCCAGATGGGGCCGCACTGATGCGAATCAACCTGTCGGTCAATGGCCAGCGATACGAGGATGAGGTCGAGCCCAACGTCACCTTGGTGGAATGGCTCAGGGAACGCGTGCACCTCACTGGCACCAAAGAGGGCTGCGGTGTCGGTGAGTGTGGTTCGTGTCTCGTTCTCGTCGACGGGCACGCTGTCAACGCTTGCCTGCTGCTGGCTGTCGAAGCCGGCGGCCACGTGGTGATCACAATCGAGGGCCTCGCCGCCGGGGGCGTACTGTCTCCGGTTCAAGCGGCGTTCGTGGCCGCGGGTGCCGTGCAGTGTGGCTACTGCACACCCGCGATGGCGGTGGCGGCCGAGTCCCTGCTGCGAGCGAATCCCAGTCCTGAACCGGAAGAGATTCGCGACGCCCTGTCGGGCGTGCTCTGTCGGTGCGGTACGTACCAGCGTGTGCTTGCCGCGATCGGAATCGTGATCGAGCAGAGGTTCTCGTCATGAGCCGGATGGGGGAGCGCCTTCCGCGGATCGATGCACCTGCGAAAGTGACCGGGGCCGCGGAGTTCGGGAGTGATGTCGTGCGAGCAGGAATGCTCCACGGGGCTGTTCTCCGCAGTCCCCATCACCACGCTCGCATCGTGGCGATCGACACATCCCGGGCGAAGCTCGCTCCAGGGGTGCGGGCTGTGGTCACGGGCCGGGACTTCCCCTTCACCTTTGGGCCGTTCATCCAGGACCAACCATTTCTTGCCATCGACCGCGTCCGATTCGTGGGTGAGCCCGTGGCCGCAGTGGCGGCCGACACCGAACGCCAGGCTCAGGAGGCGGTCGATCTCATCACCGTGCAATACGAGGAGTTGCCCGCGGTGCTGGACGCTGATCAAGCGCTGGACTCGAATGCACCACTGGTCCATCCCGATCTTCACACGTATAGAAGGAGTCGCCACGAGATCGTTCCCCACAGCAACATCAACTCGGTCACTCAGTACTCCCACGGTGACGTCGAAGAAGGCTTTCGACAGGCCGACATGGTCTTCGAGGACGAGTTCTCCGTTCACGCGGTCAGCCATGTGACGCTGGAGCCGCACACCGCGGTGGCGGTGTACGGCCCCGTCGATCAGGGATACACGCTGTGGGTCTCGACCGACCGACCCTTCCAACTACGCGACGAGCTCGCCACGGCGCTGGGTATCCCCCGCAGGCAGGTGCGGATCGTGGTGGGCTATGTCGGAGGATCGTTCGGAGGCAAGGGCACGCTGATTGCCGAGGCAGTGGCGGTGGCACTTGCCCGGCAGATCCCGGGCCGACCGGTGCGGGTGGCGTTTTCCAGGGAGGAGGACCTCGTCGCCTCCCGGCTCAGGATGCCCGCCCGCATCAGGCTCAAGACAGGGGTGAGCCGGGATGGAATGCTCAGGGCTCGGCAGGCTGACTTCGTGTGGGTCGGCGGTGCCTATGCCTCGAACGCGGTCGGCATCGCGATCCGTGGGCCCAAGGCGGTGTTCGGCCCGTACCGCATCCCCAATGTCGAGTTCCGCTCGCGGATGGTGTACACCAACACCTGTCCCACGGGCTCGTACCGCGGGTACGGCACTACCCAGGCGGCCTGGGCCTGCGAGTCGCAGATGGACATCATCGCTCACGGTCTCGGACTCGATCCCCTGATGCTCCGGCTGGCCAATGGTTATCGGGAGGGCGACAGGTGGATCAACGGACAGGTGATACGTGGGGTGAACGTCGAGGAGACCCTTGAGCTGATCGGGCGGGAGATCGGATGGGGAATGGTGGAGCGGGCGCCCGCATCGCATCTCCGACGCGGCAAGGGCATGGCCACGATGATCAAGGAGACGCTGACCCCGTCCAGTTCGAACGTTGGCATCAGGCTCGAGCAACACGGAGAAGTGACGGTGCTGTGCGCCGCCCCTGAGATCGGCGCAGGACAGGAGACCGCGCTGTCGCAGATCGCGGCGGAGGCCATTGGTGTCTCCGTCGACGTGGTATCGCTCCCCGCGACCGACACCGCCACCGCCCCATTCAACGGACCGGTCGCCTCCAGTCGTACCACGTTCCATGTGGGGAATGCCATCAGAAGCGCGGGCCTTGAGTTGCGAGCGAGGGTGCTGGCCATGGCCGGGGAGGTACTGGGAATCGAACCTCCGCGTCTGGAGCTTCAGGATGGTGTCATCAGCGAGAGGGACAGGGGTCCCCGCATGACCCTGAGCGAGTTGCTGGGAAGGTATGAAGCCGGGGGATGCTCGCTGCTCGCCGAGGCCCGGTACAGCAGTGCCGGCTCACCGCTCCTTGAGGCCGACGAGGGTGCGGAATGGGTGAGCACGATCTTCTGGATGATCGCCTCCCAGGCCGTGGAGGTGGAGGTCGACATCGAGACAGGCATGCTCCGCGTCGTGAAGGTGGCAGCCGCGGCGGACGTGGGGCGACCCATCAACCGAACCCTGTGCGAGCAGCAGATCGAGGGCGGCGTAGTGATGGGCATCTCGAACACACTCTTCGAGGAGTTCGAGACACGAGATGGGCGGATCGAAAACGGCAATCTCGTCGACTACCGGGTGGCGACGATGCACGACCTGCCCGAGATCGTCCCGATCCTGGTGGAGTCCGACCATCCGGAAGCGCCATATGGTGCCAAAGGCATCGGTGAGCCGGCTGCTGCGGCAACCGCACCAGCAATCGCCAATGCGCTATTCGACGCCATCGGGGTACGCATCACAGATCTCCCGATCACACCGGAGAAGATCCTCGCCGGTCTTCGGGAGCAGCGCGCCCGGGCAGTGAGGTAAACCGGCGAGTTCCGACGGGCGAGTCGGGGGGATCACTCAGCCGATGACCACCTTCGAGAGTCCTTCGGCGGGCGGGGGGTATTCCATCTCGAGGCCCTCGAGCGTGTCCGCGATCACCGAGCCGACCACCAGGTCGCGGTACCAGGTGTGGTCGGCGGGCACCACCCACCACGGAGCCCACGCGGTGCTGGTCGACGAGAGCACGGCCTCGTAGGCGGCGACGTAGTCGTCCCACAGCGCCCGCTCGCCGAGGTCGGCCG
>Ga0299912_10002947_pt1 | contig 13970 bp, 10 predicted proteins | sample RVTome_2_FD_207667 | JGI IMG/M metagenome (GOLD analysis project Ga0299912, IMG submission 207667) | Soil microbial communities from uranium-contaminated site in the Upper Colorado River Basin, Wyoming, United States - RVT95D214 (version 2) ...
CCTGAAGAAACTAACTGGACGGCATTGAGCCAGGATTTGAATTTCCGGGCTTTCGTCATTTATTATGGCGATGACCAGGTTCCCCCGACTATAAATCATATACGTCAGGTGTTGGGTTTTTCTTATGATGTAGACCATGTTTTAAGCGCGGAAATTACCGACGGTTCTGGGGTCGCTTCCGCCGAAATTCATTACACTACTGATGGAGCTAACTGGAACACTGTAGATATGGATAACACATCGGGTGATTCCTGGGAAGGTGGCATACCTCATCAGGATGAGGGTACTACGCTCCTGTATTATCTTACCGCTACCGATCTTTCTTCCAATTCTAATGTTGCCTATGAACCGCCTACAGCTCCGGGGGTACCTTACGTTATGCAAATAGTAGAAGGCATGGAAATAGCCTACGATGATGGAGCAGTGGACGGCTGGTGGATTGTCAGCGATGTATATGAAGATAACGCGTTCGCTATAAGAATGACTCCCGGTTCATATCCGGCGCAAGTACTAATGGCTCGGGTTTTTGTTTCTGATGATACTCCGTTCGATTTTACTATTAATGGAATTTCCGGTGGTATTCCCGATGCGGTTCTTCCCGGCGGCGGCCCTATCGCAGGAGCTCGCGAAAGCCATGGCTGGGCGATTAGCGAGTTTCCCAGTGGGCCAACTATCCAGAGCGGCAGTTTCTTTTTGTTATTTCACTGGTGGCCCGAAACACCGGGTAATCCAGGCGTTGCACAGGATGTTGATAATATTCTTTTCCGTTCTTACTGGTATAATACATCCAGTGGCTGGACCATGAATGCAAATGGCGAATATATGATGCGCTGTATTGTGGCCACGCCAAATGGTATCAAAGAAATAGGCAACGATGGTGTTTATCCGGCTAATTTCGAATTAGTGGGCAATTACCCGAATCCCTTTAATCCATCAACCGATATAAAATTCCTTGCCTCCGAAGCCGCGAATGTCAAAATCGAAATATTCAATATCACCGGACAGCTGGTTAAAACTGTGCTCGATGAATTTGTCGAAGCAGGTATCAAAGCCGTAACTTGGGATGGAACCGGTGACGATGGAACCAGGGTTAATTCGGGCATATACTTCTCAAAATTGACGGCCGGCAATCAGACCCAGACAATTAAAATGGTATTAATGAAGTAATTTCTTTCTAGTAGCTCATTAACTTCTTTGCGGAGAGAACCCCTCAGATCATCGAGGGGTTTTTCTTTTTATCCCAATAACAGCCCCAAATATGTCATGCTCAATCTCTGCAATTATTTGCATAGCGATATATTATTGACATTTATGCTCATTTAGCACACCCCGGCCAACATGATATAACTCCTTTTATAATAAAGGATTATGAATAATACTAATTAGTTTAATTTTGCTTTTTTATTGGCCTATCCTTTGCGTTAACAGAAAAGTAAATGCAAGGAGCTACAATGATGAAAAGATATGGCTTCGCAATATTAATAATAATCACTCTGATCTTCCCGCTTAAAGCGGCGGAGATTCCTCAATTTTTAGCCGAAGCCAACGGCGAGATAGAGGTTGTGTTGCGCATGACTGATAATCCCGGAGGTATGGGCAAAATGATGGCTATCGAAGAAAGCGATATCTCGCGCTCAGAAAAACATCATAGGTTAATTAATCATTTTAAAGGGGAAGCCGGAAATTCACAGTTAGCGCTGATAAATGTCTTAAAAAAGATTCCGCAGAAGATAAAATCATATAAGAGTTACTGGATAAGCAACGCAGTGTATATTAAAGGTAACGCCGAATTAATAAGGCAAATTGCCGGCAGAGATGATGTCGCCTATGTATTCAGAAATCTTCCATTAATATTGATCGAACCTGTCGCTTCCGATTTAGCGGATCAGGCAGTTTCTGGGATTGAACCCGGTCTGGATGTCATCGGGGTTCGCACCGCCTGGGAAATGGGGTTAACCGGCGAAGGTAGTATTGTATGCAATTTCGATACCGGTGTTTATGGCGAGCATCCGGCGCTTTTCTCATCCTGGCGCGGCTCTAATGGGGCTACTGTTGCTGAGAGCTGGTTTGATCCTTATACCAATACCAATTTCCCTGTCGATAATCGCGGGCATGGCACGCATACGATGGGGACCATGGTCGGCTTTGCGGGCGCGGATACGGTTGGAGTCGCTATTGGCGCTCAATGGATAGCGGCCGGAGTGGTTGACAGGGGCGGTAGCATAGATCGTACAATCGCGGATATTTTGGCCGCTTTTGAATGGGCCGCCGACCCGGATGGTGATCCACTGACAAGCGCGGATATACCCGATGTAATTAACAATTCGTGGGGCGTGCCGGCCGGCTTTTATGGACCTTGCGATATGACATTTTGGGATGCGATTGATAATCTCGAGGCCTTGGGTATCGTTTGTGTTTTTGCCGCCGGTAACGAGGGGCCGACGGCCTCGACTATAAGAACCCCCGCGGACAGAATTTCCACTCAATTTAATTCATTCTCGGTAGGCGCGGTAGATGGCGGCTCGCTGGAAGTCGCGAATTTCTCCTCAAGAGGTCCTTCGGGCTGCGATGGTCAGACAATCAAGCCGGAAATAGCCGCTCCCGGCGTATCAATAAGGTCATGCGATCGCAACGGCGGCTATTCTTTAAAATCAGGCACGTCAATGGCCGCTCCTCATATATCCGGGGTGGTAGCGATACTTCGCCAATTCAATTCATTGGCTACAGTCGATCAAATAAAGGCCGCTTTAATTGCCGGAGCAATAGACAAGGGCGCGCCGGGCGAAGATAATGATTATGGTTATGGTCTTGTTAATATATTAAATTCTCTTTATCATATGCCCGCCCCGAATCATCCATTCATGCGGGTTATTTCTATCAATATTGAAGACGGTCAAAACGGAATCGCCGAACCCGGTGAACAAATAAGTTTTGGAATTACTATGGAGAACCTTGGGGCATCCGGAGATGTTGAAATTGAACTGCTTTCCCCTGTACCCGGTATCCAAATTTTAAATAATATCGCTTATCTGGGTAGAGTACTGCGCCATGAGACGCTGTCCGAAACCGCTTTCGCGGTCAATATCCCATCTAATTATGGCAATGATCAAAGCATCAGTTTTGTTTTAGAGTTTTCATCAGGTTCCTGGTCGCAGACCCGTAATTTTGAAATCATTGTCGGCGGCGAACCGGAAATTGCTATCGCTACCATTAATACCGGCACTCTGACGATGAGTTTTTCGGATATCGGCCAGTTTGGATTGGGGGAAAATTCAATTAATCCGGCCGGAGGCGCCGGCTTCAGATACCCGGTTAACGGAACGGATTTTATGAAAGAAGCGGCGCTTCTAATTTTGGCCAATGGGGTCGTGTCGGATGGCGCGCGCGATTCCCAGAGCATTCCCGATAACGATTTTTTGCCTAACGGGAGCGGGCCATATATCGATTATCCCGGGCTTTTTTCCGATATTGACGGCTATGCGTCATATTCCGATTCACTCGCCGAAAACCCGATTGGCGTGCTGATTAACCAACAATGTTTTGCCTGGGAATCGGATGTTAAATTCATCATAGTTGAATTTAACATAGAGAATATTTCGGGAAACCGCCTAAATGATCTACGAATCGGCTTATTCTGCGACTGGGATTTAGCGCTTAGTTCAGGGATAGATGATATTGTTAATTTCGATGATATTCACTCTCTTGGCTATATACAGGATATTCCATCGGGCTGGTGTGTGGGAATCAGATCGATAACCGACTATCCCGCCTCGTATCGGGCTATCGATAATCGGCAAGCTTTGGCGGACGGGTTTTCGGATTCTGAGAAAATTCAGTTTATGAGTGGCGGTTTCAGTCAGGTTGAGTATCCGGAGCCGGGTGATTATTCACATCTTCTATCGATTGGCCCGTATAGCCTGGATAATGGCGAATCGGAAGTGGCGGCATATGCCTTTGTAATTGGCGAGTCGCTTGAGGAAATCGGATATCAGGCCGAGCAGGCATTTTACATGTATCCGCAACTGACCCGGCTGCGCAATGATATGTCGGGACTACCTTCAGCTATCAGTTTTTCACAGAATTATCCAAATCCGTTTAATAATGTCACGAACATAGATGTTTATTCCGAAATTTCCGCTCAATTGGCTATTTACAATATCGCCGGCCAGTTAGTGAAAAAAATGGATATCGCCGGTACAGGTTTTAATCAAATAACCTGGGATGGCAAATATGACAAGGGAGTAGATGTAGTTTCTGGAATGTATCTATATCGTGTATTGGACAACTCGAATATGCCTGTTAAAAAGATGATTTTTCTAAAATGAAATGTTCGAGATATTAAATTTAAAGTGCTTGACAGCCAAATAAAATCATGGCAATTATGGCAAAGGGAATAAAGGCAACTATTCGATAAGAGGTTGTAACTTTAAATAAGGTGAAGCAGTAAATTAAACAACATAGAAAGGGGTGATTATAAGAAACAAATTTTTTTGGTGTAGTTACAGTAATTTTAGAGAGGAGCAAATTAAATGAGAAAGACAATGTTAGTAGTTGTGTTAGCTATGTTTTGGTGCAGTTTAGCCTTCGCGAGTGACGCGAATCTAAATAGAGACGCATTAAACGAAAATATGCCGACGATCGTTATCCCCTCTTTGGCGGCGGAAAAACCGGCTGATTTAGAAACTGATATCGAAGAGTATTGTGCTTCAACTTATACCAACATGACCGATGATTGGATTACCTTTGTTGGTTTCAACACCATCAATAATGAATCCGGCCAGGATGGCGCGAACAGCTACGGTGATTATACCTATATTTCGACAACTGTAGAACCGGGTATGACATATACGCTCACCGTGGCATTTTTCTCCGAAGGAATGTGGACGGAATATGTTCGGGCCTGGATCGATTGGAATCAAGATGAGATATTTAGCGCTGGCGAGAGCTATTTTCTGGGTAGTGGTGTAGATGCTACTTTAACTTTTGATATTACCGTACCGGAAGGCGGTCCGACTGGCGAAACCGTGCTTCGCGTTATTGAACAATATTATTCTGATCCCGGCGCGGAAGGCGCCTGCAATCCGCATCCTACATCTTATGGTGAAACAGAAGATTATACGGTTATAGTAGGTGCGCAAGGTCCTTGTGATGTTATTTGCCCGCCTGATGGCATTGAAGAGGGCGAACCGGATTGCGGCTATAACTATGTTGATACTTACAACGGCGGTTGTAATTCAGACCCCGATATTTTTCAACCCATTAATCCCGGTGATATTATCTGCGGAACTTCGGGAACGTTCCTGGTCGGCGCCAATCAAAATCGCGACACTGACTGGTTCAGTTATACTCCGAATAATGCCTATCCAATTACTTTCACAGCCGAAGCAGAGTTTCCGTTGCTTATATTCATTATTGATGCCGGATCCGGAAACTGCAGTGATTACACGATCATTTCCAACGTGAGCGGGGATTCTTGCGAAACAATAAGCCTTACCCACACACCCACACCCGGGCAGACTTACTGGTACTGGGCTGGCCCATCCGTATTTACCGGCTGGAATTGCCCGTTGGAATATGTCGCCACGCTTACCGCCGAGGAACCGGAACCATGTGTGCAAACGTTGATTGGCCCCGACGGTGACTGGAATTTCCTGACCAGTGATACTGAACTTGGACCATATTGCGTCTATGAGAATTTCACCTGTGACGATCTTAGCAGTATTGGCGCCGTCAGATTCTGGGGTTTGGATCTTCATTTTGATTCCGGCTGGTACGAATGTGACGAGGATCCTACCGAATTCGAAGTCATATTCTATCCCGACGCCGGCGGTATGCCGAATGTGTCCGCCCCAATCTGCTCATACACAATCGTGCCGGAACGGACTGCAACCGGTATCTATTACGCAAGCGCTTATGAATTGATCGAATACTACGCGGTATTCGAGGCTTGTGCAGTAAATACGGGCTGGGTTTCGATACAGGGTACGCTCTATGACGGCAATACTTGCGTGTTTTTGTGGGGTTGTTCCGAGGATGGCGATATGTTCGCTTATCAATATCAAAACGGTTCACCTGTACAGCAAGCCTATGATCTGTCATTCGAATTCTATGGCCCCCAGACCGCTATCGATGACGTAGAACTTCTGCCGGCCCAGATTGATATGCTGGCCAATTATCCTAATCCGTTCAACGCTCAGACTACGATAGCTTTCTCGATTAAAGAAAGCGGCAACGTTTCCATTAATATATTCGACGTTCTTGGCCGTCAACTCGACAAGATTGACATGGGTTATCTGGATAATACTCAAATTCATACTGTCAACTATGATGCCGGTAATTTGGCCACGGGAGTTTATTTCTACAGCCTAATGGTTAACGGCGAAAAGAAGGTCACCGAAAGATTCAGCCTGCTCAAATAGCTTCATCATAGTCAAATTCTTCGATGATTGCGAGGCGGCGCCATAATTGGCGCCGCTTTTTTTGTGGTGGGATTCATTAATGCCGGATAAATTATGCCGGCTATTCTGATGCTGTTCATAATTTGGGAGGCGAAGGGGGGCGGCTGAAAAATGGCGGAACAGAAGCAAGGTGAAATAAAGAGGCGTTCAAGTGGTTTAGCGTAATAGAGTTGGCGATTTGCTTGATAAGGGATAAATATTATCAGAGCAAGACATTGCGATGAGAGGGATATCTGAAAAAAGCGAAAATATTAATAGCAATTGTTGCTTTTAATTCGGATAGAGAATATATTTAACGAAACTTATTTGCCAAATTATGATTAATTGGCATGGCTATGTTTTAATCCAATTGCCGTTTGGCTTTTGGCTGATTGATGAGGCAATGCTATGGAGAGAAGATACAATATTGTCGATCGCCGAATCGTTGAAGTTCAGGGAGTTCCGGCGCTTGTAAATGTTTTTATTAATCCAAATGAAAGCGAAAGAAAGTATCTTATAGATACTCTCAAACTCGATGATCATACTTTAAATTCCGCGCTCGATCCTGATGAGCTTTCGCGGCTCGAGTTTGAGCCGGAGCATCTTGCCCTGATATATAAGCGGCCTAAAAGCCATACCTATCAGGATCAATTCCTTTTCCGGGTCACTTCAGCCGGAGCATATCTTTTTAAAGATCAACTCGTCGTAATAATATCCGAGGATTTGCCATTGTTCGATAGCAGTATGCTGTTTCGTTCGCAAACTCCGGCCTATGTAATGTTGAGATTACTGTTCCGTTCCAGTTTTCACTTTCTGGAGCACCTTAAAATCATTAGCAGTATTTCCGATGACCTTCAAGACAAAATAAATCGCGCTATGGAAAACAGACATTTGCTAAATCTATTCACTTTGGAAAAGAGCCTTGTCTACTATTTGAACTCCATCAACTCCAATAATGTCGTGATTGAGCGGCTGAAGCTAAATACTTCCAAGATTGGCTTCAGCCTTAATGAGCAAGAGCTTTTAGATGACACTCTGATTGAAAACAACCAGTGTTACAGGCAAGCGGAAATCTATTCCAATATCCTGGCCAGCCTGATGGATGCCAGGGCTTCGATAGTCAGTAATAATATTAATGTGCTTATGAAAACCCTTAACATCATCACCATCGCTATAATGGTGCCAACATTCATCGTCAGCGCTTTCTCGATGAATGTTGATATACCGTTACAACGGCATCCTTTTGCTTTTTGGATAATTATGGGCATGGCGTTAATATCCGTGTTAGGATTTATTTACTCCTGGCGCCGTATGAAATGGTAAAATACAGCGCGCCTCGGCCGATTAGCGGGCGCGGCCCAAACCGAGCTACGCCTGGAAATAATATTTTATGGTTCAACGTCTGGTGGATAATATGTATAATCGAAAGTCGCGCCTTGATTGGAATTGTCGCGGGTGAACTTAACCAGGGTCAACCGAACCTGGCCGCCATCCGCTGTTTTTAAAATATAGGTTCTGCCCTTAATCAAAGGTTTGGTATGTTCGAACACGCGGCTTTTATCGCTTTCGTCTTTAATAAGCGTTTCATGCAGGCTTGAGTGCAGCCGCGATGGACTGGAGATGCCGGCTTTATCGGCATTGATATAAATGTAAAAATCATTATCGAAATCGCGGGCGACTGTATATTTCTCCTGAGCGAAATTATACCCGCTTCCATCCTTGAGATAATTAGTTGAAATTTCGACTTGACCGCTTTGAAGCGGCATAAACGATACTTTCGGCGATGCCTCAGACAGGCTGCCATCTTTGAGCACGGTTCTTACATAGGCGTAATAATGGTTGCCATTAGTCAACTCTGACAATTCGAACGATTCGCGCGTGACGTCGCCATCGGTATCGCCGGGGAAGGGGATGTTGTTGTAAAGTGTGCCGGCTGAATCGGCGGATTCGGCCAGGTAGATATTATACCCCCCAATAGGGGTATTTTCCGGACGGCTGGTTTGCCAATAGAGAGTTGCAGTTTTGTTATAGGCGACCGCTTTGAGGTTAAGCGGAGTGATATCTGGGACTTTAATTATTACCGGTTTCGGTGCGCAGGATAAAAGCAAAAATGCATATAATAATAAGATGGCAATTATAATCGAAATTTTTGATTTAAATCCTCTTATGCTAATCAATGTAATTCTCTGATTTATGGCAACGGATCAATTGTAAAGATTTCATGGAAATTTGCTGTCAGCGAAACGTGTGCAGGACTCCGATATGAAACTGGGTAGTATTCAAATCGAGTTCGAAATGATCCGGTCCACCTGTTGCCTGACTTACAGGCATATTGGTTTTGCCGTATGTCCAATCGCCCCGCAAGGTTACCCAGGTCTTGGGCATAATTTTAGTATCGAGGCCGATACCAAAATTTCCTGCCAGTGCGGTTTTGGTGTGCCTTAGCGTGTAGACAATAGTGTGATCCAGCCGCATAGGGAAAATCGATATTCCGGCCGCCAGAAAAGGCACTATCCGCTGATTCTGGCTGAATTGAAAAATCACGGGTACACTGGCGCTGATAGCCACCACATTTAACTCCAATTCATGAGGGATTTGATATACGGTTGTGCTATCGTAACCATTAAATATCTTGCTGATTCTCTTGGTCGCCGTCAAAAAATCCACTTCCAAAGCGAAATGACGCGAGAATCTAACGCGCAAACCCAGAGAAAAATCAACCGTGCCTTTAAAATCTCCGATTGAATCGGTCGAATTATAGTTTTCTGAGTAAAATTCGTTGGCCCAATCAGCAAATTCCTCGAAATGCGGCCCCTGAAGATAACCTAATAAAATAAAAAAGGAACTTTCATCATATGTGCCGGGCTGCCGGAAAGCGTTTCGGTTCTGTGACCAGGCGGGAGAGATCATCATGACTATTATTAGGATTATCAAACAAGCCTTAGATTTTCTACTCATAGCGCGGATTATTGGATAATTTGCCGTCAATGTCAACATAAAATCTCCCCTTATTCTGCAAATTTGTATATTATAGGAAAATATAGTATTTGTTATCCCTTAAGAAATCATTCTTTTTCGTTCTGATACGAAAAACGTCTTGACCGTTGGCGTAATTTGGATATATTGAGGCTTCGCGAGAAAGGCCGGTTAACGCGTAAGTGTTGCTGCCGATAATGTCAGTTAGTTCTTTGATAGAATAGATTTTTGCCTGGCACCCTAGCTCAGTTGGTAGAGCAACGGACTGAAAATCCGTGTGTCCGCAGTTCAATTCTGCGGGGTGCCATTTTTTTATGTGATAAGTTATTGTACTTAGTTGTGTTCATATCACTATAGATGATTCTCATTTGAATTCCTAATTATAGCGCAGACCTATCGCTTTTACCATCCTGAGGCCGGAGGCAATTCCCGAATAATAACCCGGCAGTTTCTCGGTAACTTTGAAACCATACTTCTTGTAAAATTCAATAGCGTTCTTGTTATCGGCTCTAACTTCAAGAGAAAAAATTCTGCATCTTCTTTTGATCGCTTCATTTTGGCAAGCGTTTAGAAGTTTTGTCCCCAAGCCCGCGCCCTGCATATTGGGATCGATCACGATATTATACAGCCTGGCAACTTTGATCCCTCTGCGCCAGAGTAGAATCGCTTCCCCGACAATCCGCTTCCCGTATTCAATTATTAATACCGAGCTATTGGCTTTGGTCAGGAGGTACCTAAACTGTTCGGGCGAATATCTATCGGCTTTGAATCCCCGGGTTTCCAGGTCAATCATTGATTCGAGATCGTTGATTGTACCTTTGCGGATTCTGATTTTAGGCGGCATTATTATTTCTTTTCCCCCATCAAATAGCGAATAATGCGCTCATAGATGTAGGGGGCTTTTTGATCTTCCTCACCGGCGGAGACAGTCGGATTGTCATTAACTTCGATAACGATGTATTCATCGCCGACCTGTTTGATATCTATGCCGTAAAGACCTGTGCCTATGGCGGCGGCGGCATCAACTGCCGTATCCAATAGGCGAGGGTTGACCTTGTTAAGCTCGAGGCCTTTGATAGCGCCGGCTATAAAACCGCCTGTTTGCGTGTAAGTTAAAACTTTCCAGCGTCTTCTGGGAATGAGATACTGGCAAACATAAACAGGCTCTCCGCCGAGCACACCGACTCGCCAGTCAAATTCCGAACTGATAAATCTCTGGGCGACTATATTGTCCGCGCGCCGCAAAAACTTTTTCGCGACTTTAACGAACTCAATCGGCGTCTTGACGCGTTCGACATAGGCGGAGAAACTGCTATTGGGGGCTTTTAAAACCAGCGGATTGCTAATGCTTTTTAATAATTTAGCGCCGGTATCTTTATTGATATCCGATTGTTTGATGATTACGGTTTTCGGTATAGGCACTCCCGCGCCGACCAGATGGCGATACATATTCACTTTGTCGCAGCATATGTAGATGGAATTGGAGTCATCGATAACGCGTATGCCGTGCAATTCGGCGGCGCGCGACACCACATATGATAAGTTCAGGGGATCGGTTAATGCTCTGATAAAGATAGCATCATACTGCGGTATCTTGTACAAGTCAGATCGAAATATGTAATCTATTTGATGACCCAGGCGGGGAGCGACCTGGCTGAACCTCATCAAAGCCCCCATCTCGGCCGATCTGTTAATCGTATACCTTTCGATAAAAACGCCTATTTTCCCCATTGTACCTTGCCCATTATGAAATTAAGTTCCTTATCGTTTAGATCCTCGAATGGCAAATGGGATATATCGCTTAGCAGAATTTCGCCCTGACTAAGCACGATCACTCTTACTTTGGCCAGTGGTATTCTAAAAACCTCCCAGATCATCGTCGACATCTCCCTGAACTTTTTGTTGACGCTCCAGCCCAAAACCGATCGGAAGCGTTTAATCACCGCGTCGTGGGGCAGTTCTTGACAGCAGATAGCGTAAGTGAAATTTCTGGTCATAGATCGCGAGATTTTTTCAATGTTGTTCGCGGCTATAACTGTCCGGCTTTTTATCATAAACGGATTAATCGGGTCGATAATCACCGGCGGTTCGAAATAACCGTTGGAAATATAGTATGATGGAATAGGGATACCCTGCGTTTTGGCCTTTTCGAGTAGAATAGGGGTAATGTAAGCATCGAGCATCTCTTTGCATGATGGGTGGACTTCGATGCCGGCCGCTTCCAGTTCCTGGGAAATAAAGTACGGTGATTCCATATAATCGTATTTGCCCACCAGGTTTAGCTGATAATCATGGTCTTTGCAGGACGCGATGAAGTCATTTTGAATGGCGAGTCTAAGCAATGATTTTTTTAATTCAGTCATAATCACCCTTCGTTATCAGCCAATAATTTCTCATTAAATGGCGATGCAAATTAATAGGAATAATCCCATTTGGCAATTACTTTATTTGCAGCAACAATTTAGATTTTCTTTCTAAAAATATTATATTGTTATTAAGCAGCTTCTTTCTCAATATATCTTATTGTCTGGGATTAAGTTTCGAAAATGACTTAAATAATCGATATAGCCTTTCAGGAAAATCATTGACTATTTTCCTAATAGGTCTGAGCTATTATATTATTGACAAAATTATCATAATATATTATTTATGATTTAAGGGTTTGTTGTTAGAGGTTTTCTACTAGCTGTTTGAATAAAGATTAGCTACAGATTTAAATGGAGGATCAATGAAGTTCCTGACGTTATTTTTACTGGTGTTTATTTTTATTTTCTCAATATCTAAAAGTCTGGCCTCCCAGCGTGTTGTGGTAGCCGAAATGCAAACCAGCACCTCGTGAGGCGGATGCGAAAACGCCGATCTGGTCTTAGATCAAATTGCCGATAATTATTCAGATAATCTGATTATCATTCGCTACCATGCCTGGTGGACGAACCCGGTCGACCCATATTATACCTATAATACATCTGAGAACTCTGCCCGTATAAATTATTATCCACCGCATACTGATGGATATTATTACACTCCATACATGTGGATCGATGGTACAGTCAGGGCCGGGTATTCTACCGGCAATTGGGAAAACCTGATTATCAATGAGTTGTCGGTCGCTGCGCCGCTTGAGATCAATGTTACGGGCAGTTATAATCCGACAACCCATGCCGGTGAAGCTAATATTCAAATTATCGCTACCGCTCCGATCACTTATTCGAATCTTAAATTACGACTGGCGGTAACCGAATCGAATATTGCCTGGAGCGCTCCTAATGGCTCTTACTGGCATAACCAGACATTTCGCGATATACGGCCGAGTTCCTCAGGGACGTCATTTTCAATAAGCGAGGGCGATACGCTTGAATTTTCGCAGTACTTTAATTGCCCTTCGCCATTAAATCAAAACAACTGCGAATTAGTAGTATTCGTGCAAGCTGATACCGGCCGCCGAATCCTTCAAGGCGCCAAGATAGATGTGATGGCTATGCAATACTACCTTCGGCCTTTCAGCCTGATCAGCCCGGTAAATAATTCGATTGTTCCCGATTGCTGGCCCATTTTCAGCTGGCACCCCAGCGCTGACCCTGATTCGGGTTATGCTATCATATATGAGGTTCAGGTAGACGACAATCAGGCTTTTACATCGCCATTTCTATCTGAACCGCCGATTAGCGATACATCCTGGCAAATTCCGGTATGTTTATATGATGATACAACCTATTACTGGAGAATTAAGGCATCTAATGGGCACGCCTGGGATATTTATAGCGAAGAAGTATTTAGCTTCATTGTCGATGAGGGCGAAGTAACGGTTACGCCTGAAAATTTTGCAGATATTGAGCTGGGTTTGAATGATTCTATCAGCGCCGATTTGGCAATTTTCAATGATTCACATGGTTCAATATCCTTTGCTTTATCGGGCTTTAGTGGAATAGTAAACTTTGAGAGTGATTCCGGCATGATTGATTCGATGGCGACAGACACGGTCTCAATTATTATATCATCGGCAGGACTTGTACCCGGAGACTTTCTTGACACCATCTTTATCGAAACGACTCATGTAATAGACAACTTGATAAAAATTCCGGTTGCAGTCATTGTACGTGACTCCTATGCTTATTTAATCGGGGATGTGAACATGTACACAGGCTCCTGGCCGCCTGCAGCAACCGGGCCGGATGTCACGTATCTGGTCAACTTTTTCAGGGGAGTTCCTACGAGCCAGTCGTGCTTGATGGATGGTTTCTGGTGTTCGGCGGATGCTAACGGCGATTGCAATATAATAAGCAGTGATGTGACCTATCTGGTGAATGTTTTCCGGGGTATTATAAGTATTAGCTATTGTCCGGATTATCCGCCGGCCTGGCAGACTCCGGCCGATTGCCCCGCGGAAGCGCCATCCGGCTGGCCGGGGTGCGAATAAAATATTATATCGAATGATGAGTAATAGCATGTAATATTGACAACTATTCCCATATTAATATAATTTGGCTTGACATAATCTACATTATATTCTATCATTAATTTATTAAAAGTGCGGATGTATTTACCCCTTTTTGTAAT
>Ga0299912_10002948_pt1 | contig 13967 bp, 12 predicted proteins | sample RVTome_2_FD_207667 | JGI IMG/M metagenome (GOLD analysis project Ga0299912, IMG submission 207667) | Soil microbial communities from uranium-contaminated site in the Upper Colorado River Basin, Wyoming, United States - RVT95D214 (version 2) ...
GCTCGCTCGAGGCCGGCTCGCGCGACGGCGTGGAAGCGCTGGCGAAAGCGAGCGCCGCCATGGCGCAGGACGCCTTCGTCTCGCCGATCCGTGACTTCTACCTCACCAATCCGATTGCGCGCGCCTCCGCCGTCATGGCCGAGATGAGCGCTCTGAAGAAGACCGTGGCGACATCGCCGCGCCTCAACGCCGCCGAATGAAAAGCAGTCCCGCCGATGATCGAGCCCCGCACATGATCGAGCTCCGCCGATGACCGACAGCTCATGGCAAACCTGGTGGGACTACGGCCTGTGGTTCGCTGCCATGGTCGGCTGGAGCCTGTTCACGCTCGTCGCGCTGCTGGTGATCATCGCTTTTCTCTTGCTCATGGACCGCAAGGTGTGGGCGGCGGTGCAGATGCGGCGCGGCCCCAACGTCGTCGGCCCCTTCGGCCTCTTTCAGTCGTTCGCCGACCTTTTGAAGTTCGCCTTCAAGGAGCCGATCATCCCTGCCGGCGCCAACAAGGGGATATTTCTGCTGGCGCCCATCGCCACCGCGACGTTCGCACTCGCCGCCTGGGCGGTGATTCCGGTCAACGAAAGCGGCTGGGGCAAGTGGGTGATCTCCGACCTCAACGTCGGCGTGCTGTACCTGCTCGCTCTTTCCTCGCTCTCCGTCTACGGCATCATCATGGGCGGCTGGGCGTCGAACTCGAAGTACCCCTTCATGGGCTCGCTGCGCTCGGCCGCACAGATGGTGTCCTACGAGGTGTCGATCGGCTTCGTGATCATCACCGTGATCCTGTGCGTCGGCTCGCTGAACCTCACCGACATCGTCAATGCGCAGAGGACCGGCATCGGCACGTGGGCGGGAATGCCCAGCTCCGCGCTCGACTGGTACTGGCTGGCGCTCTTACCGATGTTCGTCGTGTTCTTCGTCTCGGCGCTGGCCGAGACCAACCGGCCGCCCTTCGATCTCGTCGAGGCCGAATCGGAGCTGGTCGCCGGCTTCATGGTCGAATACTCCTCGACACCCTATCTACTATTCATGCTCGGCGAGTACGTGGCGATCGTCACCATGTGCGCGCTGGCGACGATCCTGTTCCTCGGCGGCTGGCTGCCACCGGTGGCGGTGGCGCCCTTCACCTGGGTGCCGGGCATCGTCTGGTTCATGGCCAAGTGCGTGTTCATCTTCTTCCTGTTCGCCATGGCCAAGGCCATCGTGCCCCGCTACCGCTACGACCAGCTCATGCGGCTCGGCTGGAAGGTGTTCCTGCCGCTGTCGCTCCTAATGGTCGTCCTGGTCGCCGGCATTCTGCAGTACGCGCGCGGTGCCGCCTGATGGCATCGCCGGGAGGAGGCGAGACGTGGCAATGAACGTCGCACGATCGGTGAGGTCGCTCTTCCTGTGGGAGTTCGTGTCCGCGTTCGCGCTCGCCATGCGCTACTTCTTTTCCAAGAAGAAAACGCTCGACTATCCCTTCGAGCGCGGCCCCCTGTCGCCGCGCTTCCGTGGCGAGCATGCGCTGCGGCGCTATCCCAACGGCGAAGAGCGCTGCATCGCCTGCAAGCTGTGCGAGGCCATCTGCCCCGCACAGGCCATCACCATCGAGGCGGGGCCGCGGCGCAACGACGGCACGCGGCGTACCACGCGCTACGACATCGACATGGTCAAATGCATCTACTGCGGCCTCTGCCAGGAGGCCTGCCCGGTGGATGCCATCGTCGAGGGGCCGAACTTCGAGTTCGCCACCGAGACGCGCGAAGAGCTCTATTACAACAAGGAAAAGCTGCTCGATAACGGCGACCGGTGGGAGTGCGAGATCGCAAAGAACCTTGCGCTCGACGCGCCTTATCGCTGAAGCGCAGCAGCGGGTGGGAAAAGTTCCGGGGAGCGATTTGGGCGTGGCGGCTTCTCGGCGCTTGGATTGTGAAGACGCATGGGGTACTCACCCTATCGCGGTGGATTTGGTTGCCGAGAGTGCGGGCGCTGGGACGCGTCAGGCGGCGATCGATGAATGACAGAGGGCGCTGGGTCTAATCGATGGCTCTGACAGCGGGCTTCTTTTATCTGTTTGCGGCGTTTTCGGTCGCCGCCGGTGTCATGGTCATCGTGGCCAAGAACCCGGTGCATGCGGTTCTCTTCCTCATCCTCGCCTTCTTCAATGCGGCTGGCCTCTTCATCCTGCTCGGCGCCGAGTTTCTGGCGATGATCCTGATCATCGTCTACGTCGGCGCCGTTGCCGTGCTGTTCCTGTTCGTCGTCATGATGCTCGACGTCGACTTCGCGGAGCTGAAGGCCGGCTTCATCAAGAACGCGCCGGTGGGACTGCTCGTCGGCGGCATCGTGCTGGCCGAGCTGGTGCTGCTGTTCGCCGGCCGCGGCTTCGGGCTCGGCGTCGCGCATGCCCCGGGCGCCGCGATCGCGCAAACGGCTGCGCACGTATCCAACACGCAGGCCCTGGGGCTCATCCTCTACACGAAGTACGTCTACTTCTTCGAGGTCGCCGGTCTCATCCTGCTCGTCGCCATGGTCGGTGCCATCGTGCTGACGCTGCAACACAAGGTGGGCGTCAGGCGCCAGTCGATCGCCGCGCAGGTGGCGCGCACGCCCAAGACGGGCGTCGAGATCATCAAAGTGCCGTCCGGCGGGTCGATCATTCCCGCCGCCGAAGTGCAAAGCTGAGGGGCGAGGGGGCGGCATGACCATCGGCATCGGTCACTATCTGACGGTCGCGGCGTGCCTGTTCACGCTCGGCATGCTGGGCATCTTCCTCAACCGCAAGAACGTCATCGTCATCCTCATGTCCATCGAGCTGATGCTGCTTGCCGTCAACATCAACCTCGTGGCGTTCTCCTATTTTCTGGGCGATCTCGTCGGACAGGTGTTCGCCCTGTTCAACCTGACGGTTGCCGCGGCGGAGGCCGCGATCGGGCTCGCCATCGTCGTCGTCTACTTCCGCAACCGCGGCTCGATCGCCGTGGAAGACATCAACATGATGAAGGGCTGAGGGGTGCGATGATCTACTCGGCCATCGTCTTCCTGCCGGGCATCGCCGCGCTCGTCGTCGGCCTGTTCGGCCGGCTGCTCGGCCCGCGCCCCTCGGAGCTGATCACGACGGGGGCGCTGATCGTCTCGTGCATCCTGTCGTGGATTGTGTTCTGGCGAGTCGGCTTCGGGCACGAGACGGCTCACGTCGCAATCGAGCGGTGGATCACCAGCGGCGAGCTCGACGTCGGCTGGGCGTTCAAGATCGATACGCTGACGGCGGTGATGTTCGTGGTGGTGACGACGGTCTCCGCCCTCGTGCACGTCTACTCCATCGGCTACATGGAGGAGGACCCGTCGCGCGAGCGGTTCTTCGCCTATCTGTCGGGTTTCACCTTCGCCATGCTCATGCTGGTGACGGCCGACAACCTTGTGCAGATGTTCTTTGGCTGGGAGGGCGTGGGCCTGTTCTCCTACCTGCTGATCGGCTTCTGGTACATCAAGCCCGAAGCCAATGCAGCGGCCATCAAGGCGTTCGTCGTCAACCGCGTCGGCGACTTCGGTTTCGCACTCGGCATCTTCGGTCTGTTCGCGGTTTTCCGCACCATCAACCTGGAGCAGCTGTTCGACGCGGCGCCGGGCATGGCCGGGCACAGCTTCCTGTTCCTCGGCCACGAGGTCGACATCCTGACGACGCTGTGCCTGTTGCTGTTCATGGGCGCCATGGGCAAGTCGGCGCAGTTCCTGCTACACACCTGGCTTCCCGACGCCATGGAGGGCCCAACGCCCGTCTCCGCGCTGATCCACGCGGCGACCATGGTGACCGCCGGCGTGTTCATGGTGGCGCGGCTTTCGCCGCTGTTCGAGCTGGCGCCGGTGGCGCTGCAGTTCGTCGTTCTGATCGGCGCCGTCACGGCATTTTTCGCCGCCACCGTCGGCCTCGTGCAGAACGACATCAAGCGCGTCATCGCCTATTCGACGTGCTCGCAGCTGGGCTACATGTTCGTCGCCTGCGGCATCGGCGCCTACCAGGCGGGGATCTTCCACCTCTTCACGCACGCCTTCTTCAAGTCGCTGCTGTTCCTCGGCGCCGGCTCCGTCATCCACGCCATGCATCACGAGCAGGACATGCGCAAGATGGGTGGCCTGCGGCCCAAGCTGCAATTCACCTGGGCAATGATGCTGATCGGAACCCTCGCACTGACCGGCTTCGGCATCCCGCACATCGGCGGCTTCTCCGGCTTCTATTCCAAGGACACGATCATCGAGGCCTCGTACGCCGCGGCGACACCGAACCAGTACGCGTTCTGGGCCCTCGTTATCGCTGCGCTGATGACCTCGTTCTACAGCTGGCGGCTGATGTTCATGACCTTCCACGGGCCGACGCGCGCCGACCTCACGACCTTGAAGCACGCGCACGAAAGCCCGCCCGTCATGCTGGTCCCCCTCGCGCTATTGGCGCTCGGTGCCGTGGCGGCGGGAGCGGCGACGCCGTTCTTCGTTGGCGAGGCGCACGGCGAATTCTGGGGCAAGGCGCTGTTCTCCGGGCCCGAGAACCACATTCTCCATGCGTTGCATGAAGTGCCGCAGTGGGTGAATTGGGCGCCGACCCTCGCCATGCTGATCGGCCTCGCGATCGCCTATCTCTATTACATCGTGGTGCCGTGGCTGCCGGCGCTGACGGCGCGCGCCTTCCGGCCGCTCTACCTGTTCCTGCTCAACAAGTGGTACTTCGACGAGCTCTACGACCGCATCTTCGTGCGCCCGATGTTCTGGCTCGGCAACGTGCTGTGGAAGGTCGGGGACATCACGATCATCAACGGCCTGATCGATGGAACGGCGGCGGGTGTCTACCAGGTTACGCAGCGCGCGGTGCGCCTGCAGACGGGCTACATCTACCACTACGCCTTCGCCATGCTGATCGGCCTCGCGCTACTCGTGAGCTATTTCATGTTTATGGGTGGGCCGCGCTAGATGGATCTCTCCTCCGCTCCCCTCCTGTCGATCGTGCTGTTCATGCCGCTGGTCGGCGCGGTCATCATCGGTTTCCTCAATCGCGACGCGAAAGGCAACGCACGCTGGGTCGCGCTGTGGACGACGATCGTCACCTTCCTCGTCTCGCTCATCATCTGGATCAAGTTCGACACCACGGCCGGCGGCTTCCAGTTCATGGAGAGCCGCAGCTGGCTCGACGTCATGCAGTTCAAGCTGGGCGTCGACGGCATCTCGATGCTGTTCGTGATCCTGACGACGTTCCTCATGCCGCTGTGCATCCTGCAGAGCTGGGTGGTGATCGAGGACCGCGTCAAGGAGTACATGATCGCCTTCCTGGTGTTGGAAACGCTGATGATCGGCGTTTTCTGCGCGCTCGATCTGGTGCTGTTCTACGTGTTCTTCGAGGGCGGTCTCATCCCGATGTTTCTCATCATCGGCATCTGGGGCGGCCCGCGACGCGTCTATGCAACCTTCAAGTTCTTCCTCTACACGCTGCTCGGCTCGGTGCTGATGCTGCTCGCCGTGATGGCCATGTACTGGCACACCGGCACCACCGACATCCCCACCCTGATGACCGCGAAGTTCCCCGCCGACATGCAGTGGTGGCTGTGGTTCGCGTTTTTCGCCTCGTTCGCCGTGAAGCTGCCGATGTGGCCGGTGCACACGTGGTTGCCCGATGCGCACGTCGAGGCGCCGACGGCGGGTTCGGTCGTGCTGGCGGCGATCCTCTTGAAGATGGGCGGCTATGGCTTCCTGCGCTTCTCCGTGCCGATGTTCCCGCTGGCCAGCGAGCAGCTCGCCCCCTTCATGTTCACGCTGTCGGTGATCGCGATCATCTACACCTCGCTCGTCGCGCTGGTGCAGACCGACCTGAAGAAGCTGATCGCCTACTCCTCCGTCGCTCACATGGGCTTCGTGACGCTCGGCATATTCACCTTCTCGACGCAAGGCGTGGAGGGCGCGGTGTTCCAGATGCTGTCGCATGGCATCGTCTCGGCCGGGCTCTTCCTCTGCGTCGGCGTGCTCTACGACCGCATGCATACCCACGAGATCGACGTGTTCGGCGGGCTCGTGAACCGCATGCCGATCTATGCCGCATTCTTCATGGTGTTCACCCTCGCCAACGTCGGCCTGCCGGGCACCAGCGGCTTCGTCGGCGAGTTCCTGACGCTGCTTGCGGCCTTCAAGGTCAACACCTGGGTTGCCTTCCTCGCCACGACGGGCGTCATCCTGTCGGCGGCCTACTCGCTCCACGTCTACCGGCGCGTCATCTACGGCGCGCTCGTCAAGCCCGCCTTGAAGAACATCCAGGACCTGAGCTATCGCGAGATCGGCATCCTGGCGCCGCTCGTCGTGCTCACGCTGTATCTCGGCGTGCATCCATCACCCGTGCTCGACGTCACGGCCGTATCGGTGAAGAAGCTCGTCGCCGCCTACGAGGCCTCCGTGCGCCCGGCTCCGCCCGCGGCTGCATTGCCCGTCAAGCCCTCATCGGCAGCGCGACCCGCACCCGCCGCGCCGCCCGCACCCTGAGCCCGCACTTCGAGCGAGGAGCCCGCACGCCATGCAAGAGCTGACAGCCTACGCGCCGGCCCTGCCCGAAATCGTGCTCGCGCTGGGCGCCATGGCGATCCTGATGTTCGGCGTGTTCCGGCGGGGAGAGGTGGGCGCCGACTTCGCCTCCGGCTGGCTCGCCATCGCCATCCTGCTCGTCGCCGCCGTGCTCGTGGCGCAGGGCGGCGGGGAGCGGGTCGTCCTGTTCGATGGCGCTTTTATCGACGATGCCTTCAGCCGCTTTGCCAAGCTGCTCATTCTCGCCGGCGCGGCCCTCGTGCTGCTGATGTCCTTCGACACCCTGGCGCGCGACAAGCTGCTGACGGCCGAGTATGCGGTGCTGCTCTTGCTGGCCACGCTCGGCATGCTGCTGATGGTGTCGGCCGGCGACCTGATCTCACTGTTTCTCGGTCTCGAGCTGCAGAGCCTGGCGCTGTACGTGATCGCCGCCATCGATCGCAGCAAGGTCCGCTCCAGCGAAGCGGGGCTCAAGTACTTCGTGCTCGGATCGCTGTCCTCGGGCATGCTGCTGTACGGCGCCTCGCTGATCTACGGCTTCACCGGCTCGGTCGACTTCGCCGTCATCGCCAGCGTCGCCCAGGGTCAGCCCGCGGCGCAGAACATCGGCCTCATCGTCGGGCTGGTGTTCCTGCTCGTCGGGCTCGCCTTCAAGGTCGCGGCCGTGCCGTTCCACATGTGGACGCCCGACGTCTATGAAGGCTCTCCGACGCCGGTCACCGCCTTCTTCGCGGCGGCCCCCAAGCTCGCCGCCATGGCGCTGCTGGTGCGCACGCTCATCACCGGCTTTCCCGGCATCGCCGCGCAGTGGCAGCAGATCGTCGTCTTCCTGAGCATCGCCTCGATGCTGCTCGGCGCCTTCGCAGCCATCGGCCAGAGCAACGTCAAGCGGCTGATGGCCTATTCCTCGATTGGCCATATCGGCTACGCGCTGATCGGCGTGGCGGCCAACAGCGAGGCCGGCACGCAATCCGTGCTCGTCTACCTGGCGATCTACCTCGCCATGACCATCGGCACCTTCGCCTGCATCCTGTCGATGCGCAGCAAGGTCGGTGCGGTGGAGGACATCGAATCCCTGTCGGGTCTTGCCAAGACCAATCTGCCCATGGCCTTCGTGCTGGCCATGCTGCTGTTCTCGATGGCCGGCATTCCCCCGCTCGCCGGCTTCTTCGCCAAGTTCTACGTGTTCGCCGCGGCGATGAAGGCCGGTCTCTATGCCCTGGCCGTGGTTGGCGTGCTGGCCAGCGTCGTCGCCGCCTACTACTATCTGCGCGTGGTCAAGATCATGTTCTTCGACGATGCGCGGCAGGCGTTCCTTCCTGTCGAGCGCGGGGCTGGCATCGTCATGGCCGTGACCGGTGCTTTCGTGCTGCTGTTCGTGCTGCTACCGGCGCCGCTCGTCGACGCCGCGCTCACCGCCGCGCGTTCGCTGCAAACCGCCACCGCACAATGAGCGTCCCGCGATGAGCGACACGGCTGCCGAGCTGCCCGGCGGTTGCGCATTGCTCCACCTCGCCGAGGTCGACTCGACGAATGCGGAAGCGATGCGCCGCATGCTGGCCGGCGCTCGTGGTCCCTTGTGGGTGCTCGCCGATCGCCAATCGGCGGGGCGCGGCCGCGCTGGGCGCGCCTGGGCCTCCACCCCCGGGAACCTGTTTGCGAGCCTGCTCGTTGAAACCGATTGTCCGCCCGGCAAGGCGGGGCAGCTGTCGCTCGTCGCCGGCGTCGCCGCCGTCCAGGCCATCGCCAGGATGGGCCCCATTTCCGCCGTGCGTCTCAAGTGGCCGAACGACATTCTCATCGGCCAGGCGAAAGCCGGCGGCATTCTGGTTGAAAGCAGCACGCGGCCACTGCGGCCAGGCGTTGTCGCTGTCGTTGGAGTGGGGCTTAACCTTGCATCGGCGCCCGAGGATCTCGGGCCGGCCGCGACATATCTCGCGGCGCACGGTTTATCGCTTTCGCCGCGCGAGGCGTTGTGCTTCCTGGCGCAGGCTATGAACGATTGGCTCGACATGTGGAACGGCGGCGAGGGCTTTGCGCGGGTGCGTGAGGCCTGGCTGACGCGTGCGGGACCCGTGGGCGAGCCGCTCACCGTGCATGCCGCGGACGGCCTTGTGCACGGGCGCTTTGCCGGTCTCGACGATGACGGAGCGCTCATCGTCACAGCGGCGGACGGCCGGCAGCGCCGCTTCACATTCGGGGACGTGAGCCTCGCCGATCGATCTGCCGAAGCGGCCGCGCAAGGGAAAGACGAGCGCCGATGAGCCAAAAACAGCGTGTTGGCGGTCGCGGCAGCGGCGGCGATGAACTCGTATTCGTGGCGCTGGGCGGCCTCGGCGAGATCGGCATGAACGCCTATCTCTACGGCTACGGCCCCAAGGATGCGCGCCGCTGGATGATGGTCGATTGCGGCATCACCTTTCCCGAGGGCGAGAACGACCCCGGCATCGACGTCATCCTGCCCGACGTGCGCTTTATCGAGGAGAATCGCGCCGACCTCGCCGGCATCGTGCTGACGCACGCACACGAGGACCACATCGGCGCCGTGATCGAATTGTGGCCGCGCCTCAAGGCGCCCATCTATGCGACGCCGTTCACCGCCGGGATGCTCAAGTCGAAGCTGGCCGAGCACGGCCGGGGGCTGCAGATGCCGATCCACGTGCTGCCGCTCGACTCCACGTTCAACGTGGGTCCGTTCGCGATCGAGCTGGTGACGCTCGCGCACTCGATCCCTGAGATGAGCGCGCTGGCCATCCGCACGCCGCTCGGCACGGTGTTCCACACCGGCGACTGGAAGCTAGATGACACGCCGCTCTTAGGTAGGCCGCTCGACGAAGCGCGTATGGCCAAGTTCGGCGACGACGGCGTGCTGGCGCTGATGATCGATTCAACCAACGCCTTCCGCGAAGGGCGCTCCCCCTCCGAGCAGGACGTCGCCAAATCGCTGGCCGAGATCATCAAGAACGCACCCGGCCGCGTGGCGGTGACGACGTTTTCCTCCAACGTCGCGCGCATCAAAGCGGTGGCGGATGCGGCGCGCGCCGCCGGCCGTCAGCTCGTCGTCGCCGGACGCGCGCTGCATCGCGTGATCGAGGTGGCCGTCGAGACCGGCTATCTGCCGCAAGGGTTCAAGTATCTCGACCAGGATCAGTTCAGCTATCTCGACCGCCACGACGTGGTGCTGATGTGCACGGGCAGCCAGGGCGAGCCGCGCGCGGCGCTGGCGCGCATCGCCGAGGAGGAGCACCCGGACATCTCGCTCGCCAAGGGCGACCTCGTCATCTTCTCCTCGCGCACCATCCCCGGCAACGAGAAGGGGGTGGGGCGCATCCAAAACGGCCTCGCGCGCAACGGCTGCGATGTCATGACCGACAACGAGGCATTGGTGCACGTTTCCGGTCATCCGCGGCGCGACGAGCTGCGCAGCATGTACCGCTGGATGCGCCCGCGCGTGGTCGTGCCGATGCATGGCGAGGCGCGCCACCTCAAGGCGCAGGCGGAGCTGGCGCGCGAGATGGGCGCCAAGGTCGTTCTGCCCGTCTACAACGGCGAAATCGTCCGCCTGGCGCCGGCTCCGGCGGTGATCGACGATGCGCCCGTGGGCCGGCTGTTCCGCGACGGGCGGCTGCTTGTGCCCGATGTCGACGGCCCGGTGCGCCAGCGGCGCAAATTGTCGGCCGTGGGTATCGTGCTGGTCAGCCTGAGCCTGTCGCGCAAAGGGGCCCTGCTAGCCGATCCGCAGGCGGTTCTCGATGGGGTGCCCGAGCAGACCGCGGACGGCGAGGCGATGCTCGACGTGGTTCTCGATGCGGTCGACGGCACGCTCCGTTCAATTCCCCAGCCGGGCCGCAAGTCGGCCGAAAATGTCGCCGAGTCCGTGCGCCGCGCCGTGCGCGCCGCCGTCAACGAGGCTTGGGGCAAGAAGCCCATTTGCAAGGTGCTGGTGAACGTGATCGATATTAAGGGCTGAGTGCCGGCCAGGTGGCCCGATCGCGGGAGCCTGCCGGGCGCGGGCAAACCGGGCACCGGCCCAGAGACGATTACCAGGGACGAGTTAGAGGAACTATCGATGATCGGGCGTCTCAACCACGTTGCCATCGCGGTGAAGGACCTTGCCGCGGCCACCGCCGTCTATCGCGATGCGCTGGGCGCGCAGGTCACGCCGCCGATGCCGCAGCCCGAGCACGGCGTCACCGTCGTGTTCATCAACCTGCCCAACACCAAGATCGAGCTGCTGGAGCCCATGGGCGCCTCCTCGCCAATCGCCAAGTTTCTTGAGAAGAGCCCGGACGGCGGCATCCATCACGTGTGTTACGAGGTCGATGACATCATCGCCGCGCGCGACAGGCTGAAGGAGCACGGGGCCCGCGTGCTGGGCGATGGCACGCCGAAGATCGGCGCCCACGGCAAGCCGGTGCTGTTCCTGCATCCCAAGGACTTCTGCGGCACGCTCGTCGAGCTCGAGCAGGCCTGACCCACACGGGAGGGGGCGCCAATGGACGTCGTCATGGCCATCGCGATCTACATCTTCATTTGGTGGATCACACTGTTTGCCGTGCTGCCCTTTGGCGTACATACCCAGCATGAGGCTGGCAGCATTGTGCCCGGCACCCCGGAGAGCGCGCCGGCGAAGCAGCGCATGCTGCGCATCTTCCTCATCAACACGCTGGTCGCGACGTTCGTCTTCGCAATCATCTACGCCGTTATCGCCTTCAAGCTGATCGCGCCGGAAAATATTCCGTTTCCGTGAGGCGGCCGGCGAAAATTTGCCAGCAAGAGTGCGCCAGAAAATGCCGAGAGCAAGGTTCGTAGAACCTTGCTCTCGGTATCGTCTCTATTTGTATCGTGGAGCTTTGCTGCGCCTTGGGCGCTGCATGCTCAACACTGAAGGCACATGATCGACCACCCTATCGGGTAGTCCCCGCGCGCCGGTGTCTTCCCTAGACTTGGGCTGTCTGCCGCCTGTTTCTGCGACTTTGACCCACCCTTATGGCGAGTACCTTTAACCGACGCGCGGCCTTCTGTCACGGGTCATAATGCGTCTTGGTAGAAAAAAATCGTCTCCCTTCCGAGGCTTGCAAGTCGGCCGTGTGGGGAGCCTGCGGCGCACCTTTCGCGCGGGGTGCACGAGAATTCGCGCGAAGCGTCTCGCTGACCGGATTCAGCGCGGAATCTGCGCACAGCGTCGTCTGCCGCCGGGATTGCCACCCGCCGTGTTCCACGCTACCAGCCCCGATTACCGGCCCTTTGGGGGCCAAAGCCTGTGCCGCGCCGCTTCGGCGCCGGCGCCTCCTGAAGATCGGCTCCCGCGATGCGACTTTCCCGCTTCTTCCTTCCGGTGCTGCGCGAGACGCCCAAGGAGGCGGAGATCGTCTCCCACCAGCTCATGCTGCGCACGGCGATGGTCAAGCAATCCTCCGCCGGCATCTATTCATGGCTGCCGCTGGGCTTACGCGTCCTGCAGAAGATCGCCGACATCGTGCGCGAGGAGCAGAACCGCGCCGGCGCCATCGAGATCCTCATGCCGACCATCCAGTCGGCGGACCTGTGGCGCGAGTCGCGCCGCTATGAGGCCTACGGCAAGGAGATGCTGCGCATCGTCGACCGCCACGAGCGCGACATGCTGTACGGGCCGACGGCAGAGGAGGTCGTCACCGCCATCGTGCGCGACAGCATCAAGAGCTACAAGGATCTTCCCAAGAACCTCTACAACATCCAGTGGAAGTTCCGCGACGAGATCCGCCCCCGCTTCGGCGTGATGCGCGGTCGCGAGTTCCTGATGAAGGATGCCTATTCCTTCGATTTGACGGCGGAAGGCGCGCGCGCCGCCTACAACCGCATGTTCGTCGCCTACCTCCGCACGTTCGCGCGCATGGGGCTCAAGTCGATCCCCATGGCCGCCGACACGGGGCCCATCGGCGGCGATCTCAGCCACGAGTTCATCATCCTCGCCGACACCGGCGAGAGCCAAGTCTACTGCCACAAGGACCTGATCGAGGGCGAGGTGCCGGCGGCGGAGACCGATTTCGACGCCGATCTGTCTCCGATCATCAAGGCGTGGACGTCGAAATACGCCGCCACCGACGAGAAGCACGAGGCGGCGCGCTTCGAGACCGAGGTGCCGGCCGATAAGCGCGTTTCGGCGCGCGGCATCGAGGTCGGCCACATTTTCTTCTTCGGCACCAAGTATTCCGAGCCCATGGGCGCCAAGGTGCAGGGTCCGGAAGGCAACATGATCACGCTGCAGATGGGCTCTTACGGCGTCGGCGTCTCGCGGCTCGCGGGCGCCATCATCGAAGCCAACCACGACGAGGCGGGGATCGTGTGGCCCGTGCCGGTGGCGCCGTTCGAGGTGGCGATCATCAATCTGAAGGCCGGCGATGCGGCGACGGATGCGGCCGCAGCTAACCTTAACGCCAAGCTCAGTGCCGCCGGCATCGAGGTTCTCCTCGATGATACGGACGAGCGCGCGGGGGCCAAGTTTGCAACCATGGACCTTATCGGCATCCCGTATCAGCTCATCGTCGGGCCGAAGGGCCTGAAGCAGGGCGAGGTCGAGGTGAAGTGCCGCAAGACGGGGACGCGCGAGACGCTGTCACCCGATGCGGCTGTCGCTTGGCTCATCGATGCGGTGAGGAGCCGCCGCATACTGGTGTAGGACGCAGGCCGGCAACGGCGCAGAGCGGTAATGAGCAGGGGGCAAGAGCACAATGACTAGCGCCGCTGCGACGACGCCCGGCAGAACGGGCGTCAAGGATACCCCGCCCTTCTCGGCGTACGAATGGATGCTGGCCTCGCGCTACCTGCGCGCGCGGCGTGCGGAAGGCTTCATCTCGGTTATCGCCGGCTTCTCGTTTACCGGCATCATGCTCGGCGTGGCGACGCTGATCATCGTCATGGCGGTGATGAACGGCTTCCGCAACGAGCTATTCTCCAAGATCCTCGGGCTCAACGGGCACGTTATCGTCAACAAGATCGGCGGCTCGTTCGAGGACTACGACGAGATCGGCAAGCGCATCGTCACGGTGCCGGGCATCAAGGCGGCAATGCCGCTGATCGAGGGCCAAGTGATGGCCTCCTCGGCCGTGCAGGCGACCGGCGCGCTGGTGCGCGGCATGACCGAGGAGGGCCTGCGCGCGCTGCCGCTTGTCGCCAACAACATCCGCTTCGGCACGCTCGATGGGTTCGGCAAGGGCACCGGCATCGCCATCGGCACGCGGCTCGCCAACCTGCTGCGCGTCAACGTCGGCGACACGATCACGCTCGTCTCTCCGCGCGGGGCTGCGACCCCCTTCGGGACCGCGCCGCGAACGAAGCCGTACGTCGTCGCGGCGCTGTTTGAGATGGGCATGTCGGAATACGACCGCACCATGGTGTTCATGCCGCTGCTCGAAGCGCAGCGCTATTTCTCGCGCGGGCCGGAGGTCGATGGG
>Ga0299912_10002950_pt1 | contig 13961 bp, 7 predicted proteins | sample RVTome_2_FD_207667 | JGI IMG/M metagenome (GOLD analysis project Ga0299912, IMG submission 207667) | Soil microbial communities from uranium-contaminated site in the Upper Colorado River Basin, Wyoming, United States - RVT95D214 (version 2) ...
GAACACGCTGTAGCCGAATCCGTGCCGGCTGACATAAGCATTCGCGCCGCGGCTGGGCAGCGGCGTGGGAGACCAGAAATGACCGCTCTCTTCATCGCGCAGATAAAACGCTTCGCCGCTCGCATCAGACACCGGATCGTTGTGCCAGGGCGTGAGACGGAACTCATGCGCGTTCTCGCTCCAGGTGTAGGCCAGGCCGTTCTCGGATATGACCGTGCCAAAATGCGGATTCGCCAGCACATTCACCCACGGCGCGGGGGTCACTTGCTCGGCCGTGGTGGTCATGACGTACTCGTGCCCGTCCGGCGTGAACCCGCCCAGCCCGTTGTGCAGGATGAGACCGCGCCGCGGCTCGGCGCCGGCCGCGGGTTCGGCGAGGTGGCTTCGGGTCGGCTGGAAGCGCGGCACCCGCACCCCTCTCAGGCTACGGCGTTTGATCTGTTCCGCCAGCGTTCCCCGGCTGTCGCTGAGAATGGCGCGCGCGACCGATTGGAACAGAATGCGGTCTTCGTTCGATATCTGTTCCGCCCGCCGCACGAAGATTCCGCCGGGTCGATCTATTACATGCGCTTCGACGCCGGCTGCAATCAAGCCGATAATTTGATCCTGGAGCAGTTGCCGGTAACCGGCGCGGTCTTCGTTCCAGATTACCAGGTCCACCGCCAGCCCTTTTAGACGCCAGTAGGCGTGAGCCTGCACCAGTTGACGCACCAATTCGATATTGGCCGCGTCGCCGATCTGCAACAGCACGATGGGCAAGTCGCCGGAAACGGAATAGCCCCATAAGCCGGACTGCCCGCGGCGATTCTGGAGCAGAATGTCGGCGTCGGCGCGCAGCGACGCGTTGGCATAGACCACGGAATTGGCCAGGCGTCCGTAGAGTTGTGCATCGGCCTCGCTGGCATTGAGTTGGCGCAACACCACCTGGGCGTGCGTCCACGCGAGTTCGAACACGCGATCCGCAAGCCGTCTATCCTGGTATTTTTCGACCATGCCTAACACCGCGTCGCGGGTTTCCCCCATGCCTGTCACCATATCGATGGTGACCGTCTGTTCCGGAGCGAGCGTGATGGCATAGCGGATAGCGACAATCGGATCCAGCACCGAACCCTGGCTGCCGGAGAGCGTTCCCGAGAACACTGGTGCGCCGCTCAGCGCTTGCGGGTCGGCGGCAGTGCGGCCGCGGCCGATGAATCGCATCCGGTCCGTCTCATAGGAAATTTCGTCGATGTCCGCCCCGTGCCCCGCCATCAGGTGAAACATCCATGGCGCGTGCTCCTCGAGGGAGCGGGGCCGGCGCGTGCAGAGTATCGCCTGGCGTTGCTCGATGATCTCGGTCTGCACAAACAGATTGCTGAAAGCCGGGTGCAGCGCGTCCGCGGCGGGTACGGCAAGCACCACTTCCGCGTAACTCGTCACCGTGATGGTGCGGCGCGTCCGGGCGCGGTTGGTGAGGTGGACGCGGCGCAGTTCGATATCGTCTTCCGGCGACACCACGATTTCGGTATGCGTCTCGAAATCGTAATCGCGACGGCGAAATTCGGCGCGCCCCTCGGAAAAAATCGCTTCGTAATGCTCCGGCCGTTTCAGTGTAGGCTGATACGCGGTCGACCAGATTTCTCCGCTGCTCACGTCACACAGATAACAGAACGTGCCCCAGTTGTCACAGGTCGTGTCTTCGCGCCAGCGCGTGACGGCGAGATCTTTCCAGCGGCTATAGCCGCCGCCGGCGTGGGTGACCATCACGTGGTAGCGGCCGTTGGACAACAATTGCACTTCCGGTACCGGCGTGTCGGGGCTGTTGAAAACGCGAATCGGCGTTTCGGGGGCGCCGGAAGTCGGTCGAATGTCGGAGAGTTGGGCAGTGTGCGGAAAGAACGCCGTGGCTCTGGGAATCCGCTCCTGGAGCAGCAGCAGGGTCGCCTGGAACAGCGGGTCCGACTCGAAGCGCTTCTGCATCGGACGATCCAGCAGCAGATAGGCCAGGGAGAGCAGGCTCATTCCCTGGTGGTGCGCCATGTAGGACCGCACCACCGTGCTCGATTCCCCGCGTCGTTGACGTGACGGGGTGTAATCGATGGCTTCATAAAAGCCGAATTTTCCTTCGAGCCCTTCCGCGGCGAGTCGCTGCAGATTCAGGCACGCTGCCTCGGGCGCCACCATCAATGCCAGCGCCGAAGCATACGGCGCAATCACCAAGTCATCGGCGAGTCCGCGTTTGAGCCCCAGGCCGGGCACGCCAAAGGCGCGGTACTGGTAATTGAGATGGACGTCGACCAGGTTGTAACCGCATTCCGACATGCCCCACGGCACGCCGCGTTGCCGCCCATACTCGATCTGCCGCTCCACCGCCGCCTTATAGGTCTGGTCGAGCAGCGTGTTATCAAAGGTCGGCATCACCAGGAGCGGCATCAGGTACTCGAACATCGAACCGCTCCACGACAAAAGAATCGGTTCGCCGCCGGCGGCTGTGAGCAGCCGCCCCAGGGCAAACCAGCTCTCCTGCGGCACTTGTCCCTGCGCAATCGCGACGAATTTGATCAATCTCGCTTCCGAAGCCAGCAGGTCGTAGTAACTCGGGTCACGCCGCAGTTCATCCACGTTGTACCCGATCGCCAGCAGACGCGACGCCTTGTCGTACAGGAAACCATACTCCATGCACGCGAGCTCGCTTGCTTGCAGGGCCAGCCGTTCGGCAGCAGCAATCCGCTCAGTGGCGCGGCTGCCGGCTGCCGTAATGCAGCGTCGAAACTCATGCAGCCACTCACGCTCCGCCGGCGTCGCAGCAGTCGCAAGGAGCCGCTGCGCGATTGCCGGCAGCACTCGCTCTTCGAGTCTTGCCAATTCGCGCAGCGTTGGGATTGTACCGATACCGGGGTAGTCGCCGAGCCCGCCCGGCGCAGCCGGCAGCAATAGCCACGGAGCAAGAAACGTCAACTCGTCGCAAGCGGCGCGGCATTGCCGGGCCAGCGTCCGCGCCCACCAATGCGCATCGCTCTCGGAAGCCGTCTCAGAGCGCACTGCGCTGGCGTGGTCCAGGGCCGGGTGATGCGTGGAATCCTCATCGATTTCTGTGTACATTCCGTTTTGGCTAGTACCAAGCTGAAGAGCGGTTTCCGCCACAACTGCGGTTTCTCCTCTTCCGGCCGACATCCGCCAGCTGCTCTTTTGAGGCGCCATTGGGCCCGCATCGAGGCTGTCGGCAAACTCCGCTGCGCGTCTCGCCAGCTGGTCAAGGCACCGCCACGCTTGCGGGAGCGTGCCTGGCCGGGAAGCGCGGGCAGCCTCGAAATCCGCCTGAATTTGGGCGAGCGGGCCCGGCGGGGCGCTTTCCGCGGCACCCACCAGAATTCCCAGCGTGTCGTGGAGTCCATCGAACAATCGGGCTCCCAGGATAGTGTCGTCGGCAAGCGCGAGCAGACCCGGTCGCAAGGTCAGCAGATGGCCCGCGAGATTTCCGCTGTCCACCGTCGAAACATAGACAGGGTGCAGCGGTTTCAGCGATAAGGTGTCGTACCAGTTGTAGAAGTGGCCACGGTGGCGTTCCAAGCCCGCCATCGTGCGCAGCGTGTTCGCCGTGCGCTCGATGAGTTGCCCGGCCGGAATGTAGCCGAAGTCGTATGCCGATAAATTAGCGAGCAGTGCCATTCCCATATTGGTCGGCGAGGTGCGATGCGCAACCGCGGCGCCGCGATACTCCTGGTAGTTATCCGGCGGCAGCCAATGATCTTCCGGGCCGACAAAAGTCTCGAAGAACGCCCAGGTCTTGCGTGAAATTTTCCGCAGAAAAATGATCTGGTCGGCCGTCAGCCGTGCTTCACGGCGGGCGAGTGGCCGGCTGATCCACCAGACGATTGCGGGCGACGCCATCCATAAGAACAAAATCGGTCCTGCCACCGCCAGCGTGGCCGGCGTCGATGCCGCGAGGTAGATTGCCGAGGCGATGGAGATGACGGGTGCTATCCACATCGATAGGCAGCAGGCGGCAAGAGTAGTGCGATCATCGCGATCCGAGTTGCCCGAGGAAGTCCATTCCAGCAGCTGTTTTTTCGTGACCAGTATCCGCCAATTGGTGCGTATGATCGCGTCCAGGCTGAAGTAGGCCTCGTAGGGCAGACAGGCAAGCGTGAGTACCGCCTGCGCGAAGTGCCCGCCCGCTGAGCGCAATACTGCGGCGAGATGCTGACCGAGCAGCACGTCATCGGGTTTGCGGAACAGGTCGAAAATTGAGGCAATCAAGAGTGGAATCAGGATGATGCCGATCACCGCCAGGGTCCAGAACCAGGCTGGCGGCAAGATGGTCCAGCCCAGCAGCAACAGGAGTGTCGATGCCGCGGGGACCAGACTGCGCCGCAGGTTATCGAAGATTTTCCATTGGGACAGTGCCGAGAGCGGATTTTGTTGGCGGCCGTGTTGACGACCGTGCCGGCCGGCGGTATCGGGATCTGCGCGGTTGCCCGGAACGCGCGGCAGCAACCACGATGCAATCTGCCAATCCCCGCGTATCCAGCGGTGCCGGCGGCTCACATCCGCGTTGTAGCTGGACGGATATTCCTCGTACAGCTGAACCTCGCTCAACAGCGCGGACCTTGCATAACAGCCTTCCAGCAGGTCGTGACTGAGTATCCGGTTCTCGGGAAAGCGTCCATTCAACGCCCGCTCGAACGCATCGACGTCATAGATGCCTTTGCCGATGAACGAACCCTCGCCGAACACGTCCTGGTAAACGTCGGAGACGGCGCGCGTATAAGGATCGATGCCGGCCTCGCTTCCGAACAGCCGCGCATACCGCGACCGGTTCGTGCCCGGAAGGCTGACCGCCACGCGCGGCTGCAGGATGCCATGGCCTTCGGTCACCAGCTGCCGCTCTTCGTCGAAGTGCGCGCGATTCAACGGGTGCGCCATCGCGCCCACAAACTGACGCGCCGAATCACGCGGCAACTGTGTATCCGTGTCCAGGGTGATAACGTACTTTACGTTCGATAACACGGCAGTCGTTCCGACGATCAGCGAGAAACTGTCCTGCCCGCCGCCGCGCAGCAGCGAATTCAATTCCGCCAGCTTCCCGCGCTTGCGCTCGTAACCCATCCACAGCCGCTCCTGGGGATTCCAGCGGCGCGGGCGATGGAAGAGGTAGAAGGCATCGCCTTTGGCGTTTTTGTACTTTTCATTCAGTTCTTCGATCCGGTTCCTGGCCAGCAGCAACAGCGGTTCGTCTTCCGGCAGCGTTTCCTCGTGCGCGTCCTGAAAATCGGTCAGCAGGCCAAACTGCAGGTGGTCATCCCGGTTCGCCAGGAACCGGACCTCAAGCGCCTCGATCAGATCCTCGATGTTTTGAGCGCTTATGAGCATGGTTGGGACCACAACCAGCGTGCGGCAGTCCGACGGAATTCCCCTGGAAAAGTCCAGACGCGGCAGCGGCCGGGGCGCTGCCAGCAAGGTTGCCACCCAGTTGACCAGCGCAATTGCCAAATGACTGACGCATAAAACCGCGAGGATCGCTATCAGTGCGAGTATCCAGCCACGCAGCCCGCCGGCATGCGCCTTTGCCAGCAAGCTCCCGGCAAAGATCAGTGTCAGCAGCGCTATCGTGCCCAGATAAAGAAGCAAAGGAAACCGGCAGCCTGTACGCCGCACGGCCTCAGCGATCGGTAAGCGCACCTCTGCCGCTCGTTGGAGCTGCGGCAGACCCTTATCGATCAGGTAATAGCCCACATGCGAAGCACGATCGCCACTGGCGCCGCCATGGGTACCGCCTTTAGCCATTGCGCTGGCCGCGCCTTCGTGCGCTAACTGAATCGCTTTGCGCGCGACCTCACCCTCGGACAGACGGCTCGCTTTCGCTGTCTTCTCGACTGCGTGCCGGTAACGATCACGGGTGGCGAAATCCATCTCACCGTAGACGCCGTCCGGATCTTCGCGCAGCGTTTGCTCGACGATACTCATCGTTTCGGCGAACTCGCGCCAATCCATCCCCCCCAGAAAGCGCAGGCTGCCGATGCTGTTGCTAATGGAAACCTGGTCGGCAGCCTGCTGTTGGTTTCCCGATTGCACCAGCTGCTCGATGGTCAGACCCGACTCGGCGAGCACTTGCTCAACCCAGGTCAGCGGCAATGCCAGGGCGAGGCTTTGTCCTTGCAGCCGGCGCGTAAATTCCGATACGAAGGGCGGCGACATCGGCGGGTGCGAGCGCGCCATATCCGCTACCACCAGAATCAGGCTCTTCGGGTCCTGCTCGGCGACCCCCATCATTTGGTCCGCCCAAGCGTCGGCGCGGTCCCGGTCTATGGTGCTGGCCGCCACCTGCGCCCCGACACGGCGCAGATTCTCGATCAGCGCCAGGCGCAGCATGATAGGAATCGCCCACAACTCGCCTAACTTGAGCGCGGTGATCTTCTGGTAGGCTGCTACGAAGCGGCTGAGACTTTCCGCGTCCACCCGTCCATCGCCGTGCGAGATCGCCTCCAGCGCGATGTCATACACGCGCGGCAGTCCGGCCGATGGGCCGTGAGCCAGGCGCGGCAGTTCCCTGCTGTAACCCTTCGGCAAATGACGCCTGGCCGTGCGTATCTGCTCTTCGATCAGATAAAAGTTATCGAGCAGCCATTCACCAGCCGGCGAAATCCGGCGCTTGGTCTTGACCGCCGCCGTCAGCAGGTGGCAGGTTTCCAACAGAACGTCTTCGTTCTCGGCCAACCGCGCGAGGAGCCGATCCGGCGCGCGCTGCGAGCTCAATCGGTGCCAGCTCGCCAGGGCCTTGCCATGCTGTTCCATCTGGTCGGCGCTGAACAGTTCCGCCCGCAATGGCGGCGCATCGCCGACGTACTGTTGTTGTGCCAGGCCGTTGCCGCGCAGGCGCGCCCGCAAACGGGCCCAGGTGCCGCGTATGCTTTTACTGCTTAATTTCACTGCAGGCTTCCTTCTCTGTCGCGAAGTGGCGGCGATTCCGTCGCAACCGGGGTGAAGTTCTCTGTGCAATCAATTGCGAACCAGGAGTTCGAGCTTACCACTTGCAGGCGGGAGATTCTTTCGGTTGCCGATACCGCAGGGCTGAAACAGCCGCCTGCCGGTTTTTTGCTCATTTATGTACGCCAGCGCACAGAACATGGCGGGGGAAAGGAGGATATTGATTGCCCAATCGAAGCCGTAATCCATTTCCCGGCACACAGCAAGACACATGGAATTGCCCGCGACATCGGGCGGGATTCCGTCAGGCCACGCCGAACTCCAGGATTTTCTTTGCCGCTTCGATTGCGATTGATTTTTTTGCCCGCATGGACAGAACGATTTCAGACACCGCCTGCAGACGCCCCGCCATCATCAGCGCTATGCGTTCGATGAGCTTGCCGTGAAGTTTGGGGTTCGCGGCCTTTATGTTATTGAATTGCTCCCGTTCCAATATTCCAACGAGGCTGGGCTTGACTGCCGTGCATGTTGCGAACCGCTCCGAATTGCCAAACATGCCCACCTCGCCCAGCACGGCGCCGCTTTTCACGATCGTAAGCAGTTCTTTCCGGTTGTCGACGATTCGGGAGACCTCGAACGCTCCGCTGATCACTATGGCAAGAAAATCGCTTGCTTCCCCCTGGCGTATGATTTCCTTGCCCGCATCGAGCGGAAGAAAAGACATCGCATGAGTGATGAGTTCAAATTCCTCTTTTTCCAGATCGGTCATGAGCCAGGTTTGGCGCAATGCCGCTTTGTTCAGCTCTTCCAGGTCACGCGAATAACTCATCCCTTGCTCCCTCCATGCTAAAAAGTCGGTTGCGGCCCCGGCGCCGGGAAGGACGGGGCGCGCCGTGCGGCCGCGACGGGCTGCGCCGTCCATTCGTCAAATGACGGGCTTGCCGCACCCGGCCGGTAGCATTTTTTGTCGCGTCTGTGCAGATCATCCCCCCGCCAGCCGTTCGATCATCCGCACCATCCAGTCGTAACTGTCCTCAACCCCCTGGTTGAAGCCGATGCTCCAGCCGAGGAACGCACCGCCGCCGACACCGGCGATGACGAACACGATAAAGCCCACGATCCTGGATAAAGCCAGCCTCGCGGCCCTTGCGGCGCGCAGATCGGCGTCATCGGTAATGCGGGCGGAAAGGACCGGGGCGCTCGCGATTTGCGCATGTTCCTTGGTTGCCAATATCGCGGCATGGCAACTTACCGCGGATGCCGCGACGAGTCGCGCGACCTCTCTTGAGACGCCTTTGCGACGCAAGGCCAGTTCAATGACCGGTTCGCCGTAACCCCTGCGCGCAATTTGCGATGACAGTTCGATCAGAGCCCGCATCCCGGCTGCGGGACCAGATGAGATTTCCTGCATGGCGCGATTCCAGTGTCTTTGTTTTGTTTTCTTTTGGAAACAAGGAATTTCTTCTTTTTCCCCGGGCCCGGCCGATAATCGGGCGCTGATGAGTTCACAGGTTACTGCATAACAGCGGGTTGTTCAAAGGCCGGGCGATTCGAGGTGCAGGGCTGCAGCGCAGGGAAGGTAGCCATGCGGGTCACAACGCGCGCGAAACATCCGCCAGCGTTCTTCTGAACCACTGGTGCACGGGCATGGTGTGGGTGCGTTCGTGCCAGCAGGCGGATATGCAGATTTCGGGCAGGTTGAGCGGGGGCTTGAATTGAAAATTCTTATGGACGGATTCCAGGTCACTTCTATAGTATGTTCCAGACAGCACAGCGTTTTGATACGCAAAGCTTCTTTCTTAAGCAGCCTGGCGCCGAAGCGTCGGCCAACAACGATTTGTTGACGCTACGCGTTCCAGTGAATGGGGCCAAGTCCGGCAGGCTGCCAGGGGGCGGACAATTCTTGGGAGGAGGGATAAGACCGTGAAGATCTGGTGGCAGAGCAGCACACCCATACACCGTTTGCATGACTATCGTAATACGCTGACCGCGCATCTCGAGAGCGTGAAGCGTCCGGAAACGGAGATCCATATCAACGGTGTCGACGATGGCTCCATGGATCTGCATTACAACGCGGTGGTGGCGATCAACAGTTACGGCCCGGGCGGGGTCCTGAACAAGATCATCCAGGCGGGGGAGCAGGGCTATGATGCGGTCGCGATCGGCTGCTTCCTCGACCCGGCCATGCAGGAAGCGCGGGAAATCGTGCCCATCCCGGTCTTTGGCCTGGGAGAAACCTGCATGCTGATGGCGTGCATGTACGGCTACAAGTTTTCCGGCGTTGCCTTCCACGCCAAGCAGTCGCAGTATTACGATCGCAAGGCTTTCGAATACGGGCTTTCCAGCCGGCACATTCCGTTCGGCGATCTGGGCATCGATTTTAACGAGGTGCAAAAGGCCTTTGCCAGCCCCGGTCAGATGACGGAGAACTTCATCAAGGAGGCGCGCCGGCTCGCGGCGCAGGGAGCCGAAGTGATCCTGGCCGCGTGCGCCACGGTCAACGCGATCATCCGCAGGGAGAAAATCACCGAAGTGGACGGCGCGCTGGTGATGGACTGCAACGCGGTGTTGCTGAAAACGGCGGAAGGCATGGCGGAACTGGCGCACAGCGTCGGGCTGCGGGCGAGCCAGCGGCTGCTTTACCAGCAGCCCACTCGCCAGGCGCTTGACGGCTGGATGAAGACCTACGGTTTCCGTTCGGTCCCGCAACTCAAACCTTGATACGTCAAGTCCGGGGAGGAATCATGTCCAGCCACAGAATGATGCGCTTGCTTGCGGTGGTTCTTGCGTCATCGCCGGTTTTCGCAGCGAGCCCGCAAGCTGCGGACTATCCGGCCAAGCCTATCCGCGTGGTTGTCCCTTATGCCGCCGGCGGGCCGATGGATTTCATCGCCAGGACGCTCGGGCGGAAGATGATACCGGCCCTCGGGCAAAATATGGTGATCGACAACCGGCCCGGCGCGGGCGGGGCCCTGGGCACCGATGTCGTGGCGAAGTCGGCGCCGGATGGCTATACGATCCTGCATACCTCGTCGAGCCACGCCAGCCTGCCGGTCATTACCAAAAATCTGCCTTATGACGCGGTAAAGGATTTCGTTCCGGTCTCGCTGATCGTCAACAGCGTCGGCTTTCTGCTGGTTGCGCACCCCATTGTTCCCGCGCGCTCAGTCCAGGAGTTGATCGCCAGCGCGAAGGCGCAACCCGGTAAATACAATTACGGCTCCGGCGGGATAGGCAACGTCATGCATTTTGCCGCCGAGATCTTCAATGTCATGGCTGGCACGAAAATGACCCATGTCCCGTACAAGGGAGTGGGGCAGGCGATAACCGATCTTGTCAGTGGCCGCATAGATATTTGCTTTGGCCCGGGGACGGTGCTCGTGCCGTACGTCAAAGCGGGCAGGCTGAAAGCGCTGGGCATTACCGCGCCTAATCGCTGGAATGCACTGCCGGATGTCCCGACGGTCGATGAGTCCGGTGTCAAAGGATATTTCTTCGTGCCCTTTTACGGATTGTGGTTTCCGGCCGGCACGCCGGCGCAGCACGTGACTCGCATACAAAGCGAAGTGGCGAAAGCGCTGGAGGATACGGAAATAAAGCGCGCCTTTGCGGATCAGGGTTTTGTCCCCGCAGGCTCCACCTCAGCGGAATTTACGAAGATCATTCTGGACGAAATAGCGACGAACAAGCGTCTTGCTGCCAAAATCGGTCTTACGCCGGAGTGATGCGGCGCACGACGCTTGAGTGGGTCTGAGTAACTGGAACAATCAGAGTCTGGAAGGTACACGCTGTGTCGCAGCCACTTGACGGTATCAGGGTACTGGAACTCGGCAATTTCATTGCCGGCCCGTTTTGCGGCATGCTGCTGGGCGACATGGGCGCAGACGTCATCAAAATCGAGCGCCCGGCCAAAGGCGACCAGACCCGGGCCATGCCTCCTCTGGTCAACGGCGAAAGCGCAAGCTTTGCGGCACTCAATCGCAACAAGCGCAGCCTGGTCCTGGATCTGAAGCAGCAGCAGGCGCGCGACATTGTTCTGTCACTGGTCGAAAAAAGCGATGTGTTCATCGAAAATAACCGGCCCGGCGCACTTGAAGCGATTGGTCTCGGCGCCGAGCAGGTGCGCGCGGTGAACCCGAAGATTGTGTATGTGTCGGCCTCCGGATTCGGCCAGACCGGGCCGTATCGGCGGCGGGCGGGCGTCAACTTGATCGTTGAGGCTTTTTCCGGCACGTTATCGGTCACTGGATTACCCGGTGAAATGCCGGTGCGCCCCGGGATACAGACGGCGGACATTTTCGGGGCTCTTTTTGCGACTTACGCGGCGCTGTCGGGACTGATCAGCGTGCTTCGGGACAAAGGAGGACGGATAGCCGATGTCTCGCTCGCGGAGTCCTCGATCGCGGCTGCCGCGTGGGAGACGGCCGGGTTTCTCGCGACAGGGGTGGTTCCGGAACGGCTGGGACACCAGCATCGCCTGAATGCGCCCTATCAGCTTTTTGAGACGGAAGACGGACATTACCTGGCGATCGGGACGCCAAACGACGAGTTGTTCAGGCGCTTCATGACGGTGCTTGGCCTGGAACACCATATCGTCGACGCCCGTTTCGCGACCTATGTGCTCAGGAAGCAGAACGAGCCCGACTTGCTGGGCATCGTGACACCGGCGATACGCGCGAGACGTGTCGATGATCTTGAGGCCTTGCTGGTGGACGCGGGCGTGCCTTGTTCGCGTGTCAATAATTACCAGGAAGTTTTTGACAACCCGCAAATCCGCGCGCGAAACGTCACCGTGGACGTCATGCATCCGCGCATGGGGTCCACGCGCACGGTCCGCAATCCTGTCTTGTTCGATCAGGAAGGCCCCAGTATCCGAAGACCGGCGCCGCTGCTGGGCGAGCATTCGGAAGAAATTCTGCGGGAACTGGGATACGGCGATGACCGGATTGACGCCTTATCGAAAGCAGGTGTGGTGTTGCTGGCCCGGCAGGCAGGCAACAGCTCATCGAGTATTTAATACTTTACGGGAGAAAAGTTCGTGCGCATATGGCGAAGTTTATTATTCGTGCCGGCCAATCAGCGAAAGATGCTGGACAAGATCGGTTCTCTTCCTGCCGATGGCTTTATTTTCGACCTTGAGGACACGATCCCGGCAGCCGAGAAAGAGAATGCCCGGGCCATGGCAGGGGAATACATCGCCAGGACGCCCGGCGACAAGAGCTGGGTGCGCGTGAACGCGCTGCCCAGCGGGTATCTTCACGAAGATCTCGCTGAATTCGTCGGGACGCCCGGACTCGCCGGATTAGTCGTGCCGAAACAGGACACCCCGGCCGATGTCGCCGCCCTGGACCGCATGGTGACGAGCGTGGAGGTTCGCAAGGGGCTGGTACCGGGAAGCACGGCGATCATCGTCATGATCGAGAGCGCCTCGGGCGTCCTGCTTTCTCAGCAGATCATCGCGGGTGCCAAGCGTATCGAGTCTGCGATTTATGCGGGCGGCGAGGACGGGGACATGAATGTTTCCCTCGGCGCCGTGTGGTCGAGCGAAGGTCCCGAGATGATGTTCGTGCGGCAATTTACCCTGGTAGCGGCAAGAGCAGCCGACATCTATTGCCCGCTGGATGGCGTGTACTCGAACATCAGGGATCTCGAAGGGTTCAAGCGTGATACAGCGCTATCGAAGAGGCTAGGCTACCGCGGGCGCGCGGTCATCCATCCCTCTCAAGTCGAGGCGGCCAACCAGATCTATACGCCATCGGCGGCCGAGATCGATTACTCCACCCGCGTTATCAAAGCCTTTGACGAAGCGGTCGCGCGGGGGACCGCCAGCACCACGGTGGATGGCAAGCTGGTTGACGTGGCGATGGCGAAGACCGCGCAGCGGGTTCTTGATCTCGTCAAATCCATAGGATGACGAAAGAAGCAAATAACCAGGAGAGCGTGAGTGAGGCCTATACGTATTGCGCTGTTTGCGCCGGGAAGCAAGGACCGGGTCATGAGCAAAGCCCTGGAAAGCGGGGCCGATGCGGTCATACTCGACCTGGAGGATTCAGTGCCGATTGCAGCCAAGGCTGAAGCGCGCCTGCTGGTGGCTAAGGTGATAGCGGATGTCGCCGGCCGCAACACCGCGGGGCCGGCCATTTTTGTGCGCACCAACGGCGCCGCCACCGGACTGCTGGCCGATGATCTGGCGGCAGTAGTGCGCCCTGGCCTGGATGCCGTGCTGATCCCCAAGGCCGAAAGCGTCGCGGAAATGCGTGCTGTGGCCGCCGACCTCGATCGGCTCGAGGCCGCGGCAGGCATGAAGGCGGGCAGCGTGGAGATCATTCTGCAGATCGAAAGCGCGCTGGGCGTCTATCACTGTTTCGATCTTATCCAGGCCTCGCCGCGGGTCACCGCCACCTGCATAGGCAGCGCGCGCGACGGCGACCTGCAGACCAGCCTCGGCTGTGCCTGGTCCATAGACGGGCCTGAACTGCTGTACTCGAAATCCAAAGTGCTGCTCGACACGCGCGCCGCTGGCGCCTATCCGCTGGACGGCGTGTTCGCCGATCTCGGCGACGAGGAAGGCCTCATCCGGGATTCGGTGCTGTCCTCCCGCATCGGCTATCTCGGCCGCACCGTGATCCATCCCAAGCAGATTGCGCCGGTGCGGCAGGCTTATGCCGTACCGGAAGCGGATATTATTTATTACCGGCAGGTGGTCAGCGAATTCGAGGCCGTGGAGAAAACGGGCGCAGCCGCCGCCATCACGGTCAACGGCAAGCTGGTGGACTATGCCATGTATCAGCGCGCCAAGCGGGTGCTGGAACTGGCCGAACTCGATCGCTAAGAGCCCGAAACAAAATCAATTACATCGGTCTTGGTCTTTTTGAAATGCGCTCTAAGAGAGTATAAGCATGGACTTTTCGTTTACCCCTGATCAGGACAGCCTGCGGACCCACCTCCAGGAACTGCTGGACGAGGTTTGCCCCGCGGAGTACGCCGAGCGTTGCGACAACGAGGCGCATCCGCCGCGGGAAGCCTATGAAGCACTGGCGAAGCATGGCTGGTTC
>Ga0299912_10002951_pt1 | contig 13957 bp, 10 predicted proteins | sample RVTome_2_FD_207667 | JGI IMG/M metagenome (GOLD analysis project Ga0299912, IMG submission 207667) | Soil microbial communities from uranium-contaminated site in the Upper Colorado River Basin, Wyoming, United States - RVT95D214 (version 2) ...
GAACAACAACCTGCCCCGAAGTCGATAGTAGAAATCCTCGTGGAACTTTATGAAAGAAGTCACGTTTTTGGAGCAGGTCACCGTCACACGCGGGTTTTTTGAAGGCAGCAGTCTGCGGTAGTTTCCATCGATCAGAACAAGCATCTCTTTCGGTATGATTGACTCGATGGTGAGTCTGGAGCGGGCTGGAAAAACCATGGAGCGCATCACCGTCAGGGAACAGATCGGAGTCACGATGATGGCGTCCACTTCCGGGTCTAAGACGGGGCCTCCTGCTGAGAGCGAGTAGCCTGTGGACCCCGTTTGCGTGGACACAATCAATCCGTCCGCCTCACACTTAAGGACGGGCTTGTCATCTTTGCATATCTGCATGTACAGAATCTTCGAGGGTTCTCCTCCGGAAATGACTACGTCGTTTAAGGCGTCGGGAATTGGTCCGCCATCTGCGGTTGTGGCAAGCTTGGCGCATTTCTCGATGATAAACTTGCCTTCCAGAATATTGTCCACCGCAGTGAGCGCGCCTTTAGGCTCGACTTCGGTGAGGAAGCCTCTTACCCCCATGTTCACGGCGAGGATGGGCGGCTCAGGCTTAGGAAGGGTGATACATGTTCTCAGGATGGTGCCGTCTCCGCCTATGGTTATGACGAAGTCCGTTTTCATTTCCTTCAGCGGGACTGGCTTTGCTTGGGCGTTCACTTTTCCGACCAGCGTGTCTTCGATGTAGACTTGCACGTTTTTGTTTTTCAAGTATGCTGTTAATTCGTCTACGAGGGTCATTGCTTGCTTTTTGTCGTAGCGGGCCACTATTCCGGCGCTTTTGAACACGCTTTTCCACCGTGCAGGTAATAGCGGTACCTTAATCTATATATGGGTGTTGTTAAGAAATGCATCTACTTGACCAGACATTTGGTGAGACCATGACCAAACCAATGGATGTTGGAGAATTACGCGTCGGAGGCTACATGATAATCGAAGGCGAACCGTGCCGCATAATGGACATAACCAAGTCCAAACCGGGAAAGCACGGCTCAGCCAAAGCCAGAATCGTCGCCATAGGCGTGTTCGACGGTCAAAAGCGGCAGTTCGTCAAGCCCGTGGACAGCGGCGCAGAGGTCCCCCTCATCGACAAGAGACCAGGGCAGGTTTTCGCCGTGAACCCAACCGGCGTCCAAATTATGGACCTGGAAACCTACGAGTACTTGGATGCCCCTTTCCCTGAAGAGGAAGAAATCAAATCCAAGCTCGCTTCAGGTGTTGAGATTGAGTACTGGAAGATAATGGGTAAGGTCAAGATAGTCAGAGTCAAATAGGGCTTGCCTTCTGCTTTAGCTTGCTTTTCTTGAATGAGGCTCTCTTCAAACCGGTGAGCTCATCCACCAGCGGCAGTTGAGCTTTCTGAAGGCAACGTACATTATCAAGAGGATTATTCCCCAGCTAAGCGTGATGCCGCCTATTTTGAGGATGTCGTTTTCGATGTAAGTGTAGCTTGCCCATCCGCTTATGGTCCATAACCCCGCAAGTAACAGGGCGAATACGGCTGCCTGTATGCCGCGTTCTGCAGTCAAGTTGGTTCACCTTTTTGCTGTTATGTTGCCTGTTGATAAAAGACTTTCCATGTGTCAACGTTTATTTCCTCTCTCGACTGCTATAATCTGGAGCCGATGATGCGTGAAGAGCCGTCTGAACGGATGAAGAAGACTCTAAAATGGGGAAACTGAGGCTTCATATCTCTAAATCCAACATGTTGCTTGAGGCGCGTCAGAACTGCCACCTAAGCGCAACACAGTTCCGTTGCTTTCTCATGGGTTGTTTGAGGTTTACTACGTACATACTAACCCCAATGTACGTAGTATCGAGGGTCTTACCAAGTACATTGGAGGCGTGAATGTACGTAGTAAACGCAGGCTGGCGGCCTCCAAAACCGACGCAGACCTAACAGCGCGCGCAATACCCTTTTAAAAGGCGCGTGCGATGTTCTTTAAACTGGAGACGCACAGATGGCTTTAGACCGCTTGGGCAGCTCACTTTACGACGCCATAAAAAAGGTTTTCAGGTCCTCCGTAGTCGACGAGGCTACGGTTAAGGAACTCGTGCGAGACATCCAAAGAGCGCTCCTGCAAGCGGATGTCAATGTTCAACTGGTTTTGGGTATCTCCAAGCGAATCGAGGAGCGGGCGCTGAATGAAAAAGTTCCCCCAGGCATCTCCAGACGCGAGCACGTCATAAAAGTCGTTTACGAAGAATTGACAAGCTTCGTGGGCGAAAAACCCGTTCCCCTAAAAGTGGAGCCAGGCAAAAGGTACGTTCTCATGCTCGTGGGCATTCAAGGCTCAGGCAAAACCACTCAGGCAGCCAAAATTGCACGACACTTCCAGAAGCGCGGCCTCAAACCTGCGTTGATATGCGCGGACACGTTTCGTCCAGGTGCCTACGCGCAGCTTCAGCAGCTCGCGCAACGGATAAACGTTCCATTTTTCGGCGACCCCAAAGCCAAAGATCCAGTCAAAGTGGTTTTCGCGGGGCTGAAGCAGTTCAGCGACAAAGACATAATCATCGTGGACACGGCTGGGCGCCACAAGGAAGAACAGGAACTCATCAAAGAAATGAAGAACCTTGAAAAGAGCATCAAGCCCGATGAGGTCATGATGGTCATAGACGGCACCATCGGGCAGCAAGCGCTCATTCAAGCGAAAACCTTCCACGAGGCTACGCCTATCGGCTCTATTCTGGTGACCAAACTGGACGGCTCTGCAAGAGGCGGCGGCGCCCTCTCCGCCGTAGCAGCCACAGGTGCACCTATAAAGTTCATCGGCACGGGCGAGAAGGTGGAGGACATCGAGCAGTTCATCCCGTCCCGCTTCGTGGGTCGCCTTCTGGGGATGGGCGATTTGGAAACGCTTTTGGAAAAGGTCAAAGAAGCCGAAATCAAAGTGCCCGAAAAAAAAGCCAAAGCTATCCTCAGCGGCAAATTCACCCTGACAGACATGTATGAACAGTTTGAAGCTGTCAAGGGCATGGGACCTTTTCGCAAAGTCCTCAAGATGCTCCCCGGAATGTCCTACGACTTGCCCGAGGAAATGCTGAACACGGCTGAAGGTCGACTGGAAAAATGGCGGGTCATCATCCAGTCCATGCGCCCTCAGGAAAAGGAAAACCCTAAAATCTTCAATTCTTCACGCGTAAGGCGTGTCGCCCGCGGCTCAGGGACAAGCGAAAAAGACGTCAAAGAACTGCTTAAGCAGTACGTGATGATGCGCAGAATGCTAAAGATGATGAAGCGGAAGAAAGGAAAACTGCCCTTCATGGGCGGAAAGGGCTTTCCAACAGAGTTCAAGTAGGCTTCATCCATGGACGTTCAGGAAAAAGCATCGAGAATGCTTGAGATGTACGCTTTATGCGACCACTGTCTCGGCAGGCAGTTCGCCCTGCTCGGCTACGGCATAGAAAACAAGAACCGCGGGCAAGCGCTCAAATTGAGCATGACCCTGCAAGCCAGCGCGCTCGCGCTGTCAAAGAAACCTGAAGGCGTTAAAACGCTTAAGGCTCTCGCCACAAACGGCTTCTCAGCCGAAGCCCAAAATACTTTACGCCGTTTGAGAAAGCGTGTTCCCAAAGCGGTTCCGAACCAGTGTTTCCTGTGCGACGGCAAATTCTCAGCCCTCGATGCCTTGGTTCAGAAGACTCTCAGCAAACTCGCAAGCTACGAGTACGCCACGTTCTTGGTAGGCGTGGAACTGCCCGCCGCCGTGGAGGAGCGCGAGGACGAGTTCAAAGCCGCCTTCGATGTGGGATATAGCGAAAGCATCCGCCACGAATTCGGAAGACTGCTGGGCAAGACGCTGGAAGCGATGACTGGAAAGACTGCGGAGTACCGAAAACCCGACCTGATGGTGATTTTGAATCCCTTCACCGAAACCGTCAAGCTCCAAGTGAATCCCCTCTTTGTGGCGGGGCGCTACCGGAAACTCGTCCGAGACATACCGCAGTCCAAATGGTTCTGCTCTGCATGCCGCGGAAGAGGCTGCGAGAAATGCGGCGGAACAGGAAAGCTGTACCCTGAATCCGTGGAGGAGCTGGTTTCCAAGCCTTTTCTGGAAGCGGCGGAGGGCGAGAAAACGGCATTTCACGCTTCAGGAAGAGAAGACATCGACGCCAGAATGCTGGGAAGCGGACGCCCCTTCGTCGTTGAAGTCTCGAAGCCAAAAAAAAGAAGTTTAGACCTGAAGCAACTTGAAGAAGCGGTCAACGCCGCCGCCAAGAGCAAGGTGCAGATTTCCCGTCTCCGCTTCACCAGCAGAGAGGTCGTCAGGAAGCTGAAGAAGGCGGAGTCCGCGCAGAAAGAATACCGTGTGCTCATGCAGTTTGAAAACGAAATCTCCGACGCGGATCTGCGGCTCTTGGAGGAGAGGCTCAACGGCACTCTGATCAAGCAGCAGACGCCCACGCGGGTTCTGCATCGGCGTGCGGATTTGACGCGGGAAAGGTACATATACAAGCTCAAAGTTAAAAAGGTGTCACCTAAAGAGGCTCAGATGCAAGTGCGTTGCCAAGGAGGCCTCTACGTTAAAGAATTGGTGTCTGGCGATGAAGGAAGAACAACGCCCAGCGTTTCCGAATTACTCAATAATCCAGCGAAAACCATCAAACTCGACGTTTTAAACGTGATTATGGACGACAAGCAAGGTGAAGAATGAATGAAATCTTCAAAAGGGTATCGTGCTGGGACTCGGCGGCTCATGAAGAAACCGCTCCGCGAGAAGGGCAAGCCGAAGCTCACCAAGTTTCTGTACGAGCACGAACCAGGCGCAAGCGTGATAATCAAGATAGATCCCAGTCAGCAGAAAAGCCTGCCTCACCGGCGGTTCCACGGCAAAATCGGCAAAGTGCTCAGCAAGAGGGGCCGCGGGTACGTGGTGAGCGTGGCGCAAGGCGATTCCATGCGCGAAATCATCGTACGCACTGAGCATTTAGAACGGTACAAGGGAAGTTAGAATGGGCAAAAGAGAGCTAAGCGAAAGCAGACTTACGTTGCCGCAGGTTAAGAAAGCGCTGGAATCCGTGGGCGAGGAGAACATGGATCAGTTCCAGCGGCGCACTCTAGACTACGTCTCCAAGTTCACCAAGGTGGACGCTGACGTGGCAGCAAAACTCCTTGAAAAGCTCGTCAACGAGTTTGGGTTGGATGAGAACGAGGCGGTGCAGATAGTTAACTGCATGCCTGAAAGCGTGGAGGAACTTCGCGTTTTCCTCGCGGGCGGTCGCAAGATTATCGAAACCGCGAAACTGCAGGCCATCGTTGCGCTTTTAAATGAAAGCAGAGCCGCGAAATAGGGCAAGGCATACAAGTGTTTTTAAGCAGTAACGGGAATAGAGTAGAGCGACTGCTATGGAGAAACAATACGAGGAGCGCGCTTACGTACTGGACTTTCTGCTCCATGGGCGTCCCGGTTTCCGCCCCACTGGACGCGCTGGTTACCGAGCGGGCGCTCTGATCCAGTGCATTGGCGAGGAGTTTTTCACGCTTTTGGAGGCGTTGGTCAAGGAGGGGTTGATGCTGAAGCCTGGGGACCGTGTGTACGTGGGGAAAGACGCGAGAGACGAGGTGACCTACATCATTGGGAGGATAGGTTTTGACGAGTTGACCGCAGCGGCTAAAGCAGAACTTTCCCCGACCATAAGCAAGATCGTGTCCGTTCGTGAAGCGTGGTTCGTCAACTTCTTCAACACCGCCCGAGCCATCACCCCGCGCATGCACGCGTTGGAGTTGATTCCGGGCATCGGGAAGAAGTACATGTGGCAGGTCATTAACGAACGTGAGAAGAAGCCTTTCGCCAGTTATGAGGACATTATGAAGCGGACGGAGCTGCCTAGCCCCGTGAAGCTGATTACCAAGCGGGTTATGGAGGAGCTTGAGGGCGAAAGCAAGTACCGCTTGTTCACTCGGTTTCACTGATGTGCGGTTGTCAAAGGCGATGAGTCTTTCAGAAACGAAGTTTTTGCTTCGAACCCATCGAATTCTCCCGAACAAGCTGCTGGGGCAGAACTTTCTGGTTGATTCCTCAGTTTTCGCCAAACTAGCCAAACACGCTTCGTTGACAAGTGACGATGTGGTGCTGGATGCGGGTGCGGGCTTCGGATTTCTAACCCGCTTCTTGGCGGATCGGTGCAGAGCTGTGGTGGCGGTTGAAAAGGACCCAGGCGTGGCGGAGGCGCTGCGGGAACAGGTCAGAGGTTTAGCCAACGTTGCCGTTGTTGAAGGCGACGTGCTGAAAGTGGGCGTTCCTGAATTCAACAAAGCCGTATCCATTCCGCCCTACTACTTGTCCTCGCGTCTTGTAATGTGGCTGCTTGACCGCGGCTTCGACTGTGCCGTTTTGGTTCTGCAGCGGGAGTTCGCCCGCCGACTGGTCGCTTCAGCTGGCACTGAGGAGTATGGGTGGCTCACAGTGGTAGCTGGTCACTGCGCGGAATCTGAGCTGTTGGACGCTGTTCCCAAGTGCATGTTTTATCCTCAGCCCGAAGTTGACTCCGTCATCGTGCGGTTGAAACCGTGGGCGTCGCCGCCGTTCACGGTGAAGGATAAGGCGTTTTTTAGGCGGCTGGTTCGGTGGCTGTTCACGCAGCGCAATAAGAAGCTCGGCAATGCGCTCGTGCCGTTTGTTAGGAGCGAGCGCAAAGTGGACAAGGCTGAAGCTGAAACGATTGCCAGCGCCGTTCCGCTGCGTGACAAGCGTGTGAGAGAGCTGTTTCCAAGGGACTTCGGAGCGTTGGCGAATGCGCTCGCGGATTAAGAAGGCATTTTTCGGCAGCTACGTTTTTGAGGTTTGGGAGAACGTGTATGAGCCCGCGGAGGACTCGTTTCTCTTCGCCGAAAACTTGAGAGTGACCAAAGGCGAGCGCGTACTGGATGTGGGCACTGGGTGCGGCATCCTTGGCGTGCTCGCGGCGGAGAAGGCGGCTGAGGTGGTGGCGGTTGATGTAAACCCGTATGCAATTCGATGTGCAAGACACAATGCTGAGGTGAATAGGCTGGGCGGCAAGATGGCTTTTGTTCAAGGCGACCTGCTCACTTTCCTCGCAGAAGACGAAACGTTCGACTTGATTCTCTTCAACGCGCCTTACCTTCCCTCGGAGGACAGCGATGCAGACACCTGGCTTGGTCGCGCTTGGGCTGGAGGCGTTACTGGACGGCAGGTCATTGACCGCTTTGTCATTCAGGCGCCGAGTCATTTGAAGCGTGCGGGGCGGGTTCTTTTGATGCAGTCGACGTTGGCAGGTGTGGAGGAGACGCGGCTTCGATTCGCAAAGCGCGGTTTGAGCGTGGAGGTTGGCGCGAGTCTTCCTTTGCCTTTTTTTGAGGAATTAGTCCTGTTAAAGGCTAAACGTCCAGTGTGAAGTTCAGGGTCTGCTCTGTTTTTCGGGGTTGAATGAAAAAAAGGAGAAAGGATAGTTGTGTTGTTGCGATTATGCCTTTTTCCTGAGGACTAACGTGGCAAGTGCGATGGCAATCAGGATCACGATGGTTGCCGCGATTATGTACAGGTCGATTGGAGCCGCGGTGGTTGTTGTAGTAGTGCCTCCTGCGGGGGCTGCTGAGACGACTATGGCTGTTGAGGCGAGCGAGTTTCCGTAGGATTCGGTTCCGGCAAAGGTGGCTGTGATGGTGAACACGCCTTCATTTTCTGGGGTCCAGGTTATCTTGAATAGGCCGCTGCCGTCGCTGGTTGCTGTGCCGATGTTGGTTGTGCTTCCGTCTGCGGCTTTTGCCGTTATTGCTACCGTTACTCCTGTCACTGTAGCGGGGCATTCTTTCTGCATGTACAAGTACTCCATCCACTTCTCTTGTTCACCGTCAGAGACGGCTGGCGTTCCTTTCACTTCTGGTGACTGGTCGGTGACTGTTCCCGTGATCAGCACTGTTGTTCCTTTTGGCACAGCGGTCTGTGGCGCTGAGACTGTGGTGGCTGAGGGGCCTTTGCCGAAGCAGTATATGCGGTTGTCATAGCCGTTGAGCGACAAGAGTTTGCCGTCGACAACTGCGGGGTGTTGGAACCATCCGCTTATCTTCCACAAGCCTACTCCGTCACTGGCGCGTACAGCGTGCAGTTGCTCGCCTCTCCACATGGGCGTGCCTGGTGAGTGCTCGCTGGTGTGACCGAAGATTTTTCCTTCAGCGTAGACGAAGCCGCCGTAGAATGGGTACGTGCCGTAAGGAGTCTCTGAACCGGCGTTTCCGCTGTAGTAGTTCCACAAGATTGCACCCGTCTTAACGTCAAAGGCGTGGATGTAGCCGTCGTAACCCGCATGGATCAGCATTCCATCTGCGATCATCTGACCCGTGTAGGTGCCGTAAACCATCCAGTCGTCCTCGTAGGGCTCGGTTGTCCAAAGATGCTGTCCTGTCATTATGTCATAGCCATTCCACTGCTTCGTTTGCCTAGTGTATTCGGTGTAGATTCCTTCTCCGATTGGTCCGGTCGAGGATCCTGGGATACTTGCTGGTCTCGTTATCGTTGAAGTCCAAAGCAGTGCGCCATCGTTGATGTTGAAGCCTGCCCACATGTGGTTTCCGTACGGTGCGAGGAATCCTCCGCCCGCGCCTGCGTAGATTACGTCGCCTGGACCAATCTGGGCGATTGCCAGTCCAGGCATGTTTGCTGCTGCAACTGACACGTTCCAATCGTAGCCGTTGGCTCCGTTAACAACTCCTTTGGTGTAGGGTCTCCACTGCCACGCTTCAGATCCTGTTGGCAAATACGGTCCGATGGCCTTGTATGAGTTCCATCTAGCCAGCGTGTTCGATACTGGATCTAGCACGTATATCCAGAGCTCGCCAACTGGACTCATCTTCAAAAAGGAGCCAAACATGCCTCCAGGGGCTGGTGCGTTAGTGATGTCCAGTATTCGTTCTCCGCTGAATGCGTCCATCATCGTCATAGTAGTGCCGTTTATCATCCATAGATATCCGAAAGCGCCGTGCTGATTGGGTGATTCGTAGTCGTAGATTTGTCCGAAGTCTATCCATGCCTCCATGTTTCGGTAGACTTCCTCGCCTGTTGCGATGTCTACGCATACGAAGCCAGGTCGGTTGTATGGCGCATAGCCGTAGGTGCTCTTGTGCAGGTTGTAGTAGAGATAGCCGTTTATGATTACCGGCGGCTTGAACAGTTGCTCGTACGAAAGGCTTGTGTAGTAGGTTACGCTGGGCATTTCATTTCCGACTAAGCCTCCGAAAGTCATCGGTTTCGTCCATAGAATGTGTGCACTGCCAGGGGCTTTGTTGTTTGGAGCATAAGCTGCTCCCCAGTCGAAAGCGCGGGCTATTCCTGCTCCACCCGTAACAGCTGCGGGAGCGTATGCGGGCATGAGCCAGTTTCCGCCAATCGAAGCGAGTTCTCTGTTCTCACCGTACAGTGGACGTTGCCAGTAGTTTGGAACCGGGACTTCAGGCCATTTTGGCGATGGCTCCTGAGTCACGACCAACTGGACCTCTCGGCTGTCGGCTGGCAGGTAGTTGTTGTCGATAGGTGTGCCAGGACCTCCGAACAAGCTTGGAATTTCGCCGACTATGTGCTGTCCTGGGAAGCGGAACCGGAACTTGTATGTGCCTACTTGGTTTGGTACATAGGGGAACCCTGCTCCTGAAACCGCATCCGACGTGTACGGTCCCATTTGTTCAGTAGATCCGTCTGGCTTAGTTATGGTCACGGTGTATCCTTGCCATCTGTCTCCTTGAGCTCCCGCCGCAGTTGGCGGTGGTTCGCTGAGGAACATGGAGACGAAGACTTGCTCGTTGACGCCTACTGGGTTGGGCAAAACTGTCAGAAAAGCGTAGGATGGAACGTCGGCTGCGCTAGCGGGTGGCATGCTTGCCATTAGTGCTGCCATGGTCAATATTAGAATCAAAGTAGTTGTGGTTAACACTCGTTTTCTCAATGGTTTCATTATTTTTTTCTCTCCTCTAAACTTTTCTCTCCTAATGTTATTTTCTTGCGCGAATAGCCTGTTTGTGCGTACTTCATATATATAATTTGGCAAAAGGTATGTCGGCACGCCATCTGACTCAGTTCACTGGTCTACGCCCACGCTCTATCTCCGTTGATTCGGCTAAGTTCTCAGCCTTTAACCCTCCTAAAAAAGGAGGGAGAGTGTATTTCTTGGTGTGTTTCTTTACTGTTTTTTCCTCAGAACTACTGTCGCGATGGCGATCGCAATTAGAATTACAATGGTGGCAGCAACTATGTACAAGTCTGTTGAACCAGATGCCGCGGCTGTTGTGGCAGGTGCTGTTGCGCTCACTGACAATCCGGTTGTAGCTAACGAGCTTCCGTAAGACTCGGTTCCCTCAAAAGTTGCGACGATTGTGTAAAGGTCGTTGCTCGGTGGCGTCCACGCGTATTTGAATCCTGTGTTGTCGTTCATGACTGTGGCTATGTCAATTGAGCTTCCGTCGGAGCGGTGTGCGCTAAGTTTCACTGGTACTCCGGTAACGTGCGTGGGCATTGGTTTCTGCATGTGCAGGTATTCCATCCACTTCTCTTGGTCTGCGTCAGAGACGGCTGGAGTGCCTTTCTGAGCTGGAGACTGGTCTGTGACCATACCTTCGATTAATACGGTGGTGCCTTGCGCTGTGACTTTTGGTGTTACGGTAACTGTTGTGGCGCTTGGGCCTTTGCCGAATGTATATATTTTTTGGTCATAAGAATTCACAGCTGTCAGGTAGCCGTTTGAAATGCTTTGGTAGTGGTACCAACCTGATATTTTCCATATGCCTTGTCCTGTGTCCGCGTTGAAGGCGTACAGTTTGCTGCCTCGCCATAGGTCTGCGTCGGGTGAGTGTTCGTCTGTTCCGAAAAACACTTTGTGATCAGCAATGGTGGCGCCTGCATAGATGGCGTAGGTGCCGTAGGCGGTCTCCAGTCCTGCGCTGCCTGTGTCGAAATCACTTACAAGTTTACCTGTTTTGCCGTCAAAAGCGCGTACGTGTCCGTCGTAGCCCCAGATGTAGGTTCTGCCGTATGCCATCCACGAATGGCTGAAGACTGCCCAAGGGCTGCCTACATTTGATATGGGGTCGGTTACGGATATTTTTTCGCCAGTTTTAATGTCGTAGGTGTGTATTTTCAGCGTGGCATCGTCGAAGAAGCTGTACATTCCTTCATTTATGTTCCAGTGAAGTTCAACGTAGCCATAAATGTCGGTGCGGTCTTTAACCCATAAAGCCTCAATCGAGTTTGGGTAGTTTCCGTCCGCCTGTCTCTCCAGTGTTGTAGGGAATGCCGCATCTGTAAGGACAGCAGGATATACAGCTTGGGTCTGTGGGTATGTGACATCGCCGTAGGCAGCTACAAGCATTGCATTGTCATTTAGGCTAATCGCCTTTATGGCTAGCGCTGGGTTCACCGGTGGTATTGTCACGTTCCATTCGATTCCAAGTTTCCAGTCAGCAACTAATCCTACAGGTGGACTCCAGAAGTCTTCAGTTCCGGGGGGCGAAAGAGCACTTGGTGGTGTTCCTTTGAAGATACATCTGCTTGAGTTCCACATAGTCAGCCGATTGTTCACTGGGTCAAGTAGGTACATCAGTATTTCGCCTTTTGGTCCGAATATTGCTGTGCCTGCACTTACATCCTGTATGGTCACAATCGGATTCCCTGTCCATGCGTCATACATCTTCCACGTAAGACCTGTTCCGCCGCCGAAGAGACCACCCATGGGGGCTGACCATAAATATGGAAGAACTCCATGTTCGTTGGGTGTATCAATAGACAATGTTTGAGCGAAATCTATGGTTGTATTTGGCAGATACCAAATCTCTTCTCCATTGTAAAGGTCTAAGCAACGAACGCCAAAGTTGTCTGCTGGACCGCCCAAGTTGCCTCCTGACGTTGGGCCATGGTCGTTGTAGATGATTCTCCCTGAGAGAATTACTGGCATGTAGAATTGCTCATAGACTAGACCGGTGTAGTAGCTTTTGTCACCGAACTGTGCTGAGACAAGGCCTCCGTAAGTTATGGGCTTTGTCCATACGACGTGTGCGCTATTAGGTGCAGTTGTGTACGGTGAGAAAGCACCTTGGCCATTGAAGAAGCGACCTGAGACATCGTAGCCGGGCATTAGCCAATTATCTGCTTGTGCTGCCCAGCCTTTGTTTTCGCTGTATATTGGCGTTGTCCAGTAGTCTGTGGGAACCGGAGGGTTCGGGGCTCTCTCTATGGGCTCTTGCTGAACTACTAGCGGCAATTTTGCACTTGTGGAAGGTTTATACCAACGCTCAATGTCCTGAAGGATTGGACCAAACATCGTGAAAGTACCTGCAGTACTGTTTGCCCACTGTCCAGGAAACGCCACCTCCAAATAGTATGTGCCGACTTGATTCGGTGTATACATGAAAAATCCTGTGCTGGTTGAATCAGCTTCGAGACCTGTTCTGGTTTCAGTTGTTCCGTCAGGCTTTGTAATAGTCGCCGTGAAGCCCTTAAAGAAGTTCGCGCGTATTGTGGCGGTTGGATTGACTTTGTCAACTAAATAGGTGACGAGTACTTCTTGATTGACGCCCACTGGGTTCGGAGCAGCGGAGATGAAACTGAAGGTGTCGTAATTAACAATTGCGGCATTCGCTGGTTGGATGCTAACCGCAAGCGAGACAATAGAAAGCATTAAAATCAAAGCAATTGAGATTAACATTTGTCTTTTCGGTGTTTTCATTTCACTTTCCTCTTAGTAGTATTGAGCGCTTGGCTAGTTTGTTGGTATTCGTTTTTAAAACTTGCTAGAAGATATTTACGCCAACTAATTCACAACACGCAAGTCAACAACTATTCCAAATAGTCCTTTTTAGGCTCGCAGTTGGAACTAGATTTGAATGAAGATTTCACCCTTTATATAAGGGGGCTATAGACTGCACCGAGCACAACAGTCCCAAGCACCCACATCCATCATCAACAGCCTACTCTGCTTCAAACAAGAGTGCAGTCTTTTCTAGACATCAGAGAGCATTCTTGCTGAGTACTGTTTTTATGCTAGCGCACCAATGCTTGAGTGGGAAACCGTTTTGGCAATGCTAAAAGGATTCGAAAAACTAACCTACACGTACGAAGCCCTGCAGAAATGGTTCGAAACCCTGCAAATCGAAAAGTGCAGAGAAACGACCATCCCACTAACCGAAGCCCACAACCGCGTACTGGCAGAAGACGTAATCGCCAACGAAGACCTGCCACGATTCGACCGCAGCGCAGTTGACGGATTCGCCGTCAGAGCCGAAGACACCAATGGCGCCACACAATTCAAGCCGCTGCTTTTCAGGCTCACAGACGCAGATGAACTAGCCGACACAGCACACAGACAAGCAAAACAGGTGTGGACAGGAAACCCCATCCCCAAAGGCGCAAACGCCGTCGTAATGCTCGAAAACACCCAGAAGCTGGAAGAAAAAATCGAAATCTGGGTCCAAGCAGCACCCCACGACAACGTCTCCCGCAAAGGCGAAGACCTCAAGAAAGGCGAAACCGCCGCAAAAACCGGCACACGCCTCAACCCCTACCACCTTGGCTTGCTGGCAGCACTTGGCAAAACCGAAATCAAAGTGACTGCAAAACCCAGAATCGCCATACTCGCCACAGGAAACGAACTCGCCGCCACAGGCACCGAACGCGGCCAAAAACAAATCTACGAAACCAACCGCATCATGCTCAGCGCCATGTGTCGAGAACTGGATGCAGAACCGCTGGATTTGGGCATAGCCGAAGACGACGTCAGCGAAATCTCCGAAAGAATCACACTCGGACTAAAAATCGCCGATGCAGTCATCACCACGGGCGGAACCAGCGTCGGAGGATTAGACCTTGTCCCAGAAGCCGTCAACAAAACCGGAAAACCAGGCGTAATCGTGCACGGCATCGCCATGCGACCAGCCATGCCCACCGCGCTTGCCGCCGTGGAGCGCAAGCCAGTTTTG
>Ga0299912_10002952_pt1 | contig 13957 bp, 15 predicted proteins | sample RVTome_2_FD_207667 | JGI IMG/M metagenome (GOLD analysis project Ga0299912, IMG submission 207667) | Soil microbial communities from uranium-contaminated site in the Upper Colorado River Basin, Wyoming, United States - RVT95D214 (version 2) ...
AAAAAGAGATACAATGTTGTTAAAACTCAACACATTAAAAGAGATATTAAAAGAAATAGGTAATGAGCAATGTATTATATGGTGTTATTTGAATGATGAAAGCAAGATGATAAAAAAGGAAATCGAAAATGTTATTGAGGTATGCGGGGAAGATTCAATTGAATTTAAGGCGAAGGCATTTGAAGATTTCCAGGATAATAAATATCAGATATTGTTAACTAAAAGTAAGATAGGGGGTTTCGGTCTTAACTTTCAGAATGCACATTATATGATATTTTTTGGATTAAATGATAGTTGGGAACAGCACTATCAAGCAATTAGAAGAGAATGGAGATACGGGCAAAAAGAACAAGTAAATGTGTATATAATAATTACTGATGCAGAAATTCCAATTTATAATAATATTATGAGAAAGGAAATTCAGGCAGAACGGTTGAAAAAAGGATTGATAGACCATATAAAGAAATATGAAAGTGGGGAATTAAAGATGATTGAAACAGAAAGAGAACAAAAGGAAGGTAATTCTATTATTGTTGAAGAAAAAAATTATAAATTGATTATGGGTGATTCGTGTGAAGAACTTAAGAAAATAGAAAATGATTCTATAGATTTATCTGTATATTCCCCGCCATTTGTTGACCTTTTTACATATACGGATAGTGTACGGGATCTTGGAAATTGTACATCAGCAGAACAATTCTATGAGCATTACGGTTTTATTGTTCAAGAATTATTGCGTGTAACAAAAATAGGAAGATTGTCATGTGTACATACATCAGATATTCCGGCTATGCTACATAAAGATGGATATATTGGAATAAAAGATTTTCCTGGGGAAGTGATAAGATTACATGAAAAAAATGGATGGGTATTTCATGGCCGGTGTTTTATTTCAAAAAATCCACAAGCACAGGCGATTCGAACAAAATCAAAGGCTTTATTATTTGTACAATTACGAAGAGATTCCTCTGATTCGCGTCCTGCATTAGTTGATCAGATTTTGATTTTTAAGAAGCCGGGTGAAACTAAAATTCCGGTACTTCCTGTAGAAAATGGGGAAATTGATAATGAAACATGGATAAATTGGGCAAATGGATTATGGACGGGTATAAGTGAATCTGACACTTTGCGTTATAGTAAAGCAAGAGATGAAAAAGATGAAAAACATATATGCCCATTACAATTAGGAACCATAGACCGTTGTGTAAAGCTATATTCTAATCCTGGTGAAACAATATTAACTCCGTTTTTAGGTATAGGATCGGAAGTATATGTTGCTTTGAGAAATAACAGAAAAGGAATAGGAATTGAATTAAAAAAATCATATTTTGAGGCAGCTGTAAATAATTGTAGGAATGTTGAAACTACAAAGATACAAAAGTTTCAAAAAACAATAGATGGTAAGAATATAGAAGAATCATTTTTTTAAAATATTAAGGAGAGAATAATGGAAAAGATTATTGAATTGTTGAAGAGAGTAAATCTTAACGGAACAATTGATGATATTGTTCTGGAAGTAGGTGGTGATGGTGTATCGGTTAAAGCGAAGGATAGATTTGGTATGGTGGCAATATTTGCCAAAACTGATGACAAAACACTTACACAATCTATTGGCTTGCAGAATGTCACAAGTCTGTTGAAGATTATTGGGGGGAATACATTCGAGGGATTTGAACTGATAGAGAATTCGGTTGTATTCAAAAACAAACGCTCAAAGCTTGAATGGAAGCTTGGGGAAATTTCTGTATTGGAGAGTATTTCAAAATCGAAAGATGAGTTGACTTCATTGTATTCAAAAGACAAAATCAATTTCAAATTGGATGTAGAAGTCTTAGAGAATTTCAAAAAGACAATTTCATCTATTGATTTTTGTGACAAGATTAAATTTTCGAATAAGGGAAATAATCTTGTTATTGAAGGAGAGGATGACGTATATCATAATGTGTACGAAAGTGTTCTTAAGGAAGGACAAAGCAAGAAATGTAATAATCTATACAAACGCGAATATTTTAATAAGATATTGAATGCAATTGATTTCGAAGCAGAAATGGAATTCGATTTTGTGGATGAAAATCCCTTTCCTTTACATATATTTGGAAAAACAAAGGTGGGGATTGAAATAGATTATTTTATTGTTCCTATGCAGAATTAGGGGCAATTGAATGGACCACCATAAAAGATGTAAACACTGATAAGGAGTGAACCCAAAATCTTAAAGCCGGAATCAGTTTTTCGCCTCGGCTGTTCCGGCTAATTTTATGAAAAGGAAAATAAATGGCTGATAAATTCTATGGCTTTTTCTCAGATAATAACGATGTGAAAATAGAGGAAGTAAATAAAAACCAAAAATCAAATTTAAATTATTCGTGTGAGACTTGTGTGCTATATAAAACTTGTCACTCCCCAAGAATGAAGTATACTGGGGAAGGTAAATTGAAAATATTGATAATTGCAGAGGCTCCTGGAAAATCAGAAGACGAAAAAGGAATACAGTTGATAGGGGAATCAGGGCAATTACTGCGATCTGTTCTAAAAGAAATTGGATTCGATCTTGATAAACATTTTTGGAAAACCAATGTCATAAGATGTAGACCTCCTGAAAATAAAACACCAACGCCTTTTCAGATCGATTGTTGTAAGAAGGAATTGTTCAAGACTATTGAAGAATTAAACCCGATTGGAATAATTTTATTGGGTAGTGTTGCATTACAAGGATTATTGGGTGATAGAATAAAGGGCAGGATATCAAACATTTCTTTTTTCAATTGGAATGGCGAAGTAATACCAGATCAGAATTTAAAGAAATGGGTTGGTGTATTATATCACCCAGCATTTCTTTTGCGAAATGAAAAAGATAAGGTGCTGAAAGAAAACTATAAAAGAGATTTGAAAAAAATTATTGATACAATGATCAGTGAAAAGGTATCAAGATGGAATTATGAGGAATGTGTTTCTATTGTAAAAAATACCGATGATGCAATTGATCATATTCGTTCATATAAAGAAAAAGAATTGCTTGTTTTTGACTATGAAACAACAGGAATAAAACCACATAGAAAAGGACATAAAATAGTTTCGGTGTCATTGTCTGATGGAAATTCTGCTGTTGCTTTTCCATTCTTTAATCACGATGAATTCAGAAAAGAATGGCGAAGACTGATGATGAATCCTAATATTGGTAAGATTGCTCAAAATTATAAATTTGAAGAGATGTGGACGGAAACAATATTGGGTCATAAGGTAATAAATTGGGTATGGGATACGATGCTTGCACAACATTGTATTCATAATAAAAAGGCATTGACACTTAAATTCTGGTCGTATATTCGATTGGGGATAATTTCTTATGATGAAACAGTTGATAAATTTATAACAGGATTAAAGCCTGGGGAGAATAAAAAATCAGATAATAGATTTAATCTGATTGAGAAAGCACCTTTAGATGATCTATTGGTTTATGACGGCTATGATTCATTATTTACATACAAGATTTATGAGATTCAAAAAGAAATATTGACAGAGGGGAATCCTCAATTTAATGGATATTCTTTATTTATGGAAGGAACCGATCATCTTTTACAAGCAGGGCAAGCCGGTATAAGAATGAATGTAGAAAAGGCAGAGCAAGAAAAAAATAAATGTACACGACATATAAAGTTATTGGAAGAAAAGATTCAAAATAGTGAAGAGGTTGCAAAGTGGAAGAAAGTAAAGAAAGAGAAATTTAATCCTCGCAGTGGCAAGCAATTGGAATATATGTTATTTAATATTCTCAATGTTGAATCTGGAAAGATAACCAAAAAAGGAAATAAGGCAACAGATAAAAAGGTATTAGAAACAATTGATTTACCGTTTGTGAAAGATATTTTAAAATATAAAAAGTGGGACAAGGTAAAGAATACATATATTGCTCAATATGAAAGAGAATTGGTTGATGGATTTTTGCATCCATTTTATAATTTGCATACTGTTGATACCTTCAGAAGTTCTGCGTCAGCTCCGAATCCACAAAACGTGCCGAAGAGGGATAAATTAACAAAGAAAATAGTACGATCATTGATAATTCCAAGAATCAATAATAGATTGATTGAATATGATTATAAGCAGTGTGAAGTTGTCGCATCGTGCTGTTATCATCATGATCCAAATCTTGTAGCGTATGTTAAAAATCCAAAATCAAATATGCATACAGACCAGGCCGTTGAAATATTTTTACAGGACAGAGAAAAAATAACAGAAACGGAAAGATATTTAGCAAAGAATCTATTTGTGTTTGCTGAATTCTATGGATCATATTATGAATTGATTGCCCCTGAATTCTGGCAGAAAATGCCAGAGGAATCCAAGCAACATTTATATGATCAAGGAATAAAAATATTTAGGGATTTTGAAGAACACCTTCGGGAAGTTGAAAATAAGTTTTGGAAAGTAAAGTTCCCTGTTTATGCTGAATGGAAGAAACAAACATATGCAGAATATGAAAGAAATGGATATGTGGATTTATTGACTGGATTCCGTTGTTATGGCCCGATGAAGAAGAATGAAGTTCTGAATTATAGAATACAGGGCACGGCTTTTCATTTTCTTCTATGGACGTTTATTCAGGTATCAAAAAATATAGAGAATAAGAAGAATAGCTTTTTAATTGGGCAAATTCATGATGCTATTCTTGGAGATATCCATCCAGATGATGAGAAAGAAATAGATAATCTTGTGATTGATTACGGAACTAAAAAGATAAGGGAATATTGGGAATGGATCACCGTTCCATTGACAATAGAGAAAGAACGATCAGAAATAAATGGTGACTGGTCAGAAATGGAAAAGATTAAAGGAGAATAAGAGAATGAATCTTTATCAGAAGTACAGACCGAATGATTTCAGCGAAATGTATGGTAATGAGGGAACGATTGAAAGTATCAAATCCACAATTGAGAAAAAGGACAGACCACATGTCTTTCTCTTCACTGGTGCGAGTGGATGTGGAAAAACAACGGCAGCGAGGATATGTGCAAAAAAACTGAATGCGATAAATTCTGCTGTTGTAGAAGTCAATTCATCAAACAATCGAGGTATTGATACAGCAAGGCAGATTATAGAGCAGATGAAAGGATTGCCGTTTGAAGGCGATTCAACAGTATTTATTCTTGATGAGTTGCATCAAACAAGTAAGGATTTTCAAAATGCTTTATTGAAATCATTGGAAGATACCCCGAATCATGTTTATTTCTTTATGTGTACAACAGACCCACAGAAACTTATAACAGCATTCAAAAACAGATGCACTATTTTTAATTTTAAACCGCTTGAAGAAAAAGAGATATACCGATTGCTTGTTAAGATCAATCGTGAAGAAGAAGCAGGGGTAGATAAAGAAGTAATAGAACTGATATCAGAAAATTGTGAAGGTTCCCCACGTAAGGCAATTGTGATATTCGAAAAATTGATTGGCGTAGAAAAAGAAAAAGCAAAGAAGCTTGTACGGGAAGAGGGTATTGGGGAAGAATCATCGGTTGAAGCTATTGAATTATGCAGGGCTTTAATTGGTAAAAGTGATTGGGGTGATATTGCTGGCATAATCAAAACAGTGAAAGAAGAGCCTGAAAAGATTAGGAGAATGGTGTTAGGTTATATGAATAGTGTATTGCTTGGTGGGAAGATGAATCGAAAAGCAGCACTTGCACTTGAATTCTTTTCAGAGCCATTTTATGACAGTGGTATTCCTGGTGTAACTTTGGCTTGTTTTCAGGTTTGGAGTGCAGAATAAAAATAATTTTAGATTTTTAAAAAGATTTGTGTTTAAACGATATAATATATGTGTAGGAGAAAATAAATAATGGATAAATTACAAGGCAATTTTGAAGAAGACATTAAAATCAATCGATTTAAGCTTGATGAGGATTGTGAGATTCAACCAGTATTATATAATTACTGGTCTGATAAATTGACAGAAGCAAAGGGCAATCGTGATAAGCTTAAAAATGAAGTAAGTCTTACGTATGCACAGACAGAAATTGAAACCAGAAAAAACCCACCTGGTGGAAAAGTAACAGAAGGACTTATTCGTGCCGCTGTTGATACGAATCCCAAAATTGTTGAACTGGAAGAAAAGTTGCGAGTAAGTCAAAAAGAAGTATATACATATGAAGCAGCAGTTGAGGCATTGGGGCATAGGAAATCAATGCTTGATAATCTTGTGAAGTTGTATGGATCAAATTATTTTTCCAAGCCGGAAGGGAGGAAAGATAGTAATAGTGATAATTATTCCCAGGACATGCGCGGGAGATTGAATAAGGATAAACAAAATGAAGCACAATAACATTTTGGCAAGCACCATAATTTGTATTATGGTTATAATAACAGTCGTAGTAGCGATAGCTGTATTTGGAGGATTACAATGAAATCAAGGAATTCGAGTCTTAACAAGAGGTACGATCATTCGTATAATACAAAAGACAGAGGAGGAATGAGAAAGGGATTTATCGATTTTGGTAAAGAAGAGAATGTGAAATATTACAAGGCGAAAGAGGGGACAAATAGAATTGTAATTGTCCCTTACAAAATCAAGACAAAATCACATCCAATGGTAGTTGCTGGGAAAATGGAAATTGGAGATATCGATTATCTTATGGATGTGCATATTCATAGAAATGTTGGTGCTGCAAATTCAGAAGTCATTTGTCTTAAGATGGATTATAATAAAAAATGCCCGTTATGTATGCAAGCAATGGAATATAAAGATAAGGGCATGACAAAAGAGTATGGTGCATTGAAAGCCACAAGAAGAGTAGTATATAATGTCATTGATGCAGATGACCCCAAAAAAGGTATTCAGGTATTCAGCGTAAGTCATTTCCTTTTCGAAGAACCTTTGATTTCAGAATCAAGGGCATATGGAGAGCATATTGATTTTGCAGATCCGGAAGATGGTAAGATAATAAAGTTCCGTGGTGTGAAAGTTAAAAAAGATGGCCGTGAATATCTTGAATTTGAGTCTTTCAGATTTGAGGACAGAGACAGAGATACAAAGGTTACTGATGAGATGATCGATGAAGCACATTCCTTTGATGAATATATAACTATTCATACGGCTGACGAGCTTGAAAGAATACTCTATGGGGAGGATGAAACCGAAGCAAAAGAAGAAAACAATGATAGAGCGGAAAGGAGAAACGAAAGAAAGGATGAAGATGAAAGAACAGACAAAGAAGAAAAAAAGGAAGATCGAAAAAAAGAATCTTCAAAAAAAGAAAATGACTGTCCTCACGGCCATGAGTTCGGCACTGACTGCGATAAAACAGATGATTGCAAAAAGTGTGTCAAGTGGGAAGATTGTGACGAAGCAGCATACAGCAAAAAGAAGGGCAAATAATAATGACAGAATGGCTAAGAACTAAAAAAGCCATTCGGGTTCTTGGGGAATCAGGCTTGCCATTTACAAAGGTGAGCCTGATCGTCCTCGGTATTCGAAATGGTTTTGCAAGAAAATGCAAAGATAATTTTCATTGGGAATATGACAAGGAAGCAATGCTTGCTTTCTTTCAAAATACATATACAGCAGTAATCCCCAAAGGGTATATGGCTGTTAAAGAAATAGCTGAAAAAGAAGGATTGCCAATAGGTAAGATATATAGCATTTTAAGAGAGCATGAAATCAGTACAAAGATTACAAGTAAACGAAGGTATATTCTATACAAGGAGATAAAGCCGTGGGTAGAAGAAGAAAAGAACAAGAAATAGTTCCTGAACAGAAACAGGAAGTTGTAAATGAACAAGTTCAATCTATTGAAGAAGTGATACTGAGAAAATCACCGAGTAAGAAGGAAGCAATACGATTCCCCACTGGTTCTGATCTTCTCGATCTTGTAGTCGGTGGTGGTGAAGGATATGGATACCCAGGTGGGAAGATAATAAATCTCGTTGGTGACAAAAGTAGTGGCAAATGTATACGAAATGCCATTATTCTTACTGATAATGGTATAGAGAAAATAGATGATATTGGAAGTACATTTGGATATGGTGAAAGTGTATACAGGACAAATGTGTCTGTTGATCAAAATAAAAGAGATGTTACTGATAAATTTTGGAAAGAAAATGTAACAAAAACAATAAAAATAAGAACACAAAATGGATTTTCAATAGAAGGAACACCCGATCATAAGATAATGATATATACAAGAAATAATGAATTTGTTATGAAGTCATTATCATCTTTAAAAGATGGTGATCTTTGTGTCTTAAGTAGAGGTACAGAAAGATACGGCTCTATAAGATCATTCTCTGATTATAGAAAACAAGAAAGAAGTAAATTTGCGAATAATTATAAAATAATAAAAATACCTGAGAAATTGAATGAAGAGATTGCTCTTCTTTTGGGGTATTATGTAGCAGATGGAAGCAGAACAAATAATTTTATTTCTATTTCGAGCACCAAAGACTATTGTAGAGAAAATGTTAAAAAAATAATACATGACAATTTTTTTATTGATGCTGTTGATATATATGATGGTGTTACTATCAAAAGTATAGAATTTGTTGAATTTTTAAATTATTTATTAGATAATCCGAGTGAATATACTGCACGATATAAATATGTGCCGTCTTGCATTTTGTCTTCGACAAAAGAAATACAAACTTCTTTTTTACAAGGATTATTAGATAATGATTCTTATTATAAAGATGGAAGCCATACTCTGAATTATTATACAGCTTCGGAAAAGTTAGCGGATCAAGTACATCTTATGTTGTTTAATATGGGAATTTTTTCTACACTTAAATCAAAGTATGGTGCTAAAGTAAAAGATAAATTTTATGATCATACATATTTTTCAGTGAATATAAGTGGGATTGATTTAAAAAAATATGTGCAAATAGTGGGGAGTAAAAAATATGATTTTAGTGATGTTCTTTCTATAAAAGAACATGCAGAAAAAAGAAGTGAATATAATAGTATTCCTTATCTAAAAAGTAAAATGCAAAATGATATTTCCAATCTTAGATATAAATTAAATTGGAGCAGAAATGGGGTTATCTATTTGAACGGAAAAAAAAGAAGATTGCCACGATTTCTTTTCGCCGGTAAAAAAAATATTACATATTCATTATTGAATGATTTTATAACAAAATTTGATTTGTTTAATGAAATCATTGATATGGATTTTTATAAACAATTATATAATAATAACTATTCATATGATCCAATAATAAAAATAGAAGAACAGAGTGATTGCGTAGATGTGTATGATGTACATATTCCAAAAGATCATTTATTTTGGGCAAATGGTTTTATAAGTCATAATACATTTCTTGCTTGCGAGATTGTAGCAGCATCTTATTACAAATACAAGAAAGATTTTGATTTTACATGGTGTTACGACGATGCTGAATCAGGATTTACTTTTGACACAAAAAAGCTTTATGGTATAGAAATCATTCCAGAAAATGAAGAAGAGCGAAGGAAAAGCAGGACAGTTGAAGAATTCTTTTGTAACTATCTTGACTTCCTTAAGAACTTGAAAAAGAATCAATTTGGTATCTATATAATGGATTCGCTCGATGGGTTATCATCTAAGGAAATCCAGGAAAGAAGTGATAAAAGATTTAAAGCATACAAAGCTGGGAAGGAATTTGATAAGGGCAGTTATCAAATGGGCACACCAAAGTTTCTTTCGCAGGAATTCTTCAAGAATGTAACTGAAATGACAGAAAGCAAACACGCATTATTGATTATCATTTCACAGACAAGAGATAAGATCGATTCTATGTTTAAAGAGCAAACAAGGAGTGGTGGTAAGGCATTAGATTTCTATGCACACACTGTTTTATGGCTTTCAACACTCACGAAGGACAAGAGAAAAGGAAGTGATAGAGTAATTGGTGTAACAATAAAAGCACATGCTAAAAAAAGTAAGACCGCAAGACCGTATCGCTCATGCTTCGCTTCATTGATTTTTGATTATGGCATGGACAATATTGGAAGTAACATTGATTTTCTTTATGATTTACGCGATATCAGGGGAGATATAAAGGGAGCCTCTGAAATCGTATGGGAAAAAGGTGAGCAGGAAATCAATAATCAGAATCTCAAAGCATTCTTGTTAGAAAATAATCTATATGATGAATATCAAGAAGATAAAAAAGAAAATAAGACAAAGATGCTTGATTGGACATTATCAAAGATTGAAGGAGAATTGGCAAATAAATTCAATTCAATATTTGGGAAAACTATGTCTAAGATAGAATTGGTGCAGTACATTGAAGAGAAAAATCTACAATCAGAGCTTACACGGAGAGTGAGGGAAAAATGGGAGCAGCTGGAGAACGAGATCAAAACAAATCGCCCGATGAAATATCAATAGAGGAAGTGTTTGCATCTTTTGGTATAAGAGATGCAGAAGAAATGAACCCAATGTTTAAAGAGTATTTACATTTATTAACGAGTGGAAAACCGATAAAGGAAATAGCAGACACTCTTGTTTGTTCTGATAACTGTAAAGAGAATTATATTTTATTCTATGCTATGCTTGGGCTTGCTCATGTGTTTGATGCATATTATAGAAATGTGAATGGTGTGTCTGTTATTGAATCTATGAAGGAAGCAACGGAGATGCTAAATGTCAAAAAGCTTACAAATTGAAGACAATGAGATTTTCGATTTATTGAATGGCATGATTAAGGATTCAGTCTTAAAAAAACTAAGACGATTGTATAATAAAAAACCGATAAAAATATCAAGCCGTAAAGCTAAGGGCAGAGGATTACAGAAATGGTTGTGTCAAAAGATATCAGAAATGACTGGTATTCCTTATGATCAATCAGACGATTCTTGCTTGATACATTCGCGAGAAATGGGTCAGCCTGGGACAGATGTGGTCTTGCGAGGTGAAGCAGCAGATTTGTTTTCATATTCATGTGAATGTAAGAATGCAGAAAGTTTCAATATAAAAGAAACAGTGAAGCAAGCACTTGCAAACAAGAAGAAAGACACAAATATTTTGATTGTGTATAAGTGCAAGGAATTCAAAAAACCTGTTGTGATACTTGAATGGGACAGATTTCAGGAATTGGAAATAGGAATAAATAAAAAAAGTAAAATAAAGAAATCAGGGATTCCTATGCTACCAGGGGTAGGATATGAGGGATGATCTGAATTTTATTGGTACAGAAAATATAAAAGCACATAAGCACCAGAAATGTGGAGATCGATGTCACAATGCTAAGAGTAAATTATGTAAATGTGAATGCGGAGGTAAGAATCATGGTAAGAACAGAGTAGGAGCTATTGAAAACTATTTCTTTGAAGAGGAAGAATAATGTGGTATGTTATACAAATAGCAAAAGACAAACAAAAGAACGAGAAATTTCTTGATAACTTGAAAAAACGATGTAAAGATATTTCTATTTACGATTGTAAAGAAATAGCTGATATCGATTTTTACTTCCCTTGTGTTGTTTCGCCTGGGGTTGCCATAGATAATATTTATGAGATTTATGGATTTATAAATATACCTGAATTGAATTATGATTGCCTTCGTTTTATTGAAGAGATAGAGGAATCATCGAATTGTAGAATACTTAGGGAAGTAGTAAAAAACAAAGATACAGAAAAATGTGAAAGAATTCCATATGTAATTTCAGACAAGCAAATAATTGATATTCATGAGTATTGTAAAAACTATTCAGACACACCAAAGAAAATTGATCTAAAAGTGGATGACGAAGTTGCAATATCAGGGGATATATTTAACGGGTTTTATGGATTTGTAATTGAAATTGACAAAGAGCATGGGGAAGTGGGTGTTCAGGTATACAATAAGAATGGATTTGTTTTAAAGAATATCCCAATTGCTGATGTAAAGAAGGTTACAGAATGAACATAGAAGATTTTCCTGATTATGAAAGAGAGAGTATTGAAGAACGGCTTGCTCATGAAAGACGAGTGAAAAAAGATTTTGGTAAAGTCTCTGTTATAATGAGAAAATTCTTTACACCAAAAGAGCAAAGACTCATTCTAAAGAGTGTATTTAGAAAAAGAGGGGACGATCTATTATTAAAATCATGGAAAAAGCATCGAGAATATGTAGTGGCTAAAAGATTAAAATTATTATTAGATAAGTACTGTCATTTCTTTTTTAAGGAAGACTATAAGATAATAGATTATGAATGCAAGGAGAAATTGACAGAAAAGCAATATAATTGTCTAAAGGCATACATTAGATGGAGAAGTATGGGGAGAGCAGCAAAGTATGTAAATTGTAGGGAAGATTATTTTTTAATTGACTATGCTTATATGCATCAACAATTAGATGTATTAGTAAAAAATGATAATGCTGCATTTTTACCTTTGATAAATTTATTAGGAGAAATAAGAGAATGGACATACGACAGAAAAAAGAAACGATCTTAATTTCTTGGAATGCTATTTTTACATTACCCATTTATGAGAATAAGAAAATGAATAACTTGGGTAGAGCAAGAAAAGGGGTGAAGTCGTTTTTAAAGTATTTCAGAAAAAAAGGACGCTCAATTATATTGTTGGTATATACTGAAAGTATAAAAAGACAACCATCAGCAAATTTAAGAAGACATGTTTTATTAGAATTGGGGTATCCATTAAAAATTATTAGTACAAGCTCTTTAAGGAAACCATTCCCTATGTTTTTCTTATCTGATTATGAGATGATAGAATGGGGTTTTAATCTTGGTAAAGTAAAGCAATACTTGAAGAAACGATATGGATACACATTCTTGAACGTGATTAAAAATATCTGGAGGAATAAATGAAACTTACAGAAAATGAAAAAACAGCAATCGGGCTTGCATATGAATTTATGTATGATGCATATAGAAAAGCAAAGCGGAGACGAGAACATAATAGAGATGAATTTGAAATTTCTTGGTTGAAAGAACGACTTGTGCAGTATCAAACAGGTATGAAAAAACTTAAGGTTGATTTTACGTTTAGGAAGTTGGAGGAATAAATGACAATAGGTCTTATTGGTTTGGGCAATATGGGGCAGATTCATTTACGAGTATTGAAAGAACTTCAAAAGAAAAAGAAGATAGATAGAATACTTGTGTATGATGAAAATCCTGATTTACTGGGTATATATTCTGATATTTCAATTGGAGTGAATTCCTTGATTGAATTATCAGATGGTGTTATAATAGCAACACCAACAGACACACATTTTGCGATTGCCAGAAAAGTAATGGATCAGGAAAAGCCATTTCTTGTAGAGAAGCCAGCAACATTGGATGAAGATGAATTATGCATCTTAAAAAATTATCAGAATTGTATGACAGGATTTGTGGAGAGATTCAACCCAGTGGTAACACACTTAAAGAGGATGTTGAATGATCCATTATATGGTGTTGGAAAGATTTATCATATAGCATTTGAGCGTGTGAACAACGTAGAAAATTATAAAAGGAAACGTGAGGGAATTATTTATGATGTGGGCATTCATGACTTCGATTTATCATATTATTTATTTAGGCTTGGTGACTTTGGGTATTGCACCCCTAAATTGATTGATGATGGAAATAAGATTGTATTTGCTTTAATCGAAAAACAAGAAGATGCTATTTTGTATACTTTTAAATTATCATGGATTGATGAAATAAAAAGACGGAGTATTAAAATTTATGGTGAATATGGTGTAATTATTTGCGATCTAATCGAGCAGGAAATAAAAAGGCTTGATAGAAAAAATAATTCAATTTTTAGTCTGCATGAAAAAACAGAACCTATTCTAAATGAGATAGAATTTTTTATAGATTTTTATATAAAAAAAGAAGATGATATGAAATATTATTGTGACGATAGAATTGGAATGAATGCTTTTTATAAAGCTGGTGCTATAATGGAATATGTGAAAGGATAAAGAATATGATAATTATGAAACCTTCATTTCAAATTGAAACACCGATTGATCGAAATAAAATTCTCAAGAGG
>Ga0299912_10002954_pt1 | contig 13953 bp, 14 predicted proteins | sample RVTome_2_FD_207667 | JGI IMG/M metagenome (GOLD analysis project Ga0299912, IMG submission 207667) | Soil microbial communities from uranium-contaminated site in the Upper Colorado River Basin, Wyoming, United States - RVT95D214 (version 2) ...
TAGATGATATAGACTTATAATAAATGCCCTTCACCGACCTATCCCTGCGATTAGGAATATACTAAGTAAGTTTGATCGTTTTTTAAATCGGAAAATTTAAGTATAAAACATTCAGGGCAATGAAATTTATAAATGCGGAAGGCGGGACTTGAACCCGCATACCTTGCGGTGCCACCCCCTCAAGATGGTGTGTCTGCCAATTCCACCACTTCCGCAAAAATCGTCAAATTAGGCGGTAAAAAATTACTCGCTATCAACCGGCGGCAATTCTATGTCGCCTGTACGCGTTGTGCCTTCACCCGGCAATCCCGTAGGCTGATCTGCAGGAGCAGCTTGCTGGCCGCTTTGAAGCTGCTTCTTAATAGCCGATTCCTGTTGCGACGTCTGGCGAGCCGGCGATAAAAAGGTCAAAGTCAAGGCGGAAATCATGAAAGCAATTGCTACCACCGTAGTTGCTTTGGATAGAAATGACGCGGCGCCACGACCGCCAAAAACAGCGCCGGTCAAGCTGGTGCCTCCAAAAGCGCCGGCCAACCCTTCACCTTTGGCAGATTGCATCAAGATCGATAATATCAAGCCGAGGCAAATCAATACGTGTACTGTAATTAATAAAGGGTACACCAAAAACTCCTTTTTTCTATATTTTCGACAACCAGTTAAAATACTTGAAAAAATGCGCCAGTCAAGTTAAAAAGGTATTAAATGAACAAAAAAGCCTAATATGCTATGGAATCCCCCCTATTTTCATGATCTTTCAGTTGATGGTCGCTTTCATAATACCAACAAAATCACCGACTTTTAAACTGGCGCCACCTACCAGAAAGCCATCGATATCCGGCCGGCTGATCAATTCGGCGGCATTATCGGATTTTACAGAACCGCCATAGAGCAAAAGGATCTGATCAAAGCGATCGGTTTTTTGCTTCAGCAAACCTCTCAGCAGATTATGAACTTCTTGAGCTTGATTCGGACTGGCGGTTTTACCGGTACCGATAGCCCAGACCGGTTCATAGGCGATTATTACTTTTTCAAATCGGCTGAAACCCTTGAAAGCGTTTTCGAACTGGCTGGAAATTATGCTATTCGTAAGACCGGATTCGCGTTGCTGGAAGTTTTCTCCCAGACAGACAATAGCGGTCAGGTCCAATTCAATCGCTTTTTTAAGTTTCTTATTGACGGTTTGATCTGTTTCGCCGAAGAACTGCCGTCTTTCCGAATGACCGATAATGACATATTCACAGCCGGCCGATTTCAACATCGCCGCCGATATTTCGCCCGTGAAAGCCCCTTTGTCTTCCCAGAAAAGGTTTTGCGCGCCGAGTTTTACGCCGGAATTTTTGATGATCTCACCAACAAGATTTAGCCAGATAAAAGGCGGACAGAGTAATGCTTCCGTTGCGCCGAATTCCGCGGCTGAACGGACAATCCCTTTAGCCAGTTCTGAAGCTTCATTGGCAACTGTGTTCATTTTCCAATTGCCGGCAACCAGTTTTTTTCTCATTATTTTTCTCTTTCAGTTAGCGCCGCCAGGCCGGGAAGTGTTTTACCTTCGAGAAATTCAAGCGAGGCGCCGCCGCCTGTCGAGGCGTGAGTTACCCGATCCTGCAATCCCATCTGTGTTAAGGCCGCGACCGAATCGCCGCCGCCAACAACGCTAATCGCGCCATTATCAGTAGCCCTGACGATAGCTTCGGCTATGGCTAAAGTACCGCCGGCAAACTCGACGGTTTCGAAAATGCCCATGGGGCCGTTCCAAACAATTGTTTTAGCTTCTTTAATAATATTGCCAAAATTGGTTCGCGCTGTTTGGCCGATATCGACCCCCAGCCAGCCATCAGGGATTTTGTCCTTGTTCACAGTTTTAATTTGAAAAGGCTTTTCCAGAGAATCCGCGATCAGGATATCATCGGGTAATACCATCCGCGTTTTGCCCGGCAATTTCAGTTTAAGCAGATCTTCAGCCTCGCCGATTTTGTCCTGTTCCAGAAGTGAGTTGCCTATTGCCAGACCTTGAGCCTTGTAAAACGTGAAAATCATGCCGCCGCCGATTAGCAAGGTATCAACTTTTGTAAGCAGGTTTTTAATCACATCGATTTTACCCGAAATCTTGGCGCCCCCGATAATCGCCACAAAAGGCCGCGTGGGTTTGGCCAGAGCCTGACCGAGATATGCGATTTCTTTTTGCATCAGATAACCGGCTACTGCAGGTTTTATATATTTGGTAACGCCCTCCGTGGAACCATGCGCTCGATGGGCGGTACCGAAGGCATCATTGACATATATATCACCCAACTTGGCCAGTTTGGCCGCGAACCCCGGTTCGTTGTCGGTTTCTTCCTTATGAAAACGAAGATTTTCCAGCAATAGCACTTCGCCATTACCAAGTTTATTGACTGCACTTTCGACTTCAGGGCCGACACAATCTTCGGTGAAATAGACTTTTTGACCAAGCAATTCGGACAACCGGGCCGCGATCGGTTTCAGGGAATACTCAGGTTTTACCTGGCCTTTTGGCCGTCCCAGATGCGACATAAGTATGGCTTTGCCGCCGTCTGATAATATCTTTTTAATTGTTGGCAGGGCTGCCTTTATGCGAGTGTCATCGCCGACAATACCGTTTTTTATCGGTATATTAAAATCGACTCTGGTTAAAACTTTCTTGCCCGAAAGTTTGATATCATCAATTGTCAGTTTATTCACTAAACCTCCCTTCAGGTTCGGTAGAATAATTTTATTTTAATTAGCGACTTTTATAGTTTATATCTCGGAATGAGTCAAGTTATATTGATTATATTTTAATAGACTTTCAAGTATATTTAGATAAATTTTTTAGTTGATTTCTTGAGGAAAAATAATTATAAAAGCACCAATTGCTGATAAGGACAATTAGCCAAAAGGCAATTTGAAACAGTGCAATAATATCATCAATGTTAAGGCATGATTAAACATTGACGATATAATTAACGCGATGTAATGAACCACAACTTTAAAGAGGGGGCGATTATGGGTTCAAACATTATTAAAATTCTGGCGGAAAAGAAGTGGAGCCAGAGGAAGCTCGCTGGGGCCAGCGGGTTGGATCCTGTGTACATCAACAGGATTATCAACGAGAAACGAGATGTCAGGATCAGCACCGCTTCCAAGCTGGCCAAAGCGCTGGATTGTACTATTGATGATCTGTTTCCGACTACCGAAATTCCTGATGTTAATAGGATGGATGTCAAAGAGCCTATGGAGATAGAATAGGTATGATCTATTGCTAAAACCTGTAGTAAGAAGTTTGATGTAACTATAGAGCCGGCTGGTATTTAAACAGGCGGCTTTATTTTTGGCTATGAGCATGTTTTATTTTGGTGGTATTGATGATTGTGTCCATGGCCTTATGGAAATCGCTTTCCGAAACATCTGCTTGATTAGATACCTTGTAGAGCGGACAATCGGATTTATAACCGAAGCAATCGGCGGCCTCGGCCAGGTAGCAGAATTTAAAGTATGAGCATTTATTGATTGGCTTAATTTTTTCCATATTTCTCTGAATTGGCAATTTGCCGAAACGTTATAACCCTTCCTGTGCACTTCGCATTATTAATGTAATCGACCGGAATAATGATAATTTAATTGACTTCCTGAACTTGTTTTCGAATTATTAGCATATCTGTAACAGCGAAAAACAAGGAGAATAAAATATGCCCGATGAGCACCCCAAAACAGCGATTACCAGGATTGAGCCGGGATCAATAAGGGTAAAGGGTTATGATATTATCGATTTAATGGAGAAGAAGACCTTTGCCGAGGTGGTATTTCTTTTATTAAAAGGCGAATTGCCCAACCAGGCCGAGGCGAAAATGATGGAAGCCATTCTGGTTTCATCGGTTGACCATGGCGTCACACCGCCATCTGCTTTGGCGACCCGGGTGGTGATGTCCGGCGGCAATCCCTTGAACGCGGCTATCGCCGGCGGCATCTTGACAATCGGCGAATCGCATGGCGGGGCGATGGAAGAGTGCGCCAAAATCCTGCAGGCATGGGCATCTAAAGGCGATGACATGAACGCAATCGCCGACCAACTGATAAAACATCTGAATGAAACCAACACGCGCATGCCCGGTTTTGGACATCGTTTGCATAAAGTCGACCCCCGAACGATCAAGATGTTTGAGATCGCCAAGAAATACAAATTCACCGGCAAGCATATCGATCTGGCCAAGGCTATTGAGGCCAAAATGGTTACCGGTTCGGGCAAGAAACTGCCGATCAATGTCGATGGCGCGATTGGGGCGGTGATGTCGGATATGGGCTTCGATTACCGTATCGGCAAGGCGTTTTTTATTATCTCCAGATGCGCCGGTCTGGCAGCACACGCTTACGAGGAACTGACCCGTTTCAAGCCGATGCGCAAGCTCGGCATTACCGATTACGAATATGATGGACCAGGGGAGAGGGAAATTTGAGGGGAAAAAATTATCACAAGATGATCGCTGCGGGGAGAAAACTAAGGTAGTGTTTGTTTAGGCTTTATTATCCTTATAAATAAAAGAGCTAAAATATTAAGGCATTCATTACAATAATTGGATTGCTATAATATTTTTAGATGATATATTTCTGCATAGAGAGGTTATATATGGCGCTATTTTCAAAAAGAAAGGGTTATGTACCATTAAATAAAACTATACAAATAGAAGATATGGATGATGATTTAAGAGCATCGCTTTGGAATGCTTTGACTATTTGTTATTGGGATTATATGAAAGACAATTGCGTGTCTTCAAATCGAGAAATAGCGAATATTTGTTCTCGTTTATGGCAAGATTATTTTAAAAAACCTATAGACGTTATGGATAATGAATGGAATAAAACCTATAAAGTAATAAGAGTGTACTTTTTTAAATGTGTGTGGTATGAAGTATATGATTTTATCGAATTTATGGGAGGAAATTTTGATGATAGCAACCCTTATATATATAATAATAAAAAATTTATAATTTATGTTAATAATTGCCTAGAAAGAGAAAGCTCTGCATATCGTTTTGTCGGAAAACAAATAACACAAATTACGTCCGAAAGTGAAATCGCCGAAATTGAAATGGCCCTAGAAAATACAGATAAACTAAAACCTATAAATATTCATCTATCTACCAGCCTAAAATATTTATCAGATAGAAAGAATCCTGATTATCGGAATTCAATTAAGGAATCGATTAGTGCCGTCGAATCGTTATGTGTATTAATATCCGGCAATTCCAAAGCTTCTTTTGACCAAGCAATGAAAATTATTGAAACAAAAATTACCCTTCATGGTGCATTAAAAAACGCATTCAAAAATTTATATGGATATACAAGCGATTCAGATGGGATTCGTCATGCTCTTTTAAATGAACCGAAATTAGAATTTGAAGATGCAAAATTCATGCTGGTTTCATGTTCAGCTTTTATCAATTATCTTATTGCGAAAGCTGCTAAGGCAAGTATTAATTTGACATAAGTAGGCCAAACATTCCTGTTTGGCCGGACAATCAGGAATGATTGTCCTACCGAAATAAATCGAAAAGCTAAAATAAGGAGTCTCTCATGTTCACCACAATCGAGCATTTCAAGAAAAACTGGCAGATGGAATCAGATAACACTCGCAAGATATTTGCCGCTTTGACCGACAAATCGCTGGGGCAAATCAGTATCAAAGGCCACTGGAGCTTGGGGCGAATCGCCTGGCATATCGCGCAAGCAATCCCGGAGATAGCCAACCGCACCGGCTTAAAAGTTGAAGGCGCCGGCCAAAACGAGCCGATGCCGGTCTCGGCGGATAAAATCAGGCAGGCTTATGATATCGCCGCTAAAACCCTGTTGGAGCAGATTACCGCCAACTGGACAGATGAAACGCTTTTGGTGAAAGACGACATGTACGGCGAAACCTGGGCGCGCGGTGTCACGCTTAATGTCCTGCTCAAGCACGAAATCCATCATCGCGGCCAGATGACAATACTAATGCGTCAGGCTGGCTTGAAGGTGCCCGGAGTTTATGGGCCGTCCAAAGAGGAATGGGCCAATTACGGGGCTCAGCCGCCGGAGTAGGTTCTTAATATAAGTGAAATGTCTGCAGTTTTACTTGAAAAGCAAGACTATTAATGACTGCGAAAAAAATCAGACCGATAGCTATTTGCTTAGTTTTCAGCCATGGCAAAATCTTTGTTTTCGAGGGAGAAGGCCCGGCTAAGGGAGAAGTATTCTATCGCCCATTAGGCGGTTCAATTGAATTCGGCGAAACCGGTGAAAATGCCGTCAAGCGGGAATTTTGCGAGGAAATAAACGCGGAACTTGCGGATTTGAAATATCTGGCAACGCTGGAAAATATATTCACTTATCGAGGACATGAACATCACGAGATAGTCCTTGTTTATCGGGGTGAATTCGTCAGTCGGGAATTTTACGATCAGGCTGAAATGATTGGCCATGAAGATGACGGTTCGCCAATAAAATGTCTGTGGAAATCGTTGGAGTTTTTTCGTGAAGGCAAGGCCCCACTTTATCCGGATGGATTACTTGAGTTAATTGTCATGACGCAGACAAGCTGTTAATATCGTTATATGAACATTATGGGTATTTATCGACATTAAAATTATTAATAATTTTGAAACGAAATTGAATAGTTAATTTTCTTTGTTGATCAATTCAATATACATTTGGCGCAACTGACGGGCGGTTGCCGGGGCGTGGCCGGAATAGTGATTATTGGTATAGACAAACGCCCTGACATCGCGGTCCGCCAGACGTTTCAGGACATTAGCCCATCTGTCGAGATTGTTAGCCCGGTCTACAACTACCTTATCCCAGCTTGTGGTGATAGCCTCGATCTCTTTGCGATTGCCAAGCAAACGTATATAAGAAAAATCGGTGGTGACCGGATCAAACCATTTTTCCACCTGATCGGCATGGGGCATGAAAGCCTGGTCGGCCAGAACCATCGCTGTGTTATGCTTGCGGCACATGTCAGCGAAACTCTGTTTGAGCCAGTGACGATTGCGGATTTCGACCGCGTACCGGAATTCCTTGGGCAAGTCGCCCAGAAAACGATCGAGCCTTTCGAAAAATATATCTTTATAAGAAAACACGCTTTTGGAGAAATAGGGAAATTGTATTAAAAGCGGCCCCAGACTACCCTTAAGACGGCTCATCACCTCAAGGAATTTGTCCCGTTCACCATAAGTAGCGTCGCGATCCAGGATCAGTTTTGAATCTGGATTTTTATCCCGGCCGGTATGAACGATTGAACGCGGGAACTTGGCCGATATCTTGAAATCGGCCGGTGTTTTTTCCAACCAGCCATCGACCGTGTAAGTTGAAGGAATGGAATAATAAGTCGAATCAATTTCAACGGCGTTGAACTCCGTTGAGTAATATTTGAGAAAATCCAGCGGTTTTGTGCCTTTAGCGTAAAAGGGGCCAATCCAGTCTTTGGATGAAAAAGAGGATGTACCGAAACGGACAAGATCGATTTTATCATTTTTGTCGGTCACTGCCAACTACCTCATTTTTCGCCTAAGCTATATTACCGAAATATCGGGCAAATTTCGGCAGTCATGTGAAAGATTTCTGAGCTGTTTAGATTGCGATGCGCATAGGCTCAATTATTACTCCCACAACCGCTTAGTCAGTTCGCAATCAGATTTATTAGCATTATAAATCCATTTATAGCGCCAGAAGTTCCAGAAAATTTTATTAATTAGATTTATATGTCTTTAAAAACATTATTGACTGGAATATTGTTCAGCGTCAATTCTGATAATATTGCAACATTTATGGTATATTTTTATATTTCAGATTAATCTGCCGATAAATTGATTAAATTAGGTATAATAGCGCTTTAGTTATTATAAGCATAAATTATGCTTTAACTTATAAAGAGATAGGCAGGAATCAGGGGTGGGCAATCCAGGCCAAAAAATAAGTATCATCCCTTTAAAGGAGCCTCCGGATGACAAATCGGCAGAAACCTTAAAAGGCGATGAGTTACTGGATTTCGTCGCGGTGATGGTGCACGACCTTCAAGGACCTTTAGCCAGCATGAAGACGCTGTTGAAGCTTTTGAAAAACGGCCGGTTTAATATTCAGAATAAAGTCCATGCCGATCTTCTTGGTTCAAGCGCTTTAGCTCTGGAGCGATCCGAATCGATAATCTATGATTTGATTGACGCGGCTAAATCGGAAGCTATAGGTTTACCAGTAGCTCTGGATTTTTATGATTTAGATGAAATTATTGACAATAGCCTTTTGATGCTGACCGCCGGCGCTTTTGAATACGGCGTTACTCTAAAAAAAGAAAACAAAGCGTCGACCAAGGCGCAAGCGGATAGAGACTTGCTTATCAGAGTAATTGATAATATCGTTTTTAACTCTATAAAGCACAGCCGCAAAGGCGGAGGGATTTTCGTGAACACGGAATTTGACCAGGAAAACGTCATTGTTGCAGTTCGCGACGAAGGCATTGGCCTGGAGGGTATTAATCCGGCAGATTTATTTGATAAATATAGACAGCTTAAGTTGAGAAAAGAAGGAAAATTTAAAGGCGCCGGATTAGGACTATATTTCTGCCGTCTGGCCGTAGAAGCCATGGGCGGGAAAATTTGGGCTGAACAGAATCCTAACGGCGGCGCCTGCTTAAAATTTTCGCTTGTAAAAGATAGAAGAAGGGGATAAGTTATGGCTTTGGACGCGGAATCTTATTTGCAATCCGGCAGCAATGAAGTGCGGGTATTGGAGTACACCACCTGCGGTCATTCATTTGGCATAAATATTTTAAAAGTACAGAAAATATTATCTCGGCCGGAATGTTTGACTACCACCATGAATAGCCATCCAAGCATTGTGGGAATTTTCAAGGATAACGGCGTAGTCATACCTTTGATAGATCTCGGTTATTTTCTCGGCTATGGGAAGGCGGAACATGTTCGCGGCAAGAAAGTCGTCGTTACCGAATTTTTCAATGTCTTGAACGCTTTCCTTGTCGATTCGGTCGAATGGATTCATCATTTCGTCTGGGGGGATGTGATCAATGCCAACGATATTCTAAGGACCATAAATCAGAAATACATAATCAGTATTGTCAAGCCGGATGGACAAAGGATGGTTCCGCTTTTAGATTATGAGACGATTATTCTTGACCTTTGCCCGGAACTTGGCTATAAAGAAATGCAGAAAATTTCGCGGAAAGATTTCGATGGCACGGGTAAAAGAATACTTATCGCCGAAGATTCGCCATCGGTAAGAAACATGTTGGGGGCGGAACTTATGGAACTGGGTTTCAACGTCGTAACTTCTTGCGATGGCAATGAGGCGATCGCTATACTCGAGAAAGACAAAGCCTTTGACCTTGTAATCTCGGATGTCGAAATGCCCCAGATGGATGGACTGGCGCTGACAACGGCGATCAGGGGCAACCCGGAAATGGCAAAAATGCCGGTGATAGTGTATTCATCGATTGGCGATATTGGCATGAAAGCGAGGGCCGCTTTTCTTAAAGCCGATGCTCATGTCACCAAGCTGAGTGTAGAAGAATTAATGGAAAACGTCATGCGGCTGACCGGCGCCGGCAAAACGGTGGCCGTCGATAAAAATCCGCCGGTGTCCATTAATAATATGGCTACGAAGCAAAGATAAGCTTAAAAAAATATCAGCGCCTGCGCTATACAAGCAAAGATATAAAATCAGTCTGATCCTTTTAAACAATTTATCGCGTGCAATCATTTAATTATCGAAAAATTTCCTGCACATACCCGGCAAGATATATATGAATAGTTCATAGATTATATTGGCATTCGGGATACTTGAAATTGTATATTGCCAGCTTAAAAAAGTCATTGGACGAATAATAAAAGACAGGATCGGAAATTTAGCGATCAAGGAAATTTGAATTGACAGCGACTCAGGCAAAAATAATACCACCCGGTTCGGGTGATCAGACTACAAAAAGGGCGGCGTTGATTGTCGCGACGCTGGCGGCTTATCTTGGGCCGTTTATGAGTTCCTCGGTGAACGTGGCTTTGCCCTCTATCGGTCATGATTTTTCATTAGGGGCGGTAACTCTGGGCTGGGTAAACACGGCTTTTTTGCTATCGGCGGCCACTTTATCTATCCCTTTCGGTCGACTGGGCGATATCTACGGGCGGAAAAAGATTTATATGCTCGGTGTCTGTATTTTCACTATCTCATCGGTAATAATTGCCCTGTCGGTTTCAGGTATGATGCTTATTCTGTGCCGCGTTCTGCAGGGAGTAGGATCATCGATGATTTTTGCCACCGGTACGGCAATCTTGATTTCGGTGTTTCCTGTCGGCGAACGGGGCAAAGTGCTGGGTATAACCATATCCGCGGTCTATTTGGGCTTATCCACCGGGCCATTTTTAGGCGGCATCATCACACAGCAATTGGGCTGGCGGTTTATTTTCTGGCTTAATTTTCCGCTGGGGATAATTCTTCTGTTTGTAATATTTCATATGCTTAAAGGTGATTGGGCTGAGGATAAAGGGGTGAAATTCGATTTTACCGGCTCGATCATCCTCGGCCTGGCGTTGCTTTCACTGATGTATGGATTTTCGAAATTGCCATCGATTTTTGCCGGCGGGCTGGTGCTAATCGGTCTGATTACGCTTTTCATATTCATAAAGTATGAACTTCGGATTGAAACGCCGGTTGTCGATATCAATTTATTTCGCAAAAATACGATATTCGCTTTTTCCAATTTGGCCGCTTTGATTAACTACGCGGCGACTTTCGCGGTGAGTTTTCTGCTTAGTCTATATCTACAAAAATTGAGAGGCTTATCGCCGCAAGAGGCCGGTATTATCCTGATAGCGCAGCCTGTCGTGCAAGCGATATTTTCACCGATTGCGGGGCGATTGTCCGATCGCATGGAACCGCGCACCGTTGCCTCGGCAGGCATGGCCATGACTTTTATCGGGCTGGTGCTGTTGACTTTTATTAGCGAGACCATAGCGATATCATATATTATTGGCTGTTTAATTTTCCTCGGTTTCGGGTTCGCGCTTTTCTCCTCGCCCAACACCAACGCTATAATGAGTTCAGTCGAGAGGCGGTATTACGGCGTGGCCAGCGCCATGGTTGGCACCATGCGTCAGGTAGGCATGATGTTTTCGATGGGGATAGTCATGATGGTGATGGCGATTCTCTTAGGCCAGGCCGATATCGGGCCGGAAAATCAGGCTTCATTCGTGAGATGTATCAAAATTGTTTTCTCGATATCGGCGGTTATGTGTTTTGCCGGTATTTTCGCCTCGCTGGCGCGGGGGAAGATGAATCGGGAATCGGCGGCAAAATAGATTGGTTGAACTAATGACAAAATCAACAATCGTGTTCAGACAGATCGTAGCGAAGCGTGACCTGGCTGCCAATCCGCGTCAGGTCACACTCTTGCGAGCACGACCTGACGCAACTGAATTCCATGCCGGGTCACGCCCTATCGGGCTACGACCCAAAATAACATTCGGTGTTATTTTGCTTTTAATCATTTTGTTAACAACCTCAGGGTGTATGCGATGCGCCACTACAACTATTATTGAAAGATATAATAACTCAACAAGATATAGTATTATTATCTATCACTTTAAGTGAATATGGAAGAATGTCAATTCAAGAGATTGCGATTAATGATCATTCTATTTCAACTAATTCGATTATCTTTAATTCTGAGCTACAGTCCGCTATAGCGAAATACATATTATTGTCACAACTGAACCAATTCGAGACGTGTCTCGCATAACTGGATGTTTCGAAAGTAGCGGTTATGCCGACCGGATGATAATCCTCAATTCGAATCGCTTGAAATCCGGCGCTACCATCCGCGATGAGTATATAACCTCTATCCCAAATTGGCATCGGATTATTCAGAACACAAGTACCTAATCGGGAAAGGATTGATATGATATCAGGGAAAATACTTGCTTCCTTTACTCCAGGAAAATGCAATTCATAATTAAGAGAAAGATCTCGAGCTAATCCGGGAGTTTCTAAGCGGCTTGCTATTACCGGGTTTGAATAAATTGAATCTATGACCAGTAAACCTGCTGTGCCATCAGCAACATAAGCCTTTGCAATTGTATAAGAAGGATTGATTTCAATAGCATATGCTTCACCGGGTGTATCGCAGCTATTAATCAATACAGGATTAGCCGGATCGGAAATATCGTAATGTTGAATACCGGCGCTGCCATCCGCAATAAATATTCTTGGTCCCGAAAGGCAAAGTCCATGTGCTTCGCCGGGTGTATCGAAAGTATTAATTAATTGAGGATTAAGGCTGTCGGCCAAATCTATTATGCTTACGCCATATTCTCCATGAGCTACAAAAGCATAGGTACTTCCCCAGGCTTTGGCGTCCTCAATTGGATAAGGCAATGTACAAAATCCCCAGTATTCAGAGCCTTGATAAGGGAAATAGCAGTAGTCATATGTCGCCAGCGCGCAACTATCATTGCCAAAAGCAATGCCAATAATATAAAAGCTTGAATTAGCATCAACCGCGACAGCTTTACCGATTAAAGAATCATAGCTCGCCGCAGGTTCAGGCACCTGGATTTCCTGTTGGCGAAATATCTGAATCCCGGATTTATTGCCAGCGGTGGTTACATAAATGTGATCTGTATAAACATCCATACACGAATCGTCCATCTGATAGCTTGATACCAAATTAAATCTCATAGTTTCTTCAGGTTCTGTACTTTTTTGACCGCAAAATACTATTAACATAATAATAGCCAAAACCGGGATGGTAATCCTGTTAATTGTTTTCATAATATCCTCCTTAATATTATATCCAGCCAGATGGACGGTTTTATTCCATCTATCTTTGCAACTGTCACATTATACTACAAATGCAAAGATAAGGTCCTGAAAATTTATTTCATCAGCGTCATCCGCTCAGTCTGCTCAAATTCCCCGGCGGTGATTTTGTAGAAATATATGCCGGATGAGAACCCCTCGGCATTCCAAATAAGCGAATGCTCACCGGCTGGCTGATAGCCTTTGCGCAGCGTTTGCACTTTGCGGCCGAGGATGTCGTAGATAGCGAGGTTAACGTCGGATGCCTGAGGCAGGTTGTATTGGATTGTCGTGCTGGCATTAAAGGGGTTGGGGTAGTTGGGGGAGAGGGAGAATTGTTGTGGCAGGGGATTATTTTCTTCAATACCGGTTTGATGAAATTCAAGGATCATTAGCGAATATCCATCAGCCACATAAGCATAATTGCCGGAAACGAAAACGTTTTGCGCATAGCCGGGTGTACTATAACTCCCGGCTAAACCGGGGTTGGCGGGATCGGCAATGTTGATGACCTGTAAACCAGAATAATCTTCCGCTACAGCTACAAAAGCGTAATTACCTGCGACGAAAACACCATAGGCACAACCGACTGTTTCATAACTTCCGGTAAAGGAAGGATTGGCCGGATCGGTAACGTCGATTATTTCTAATCCGAAATCACTAACAGCCACATAGGCGTAATTACCGGAAACGAAAACACCAAGTGCATAGCTGGTCGTATAATAACTTCCGGCTAATGAAGGGGTTGCCGGATCGGTGACGTCGATTATTTGTAAACCGGCTTCCTCATCAGCCACATAGGCGTAATTACCGTTGACGAAAACACCATCGGCCCAGTCGGGCGTATTATAACTTCCGGTAAAAACAGGGTTGGCCGGATCAGCGACATTGATTATCTGCAAACCAGAATAACCATTGGCCACATAGGCGTAATTGCCGGAAACGAAAACACCATAGGCATAGCCGGGCGTATCATAACTTCCGGCTAATGAAGGGTTGGCTGGATCGGTGACGTCGATTATTTCTAATCCGAAATCACTAACAGCCACATAGGCGTAATTACCGGAAACGAAAACACCCAGTGCATAGCTGGTCGTATAATAACTTCCGGCTAATGAAGGGGTT
>Ga0299912_10002955_pt1 | contig 13952 bp, 13 predicted proteins | sample RVTome_2_FD_207667 | JGI IMG/M metagenome (GOLD analysis project Ga0299912, IMG submission 207667) | Soil microbial communities from uranium-contaminated site in the Upper Colorado River Basin, Wyoming, United States - RVT95D214 (version 2) ...
CCAGCGGTGCGTCGACGCAGGCGCGCAGGTCGAGCCCGGCGGAGCCGTCGGTGGCATAGGCCGGCAGGGGATACTCGCTGCCGATACGGGGATCGAGGATTTTGAGTTCAATTTTGCGCATATTGTCCACATCCTGTCGGCGGTTGCCCGCGTAGGGTGCGCATCGCGCACCGGTTTGCCTCACCTGACCATGCCATGGTGCGCATTGCGCACCCTACCTGGCCGCGTAACGCCCGGCGATGAGCGCCACCAATTGCCGCGCCAGCTCGTCCTTGGGCGCCTCCGCCAGTTCCGCGCCGCCGCCGTCCCAAAACACCTGCAATGCATTGCGCTCAGCGTCAAAACCACGGCCGTCGCCGACCCAGTTGGCGGCGATCATATCCAGTTTCTTCTGTACCAGCTTGCCGCGTGCATAACGTTCCAGTTCATCGGTCTCGGCGGCGAAACCAACCGTGAACACCTCCGGCCGGGCGGTCGCGAGATGCGCCAGGATATCGGGATTTTGTGTCATTTCGAGCATTATCCCGGCGTTATTCTTCTTGATCTTGCTGCCGGCCGCCGCCACCGGGCGGTAATCCGCCACCGCCGCGGTGGCCACCAGCAGTTCGAACTGTTCCCGTTCCGCCGCCGCCAGCATTTCGGCGGCGCTTTCCACGTCCACCCGGCGCACTCCTGCCGGCGTAGGCAGGGTCACCGGCCCGGCCACCAGCGTCACCTCCGCGCCGGCCAGCGCCAACGCCGCGGCGACGGCAAAGCCCATCCGCCCGGAGCTGCGGTTGCTGATGAAGCGTACCGGGTCGATGGCCTCGCGGGTCGGCCCGGCGGTCACCAGGGCGCGCACCCCGGCCAGGGGTCCGGAGGCAAAGAGATCGCCGGCCAGTCGGGCCAGCTCCGCCGGCTCCAACATGCGACCGGGGCCGATTTCGCCGCAGGCCTGCTCGCCGCTGGCCGGGCCGAAGAGATGGACGCCGCGGGCCACCAGACGCTGTACGTTGTCACCGGTCGCCGCGGCACACCACATCTGTTGGTTCATCGCCGGCGCCAGGGCAATGGGCGCCGTCGTCGCAAGACATAGGGTGGCCAGCAGGTCATCGGCACGGCCGGCGGCAAGGCGGGCCATAAAGTCAGCGCTGGCCGGCGCCACCAGCACCAGCCCGGCCCAGCGCGCCAGCTCGATGTGATCCATGCCGGCCTCGGCCGCCGCGTCGAACAGCTCGCAGCGCACCGGATGGCCGGACAGGGCCTGAAAGGTGAGGGGGGTGACGAATTCGATGGCGCCGCGGGTCATGACCACCCGCACCTGCGCGCCGGCGCGGCGCAGCAGCCGCACCAGCTCGGCGGCCTTGTAGGCGGCGATGCCGCCGGTGACGCCGAGGAGTATGTGTCTGTTCACTAACCCGTTCATGGCCGAGAAGTATACAAAAGGCGGAAGGGACAAGATACGCGGGGAGAGGGGATGAATTCACTGCGCTTCAACGGCAATTACTCTCGCCAAGAACGCCAAGAGCGCAAAGAAAACCGGATAAAAATTCCGCCACCGCTTGATTCGAGAGCTAAAGACCACTCCTTTTTCTTGGCGTGCTTGGCGCCTTGGCGAGAGATCATTTTGTCTTCATGCCTATAAAAGCGTGCGCGCAGCGCACTCCACCCCTTGCATCTTTCCTCTTGTATCTTGTATCTGTTGTTTCGGGTTCTACAAGGAGGTGATCCATGGCCATCAGGGACTGGCCTGCGGCGGAGCGGCCGCGGGAAAAGCTGTTGCAACGGGGCGCCGGTGCCCTGTCCGACGCCGAGCTGCTGGCAATTTTCCTGCGCACCGGGGTCACCGGCATGAGCGCGGTGGATTTGGCGCGCCGGCTCATCGGCGACTTCGGCGGGCTGCGTCCCTTGCTGGAGGCCGACTGCAAAAATTTCTGTCGTCACAAGGGCCTGGGCGAGGCCAAGTACGTACAGTTGCAGGCCACCCTGGAGCTGGGGCGGCGCCATCTGCTGGCCACCCTGCAACGGGGCGATGCCCTGAGCTCGCCGGACGACACCCGGCGCTTTCTCGCCGCCCGTCTGCGCGGCTACGGCCACGAGGTGTTTGCCGCCCTGTTTCTCGACAACCGCCACCGCGTCATCGCCTTTGAGGAATTGTTCAGTGGTACCATCGACGGCGCCTCAGTGCACCCCCGCGAGGTCGTCAAGCGCGCCCTGGCCCACAATGCCGCCGCCGTGATCCTGGCCCACAACCACCCTTCCGGGGTGGCGGAACCGAGCCGGGCCGACGAATCCATCACCCGCCGCCTGCGGGAGGCACTGGGTGTGGTGGAGATTCGGGTGCTGGATCACCTCATCGTCGGCGACGGCGAAATCACGTCCCTGGCGGAACGGGGTTTGATCTGAGGGGCGGTATCTGGTATAAAACGCGGCTCCTCGCCGGGAGGCGGGAAAGAATTTCCGTTCGGAGGCAAGAAACATGTCCAGAGTATGCAAGGTTACGGGTAAAGGCCCGATGACCGGTAACAACGTATCGCACGCGAACAACAAGACGCGCCGTCGCTTCCTGCCCAACCTGCAGAGCCACCGCTTCTGGGTTGAGAGCGAAAACCGCTTCGTCCGCCTGCGTGTTTCCACCAAGGCCATGCGCACTATCGACAAGAAGGGCATCGATGCCGTTCTGGCCGAGCTGCGTGCCAATGGCGAGAAGGTCTAAGGGGAACAACCATGGCCAAAGGCGCACGCGACAAGATCAAGCTGGTGTCCACCGCGGACACCGGTCATTTCTACACCACCACCAAGAACAAGCGCACCATGCCCGAGAAGATGGAGATCAAGAAGTTCGATCCCGTCGTTCGCAAGCATGTTGTGTACAAGGAAGCGAAGATTAAGTAACGCTTCCTCGCCTCCGAATAGCAAAAAGCCCGGCTCACGCCGGGCTTTTTGTTTTCCGGCCCTGCCGCGCTCAGCCGGTGGCCGAACGCCAGCCGCCGATGCGGCGGGCAAACTCCTGCAAGGCAGCCACCCCCGAGGCCTCCGCCTCTTGCCGCCACTGCTCCAGGGCCGCCAGGGCCTGCCCCTCTGCCGCCCCCTGCCAAATCGCCTGCAACCGCTCCCGGAAACGGTAAACCGTGGCCAGAACCTCGCTGTGTGCCAGCACCTGTTGCAGACGCCGACGGGCGCTGCCGTCGTTAAGCGACTCCTCCCGCAACAGCAGGCCCCGGGCCTGCCGCAGCACCTGATCGGCACCGCCGAGGCGGCGCACCTCGGCCCGGTAGGCCGCCTTGATCACCTTGCGGCTGTACCGGGCCAGTACCTGCATGCGATGCACCGCAATAGTGCGCAGCGTGTCCGGATCCGGACCCGCGGCCGTGGGCAGCAGCCGGGCGGGCGGCGGGGCCACCTTCTTTACCCGGGCCAGGCCCATGCGTTCCAGGAGGCGGATGTAGAACCAGCCGATATCGAACTCCCAGGGCTGGCTGGAGAGCCGGGCCGAACCGGGGTAGGCGTGGTGGTTGTTGTGCAACTCCTCACCGCCGATGAGGATGCCCCAGGGCACGATGTTGGTGGCGGCGTCGGGGCTGGCGTAGGTACGGTAGCCGAAATAGTGGCCGATACCGTTGATCACGCCGGCGGCAAACAACGGAATCCAGATCATCTGTACCGCCCACACGGTGATGCCGATGGGGCCGAGCAGCAGTACGTCCAGTGCCAGCATCAGCACGATGCCGAGGTAGGGATAGCGGCTGTACAGCCGGCGCTCCACGGCGTCGTCGGGCGTGCCCTTGCCGTACACCGCCAGGGTTTCCCCGTTGTCCGCCTCGCGGCGGTACAGTTCTGCGCCCTCCAGCAACACCTTTTTCAGGCTCAGCACCTGGGGGCTGTGCGGGTCGTCCGCGGTTTCGCAGCGGGCGTGATGCTTGCGATGCACCGCGACCCACTGGCGGGTCACCATGCCGGTGGTGAGCCAGAGCCAGAAGCGGAAGAAATGGCTTGCCACCGGATGCAGCGTCAGGGCGCGATGGGCCTGGTGCCGGTGCAGGAAGATGGTGACGGCGGCGATGGTGATATGGGTCAGCAGCAGCGTGTAGACGATGACGCCGAACACGCTGACATTCAGCAGGCCGTAACTCATGACGGGAAAACCTCACGGATAACATGGGCAACAGAACATCGCCACTCGATTGTTGGAACACAAGGCGGGCGGAACGTTGCAAACATAGCCGCACTATTCAAGACATGCCATTTCGCCTGTAAAAATCAGGGTTTTTTGCACAACCGCAGGGTTTGTACCCGCTTCTTGAATGTGGGTATAGTGTGCTTCCGCACGGCCCGTGGGTCGGAGAGTCGGGCGACCAGGTACAGGACTCGGGACGGTCAACCTGCATGGATGATATCTACGTCGGGCGCCAGCCCATCTACAACCGCAGCCTCGACGTCATCGGCTACGAACTGCTTTACCGCAGCGGCCACGACAACCAGGCACAATTCCTCGACGGTGATCAGGCCACCGGTGAGGTGATCCTCAATAGCTTTCTGGAACTGGGCCTGGAGAACATCACCGGGCGCCACCCCGCCTTCATCAATCTCAGCCGCAGCTTTCTGGTCGGTGACCGGCCGCTGCCGTTTTCCAGCAAGCGCGTGGTGCTGGAAGTGCTGGAGGACATCGAGCCCGATCCCGTCCTCATCGAGGCCGTGCGCCGGCTGGTGAAGAACGGCTACATCATCGCGCTGGATGATTTCGTCTACCGCCCCGAGCTGGAACCCCTGGTCGAGCTGGCCCACATCATCAAGTTCGACATCCTCGGCATCGATCCGGAGGTGCTGGCCGGTCGCGTGCAGGCCCTGAAGCAGCGCAAGGTGCGCCTGTTGGCGGAAAAGGTGGAAACGCACGAGGAGTTCGAGCGCTGCAAGCAGCTGGGCTTCGATTACTTCCAGGGCTATTTTTTCTGCAAACCGAACATCGTGCGCGGCCGCAGTCGGCCGGTAAACCGGCTGGTGCTGATGAACCTGCTGGCCGAATTGCAGCACCCCGACACCGACATCAACAAGCTGGAAAAAATGGTGGCGCAGGACGCGGCGCTCACCTATCGCCTGCTGCGCTACGTGAACTCGCCCTGCGTCGCCATCCGCCGCAAGGTGGAATCGCTGCGCCGCGCCCTGGTAATCATCGGCGCCAGCACCATCAAGAACTGGATCACCCTGATCCTGTTCACCCGCCTTGACGACAAGCCGCGTGAACTGATGGTGACGGCGCTGGTACGTGCGCGCATGTGCGAGCTGCTCGGCGCCGCGCGCCGCCACGACGGCCTGGATCGTTTTTTCACCGTCGGCCTGCTTTCCGCCATGGACGCACTGATGGATCGGCCGATGGAGGAGGTGCTGGAAGAACTGCCGCTGGTGGACGACGTGAAGGCGGCATTGCGCACGCGCGACGGGCACCTGGGCCAGGTGCTGGAACAGGTGCTGCTGTATGAGTGGGGTGCCTGGGACAGTCTGTGCCAGAGCCTCGACGGCGCCACCTACCGCCAGGCCTATCTCGACTCGGTACGCTGGGCCGGCGACAGCCTATCCGCCGTCATCCCCGCCGGGGACGGCCGCGCCGGCTAGCGCCGGTCCAGCGCCAGATTTCCCACCCCATCGACGCGGCAGCGCCAGCCCGGCGCCAGCCAGGTGGTGGAGGCCTGTTCGGTAATCAACGCCGGGCCGTCTATCACCTGCCCCGCCGCCAGCGTCTCCCGCGCCCACACCGCCGCCTCGCCTATGCCGTGCACCACCGTCCGGCCCGCCGGCGCGGCCTCGGCCTCCGGCGCCGGCTTCAGGCGCAGCTCCAGCGGCGGCGCGGCCAGGGCCAGCCGGATGTTGACCAACTCCACCGGCAGCGCGACGCGGTGGCCAAAGCGGGCCTGGTGGGCAAGGTGGAAGGCCTCCGTCGCCCCGGCCACGTCCTGCCAGGGGATGTTCAGGGTGTAGGACTGGCCACGGTAGCGCAGATCCAGGCTGCGCCGCGCCTGCAACGTGGCCACCGCCACCCCTTCCGCGGCCAGGGCCTGGGTGCCTTCCTCAGCCAGCTCGGAGAAATGCCGTTCCAGCGTATCGGCACCCAGCTCCGCCAGCAGGGCGTTGACGGTACGCGACAGCTGGCGCCCCTGGGGCGCCGCCAGCATGCCCAGCGCCGACAGCACACCGGCATGAACCGGCACCAGGGCCTGGCCCATGCCCAAGCTCGCCGCCAGGGCGCAGACGTGCAGGCCGCCGGCGCCGCCGAAGGACACCAGGGTCAGCGCCCGCGGGTCCACCCCACGCTGCACCGACATCACCCGCAGCGCCCGCGCCATGTGCTCATCGGCCAGGCGCACGATGCCGGCCGCGGTCTCCTCCACACCCAGCCCGAGCTGATCGCCCAGCCGCGCCACCGCGGCGGAGGCCGCCTCCGCGTCGAGCCGCATGCCGCCGCCGAGAAAGGACTGCGGCAACAGGCGTCCCAGCACCACGTTGGCATCGGTGACGGTGGCCGTGTCGCCGCCGCGGCCATAGCAGGCCGGGCCCGGATCGGCACCGGCCGACTGCGGCCCCACCTGCAACAGGCCGCCGCTGTCCACCCAGGCCAGCGAACCGCCGCCGGCACCGATGGTGTGCATGTCCACCTGCGCCACCGCCACCGGCCAGGGGCCGATGCGCCCCTCGCTGGTCAGGCGCAGATCGCCGTCGACCAGGGCCACGTCGGTGGAGGTGCCGCCCATGTCGAAGGTCAGCAGGTGCTGCCGTCCCGCCTGCTGCGCCACGAAGCGGGCCCCCACCAGTCCGCCCGCCGGCCCCGACAGCAGCATGCGCACCGCCTGGCGCCCGGCCTGGGCGGCATCCACCGTCTCGCCGGAGCTTTGCATCACCGCCAGCGCCGCCTGCGGCAGGCCGTCCTTCAGCCGCAGCAGGTAACCTTCCACCAGCGGCCCGACCCAGGCATTGAGCCAGGTGGCGATGCCGCGTTCGTACTCGCGGATTTCGGGCAGGACGGCGGAGGAGCGGGATATGAACAGGCCCGGCGGCAGCGCCGCCTCGATGGCGCGCTCGCAGCGATCGTCGCGCCAGGAATAGAGCAGGTTGACGGCGACGGCGCGGGGGGCGAGGCGCGCCACGCTGCGGCACAGGGCGGCGAGGTCGTCGTCGGTCAGGGGCTCGACCACGCTGCCGTCCGCCGCCAGGCGGCCGCCGGTTTCGAGGCACAGCTCGGCGGGCACCGGCGGCTGCCGGGCCGGCGGTTGCAGGTCGTACAGCTCGGCCCGCGCCTGGCGGCCGAGGGTGAGCAGATCCTTGAGGCCGCGGTTGCCGATGTAGACGGTGCGCACGCCCTTGCCTTCCAGCGCCGCATTGGTGGCGACGGTGGAGCCGTGCACCAGACGCAGCGTCTCCAGGCGCTCTCCCAGGCCCAGTTCGCCGATACCCTGCAAAATGGCGCGCTCCGGCGCGTCCGGCGTGGACAGCACCTTGTGGATGCGCAGCGCGCCGCCGTCATAAAGCACGAAATCGGTAAAGGTGCCGCCGGTGTCGACGCCGAGGAGCATGGTCAGAGAGGATCCGTACAGGGACAACGGCGCCCATTGTACGGCGGCGGCATCAGATCATCACGACGCGATTGCGTCCTTCTTCCTTGGCCTGGTACAGGGCGTCGTCGGCGCGGCGGATCAGGGTGCGCACGTCGTCACGGGCCGAGGCCTGGGTCAGGCCCAGGCTGAGGGTCAGGCGGATACGCTGCTCATCGCATTCGATCAACTCGTGCTCCACGCCGGCGCGTATCCGCTCAGCCACCCTGACAGCGACGGCCAGCGGCGTATCCTCCAGCACGAGGATGAATTCCTCGCCGCCGAAGCGCCCGACGATATCGAATTCGCGCAACAGCTGTTGCAACTTGGCGGCGATGCATTGCAGCACCTTGTCGCCGGCCAGGTGGCCGTAGGTGTCGTTGATCTGCTTGAAGTGATCCACGTCGGCCATGATCAGGCACAGTTCGGCGCCGCGGGCGCCCACGGTGGAAAGGGCCGATTCCAGTTCGGCCAGCACCGATTCGCGGTTGGCCAGGCCGGTGAGGGCGTCGCGCCCCACCTTGTCACGCAGGTGGCGATGCTCATGCTGCAGGCTGTCCACCGATTCGTGCAGCGCCGCCACCCGGGCCGAGTAATAGGTTTCCACGGCCAGGCTCATGTCCAGCGAGGTGATCTTGAGGATAAAGACCCGTAACGCCTCGTAGGCAGGGCGGTCGTCCTGTAACGCCGCGGGGATAGCATCGATGAGCAGTTGTTGCAGCTGGCGGTAGGACGCCTGGTACAGGCTGAGGGGGATGTTGCGCATGGCATGGATCTCGCCGACGCGCAGGCGATCGGCGAAGTAGGCCTCGCCGTCGAACTCCCGTCCCAGGCTGAGCAGATAGCCGTGCTGGGTGCGCTTGAGCCGTTCCAGGTTGTCCCGGTTGCCGATGGCGCGCATGATGGCCGGGAAGCGCGTCTGGAAGTCGTAGAAGCGCTCCACCAGGTCATCGGCCTGCGGCATGATCACCGCCTGTTGCAGGCGCTGTGCCTGATCATGATCGGCGGCGCCCAGTTCCAGCAGCTCCAGCCGGCCCCGGCGCGCCGCGGCGTCAAAGCCGTAGCGCGCGCAGACATCCCCGGCCCCCTCGGCGGTATGTACGGTCTCTTGTTTCATGGCGTATTGTGGTGTGAACTTACGGCCCGTTTATTTTGTCTTTGGCAACAGTAGCGCGATTGCCTGTGTTTGGCTGGGCCGAATAACCGCGCGGAATGATAAACTTATTCTGCGATAAATCAATAATTGACTAAAAAACCCTGGATATGGACACCCTCATCGACGTACAGCACCTCACCCGCTATTTCGGCACCCACCGCGCCGTGAACGGACTCAGCTTCCAGGTCCGGCGCGGCGAGGTACTGGGCTTTCTCGGCCCCAACGGCGCCGGCAAGTCCACCACCATGCAGATGATTACCGGCAACCTGGCCCCCAGCGAGGGCAGGGTGCTGATCAACGGCATCGACCTGCTCGACAGCCCGCGCGAGGCCAAGGCGGCGCTGGGCTATCTGCCGGAGCAGCCGCCGCTGTACCGGGAACTGACGGTGGACGAATTCCTCACCTACAGCGCGCGCCTCAACCGCATCCCCGGCAACCGGGTGCGCCAGGCCGTCACCGCCGCGCGCGAACGCTGCGGCCTCGCCGAGGTGGGACGGCGTCTCATCGGCAACCTGTCCAAGGGCTACCAGCAGCGCGTCGGCATCGCGCAGGCCATCATCCACCAGCCGGCGGTGGTGATCCTCGACGAGCCCACCGTCGGCCTCGATCCGATCCAGATCCGCGAAATCCGCGCCCTCATCCGCGAGCTGTCGGCGGAGCACAGCGTAATTCTCTCCACCCACATCCTGCCCGAGGTACAGGCCACCTGCGACCGCGTGCAAATCATCAACCGCGGCGAACTGGTGCTCACCGACACCATCGACGGACTCACCCGGCGCATGCAGCTCGCCACCCTGCGCGTGACGCTGCGCTTTCCGCCGACCTTGGCCGCGCTGCAAGGCATCGACGGCGTGCAGGAAGTGGAGCCGCTGGAGGAGGGCCGCTACCGCCTGCATCACACGCCGGAGACCAACCCGGCGGAGGCCGTGGCCGCCGCCGCGGTGCACGGCGGCTGGGGCCTGCTGGAACTGACGCCGGAGCGCGTCTCGCTGGAAGACATCTTCGTGCAGCTGACCCGCAGCGAACCCATGGTGGAGGAGGCGGCATGATGATCGGACATATCGCCGCGCGCGAACTGCGCACGCTGTTTCTCTCGCCCCTGGCCTGGAGCATTCTCGGCGTGGTGCTGTTCATTCTTGCCTGGCTGTTTCTGTCGCAGCTGGATCAATACGTGCGCCTGCAACCGCAGATCGCCCTGATGCAGGCGCCGCCGGGGCTGGCCGAGGTGATCGTCGCACCCTTGTTCGGCAGCGCCGGCATCGTGCTGTTGCTGGTGGTGCCCCTGGTCACCATGCGCCTGGTGAGCGACGAGCGCCGCAGCCGCACCTTGCCGCTGCTGTTCTCGGCGCCGGTGTCCATGGGCGAGATCATTCTCGGCAAATATCTCGGCGTCATGGCCTTCCTCGCCATCCTGCTCGGCCTCATCGCATTGATGCCGCTGTCGCTGCTTACGGCCGGCAGTCTCGATCTGGGCCAGTTCGCCGCCGGGCTGCTCGGCCTGTTCCTGATGCTGGCGGCCTTCGCTGCCATCGGCCTGTACATCTCCACTCTGACGGCGCAGCCGACGGTGGCGGCGGTGGCCACCTTCGGCGCGCTGCTGCTGCTGTGGGTGATCAACCTGACGGGCAACGCCGTGGACGACAGCGGTTCGCGCGGCGTGTTCGCCTGGCTGTCGCTGCAACAGCATTACGAGGCGCTGCTGGGCGGCGTGTTCAACAGCAGCGACGTGGTCTACTACCTGCTGCTCATCGTGGTATTCCTGGTCTTTTCGGTGCGGCGCCTCGACGCCGACCGCCTGCAACACTAATTCGGACGCATCATGGAAGCGAGCAAGAAGAACCGCCGTGTGCTGCGCCTGCAAGGCGCCACCTTCGCCCTGCTGTTTCTCGCCGGCATCGGCCTCGTCGCCTGGCTCAGCACGCGCTACAGCTATCAGGCCGACTGGACCGCCTCCGGCCGCCACACCCTGGCCCCGGCCAGTGCCGCCCTGCTGGGCGAACTGAACGGCCCCATCACCGTCACCGCCTTCGCGCGCCAGAACGAGCTGGCCGCAACGCGGCGCCAGATCAGCGACCTCGTCGGCCGCTATCAGCGTCACAAGGCCGACCTCACCTTGCGCTTCGTCGATCCGGACATGGAGCCGGAACAGGTCAAGGCCGAAGGCATCGGCTTTGACGGCGAGCTGGTCATCGAATACCAGGGGCGCAAGCTGCACGTGCAGCAACTGAACGAGCAGACCATTACCAACACCCTGCAAAAGCTGGCCCGCGCCGGCGAGCGCAAGGTGCTGTTCCTGGAAGGCCACGGCGAGCGCAATCCGCAAGGGGCCGCCAACCACGACCTCGGCGCCCTGGGTGAGCAGCTGCGCAACAAGGGCTTCCAGCTGGCGCGCCTCAATCTCACCGCCACGCCGGCCATTCCCGACGACGCCGCGCTGCTGGTCATCGCCAGTCCGCAGGTGGATCTGTTTCCCGGCGAGGTACGGCTGATCCAGGATTACGTCGAGCGCGGCGGCAACCTGCTGTGGCTGGCCGAACCGGACGGACGGCGCCAGCTCGATCCGCTGGCGGCGCAGCTGGGCCTGGCCTTCCTGCCCGGCACCGTGGTCGATCCCACCACCCAGCTGCTGGGCATCGACAACGCCGCCTTCTCGGTGGTGGTGGAATATCCCGCCCACCCCATAACCCGCGATCTCGCCAGCGTCACGCTGTTCCCCTACGCCGCGGCGCTCGATACGCACAGCGTCGGCGCGCCGTGGAGCGCCACGCCGCTGCTGCGCACCGTGGCACGGAGCTGGTCCGAAACCGCGGAACTGAAAGGCTCGATCCGCTACGACGAAGGCAGCGACATCGCCGGCCCGCTCACCCTCGGCATCGCGCTGGAGCGGCCGCGCCCCGCAGCGGAGGGCAGCGACGCAACGACCGCGGACGACGGCGCGCAACAGCGCGTGGTGGTGCTCGGCGACGGCGATTTCCTCGCCAGCGCCTACCTCGGCAACGGCGCCAATCTGGAACTGGGCGAGCGCCTGCTCAACTGGCTCAGCCACGACGACGCGCTGATGCACATCCCGCCCAAGGCCGCCGTCGACACGCGCCTGGAACTGACGCCGTTGCTGTCCGGCATCATCGGTGTCGGCTTTCTGTTCTTCATCCCCGGCGGACTGGTCATCGCCGGCGTGGTGATCTGGCTCAAGCGCCGCAAGCGCTAAGACCCTGTTGTCGCAGAGGCGCAGAGACACAGAGAATGGGGCGTCATTCTCTCTGCGTCTCGGCGGCTCCGCGGCAGGGTTTTGCAGTTCTTGGCAGTGCAACCTTTCAAGGTAACGACGTGAACAAACGCAATCTGCTCAACCTGGTGCTGCTGCTGGTCGTCGTCGGCCTGGGCCTGCTGGCCTGGCTGGAACCGGGACGCGAGGCGCCGCCGGCGCCGCTCAAGCTCACCGCGCTCGACGTCGCAGCCATCGACCGCATCCGCATCGAGCGCCCGGCCGGCCTGCTGGAAATGGCACGCGCCGATAATCGCTGGCAACTTACCGCACCCGTCACCGCCCCCGCCAACGGCATCCGCGTGGACGCCATCCTCAGCGTCGCCGCCATCGACAGCCTGAACAGCCAGGCGATCACCGGCCTCGATCTCGCCGCCTATGGCCTCGCCGAGCCGGCGGTGCGCCTGTTCCTCAACGACACGCGCATCGATTTCGGCAACACCTCGCCGCTGGATCAACGTCGTTATGTCCGCGTCGGCGACACCGTGCACCTGATCCCCGACCTGCGCTACTACCAGCTCATCGGCGGCTGGAACGGCTACGTCAGCCTGCGCCTGCTGGAACCGGACACGGCGCTTGATCGCATCGAACTGCCGGGACTGATGCTGGAAAATCACGAAGGTAGCTGGCGCCCTGAACCGCCGCCGGCACACTGGTCCGCCGACGCCGCCACAGCGCTGGCGCAAAACTGGGACACCGCCCAGGCCATGGAGGTGCGCGAGCACAAGGGCAAGGCAAACGGAGAAGAAGTGCGGCTCCATATCCGCGGTCGCGAACAGCCGATCCGTTTCGTCGTCGCGGCGCGTGACCCGGAGCTGGTGCTGGTACGGCCCGACCTCGGCCTGGCCTGGCATCTCGTTTCGGGCCAGGCGCAGGGGCTGCTGGAATTGTCCGCGCTGCCGGAAAATGTCAGCCAGCCCGATTGAAGCACCGTGGGAGCCCGATTCATTGGGCGATTAGAGGTATCGCTGTCGCCCGATGAATCGGGCTCCCACAACATCTGAGCATCCACCCATGCCCGAACTGCCGGAAGTCGAAACCACCCGCCGCGGCATCGCCCCGCACCTCACCGGCCATGCCGTGGCCGACGTGATCGTGCGCCATCCGCAACTGCGCTGGCCGATTCCGCGCGGCCTCGCCGGCAAGCTGCGCGGCTGTGTCATCAACGCCGTGGAACGCCGCGCCAAGTACCTGCTGCTGCGTTTCGATCACGGCACCCTGATCCTGCACCTGGGCATGTCCGGCAGCCTGCGCCTGGTCGACGCGGACACACCCGTCGGCAAGCATGAGCACTTCGATCTGGTGCTCGACAGCGGCCGTGCCCTGCGCCTCACCGATCCGCGCCGCTTCGGCGCCGTACTGTGGACCCGCGATGATCCCATGCAACACGAGTTGCTGCGCGACCTCGGCCCCGAACCGCTGGACGATGACTTCGATACCGAATATCTGTATCTCGCCACGCGCAAACGCAAAATCGCGATCAAGCTGTTCATCATGGACAGCAAGATCGTCGTCGGCGTCGGCAACATCTACGCCAGCGAGGCCCTGTTCCGCGCCGGCGTCCATCCTTCCCGCCCTGCCGGCTCACTGTCGCGCGACCGCTGCGCACGCCTGACAGCAGCCATCAAAGAGGTTCTGCGTGCGGCGATTACCCAGGGCGGCACCACCCTGCGCGATTTCACCGGCGGCGACGGCAAGCCAGGCTACTTCGCGCAGGAGTTGCGCGTCTACGGCCGCGCCGGCGAACCCTGTATCACCTGCGGCTCGATCATCAAGTCAACCCGCCACGGCCAGCGTGCCACCTATTACTGCCCGCGCTGCCAGCGCTGAGCGGGAGATGCAGCGTCTCCCCGGAGACGCTATGCTGATTGCTCCATAACGAAGGGAAAGAGCCCATGTCCGTACTGCACGACATCCTCGATTCATGGCGCCCGCAAGGGCGCATGGCCGGCATCGCGATCTCGCTGCTTGT
>Ga0299912_10002956_pt1 | contig 13949 bp, 14 predicted proteins | sample RVTome_2_FD_207667 | JGI IMG/M metagenome (GOLD analysis project Ga0299912, IMG submission 207667) | Soil microbial communities from uranium-contaminated site in the Upper Colorado River Basin, Wyoming, United States - RVT95D214 (version 2) ...
AACGTGAGAACTAAAATAGTCTCACGGTTATGGTAAGCATCTGCAAATGCCTACCATAATAATCCCCAAATATAAGCGAACCTATCCTGACTTAAATTATACAACAGTTAGGAGGGCTTGTGATGTCCGACAATAAAAACGGTTGGCGCACCCAGCCAATGTATAGCTTCAAAGAGGTGGCTCGTTTATCAGGCATATCTATCTCCACTGTTCGCAACTGGATGTTCGGTTATACCGTTGACGAACGCCAAGTTGCGCCACTAGTCAAGGTATCGTCCGATGCTACATGTTGCTCATTTCTCAATCTCGTAGAAATCATGGTAGCTGCAAGATTCAGGAAAGCAGAGGGCACGTCATATGAGGTTGTAAAGCGAACTTATGAAAACGCAAAGAAACTATATTCTCTTGAGCATCCGTTTGCTTCTGACCTACGGTTAAAGGCAATCGGTGGTCATATTGTTCACATGATTAAAGAAAAAGGCAGCATGCAAGCAATTGACTCACCCGAACAATATACGATTCCTAACTTAGTTATAGAAATGACGGAACAATTAGAGTACGAGTTAGAATTAGCTTCAAAGTGGTATCCAGTCGGTAAAAAAATCCCTATTGTTGTTGACCCGTATATAAGCTCCGGTGTCCCTGTAATTGAAGGCAGGGGTATTACAGTTGAAAATATTGAAAAGCGTTTTTATTCTGGAAAGCAAAAATGGGAGTTTATTGCTAAAGACCTAGACCTTCCAGTAAATGTCATCGAAGAAGTGATACGTTTCGCACCTAAGGTGTTTCACCGGAAGGAAACTTTAGTTGATACTTCTCTGCGATGAGAATCTTGGTAAAATACCCCATGCGCTTGCTCTCGTTGGGTATGACACACGTGACTTTATAACTTTGGGTTGGTCAGGGAAAAAGGATATAGAATGGCTACCTTGGGTTGGGCAAAATCAATGGTTGTTATTAAGTTGCAACAAGAAACAACTTATTGTTCCAAATGAATGTAACGCAATCCTTCAAAACGATGTGGGTGTTGTCTATCTGACCATCGGGGAAGAATTTCCAGCGAAAGTTTTACTGTTATTACTTAAGAAATGGGACACCTTAGAATTACTCTGGAATACGACTGAAAGACCTTTCGCACGTTTTTTACATCCTAACGGAATATTGACAACCAAGTACAGAAATTTGCAGTTACCCCCTCATTTTGGAGGACAACAACAAGGCAGGCTTATCTAAAAATTTTTGACACGGTAACTCTGACTGGTAGTATTTTTCGCTTGGCGACAAGCGACGAAATGCTCGACTGGGCCCTCAAACAATACTACACAAAGTGATTGTGGCCGGGCCGCTGACCTACCGCGTGGTTCCAGCTTCATGTGCAGAAGTTGGACCACGCTGGTGCTCCGAATTGGCTATACATAACATTTTGTCACTTCCCTACTAACAGGAGAGGGGGAGATAAGGGGGTGAGGCTAATAAACAACTTCTTTGGTCTATTGGCCCGCCTTGTCTTCGGGGATGGAGGCGGGCAGGCGGACGGTAAAGGTGCTGCCTTTGCCTACCTCGCTCTTCACCTCAATCTTGCCGCCGTGCCGCTCAATAATTCCGTAGGAGACGGCCAGTCCCAGCCCCACTCCCTTGCCCAGTTCCTTGGTGGTGAAAAAGGGCGTAAAGAGCTTGTCCATGTGCTCCGGGGCGATACCGTGTCCGGTGTCCTCCACCGCCGTTCGTACCCAGCCATCATTATCCAGCGAGCTGCGGATGGTGAGCTTACCTCCACCGGGCATGGCTTGGACGGCATTAACCACCAGATTGATAAAGACCTGCTGTAGCTGGCCGAAATCAGCCATCACCGGTGGCAGGGACGGTGCTTCCTCCCTGATTACCTGGACCTTGTTCATCTCGGCCTGGTGGCCCACCAGCAATATTACCTGGTCGATGACACCGCTCATGGTTACCGGCTGAAGTTTGGGCTCAGACTGGCGGGAGAAGTCAAGGAGACCGCGTATTATCCGGGAACAATGGTCTACAGCCGCTTCTATTTTGGCCAGATTGGCGATGGCCTCAGCTTTGTCAAGAGAGTCACTGTTCAATTTCTTGGTCATGAGTTTGGCGTAGACCAGGACGCCGGCCAAAGGATTGTTAATCTCGTGGGCCACGGAGGCGGCTAGCTGACCGATGGCATTCAACTTCTCAGCCTGGATTAGTTGCCGCTGGGTGCTTTCCAGTCGCTCAATGTAGCGGTTCAATTCCTCATTCAGGGCTAGAATCTCGCGGCTAGCCTCGAGCTGGTGTTCCAGATAGTTCAGCAGGGTGGCCCACAGGCTGCTGACCAGGAAAGCAAAGAGGGCATAAAGTAGTGACCGGGCTAATGCCTCAGGGTCGTGAGCCACCAGTAGAGCATGAGGCAATAAGATGCCCAGAAAAACAACCCCATTGACCAGCACGCCCCGCAACCGATAGGTAATGGCGGCATAAATCAGAGGATAGAAGAAGAGGATGACATAGATGTCGTGATAAGCGGTGAGCACACCGTAATATATGTAGCCGAATACCACCATCAAGAGGGCAATTATCCAGAAATGAGGACTGCGTAGGCCGGTGGTCACCTTTGCCCGGAGCATCCATTCAATAAGTCGTGGCTGAGGTATTTTTCTGGGATGACGCCATCGCTCTTTCTCGCGGGACTCAACCATTTCCTGCCCTCCTGTGGCGTTGGTTCCAGATTGCCAGTCTGCCTGGCGCTTCCCTATTATATAACTTTTTGCCTCATGTCTCATCTCAGTAGTCATTAGACTGTTTATTAACCTCACCCCCCTTTATCCCCCTCTCCTATTTCACTCCCCCCTTCCCTTTCTAAGGGAAGGGGGCTAGGGGGATGGGTTTGTAAATAATCTTGAATCCTAGAGATGCTAGGTAGATGTGACACGCCGGGGTAAGCATTATTACCTAGTGCCTGGCCGGCTCAGTAGGCGCAAAGCGTTAGGGTCGGGCGGACTGTTTTAGGCGTTTTTGGAGATTCTAAATAGGTATCACGGCGGAAGTTGCCCGGTAGGGCAGCGTGGTAAGCTAAAGGTGGAAGTCAGGAAAGTAGAGAACAAAGAAAAGGAGGAACAAAGAAATGGAGTGGCAGTTCATAGTAGCACTGGCCGTCGCCATCCCGGTAATTCTCTTGCCGGCCGCGTTCGTCTGGTACCTCAACATCAGCGGGATTCATGCCGCGGTGAGGGAGGCTAGAGAGAAGCGGACCGCTCAGGAGAAGGCAGTCGAGGTCAAATAGTCAGGGAGCACTACGAAGAAATACTAAAGAAGGAGGACGACAATGGAGGCAGCAATGATTATCGGTCTAGCCATCGCCATCCCGGTGATTCTCTTTCCGGCCGCGTTCGTCTGGTACCTTAACATCGGCGGGATTCATGCCGCGGTGAAGGAGGCTCGTGAGAGGCGGGCGACCCAGGCAAAGGGTGTGGAGACCACTTAAGTCAACTGGCGGGATGAGTACAGTCTGGAAATATTGAACAAGGAGGACTATAATGGACGGAGGAATGATTCTAGCACTAGCCATCGGGGTACCAATAATTCTCTTGCCGGCCGCGCTCGTGTGGTATCTGAACATCAGCGGTATCTACACGGTTCTGGTGGAAACGCGGAAAAGACGGGCGGCCCGCGAGAAGAGAGCCAAATTGGCCGAAGTCAAGCAGTAAGGCTGGAAGAGACTGACCGGCCTACGGGGAAGGGAGGATAACCATGGACGGATACACGATTCTGGCGCTGGTCGTCGCTATCCCGGTGATTCTCTTCCCGGCCGCCTTCGTCTGGTACCTTAACATCGGTGGCTTATATACTGCGGTCAGAGAAGTCTGGCAGGCAAGGACAGCTCGTGAGCAGACGGTGACTGGAAAGGTAAAAGCGTAGACTAAGAATAGGAGGTTACAGTCAATGAAGCATCTGCGCATCATCGTCCCCGTAGTGGCCACTGTTGGTCTTACCGTCGGTGCAATATTCTTGGCGACGTGGTTGGTAGGTCTGGTTCCGGCGGGAACCTGGTCAGAATTGATTAAGGCTGGTATTATCATCTTCGTCATTGTGTGTGCTCTGGTGATTATTGCGTGGTCGGCCTATTTCACCTATATTATCAGGAGAGATATCGAGGCCGGGAGAACCGAAAAGGAAGAATAGCCTGACGGATTATAGTGATGTCGCAACAGCAGAATAGGACGCCGAATTCCAGCCAAGTGAGCCAGGATAAGGCTGGTAAGACAACGCTGGTACGCGAGGTGGTCAATACCGGGTTGAAGAGTCGGGAGTTCTACCGGCTTTATATTTTGGGCCTGCTGATTCTATACTGTGGTCTGTTCTATTACTTTGGTGAGATAGTAGGCTTCTTCCACTGGGAAGCCCTGCGCTGGGAGTTCTTCTACGGCGTGCACGATATACATCGCCTCCTGTTCCTGGCGCCAATATTGTATACCGCTTATGCCTTTGGCATGCGGGCCACCATAATCATCACGATTATTTCGGTCAATATCATGCTGCCGCGGGCTCTTTTTCTATCTCCCTACCCCGACCCAATGGCACGGATGCTAATCACTGTCACCATTGAAGGGATGCTGGGGTATCTAACTGCCAGAAACAGGCGGGAGACGGAACGGCGCCGCCGGCTCGAGGTAATATTGCGGAGTGAAAGGGATAAACTCTCCGGCATTCTGGAGCGAATGGAAGACGGCGTGGCTATAATTGGTCCGGACTACCGAATACGCTATATGAACCCAAGCCTGGCGCGAGACTTTGGCAAGGGTACTGGCGCCCACTGTTATCAGCTCTTGCACCAGCTTGATGCCCCGTGCCCGCAAGTCTGTAAGTTACCCGATGTTATCAATGGCGCTACAGAGGAATGGGAGTACAACTTCCCTGATGGCCGAATCTATGAAGTGCTGACCTCACCTTTTGTTGATACTGATGGAACCGTCTGCCAGTTGGCTGTCTATAGAAATATCACCCGCCGCCAGAAAGCAGAGCCGCAGCGGCTAAATGTGGGTCATCCAGAATCAAACCGCTACCCCCCCACGAGTTCAGACCGCCCCTGACTTTAGTCATACATCATCTTCTAGAGTAGCCGACCAACCACTTTTTCCCGTATACTATTCCACTATAGTCGGTGTTACAGGCAGGCGAGCCGTGGATTTCGAATGGATTCTGGGACTAATACTATTTGGTATTTTACACTGGGTGCTGGCCATTATGCTCCTCCAGGACCTGGTCAATCGCGACAGGGTGCTGGGTGGGCACAAAGCCCCCTGGTTCCTCATCATTGTGTTTGTCACTTTTGTCGGCTCGCTACTATATCTCCTCTGTCATCCCAAGATATTCTATGATAGTGATAGAAGGTAGGGTCCGCGTGCTCCAATGCCCATTGGCTAGTGCTGCGGTTCTCCGGGGTTATCCCCATTTGAAGGCGCTATCCGGGGCTGTATTCCAGATGCGGCGTTCCTCTTCCAACGGGGCCTCCTGAACGCGGCACTGCTGTCCGAGGAGCATTGTTTTCCGGCGCTCTCCATAGCTGGACCATTGGCCTAGTCCGGCACAGCTGGGGTCGCCAGTGCGGGCGAACGCTAACCAGGCATCCTGCGTGTTCCGGGACAGGGTATCAACCGCCGGGCCTGACCCAACCACTCCGGGGTGGGGGTGACCCCATAGAAAGCCGCTATCTATACCATGGAATGCCCCGAACATGCCGCCTCGGAACGGTGCTTTCCAGGTGAACAGGTAACCATACGCCGGGTTCCCACGGCCTGCCTGTGCCTCAAGTATACGGGTGGTGGGTATCCAGAACATGCGCGCCGTCATTATACCGATAAAGATTTCTGACGGAGTGGTGGGGACACCTCGTTTGGCCAGCACCTCGCGGTATGCTTTCACCGTGTCGGTCATATCCCAGCCGGGCATCATCCTCCCGAACCGCCCGAGCATGCGGCCCTCCGCCAGGTCCTGGATTGCAGGGTCCATTGCCTGCCAGGTACGCCACTCATCTTCTGTTGTGCCGGCGATGAGTGGAATCCCGTCCGCCGAACCGGCCTTGATGCTGTCAATCGGCATCTCATGGAATATTTCGCCATCAATCACGGGCATTGGCGCCCGAATACCTTTGGGTAATGGCAGAGACTTGGCATAGGTTTTCAGTACCTGCTCTACCGTCAATGTAAGCAGGGTTCCGGCATCACTTCCTTTTGTGCCCAGCAGATTGAGGAAATGCTCAGCATAGCGGTTGGCTTCATCCACATCGTTCAGGAAATGAGCCGAGCCGCTCTGCGAGATGGCCTTTTGAAAGAGCCCTTTCGCCGCTTTCATGCCCAGTAATGTGCTGACACTGGCACCTCCGGCGGACAGACCGAAAATGGTAACATTGCGGGGGTCGCCGCCAAAGGCCGCGATGTTGTCCCGTACCCATTTCAGGGCAGCCACCTGGTCCAGCATACCCTCGTTGCCAGTAGAGGGAATTCGGCCATTAGTAACATCTTTTAGCCTTAAGAAGCCGAAAACATTTAACCGGTAATTGATGGTCACCACCACAACATCGCCACGGCTGGCGAGCACCCCACCATTTACCAGCGGTGAGGCACCGGTACCGCTGGTAAAACCGCCGCCGTGAATCCAGACCATGACCGGCCGACGGGCACCATCCGTGCCTGGCGTCCAGACATTCAGATGGAGGCAGTCCTCGTTGACAGTTGGCTGCATCCCGATACTCATATCAACCGTGGGGCTTATCTGGAAGGGACTTTTCTCATCCAGCGGCAGTATAATCTGTGGGGCTGTGGCTACAAAGGACTTTGTCTTCTTTACGCCGGTCCAGGGCTCTACAGGCTCCGGAGGAAGCCAGCGCCGTTTTCCGGTGGGGGGAGCCGCAAAAGGTATTCCCAGGAAGATGCTCAGGCCGTTTTTCTCGAAACCCTCGACTTTGCCGGTGGTTGTCTGTACTACGGGGGTCATCTGGTTCTCCTTTCAACTTATATTTCTCGTTCCGATGCCGGTGATGCAAGGTCAGGGATATAAGTTCGACCGTATGGATTATCCACAGTCTATGTGTATGGGCAAAAGATGTCAAGGAGGCCAGCGATGGATAGTACCATCGCTGGCCTCCAGGTCACGCCTGAGCCGGCTTAGAGCGATAACTGTTGCGCTTCAAATGACCGGAAGCGCGCTAGGCCATCCTTAAGGTCGAACTGGCCATTGTGGCTGAAAAGCCACTGGGCGGCTCGACCCACATTACACTCTCTGATACCTTGGTAAAGAGGTATCAGTCTGGCTATCTCGTCATCAATGCTGGCGACCGTGGGGTAGCTCATGGGATAGCCTAGATAATGTGCCAGAGCGGCCAGAATCTGCCAGTTCTCCTTTCCGGCTGGTGGCGTAAGAGCCGCTTGCAGCCGCTGAATCCGCCGCTCGCAGTTGGTATAAGTGCCCTGGCTTTCGGCGAAAGTTGCCCCGGGGAGAACGACATCGGGGTATGGCGGGTCTTTCGGGGCCACCGTGTCTATCAGCACCGAGAAAATCGGGACTTCAAAAATACTGTTTCCGAGCTCACCCGCGGCATCACTGCCAGCTACCAGGATACCCTGGATTTCGCCGCTCTCAATACCCTGGATGATGCCCACAGTGTCTCTACCCGGCTCGGCGGGAATGGTGCCACTCCACGCTACTGACAGGCGCCGTCGGGAAGCCCGATTACTGATGGGTACCTGTCCCGGCAGGTAGTCCGGGGTCACGCCCATGTCAATCAGTCCCTGAGCGTTGCCCGGGGTGCGCAGCAGAATCAAGCCGGCACTCTCACGACCAACATTGCCCGTCGCCAGCATGAGGTTACTGAGCAGGTCAAGCTCGGCCGGGGTTATGGCTGCCGCATCGATGATTAGAACCGGTCGCCGTGCCCGGACCAGAAGGTGGATTGCTTCCACAATCTTCGCTGGCTTGGCCCAGGGCACACTGGCCAGTTCTGCCACGGATTGTTTTTCCATCTCTTCAGCGAAATCGCTGAAGTTGGCGGTGCGGGTGTCAACAAAATTGCGGTCAGCCAGGTCATAGGTAATGATATAGCTCAACATGGACTCAAGCAGGTTCACGCCGGTGCGCCGGTTGACCTTGAGACTGACCTTGGCCAGCGAGTCGATACCAGTCTGTCGTGGACTGAGAGTGATGAGCTTACTGCCGCGGTTCACCGCTTTCCTGACTTTTAGAGAGATAATGGGGTAGTCTTCCTCCAGGTCACAGCCGTAAACCATAATCAAGTCACTGGCCGGAATATCATCAAAGGAGCAGGTTGAAGCGTTCTTACCCAGGGCGGATAGGAGACTGGCGACATTAGGCATCGCCAGGCAACCCAGGTTATTTGTGCCGAGTGCCGCCCGGGCTAGCTTCTGGAGAAGGTAATGTTCCTCATTGGTCAGCATAGCCGAGGCCAGCACGGCCAGTCGGTCGCCACCGGCACGGTCGGCTATTTGTCTCAAGCCGTTGCCGGCCAGAGCTAGCGCCTCTTCCCATGAAGCCTCGACCAGGGAGTTCTCTCGCTTAATGAGGGGGGTACTGAGGCGCTTCAGATTGTGCAGTGAGGCGGGATAGAAGGCGCCCTTTTTGCACAGGTTACCTTCATTCACCGGGCTGTCCATGGGCGAGGTGACGCAGACAATCTTGTCCCCGACGAGATTTAGCTCCAGGTTGCAGCCAATCCCGCAGTAAGGGCAGACAGTGGGTACCGTTTCCGGCTGCCAGGGACCCGGTTTCGGCAGGTGCACTCTGGGCGTGAGGGCACCGGTAGGACAGGTGGAGATACACTGGCTGCAGGAAGTGCAGGCTGTCTCACCGAGTGGCATGCCGAGTGCTGGCTCAACCCTGGTTCTAAAACCGCGATTGGAGAAGCCTAAAGCGCCGATACCTTCAACCTCGTTGCATATCCGGACACAGCGCCCGCAGAGGATGCATTTGTTCGGGTCATTGACAATGTACGGGTGTTCGTTCTCCTTCACCGGCAGGTGCCGACGGCGACCGGCGTATTTCTTATCGTTGACACTGTATTCGGTAGCATAGTCGCGTAGCTGACACTCAAAAACATCCAGGCAGCCGCACGCCAGGCAGCGCTCCGTTTCGGCCCTGGCCATCTCCTCGGTGAAGCCAGGCTCAATTTCGTCGAATCTGGTCTTGCGTATCTCGGGATGAAGAGGCACTACCTTACCCCTCGGGATGCGGGGCTTGAACTCGTAATCTTTGGGGTCAATCTCAGCCAGTTCCCCTTTAGTACATACATACGGCTTCTGCGAAGGAGCGACTTTTTCTCCGTTGATGAATTGGTTAATGGAGATGGCGGCCCTCCGTCCGGCGGCTATAGCTTCGATGACCGTAGCCGGACCTGAAGTGCAATCACCGCCGGCAAATACTCCATCGAGCGTGGTCTCCATCGTCGTTTCTTTAACGCCGATGTACCCTCTCCGGTCTAATTTGAAGGTATTATCCTGGGCCAGGCCGGATGAATCAAGAGTCTGGCCGATAGCCGCGATTACCGTGTCCACATTCATAGTGAACTCCGAACCAGCAATCGGTTCCGGTCGGCGCCGGCCTGAGCTGTCCGGCGGTCCCAGGGCCATTCGGATGCACTCCAGGGAGTTGACCCGTCCGTCTGCGGCGTTGGCTTTGACCGGGGCGGCCAGGAACTGGAAGCGGACCCCTTCTTCTTCCGCCTGCTCTATTTCTTCGTCACTAGCTGGCATTTCCTCCCGCGAGCGCCGGTAGACGATGGTTACTTCGGTCGCCTTCAGCCTGAGGGCGGTGCGGGCCGCATCCATGGCGGTGTTCCCACCGCCAATAACGGCGACCCTTTGCCCGATGTCCAGTGCCTTGCCGAGAGCCACATCCCTCAGGAAACCGATTCCGGAAAGGACGCCGGGCAGGTTCTCCCCCTCCACTCCCAGCTTCTGGCTCGCCTGAGCGCCCAGGGCCAGGAACACAGCCTCAAAGCCTTCCTTCTTGAGGCTCTCGATGGTGGAGTCGCGCCCCAGTGACACACCCAGGCGAATTTCCTGGCACAATCGGGTAATGGCGGCAATTTCCTTATCCAGAATTGCTTTGGGCAGGCGGTACTCCGGGATTCCGTAGCGGAGCATCCCGCCCAGTTTTGGGCTGGACTCAAGAATGGTTATCTCATGCCCTTCTAAAGCGAGATAGTAAGCGGCCGCAAGACCGGCGGGACCACCTCCGACCACGGCTACCCGGCGGCCGGTTGATGGCTTCGGCTCGGCGGTGTATATTTCTCCATCATTCAGGTTAGTATCCGCGGCAAACCGTTTCAGGCAGTTGATGGCTACCGGCTCATCGAGCACATTGCGGCGGCACTTCTTTTCGCAGAAACGGGGGCAGACCCGACCGACGACCAGCGGCAGCGGGTTTTTTTCCTTGATTAGCTTCAGAGCCTCCAGGTATTCCCCGCTGGCAATCAAGGCGATATAGCCCTGAATATCTATGCCCGCCGGACAGGCTATCTGACAGGGGGCAATGCAGTCCCCGTAGTGGTCGGAAAGGAGCAGCTCAAGCGCCATCCGCCGGCTCTTGGTCAGCCCCTCTGAGTTGGTGGTGACCACCATGTTATCAGCCACCTGAGTGACGCAAGCCGGCATCGGTCCGCGGGCACCCTTGACCTCTACCAGGCAGAGGCGGCAGGCCGCCGTGGGTTTAAGTCGGGGGTCATGGCAGAGGGTCGGGATGTCAACGCCGTTCTGCTGAGCTACTTCCAGAATGGTTCTCTCAGCATCAGTCTCAATCCTCTTCCCGTTCAGGATTATTGATACCCTCGGCATTTCATCCCTCCTAGCGGACGGCTATGGCTTTAAGTCGGCATACGCTCATACACAGCCCGCAACGGATGCATTTCTCCTGGTCTATAGTATAGGGCCTCTTCTTTTCCCCGGAGGCAGCCCCCACCGGACAATTCTTGGCGCAGAGTCCACACCCGGGGCACTTCTCGGGAATAATCTCATAGGATATTAAGGCTCGGCACTTCTTGGCCGGGCATTTCTTCTCATAGATATGCGCCTCGTATTCACTCCGATAATACTTGAGTGTGGTCAGTACCGGATTGGGTGCCGTCTGTCCCAGTCCGCAGAGTGAGGCTTGTTTCACATTTGAAGCCAGTTCCTCCAGAGCCTCAATGTCCCCCTCTCTACCCTCGCCGTTGGCAATTCTTTCCAGGATTTCCATCATGCGCATGGTCCCTATCCGGCAAAAAGTGCACTTGCCGCAAGACTCGTCCTGGGTGAAATTGAGGAAGAACTTGGCCACATCCACCATACAGGTGCTCTCATCCATTACAATCAGGCCGCCCGAACCCATGATGGCTCCGGTACGGGTCACTGAGTCATAATCTATGGGCGTATCGCCCAGGCTGGCCGGAATAACCCCTCCCGACGGGCCTCCTATCTGTACCGCTTTGAAGGGAAGGCCGGTCGATGTCCCACCACCGACATCAAAGACAATCTCTTTTATAGTTATCCCCATGGGAACCTCGGCTAGGCCACTGCGGGCTATCTTCCCGGCCAGGGCGAAGACCTTGGTGCCCTTGCTCTTTTCGGTACCGCAGGCGCTGTAGGCTTCAGCGCCGTGAAGGATAATCCAAGGCACATTGGCGAAGGTCTCCACATTGTTAATATTGGTCGGCTGACCCCACAAACCTGACTGGGCGGGAAATGGCGGGCGGACTCTGGGCATCCCCCGCCGCCCCTCTATGGACATCATAAGCGCCGTCTCTTCTCCGCAGACGAAGGCACCAGCGCCCTGTCTGATGCTAATATCAAAATCAAAGCCGCAGCCCAGTATATTCTCACCAAGAAAACCCCTCTCTCTGGCCTGGGCTAAGGCAATCTCTAGGTGTTTTATCGCCAGTGGATATTCAGCGCGGCAGTAGATGAAGCCTTCCGTAGCACCGATAGCGTATCCGGCAATCACCATGCCCTCGAGAACGCTGTGCGGGTCGCTTTCCAGAACGCTTCTGTCCATAAAGGCACCAGGGTCGCCTTCGTCAGCATTGCAGATAACAAATTTCTGAAAGCCGGCAGATTTACGGGCGAGAGACCACTTGGTACCGGTGGAAAAGCCAGCACCACCCCGGCCTCTTAGACCGGACCTGGTGACCTGGTCTATCACCTCAAGCGGCGGTATGCCACGCAGCACTTTCTCTAACGCCTGATAGCCGCCACTCTCCAGGTAATCATCTATTGATTCGGGGTCAATAACGCCGCAGTTCTGCAGCACAATGCGTTTCTGCTTGGCCATGAAGCTGTCTATTTCATTCTGGGGTATCATCCATTTAGCTACGGGCTGGCCATCAATGAGATGTTGCTCAATGATTGCCGGAACATAATCCGGTGTTACCCGCTTGTAGAATACATGCTCACCACCTGGTGACACGACCTCAACGAGAACCTCGTTGTAACACATGCCCATGCAGCCAGTTGGTTTAAGCACCGCATTCAGACGGCTATCACTGAGCCTGGCGGCGAAGGCTTCGTAGACATGGCGTCCACCGGCCGCCAGACCGCAGGAGGCCACGCCGACCCTCACCAGCCACTTCTTATCCTTGCCGTATGTTTCGCTCATAGTCACTACTCCAGAGCTACTTTTTCCGGTTCTTGAACCTGGCTCACCACCTTGACCACCGTCTCTCCGGTGAGGCGTCCGTGGACTTCACCGTTGAGCATGGCACAGGGCGCAAGGCTGCAGCAACCAAGACAGGCGACGCGTTCCACGGTGAACTGACCGTCCGGGCTGGTTTCCCCCTCCTTGGCCCCCACGCACTGGCAGACAGCATCGGACACCTGTTCCGCTCCGCCCAGATGGCACGCCGTGCCATGACAGACTTTGACCACATTCCGGCCGAGTGGCTTGAGGCGGAACTGGGCGTAGAAGGTGACTATTCCGGATATCTCGCTCGCCGGGACACCCATGTTGTCGCTGATACGCTGTATCGCCGCGGGTGGGACATAACCGAAGACCTCCTGGATCTCCTGGAGGACCGGTATCACTGCTCCGGGCTGCACATTGTGCTTGTGGGTGATAGCATCAATCAAGACAAAGTTGGGCTCTGGCTTCACCCTGGTTTCAGTTGTCATCTATCCCTCCTCCTTGTCACAGGTTGAGGTAGTTAAGTACCTGCCTTATACACCGGTATGGCTGAGAGATTTGAGAAGCTCCATCTTCGCCGCTCGATGCCTCTCGTACATGCTTACGATTCTCATAATCTCCATGTTCTTGACCCAGCCGGTGGCTCTTATCTTGTTGGCGATGGCATCCACGGTGACTGGCGCATCTACCATCACTACCAGGTCGCGCGACCCGATAACCGGGTCAACAAAGTCCACGCCGGGCATTTCCTCCAGTTGTCTCAGTGCCTTGACGAAATCCCCGTGTTGCATGTCATCAACAACATCAACCAGTAAATATGCTCGTAGACCCATTACATACCTCCTTTTTGTTCCTTCCAAATGTTAAGTAAACCATAAGGCTGATAAGAGTACATCCGTGATGTGCCTGATTTCGGACTGTGGAAAACCACAGTGTTGGATTCGGGATTTGTCCGATGTCAGCTAGGTAACTGGTCTTTTGATTGCAAAACTCACGGGATTGAGCTAAAATTAAAAGGGTAGAGACAAAATGCCACAGATAACCATACTCTTGGCGGAAGACCATACGGTAGTCCGCGAGAGCATTCGTCAATCACTTGAGCGTGTGCCAGATTTCAAGGTGGTGGGGGAGGCGAGTGACGGGGAGGAGGCGGTCCGCCTGACCAAGCAGCTTCAACCGGATGTCATCATCATGGACATCTCCATGCCTAAGCTGAGTGGCATTGAAGCAACCAAACAGATTAAAGCTTTCCGGCCTTCAACCAAAATACTGGTGCTTACCGCCTATGATTA
>Ga0299912_10002957_pt1 | contig 13949 bp, 18 predicted proteins | sample RVTome_2_FD_207667 | JGI IMG/M metagenome (GOLD analysis project Ga0299912, IMG submission 207667) | Soil microbial communities from uranium-contaminated site in the Upper Colorado River Basin, Wyoming, United States - RVT95D214 (version 2) ...
ATACGGAGGCAGCAAGAGATTGATAGAACCGTATAGCTTGAGGCGAACAAAAGACGGTTATCTTTTGCTTTATGCTGTGAAAATCGAGACTGGCGAACTACGAGCCCATAGGGTTGACCGCATTCAGAGTATTCAAGTCACCAATACAACATTTAGACCAAGATATCCTATTGAATTTACATCAGTGGGTTCCCTAGTTGCCCCTTTGACACAAAAAGCCGGAGGGCTAAGCGCGAGCTCGAAACCATCCAAGAGTGGGACTGTTTATGTGTTTGAGTGTGGCTATTGTGGGAAGCGATTCAAGCGATGGACTTATGATACCCACCTGCGACCTCATAAAGACAAAGACGGAGTTTTTGACTGCCCAGGACGTGTCGGTTATGAGGTGGACAGGCATTATGAGCGAATAAGTGGCAGACCATGACCCGAAAATGGGATAAGGGAGTGAAGTTGGTTCTTTGTTCGGGGCAGTATGTAACCGACTTCTAAGACTGGTGGAGCTGATGGGATTCGAACCCACTACCTTCTGACTGCCAGTCCCCATCCATAGCTGATTGTTCACTACTTTGTGAATCCCTGGGGTTGATTGTAGCTTCTCAACAAGCTCAGGTGGACACTTCCTCTGACCACTGAGAATCATGGACAGGTAGCTCTTGGATATTCCCAGTTCCTCTGCAATCTGTGTCTGGTTTAGTCTCTTCATCTTGCCTCCTTGTAGCTAAACTTCCATAGCTACGGTGCTATCAATTGACTATCATTTTCCTATGTTAGACTATTACCTTACCTCTTCTTTAGCTTTCTCTTCCTCTTATAACTCAAGTCCAGCACTACCCAATCCCTGGCTAACTTCACTCCCTGGATTTCCCCCTTAGCTAGCAGCCTCCTGACCTGGCTGGTGTCCAATCCTAGCCTCTGTGCTGCTTCCTTGACACTGTACATAGCTATATTATACACGGATGCAGGTATACAGTCAAAGCTACATAATTTGGTTGCCAGAGCTTGGTCACAGTCATATAATTAGGCATAGGAAATGTAAGAGCAATGAAAAGCCCGTGGCATAAGCCTATCGTACTGGAGACCCTGGATGACAATTGGGAGTCATCTCCTGCAACCGCTGGGGTGTATATAGTGATGACTGACCGAGCAATTCAAAGAATCGGTAGAATCGATAATGCAGGCATACTGTATATCGGTAAGGCGAAAAGTCTCCGTAATAGACTATGGCAGTTTTGGAAACAGAACCACGATGCAAGCGGATTTCTTTGGGCACATTATAGAGTAGCTGAAATCATACTCGACAAGCCAATCCATACTGGCAGTGATGTAACTGAATATCTGGGGAAACTGAATGTGAGGTATTCTACGCCCATAAGGGAAGACCAATTGTATACGGCTGAGAGAGCTCTTTTGTTTACCTACATCCAATACTTCGGAGAAGCACCACCACTCAACGGAAGTGTACTCAAACGATGGGAACAACCACCTCCTTCAGAAGACAGGGCGTGGGCAGAAAGAGGATTATTCAAAGACTCTTGACATCCCCTAGATTCGTCAACTAGGCTCTCTGGAACCAATCCCTACACACAGGACAAGTCCCCTTGAATATGCCCCTTGCCGCAAGAACTCTCAGACTCTCTATCAGCTGGTAGGGTTGCCCCTCAACGACCTTGAAGAACGGTTCAATGGTGAGTTCTGTTGGTAACTCACTCTTTAGGTGGGAGACAAAGGAATGACGGAAGAACCAATCCTTGTCTTTGAGGATGGCAGCTATATTATTGTTCAAGTGGACTGCAAGTTGCTCCTTAGTCAATTCATCGTACCCAGAGGCTGCGTTTGCATTAGGCAAGAGATACTTAACCTCACCTGACCGATTTGTAGTCCAGCCAGGACATGAAACACTATCCAAACCACTAGCCAGGAGGGATTTGGCGATATTAGCCAGGTCTGCAAAGTGCTGTTCCTTGCGTCTGACAATAGTAGGGTCAACCTGCCTTCTAAGGTGTTCCTGTGCTACTTCCAGTGCCACCTCCAAAGTCTTCCTGTACTCCCTGATGAATCGCTTGTCGGTACGGTACGGGAACATGAGTCGCCCAGCTTCATACTGGTGTGAATACTCAGCAAGAATATCGGGGTCTTCGTAGCCGTTAAGAATCATCTGGTAGACAAACTTCAGTTCTTCGGCTGTCGGCTTAGGGTTTCTGCTCATTTCTCTATATGTCTTTTATGTACCACTTTATGCCTAGCATGAATGTTACCCTAGTCCAAAGAAAAACAAAAGGAGGGTTACGTGATAGGAATAAACACAATACTTCAATTGCTGGAGCTTGTGGTGGTCACAGGGCATATTAGAGGAGAACGACCTGTCAGCGTGCTTGTCACTGCTCCACCAGAAGCTGGCAAGACAAGCATGGTCATGAAGTTCGCTCAGAATCAGGGATTGGTTGTACTCACAGATTGCACAGCCTTCGGCATCATGCGAGATTATGGGCAATCAATAGCTCAGGGGAGAGTCAAACATCTGCTAATCCCTGACCTAATCAAGCCTATGAGTAGGGGGAAGGATACCGTGCACAGTCTCGTTGCCTTTCTAAATGCTTTGGTTGAAGAAGGAGTCGTCAGTATAAGCACCTATGCCGAGAAGATTGGCGTACAAGCTCAAGGGAGTCCCGCTCAGAATCGGCTGCCCGTGAGGTGTGGATTGATAACGACCATGGCACAGGGCATCCTGCTAGATGGTAGACATCACTGGGCTAGGATGGGCTTCATGTCAAGGCTGCTGCCAATATCATATACCTACAATGCTGGTACTCAGCTAGCAATCCACAGGGCAATCGCCAGTAGGGAGTACCTATCTGACACTCCCATACCCCTAAATCTACCGACGGAGGATGTTGAGATAGGACTGCAGTCTCCACAAACAGACGCCTTAATCACTCTAGCTTCTGGGTTGAACAGCATCCTCTCCTCTGTGAATAACCCAGAGAGGGTGTACGGATTTCGGTTGCAGAGACACCTGCAGGCACTAGCTATGGCAAGTGCACTGAAGCACGGTAGGGACACTGTGACTCAAGAAGATGTGGATTATCTTCGTTCTCTGTCTGGTTGTATCAATCTGGAATATTATCCGCTGTAAAATATAGAAGAGGAGGTAATAGAAATGGAAATAATGATTCTTGAGGAAGGGGTGACCAAATCATACACATCATGGCAGCCAGTAGACCTTGCTCAACTTGCAATCGAAATTGTCGAGTCACCTGAGGACTATGTTTTTCTTCTTACGCCAGAAGAATGGAGTGAATGGCTTGAATTGTATGCTAAGCTAGGCAAGGCATTACTTGCAAGCAAGACGCTTGATGCAAAGATGGAAGTTACTAATGAATTCGTAAGACAGAATGGCTCAAACCCGCTATCACTGATTTGTATTGTGAGTACCCACCCAAAGTTTAGCAAATACAAGCTAGGCAACCTCACGCCTTATGCCCTTGGTGACTGCTACGCTATTTTCTTTGGGGAAGAAAAAGAGATACTGAAGAGGTCAGATGAAGTCACGAGGAAAACCCTTCAATTCAGGGAAGAGCAATTAAGGAAGCCTCCCATGTCGTAGGAAGAGGCCCGTGGGCTGGGCCACCCCCTATTTATCTGGGTATGATGCTCTCGTTAATGGAGACCTATATATCTAGGAGAATAGAAAGGTGTCGATTATTGGCGGAGGGCCTGATTTCACCCCCTTCCTTGACCATCCAGTCATACATTGACCTATTGGAAGACAAGCAAGATAAGACCTACTACAACTCCTACTATTGTTGCAATAACTACATATACCCAAGGATTGTTCATGTTGAACCAAGATGCACCACCAGACACTGCTGTCCTAGAATACGAGTGCCCCCTGATGAAGGAGTATCCGCTATCCGTGAGAATCACCCTGTTACCAATCTCGGTCACTCGCCCCTCATGACGCAGCTTAGCGACTGAGTAAATGGGATTGTTGAGATAGGCTCCAACTAGTGCTCCAAGCCGTCTTCTATCGATGCCATTTGCCCGATTGGACGGATTCTTCTCCCAATCGTCAGCCAGAACTCGGAGTATGCGTTTCTTTTCGTCTTCAATATCCATATCTATCAGTTGCCAACCTTGATTCATATACCGTTTTGCTTTGACTCTATCCCCCGCAGTAGTGGGGCATCGAATAGTTTCTTCATGTGCCTTCCAGAAACGGAAAACGCCCTTCAGGGAACACTATTGGCTGTAGACAGCAGGGACATATTACTTCTCCGCCCTTTGGGAGTCTTGCACGAAGGTTGTACCTTATTGAACAGTTGCCGTAAGGACAGGTCACTGCGACTATCTCGTCCAAGTCATATCTATTTCCTTTGACATAACCTTCCAGTAAGCCAACAAATAACTTGAAGTTCTCATCTATCTCTATTGAATAGGGTATGTAGTTGTTCAAGTGTGGCACTGGGAAGTTAATTGTTACTCCATCGCACAGAACCCAAACATCTATCCCTAGTTGACTAGCAATTCCTATTTCGTATGAAATCCAGTTCTGTGTGTACTCCCAATCCGAATTGTGTCTTCCTTGTGCTTCCACAAGTGCCTCGCCCACTAGTAGGAACAGAGCCTTAGATTGGCGTAGTTCGTTTCTTATAGTCTGCCAGGCTGGTGGTTGAATACTTTCATACTCAGAGCGAAAAGCGTCTATTCCTACCCTAGCACACGCCCTATCAAAAACATCACAGAACTTGCCGTCAAGTTTCGTGTGAGATTCAAATACTTTGACACTCATCTTGCGTGTTCCCTCCTTCTGTCTCGGATTGTAGTCCTCACTAATAGCGGGTGTCAATCAAAGAGAGGTGTATTGACTGTTCTTCCTAATTCTCATATGATGTATCAAAAGAGGACAGGAGGTTTGGAGTGAAGAACATAGCAATTGGCATTGTCGTAGTGGTTGCTGTTGTAGTGGTTGTTGGCTTTGTCCCACTTGTGGACGTTCCCTATCAAGACATTGAGACCTACTACGAGGATGAGCCTTACGAGGCAAACGAGACCTATACTGCTACAGCGCCACTGACCTATGAGGTGACCAAGTCATATGTCTATGAAGACACATATACCCGTCATTACACAACGCAAATTGGTGACCTTTTCTGGGAAGGAACTGAAGAAGTGCCAATTCAAGTAGCTGCGGTTGATATAAAGAACACAGACAATGCCACTGGCACTTTCACCGTTTCTTTTTCTGGATTTACACCTCTCTTCTTTTCATCTACAGCACTGAACTTGTCCCCTAGTCAGAAGAGTACAGCCTCATGTCCTTCTGAATACAACATTGATGAGTGGAGCTATGATGTTACTCCAGACACGAAGCAAGTGCAGAAGGAAAGAACTGTAACCAAGTATAGGCAAGTTCAGAGGGAAAGGACTGTAACTCGCTATAAGAGAGGCTCCATCTTTGAGTATCTACGCTCCAGGCTCTAATCATCTCAGGGGAGGGTGACGCTATGCCAAACATAAACGACTACAAGTGTAATAAGTGTGACCTTCGCCTACCCAGAGGCTGGGGTCTTTGCCTCTATGTCGAGGATGACAACGGCAAGAGAGTAGCCTGCTACCATCCTGTAGAACGAAGATATATCAATCAAGTATTGGGTGAGAGAGCATCAATACTGGAAGTGGTACGGGAGAGGACGGGATTCAACTCCCCATGCATTTGCCTGGACTGCCTACATCAATTTGAGGCAGATTTGGGTGAGCGTGGTTGGAGTCCGTATAGATTAAACCTTGAGCGTGGTCTACCTAGACCGAAGAAAGATAAGAGACAGTGTCCTGGCTGCAAGTCAAAGAATATCAAGACAGAACTAGAGATGGTGGGAAAACCATGCCCCGAATGTGAAGAGGGAGTAATTGAAGAAGTCTGGACAGGAGCGGTATCCTAGGCAGAGGTAGTATGGCTCTCAAGGCAGGGAAAAGGTAATACGATGAAAAAGATGGTAATTGGCATTGTCATAGGGGTTGTTATTACTTTAGGCATTGTCGGTGCTTCCCGATTCATAGTTCCACCAACTGAAACTCCAGAAGCAACTGAAACTTATGTTTATATAGATGGCAACATAGTTGTTGGAGGAGATGGGGAGCCAATTGAACTGATAGACAATCCCAACGCTACCAATCCCACCTATGCTGAACTACTAGCCTTTCTTGAAGCAGACCAGACAGACAAGTTTATATACATTATAGGCCCTCCAAAGAACGCATATGTCTGTGCTGATTTTGCCAGGGATGTCCATAACAACGCTGAGTCAGCAGGGATTCGGGCAGCCTGGGTTGGTCTTGAGCTTGAGGGAACAACCGAAGGGCATGCCCTGAATGCGTTTGAAACAACAGATAGAGGACTGGTATTCATTGATTGCACAGGGGTGGGTCTTTGGGATGAAGTGGGAGACCGCACCCGTTTGGATAGACGAGCATATGTGGAAGCAGGGCAACCATATCAGGTGGAATATCTAGACTATCATGACCATCATCACTCAAGAATCCAGTTCTACACCCTGGTAGGATATGATGGTATGAGGGTTAGTGATTTCACATATGACTGGGTTGCAATACTAAATAGTCTTGAACCGCAGACACTGGCAATGCTTTGTGAGACGGGGGGGTCGTATCAAGAGATGTGGGAGTGGGTGAAAAGTCATGATATTCAAAGGCTCCAAATGGAATGGACACTGGAATGGTTGGCCGAAAATGAGGCCAAGCTGTATAGCTGGGACACTGGATTTGATGCTACAGGAAACCCTATCAGTATTCTTGCTGATGTTGTGGAAGGAAGTTGGTTTGAACCGCCAATTTGGCGTGGGGCTATTGAAGAGGAGGTGAGAGTCGTAGACGGAGCTCCCGTTCTCTGGTACATTGAGTGGGCGAATATTGGTTGGCGTAACCCATTCAGAGTGTGGAGTGGCAATGAGTTGGTCTCGGAGGGTATCGTCAAGGCCATTCATGTAGATTGGGGGGAATGAATGTTGCGGGAGGTAATGCAGGAGGCATGAAGCTCGGCTGGATTTGCTCATATACTGAACTGTAATCTACCAGCGTGAGCTGACAGTAATTTGGAGGAGGTTAGAACATGGCTAATACACTGATGATAATTCAACCATATTGGCATGAAGATGCTTGGGTGTTTGACGACGCCTCTAAGGGATTAGAGAAAGAACCACTTGATGGAATTAAGGGAGAACTAGCAGAGGCAGAAAGGTGGCTGTCACGGACCTCAAGAACGATTGATTACCTGGTCAAAGATATACCCAATGCCCGTCAGGGATTCATATTGCTCTGTTCAACACAGCCACTTGCGGGATACCAGGTAGAGCTTAAATTGGAGGGAAAGGAAGGTGGTGGGTACTCGTACAAGGCAAAAGACTTCCCAGTGGGGTGGTGGTTATCCCCCACATTGTTGAGCTACTCTGAAGCTCCACCAGAGTCAATCTATGTCAAGGCAGAACCAAGGCGTCCTAAATATGACAGGATCAGGGAAGTAGTGGCTCTTAGGGATAGGGTAGAGAAACTGGAGCAGTTGGTAGGTAAGCTGACCTTGGAGAGTGATACGCTGAGAGAAGGCAGAGAGACATAGCTCCCTCTCCTTGACCGTCCCCCCCAAGGTTCGTGGCAATGTAGTACAATATTGGATTGGGAGGGAAGACTGATGTCTGCATCAGAGACTCAGGTACTGGTTCTCGGTTTAGTAGCCGTTATCGGTATAGCGGTGGCGGTATGGGCAGCTATACGGAGAAGGCGGCAAATCGTTATTACCGTCACGGCTGCGGGGTTCGCAATCGTTTCTATCATGATACTTGCGGCCATGAACGCAACTGTCGCTAATAGTATCACTTTACTTGCCACACTCGCAGCCGCCGCAATCGCCGTGGCAAGTCTTTGGCAGACCAGAGACCTGGAGGAACGGCGGGCAAGAGAAGCCATGCTGGACCGTATTCTCGACTGGGTAAATGAAGCTTTGAGGGTCAAAGCTACTTTTTCTGTGTTTATTGACGGCAAATGGGGCGGGCTCTGGTCAGAAGAGGGAACCTCGAAAGACTGGGAGGCTCGCCGTGAGGCTGATAGAAGGCTGCTGTTGGCGAAGAAACCAGCGGTGCTAAAAGAGGTGGAGCGACTCTGCCGTGAACTGCCCGCAGCTTTACCGCTCAAGACGGCAATTGAAAAAGTCGTGTCAATGTTCGAACACGAGGACTTTCGTGCCTTCAAATTCGACCAACAAATAGATGAACAATGTACTGACATAGTCATGGGCATCAGTGTTCTGAGAGCCGTAGAGGGATTGTAGAGCCCAGACTTGCCTGTGATGGTATGGTTCAACCGAGAAGAGACTGAAGTGAAGAGGTTAGTCCCCGTAATCGTCCTAGGAATCCTTCTGGCAGGGCTAGTTTTACTTGGCTTAGGTGACACCCACATCGCTGTTGCTGACACCAATGTCTATTATATTGAGACAACTGTCGGACAACCTGAGGCAGGCAATTCCTCGGCAAGTGGCGTAATTACGATTACGATGACTGGGGTACTTGATGAGTGGCCTCCTACAGCAACTTTATTCCAGTGTCAGTCCTAAGGGTTTTGAATTGATGGTTAGGGACTTGCTGGAGTCCATTGGGTTCGATGATATTGAAGTTACAGGCAGAGCAGGTGATTCGGGTATTGACCTGACCGCAACATTGAGGAAATCCGAGATACCTGGAATTGATACGAGTCTTTCATATATTGTTCAGGCCAAAAGATACAGTCCTGACAGCACACTTAATCCTAGGTTCATTCGTGAACTTCGTGGTTCAATGCAATCTGGTCAAAGAGGTGTTTTGATAACTACTGCACGAGTATCAGCCAAGACTATTGAAGAAGAAGCACTAAAGGACCACTCCCGTATTATCCTGGTAATCGATGGAGAGAAATTAATTGAACTCTGCAAGAACAATAAGATTGGAGTCGTTGAAAAATATGATATCGATGAAGAGTATTTCTCCAAGGTTGAGGTAACTGAGTCGGAGCTTGATACAGAAGAGACCAGATTGGTAGGCAAGAAGCTGGTAACGGAGAACGACATAAAAGCTAGAATACTTCGCATACCTAAAGAGGTGCGACAAATCCTTGGTGGCAAGAGCAGCTTATTGATAGCTTTTGAGAATGGGACAAAGCATTCACTGAACATAGACAAAGAGGGTGAATACCTAGGCGGTGTTGCGGGGATATATCGAGAATTTGGGTTGCTGGATGAAGAAGGAAATCCTCATGAGATGTATGCTGAATGGCAGAACAATGACGATGGTTATCTAATAAGATTCAGCAAAGTTGATTCACAAGAAAGACCGAATATTACAGAGTGGCTTCAAAGAATGTTCAAGGTAGAATTTCAACGCATACCGAGTACTTCCGTCTTTGTCGGCAACGATTTAGCCCTTTTGTGCAGGTACAGCAAGCACTATCCAAAAGAAGATGTGTATTGGTACGGAATAACACCTAGAGATATAGCCCTGATAAAGGAACGAAATGTAGCGAAGTTAGCATTCTTCTGCTCTACCAGGATGGTAGTGTTTATTAGCAGCAATGATTTTCTAAATCAAATTGGCAATCTAAACACTACGGATTTCAAGAGTGGAGGAATCAGACACTATCACATATTCCTGAAAGAGGTTGGCCCAGGCTTGGCAGTATGGATATTGAAGGGTGGACTGCAAATCGAGTTAGGTGATGTTCGCCTGCTTACTCCCCAGATTTCAGCCTGATTAGATTTTTTCTACGAGCCAATCATATCCCTGCTAGCCGTAGGTAGCACCAATGTCCCTAGGGTACACCCCCCTGCCTTGTGAACATGTAGATTTGCCGTGTGAACAATCTAGCTTTGACCCCCTGATTGGCACTCATGGTTGTTCACAGCACGATAAACCTGCAGTGCATCGTGGAAGTCAAGCGACCTAGTATAGCGTTCTACCATAGCTATTGATTCCCAACCGCCAAGAGCCTGGACTACCCTGGTTGATAGTCCTGACTTGACCAGGTGGACTGCAAAGCCTCTTCTGAACGAGTGAGGATTGCAGCGGATACCTGTCTCTCTGGACATTATCTTATGGACTGTCTGTATTCCCTCTGAGGTTAGTCCAAAGCTATCATGTTCATTGAACCAATCTTTCACGATGCCATTACCAGACAGGGCTTTACGATAACGATTCCCTTTGCCCAGGACAATGACTGTGCCTTCATCCCAGTTGAAGTCCTTAGCTATGACCCTTGCTGCCTCACTTACCCTCACACCTGAATACCAGAGGAAGCTAATCAATGCCTTGTCCCGTTCACAATGGCAATGGGCTAGCAAGACATCCAGTTGCTCCTTTGAGACAGCAGCCAGGAGCTTCCTTTGGGTCTTAGGTGCTGAAACCTTGTCCATAGGATTCTCCGATATGTAGCCGTTACGCTGCAACCATCTGAAGAGGATTTTAAGACTCTGATAGAACCTGAGCTTGGCATTCCTGCAGGTGAGAGACTTGAGATATGAGCCAACACCGTCAGGGCTCAAAGGATAACCGACGAAATTGGTGAGTGTATATCGGTAGAATTCTATCGTTTTCTTGCTCAAGCCTTCAGGACGGGAAGAGATGAACTTCTCCAGGAGCTCGGTTGTGAACTTTTTAGCTTGTAGGATGGTGGAGCTGATGGGATTCGAACCCACTACCTTCTGACTGCCAGTCAGACGCTCTCCCAACTGAGCTACAGCCCCGTGTGACTCAAGAATATAGCAGAATAGCTTGGGAAACTCAAGTTAAGGGACTGGTTCACTGCAGCATAGCCACATAGCTATCTATAGGCACCTCCAAGGAATCGGCTACCGGTCGGCACTTGGCCTTGAGGCAATAGAAGAACCTTCCTTCGGGAGAGAGCTCGGACAAAGCCTCATAATGTCCCATCCCTTTGGCGAATACAAAGTCTGCTGACTCAAATTCTCGTTTGAACTGAGCCGAAGCCAGAGAAAAAACGATTCCTGGTGAAGCTACGCCCGTGCTCATGACTCTTCCCAACTCAGCCTCCAAGCCAGATCTCTTCACATCTTCCAGTGTCAAATCATTTTGAACAGGCGATGGTTTGACTACATAGATTACCTGGGCAAATTGCTTCATCCACCTGACCAGAGGCAGGTCGAAGTAGAGTTCTCCGGCATTATCTGCCAGATATAAGACTCTGGAGGCATCCCTTAGCTTTGCTTCAAGCCGCTCCGAATCATCTATAACAAAGCTCACGGGTTCCCTGATGTCATCTCTAATCGAACCGGGGTCCTTGAAGAAATCAAGAGCATTGGCAGCCGCGGCCAGTTGAAGGCAACCCCGAAGTTCATCTTTATAGAGATTGCTTCGCTCCCGCCTGCCAAGCCTTGGCGGGCAGGTCGCTCGCAGTGACAGCTCCGGATATAGTTCCCTGGCGAGCGTCATCTCCCTTTCCTTCATTGTCCGATAAGGATCAGGATTGTGGGTCACTTCTCTTACTATCTTGTGAATCCTGGCGGCAATCACAAGAGATACCTGGCTATAGGAAAACTCATCGTCCAACATCTTCATCGCTTCCCTGGTGGCCCTTTGCTTCAGCGAAACATCGTCCGTGGCTAGCTCGGCAGCCTGACGGACCAATCTGCGTAAGCATTCGTAGCAACCTGGTGCCAGTTTCATCCTAGGTCCATTCACCCAAGTTTGAGCAGCTTGTGCCGCTGTATTATAATAGCATTGGCTATGTTTGAGAAGCTGGAGTTAATACAAAGGCGCTATGACGAACTGAGTCAGCTTCTGGCTCAAGTAGAGGTAGCTACCGACCGCAGGCGGCTTCAAGAGCTAAGCAAGGAGAGGGCCGGTCTTGAAGATATTGTCAGCATGTACCAAGAGTACAAAGCCAATGCCAAAGAACTGGGCGAACTCGAAGCACTGCTCAATGCCCACGGCGAGGCAGAGATGACGGCTCTGGTCAAGGACGAAGTGAGCAAGCTAAAAGAACGACAAGGTGAGCTTCTTGGCAAACTCAAGCTGTCCTTGATGCCCAAAGACCCCAATGATGATAGGGGTGTCATTGTGGAGGTAAGGGCTGGGACCGGCGGTGAGGAGGCCAGCCTTTTTGCGGGAGACCTATTCCGTATGTATAGCCGATATGCGCAAACCAAGGGCTGGCAGGTGGAGATCATTGATAGCAATCAAAGTGAAAGAGGCGGGTTCAAGGAGTTGGTATTCGAAATCAAAGGTAGGGGCGCCTTCAGCCGCTTCAAGCACGAGCGTGGTGTTCATCGAGTGCAAAGGGTGCCAGCTACTGAAGCCTCGGGACGGATTCACACCTCGACAACCACAGTGGCGGTCCTGCCTGAGGCAGAGGAGATTGAGCTCAACATTGGTCCCGATGACATCAAGATGGAATTCTTCCACGCCCGGGGCGCAGGCGGGCAAAACGTGAATAAAGTAACTACGGCGGTCCGTCTCACGCACTTGGCCACGGGCATAATGGCTTCCTGTCAGGATGAAAGGTCCCAGATAAGGAACAGGATGAAGGCCATGGCGGTACTTCGGGCCAGGCTGCTGGACCATGAGCAAAGGAAGCAGTCCGAAAGCATAGGCAAGGAGCGGCGGATGCAGGTAGGCAGCGGTCAACGGGCAGAAAAGATTCGCACCTACAATTTTGCCCAGAACAGAGTTACCGACCATCGGGTCAATCTGAGTTTTCACAACCTTCAACAGGTTTTGGACGGAGAACTGGACGAACTTATTGAAGCCCTGATCAGCAAAGAGCAGGTGGAGCAACTGGAAGCGGCCGTTACGTGATTCTAAGCGAAGCTCTACAATCAGTCACTCAAACCTTACGCGGAGCGAGAATTGCTGATGCCTCCGTTGAGGCTGGGCTTCTGCTGGGCCACGTCCTGGGAATGTCCAGGACAGGGCTTTACACAGAGCCGAAGAGGAGCTTGACTTCAACGGAAAGGGAGCGCCTACGCCATCTCGTCCGGCGTCGCCTTGACCGAGAACCTGCCGCTTATATTTTGGGGCACTGCGAGTTTTACGGGATCGACTTCTATGTTGATTCTCGCACTTTGATCCCCCGACCGGAAACAGAACTTCTCGTGGAAAAGACTATAGAACTTGCCCGGCGTATTTGCCGCCAAGGAGAGCATACTACAATAGCCGACATCGGCACAGGTTGCGGAGCTATTGCCATCAGCTTGGCCCTGGCATTACCCGAGGCCAAAATCTACGCCGCGGATATTTCACCTGCAGCTCTACAGGTGGCCGAAATAAATTGCCGTCGCCAGGGAGTTAACGGCCGGGTGGAGCTTTTGCAGGGCAATTTGCTTGAACCATTGCCTCGGACGGTGGACGTGATAATAGCCAATTTGCCCTATGTCAGAGACTGTGAATTCGTAGATCTGAGCCCGGAGATAAGAGAACATGAGCCAACGATAGCCCTGGCCGGCGGCAAGGATGGTCTGGACAGGATACGGGAGATGCTGGAACAGATGAGAGGGAGAGAAGACACCCACCGCAATGAGGGCCCGACCTGTTTTCTTCTGGAAATAGGCCAGGGACAGGGGGAAATGGTGACTTCGTTAGTAAATGACTACTTCCCACAGGCCAGTATCGAGCTGATTTCCGACCTGGGTGGCGTCGAGAGGGTTGTGAAGGTCGGGTTATGGGCAGGAAAGGCAGTCTTGAAGGACTGAGACGATGGAAGAGATAGAACGGCTAGCTCAGCTTATCATACAGTCGAAGAAGGCAATCGTGTTTACAGGGGCTGGGATAAGCACGGAGTCGGGCATCCCCGATTTCCGCAGCCCGGGAGGAATCTGGAGCAGATATGACCCTGAGGACTTCACAATTCAGAAGTTCCTCAGCGGCCCGGCCGCTCGCAGAACTATCTGGAAGATGTCCGTC
>Ga0299912_10002961_pt1 | contig 13942 bp, 15 predicted proteins | sample RVTome_2_FD_207667 | JGI IMG/M metagenome (GOLD analysis project Ga0299912, IMG submission 207667) | Soil microbial communities from uranium-contaminated site in the Upper Colorado River Basin, Wyoming, United States - RVT95D214 (version 2) ...
GACCGCCCTGGCGGTCGCGGCACTTTTTCTTAAACCTAAAGGTCAGGATTCCTACCCCAAAAGTCGTCCTGATCTTTAGGGTTCCCCAATTTTTTCCAGTCCGGTTAAATCCTTTTGGATTTGCTCCACCAACCGGGGCAGGGCTCGTTGGACTTCCGGCGAAAGCTTTGACCCCAGGGTGAAGTCCTTCCCTTCAATGCCGTAAACAATGAGACAAGGGGGCAGTTGGTTGAGGGCCCGGGCCATTTCTATCTGGTGGGCCACCCCGAAGGCGTGGCAGGAGCAACAGGTGGCAAACATCTTTTTCGGCAGGGGCTTTGCGTGGGCGGCAAACCGGAAGATGGCGCCCGCCGGGGCCTTGGAAGTAACGGCATCGATCACCACCACCCTTTGGGCCCCCTGCCACGCATCCGCCAGGGCCGTGATATCGCCGTCCATTTCCAGGACTTGCACTCCCGGAAGCTGCATATCCTGGAACATACGCGCCGCAGCCAGGCCCGCGGCGTCATCCCCCCGGAAGATGTTGCCGATGCCGATGATTAAAATGTCATCTTGTTTCATTAGGTAAAGGAATTAAGACCTATTCATGCTTAATTTGCAGCTTCAAGAAATGGGTGGCGCAGGAGATGCACGGGTCGTAGTTGCGGATCATCTGTTCGCATTGCCAGGTGAGCTTATCCTGGGGGAGATCCAGATTTCCGGAAACGAATTGCCGGAGGTCTTCCTCCATGCTCTTCTGGTTCTGGGAGGTGGGCGGCACGAGCTTCGCCTCCTGGATCAGCCCCGCCTCATCCAGGCGGTAGCGGTGGTAGAGGATGCCCCGGGGGGCTTCGGTGCAGGCGCAGCCCACCCCGGCCCGGGGCTCCACCTTGACCGCGGGCGCGCCCGGCATCTCATAAGCCGCAATCAGGCGCAAGGCCTCGTCCACGGCATAGAGGATCTCCACGGCCCGGACAATGATGCTCTGAAAGGGGTTGCGGCACTCCTGGGCCAGACCCGCTTGCTTAGCGACCTCCTGGGCCAGAGAGGTGAGGCGGTCAAAGTTGAGATTATAGCGGGCCAGGGGGCCGACGCAATAAGTTCCCCGGGCCAGCAGCGCGGAATGTAGAGCGTGGCTGTGGGGCACATGCTCTTCTTGAAAATGTTCCTCGTAATCCTTTACCCCGATGTCCAGACCCCGGTTGGAGACCAGGCGGCCCCCATTGAAGGGGTATTCCTCCGGGTGGCGCAGGGCCACGAATTCATAGTCCATCTCGTAGGCGGGAAAGGGAAAGCCTCCCACCCAGGCCACGGTCTTCAAGGCCGCGTCCCGGGCCCATTGCAGCCGTTCCGTTAGAGACGCCAGTTCTTTTTTGGTGGGAACCTTATAAAACCCCCCCACCCGCACGTTGATGGGGTGGATCTCCCGCCCCCCTAAGAGGGCCACCAACTGGTTGCCCACTTTCTTTAATTGCAGGCCCATCTGCACCAATTCCGGGTGGTCCCGGGCCATTTGCAGGGAGTCTTCATAGCCCAGAAAATCGGGGGCGTGGAGCATGAAGAGGTGCAGGGCGTGGCTTTCGATCCACTCCCCGCAGTAGATGAGCCGTCTAAGCGCCCGGAGGGGCCCCTCCACCTTCACCCCCAAAGCGTCTTCCATGGCGTGCACCGCGCTCATCTGGTAGGCCACCGGGCAGATGCCGCAGATGCGGGCGGTGATGTCCGGGGCCTCGGTGAAATGGCGGCCCCGCAAAAAGGCCTCGAAAAAGCGGGGGGGCTCCCAGATCTGCAGCTCAACGCCTACCACCGCCCCGTCTTTGATCTTGACGTGCAGGGCCCCTTCCCCTTCCACCCGGGCCAGGTAGTCCACCTTGATGGTCTTAGCGCTCATGGGCCTCGCTCTCCTGGCGAAATGTTTCTGCCCAGGCGTTGAAGGTGCGGTACAAACGCACCAGTTCGGGCTCCGTCACCCCCAGGCGGCTGCTGAACCAGGCGCTCAGGGAGGCGGTATTGGGCGTCTCCTTGGGTCCGTAACAGCCGTAGCAGCCCCGCTGGTAGGCGGGGCAGATGGCGCCGCAACCAGCGTGAGTCACCGGCCCCAGGCAGGGGGTGCCCTGGGCCACCTGCACGCAGATATTGCCCTGCATCTTACATTCCATACAGACGCTGTGGGCCGGGGCCTGGGGCTGGCGCCCCTGCAAAAAGGCGCTCACCACCTCCACCAGTTGCCGTTTATTGATGGGGCAGCCCTGGAGTTCAAAATCCACCGGGACATGGGCGGAGATGGGGGTGGAGGTCTCCAGGGCCTCGATCACCTCCGGCCGGGCATAGACCAGGGGGATATAGTCCTGCACCCGGGCAAAATTACGGAGCCCCTGGATCCCCCCGGCGGTGGCGCAGGCGCCGATGGCCAGCACGAACCGGGACAGGCGCCGCACCTTTTTGATGCGCTCCAGGTCATGGGGCGCGGCAATGGAGCCCTCCACCAGGGAAATATCATACGGGCCTTTGACCACCGCCCGGGAGGCCTCCACGAAGTAGGAGATCTCCAGTTCCCCGGCGATGGCCAGCAGCTCATCCTCGCAATCCAGGAGGGACAATTGGCAGCCGTCGCAGGAGGCGAATTTCCACACCGCCAGCTTGGGGCGTCGTTTCCGGGGCACGCTAGACCTCCCGCATCAGGAACCAGTCCCGGAGCCGGTCATAGGGAAAGACCGGCCCGTCCTTGCAAACGAAAAAGGGCCCTAGCTGGCAGTGTCCGCAAAGCCCCAGGCCGCATTTCATGTTCCGCTCCATGGACAGATAAATGTTTTCCATCTTCAGGCCCCGGTTCAACAGTTCCTGGACCGTAAAGCGCATCATCACCCCGGGGCCGCAGATCAGGGCCATGGTCTGGACCGGGTCGAAGCGGGCCCGGGAAATGAGATTGGGCACCACCCCCACGTTGCCCAGCCAATCCCCCAGGGCCGTGTCCACGGTGACGTGCACCCGGAAATCGAAGCGGCCTCGCCAACGCTCCAGTTCCCGGCGGTAGACCATGTCCTCCGGCGTCCGGGCCCCGTAGATCAATTCCAGATTGCCGTATTCGGCGCGGCGGGCCAGGAGGTGATAAACCGCGGGCCTTAAAGGGGCCAATCCCAAGCCCCCGGCAATGACCAAAACGTCCTGGCCCGGGGCTTTGGCCACCGGCCAGGGCGTACCAAAGGGGCCCCGCACCCCCAGGACGTCCCCTTTCTCCAGGCCGCAAATGGCCCGGCTCACCGCGCCCACGGCCCTGACCGTGTGCACCAACTTCTCCGGCCGGTCCGGGTCGCCGCTGATGGAAATGGGCACCTCCCCCACCCCGAAGACATAGAGCATATTGAACTGCCCGGGGGCAAAATGAAAACCCTGCTCTCCCTGGACCGGAGCTAACGTCAGGGTAAAGGTATCCCCGGTTTCCCGGATCCTCTTCAGGACCCGGTAGGGTTCCGGCAACATGGGCTCGGCTAGAGGGTTAAGCATATTTGTCAACCTTGGGGGTTCGGGTAAATGTGGAACAGCCGCCCCCGGCTGTTCTTGAGCAGGCGAAGGCGCCTGTTCCACATCTCCCCCCGCACCTCGGCTCATTTTCCGTATATATCCACCAACTGCAGAATAGTCACCCGGAACTGCACCGCCAGCAGGTGCGCGTATCTCTTCATCATCTCGTAGCCCAATAGGTGGTCCTGTTCGCATCTTTGCATGAGGCCTTTAACGTCCAGGGCCGTGGCCCGGCTAAGGGAGATGGCCCGGGCGTCATAGTGCCAGTGATAAGGCTTTGGAAACCAGAGCCAACCCACGGCATCCCCTTCACGCAGGGACTGGATGATGATGGGACCCCGGCGGGCGCTAAAAATCTCCAGCGCCACCTGGCCTTGATTAATGAGAAAAAATTGCGTAGCTTCTTCCTGCCCCCGGAAGAGAAACTGCCCGGCTTTGAAGTCCACCCGGGAGGCGCACTCCCCGATGACTTTCAAATGCCGGGGGTCCAGGCCTTGCAGAAAAGGGTGTGCCGCCAAAACGGGCTCCAGCGTCTCCATGCCGTTACTCCTTTGCCGCCGGCGCGGCAGTCAGTTCACTCTCCCGGATGGCCCGGACTTCTTCAGTGATATCAATGGCCACCGGGCACCAGGTGATGCAGCGGCCGCAGCCCACGCACCCCAAAACCCCGAATTGGTCCATCCAGGTGGCCAGTTTGTGGGTCAGCCACTGGCGGTAGCGGGACCGGGGCGTGGCCCGGACGCTGCCGCCGTGCAGATAGCTAAAATCCACGGTGTAGCAGACGTCCCAGCGCCGCCAACGCTCGGCCTGCTCCCCCGTCAGGTCGGAGGAATCTTCAATGGTGTGGCAAAAACAGGTGGGGCAGACCAGGGCGCAGTTGCCGCAAGTGAGGCAGCGGGCCGCCACCTGGTCCCAGCGGGGATTCTCATAGTTACGATAAAGTAAGGCCTTGATCTCCGTGGTGTCCAGGGTCCGCCCAAGCTGCCGGGCGGCCCGGGCCACCACTTGCACCGCGGCTTCCCGTTCCGCGACCCCGGCTTTTTTCAGGGAGAGCCGGCTGATTAATTCCCGGCCCCGTTCCGTGCCGATGGCCGCCACGAAGTAATGCTCCCGGTCGGTGAGGACTTCGGTGAGGGACAGATCAAAGCCACGGGTGGCTTGGGGGCCGGTGCCCATGGAGACGCAGAAACCGGTGCCGCAAGCATGGCCGCAGTTCACCGCCAGGATAAAGGCCTTTTCCCGGCGCGCCCGGTAATGGGGGTCAACAAAAGGCCCCTCCAGGAAGACCCGGTCCTGGACGGCGATGGCCTGGAGGTCGCAAGGGTGGACGCCAATAAAGGCGAAGGGGGGCTCGTCTTCTGCCGGAGGCAGGATCTGGAGGCCGCTGCCCTCCTGCCGGGCCTGCCATAGCCTCTGGCGGGGTGGATAAAGAAACTGCTTCCAGGACTGCTGCCCCACCCCGAAGCCAAAGTAGGCTCCATCTTCCCGTCTCTTAAGCCGGAACGCGCCCCCTTCTTGTAAGTCGCCCCAGCCCCGGGGGAGGTCCTTTAGGGAGGAGAGGCGGTCATAGACCAGGGAACCCTGGCGCAAGACGGGGCCCACCGGCTGATAGCCCTGACTGCTCAAGGCTTCCAGCATCTGCTGGAGGACCTGGGGCTCCAGCACCATTTCATCCCCGATGTTTATGGCGGCGGCGAGCATCGATGGGGTGCTTCCCGAATCTGGGGCGTTAGGAAAGTCGAATAATGTCCGGAAAATGGCCTGAGGTAAATATAGCGGTATCGCCAATTGGCGTCAAGGCGAACCATAGCGGGAAATTGACAAATTCGGGAAGGTCCGGGAGATGGTGGGTGGGGGGAAGGAGCTTGAGGAAAGGAGCAGGGGCCGGTAGCCACAGGCGTCACGCCTGTGGTTTCTCCGGCCCCCTCCTAAAAAAAGCCTTCTGCAGAACCTTAATGAGGGGCCGGTTTGGGAACCGCCGGGGGCGGCGTTTTTCCTTTGGGGAGTTCCGTCAGATAGACGATATGGCAGGCTTTCATCTCAATGAGCTTGGGGTTGAGCGTCTTCAGCAATTCAAACTCTTCCCGACTCAAGAAGCGGAGGAGGGCCTGCTCATCCACGATGGCGAAGCGCTTACCCTGCATTAGGCCACGCTCTTTAGTTTCTGCCACGCGCAACTCCTCCCTGGCCGGACGACCCAATTTATTCCCGAAGGCGCTGGCAGCCAGGAGCATCCCCATCACCAAGATTACCACCAGACCCAATGGCAACAGGGTCCAAACCATCTCACATCTCCCGGATATTTTAACCTTGCGGGTAGATGCAAATTAGTTTATCCGCCAGGGCGCCGGAAGCCAGGAGCTCTGCGGGACTCGTCTCCAGCTGTCACCTTTATTGACCCGAACCGCTGGCTTCACCGCTTAGCTCGGGGCCTCAAGAAGCACTAGGGCCATACCCTGTTGCCTGCCGCCCCAGGTTCTCATCCCTCCCGGGACGACCCTTGCCTTAAAAGGCAAAGGTTACGTTCAACCCACCATAGACGTGGTTATGCTGCCCATCCCAGGACAGGCCCGTCATATTCTGATTGCCGCTCAACAAGTCGGTGGATTTGCCGCCCAGGGCGTACCAGAACCCTATCTTGGGAGAAATCGTGATGTATTTATGCACCGGTATATTCAAAGTGGCATAGAGCTGCCCGGCCAGGGGGCCGGAAAAGGCGGTGTTTAAATTGGCATTGCCGGGGTCAGGATAGGCCGCGGCGTCGTTGGAGAACAGGAAGATGAAGTTATGCCCCAACTCCAAATTGACGTTGCTGTTATCCTGAACCTTTAAAGGCAGCTCAAAGACCCGGGAAATCCCCAGGGTCAGCCACCACCCGGGATAATGGAGGACCTCTTTGTTAACCGTCGCCGATAGCTTGAACCAATTGACATCCGCGGCCAAGCCCCAATAAATCTCCAGGGAGTCACCCTGGGGATTAGCCGTGGAGTCAAGGGCGTAATAAATCACCCCCACGTTGGCGGAAATGGCCTTAATAGCCGTGCCGGTGTAAAGATCCCGGCTGTAACCGAAGGTGAAGTCAGTCTCATTCCACTTGGCTCCCCGTTTGCCGGGTGTGGGGAATAAGAAACGATTATCCTCGCCGGTGTCAAAGTTTCCCCAGACGTTTACGAAAAAACCCTTGTAGCCTAAGGTCAACGACGGTTGGATCACCGCGGAATTGCGGCTCAAGGCGATGCCCCGCCAGAGGTACTGGCTTAAGATATCAACACCAACACTGGCGGTGGGCTTATCTTCCGCGGGCTTTTCCGCCGCGGGGGCTGGGGCCGCCTTTTCCTCCGCCGGGGCGGCTTGGTTCTGGGCCCAGGCCGGAGTCACGGTAACCAACAATCCTCCCAGACATAATAGAACTAGGGCCAGCCGATAAGATTTTCTCATTACATGCAGATGCAGTTTCATTTCAGATTCCCCCTTCTCCTTAATTAAGCACCGCGTTTTGCTGCCAAACTTTAGGAGTTTGGAAAAAGCGGAGCACTCAAGGCCTCCGCCCTTTCGATTTAAACGGCTTCATTGCCGGTTTCACCCGTGCGGATGCGGATGACTTTGCCGCCGGACGGCAAGGCCGGGGGAAGAATCCTCCCCCGACGTTCCACCCGATGCCTTACTTACACCGCGCTCTCGCCGGTTTCCCCGGTGCGGATGCGGATGACTTCCGCCACCGGATAGACGAAGATCTTGCCGTCCCCGATGCGGCCCGTGCGGGCTTTCTCCACAATGGTGTCCACGATAATTTTCACTTTGTCTGCCGGGGCCACGATCTCGATCTTCACCTTGGGGAGAAAATCCACCTGATACTCCATGCCCCGGTAGACTTCCCGGATTCCCTTCTGGCGCCCGAAGCCCTTGACTTCGGTAACTGTCATCCCCTGGACGCTGAGGCCGTGGAGGGCCTCCTTTACCGGTTCCAGCTTGAAGGGCTGGATAATCGCCTCTATCTTTTTCATGTCGTGCCTCCTCGGGATATTACATACTGTATCCGGTTTCTTGGTGTTCGCTGATATCCAAGCCCGCCATTTCTTCTTCGGGGGTCACCCGGAGACCCATGGTGGCGTCCAGGACTTTAAAGAGAATGAAGCTGACGACGAAGGAATAAATCAGGGTCACGCCCACGGCCACGGCTTGAATCCACAGTTGGCCGGGATTGCCGAAGAACAGGCCGTCGCCCCCCGCGGGGTTCACCAGCTTGGTGGCGAAGAGGCCGGTGAGCATGGCCCCCACGACGCCCCCCACGCAGTGGACGCCCACCACGTCCAGGGAGTCGTCATAGCCCAGCTTCACCTTGGCCAGCACGGCCAGGTAGCAGATAATCCCGGCCACCAAACCGATGATGATGGCGGACATGGGGCCCACGTAACCCGCGGCCGGGGTGATGGCCACCAGACCGGCCACCGCGCCGGAGGCCGCGCCCAGGGTGGTGGGCTTGCCCCGGGCGATCCATTCGGTGCCCACCCACGAGAGGACCGCGGCGCAGGTGGCCAGATGCGTGGCCGTAAAAGCAGAACTGGCCAGGGCCCCGGCAGCCAGGGCGCTGCCGGCGTTGAAACCGAACCAGCCGAACCACAGCAGGCCCGCACCCAAGACCGTCATGGGCAAATTATGGGGGATGAAGGCCTCAGCGCCATTCCCATAGCCGGCGTAACCCTTACGGGGCCCCATAACCAGGGCCGCGGCCAGGGCGGCGATGCCGGCGTTGATGTGCACCACCGTGCCCCCGGCGAAATCCAGGGCCCCCAGGTTTTTCAACCAGCCGCCGTCGCCCCAGACCCAGTGGGCCACGGGGTTGTACACAATGGTGGACCAGAGCACCATAAACACTAGAAAAGTGCTGAATTTCATCCGCTCCGCCCAGGCCCCGGTGATCAGGGCCGGAGTGATGATGGCGAACATGGCCTGGTAGATCATGAAGGTTTGATGGGGGATGGTCTCGGAATAGGCCTTAAAAGGCTCGGCGCCCACGCCCGCCAGGCCCACCCAGTCCAGGTTGCCGATGAAGTGGCCTACATCGGGCCCAAAAGCCAGGCTGTAACCATATATGGCCCACAGCACGCCCACGACGCCCAGCAAGATAAAATTCTGCATAATGGTGGCCAGGACATTTTTACTCCGCACCATGCCTCCATAGAACAGAGCCAGCCCGGGGGTCATGAGCATTACCAGGGCGGCGGACACCAAAACAAAGGCCGTATCAGCCGGATTCATTGTTTAGTTCCCTCCCTATGAGGATAAATAATTTCTCGACAATCCTAAAAGCAAAGACAGTGCCAATATATATATCAATGATAACAGTATGTTATCGATATGTGACTTTATTATTAATATACAATAATGTCTATTGTTGTTTAATGTACTTACACAATTGTATTTTTAATAAATTATCCTCCTGCACCTCTCAAAAAAGGACTGGCCCATCAATAACCGGGGCAGCCAATTTTAATCCCCACGGAACACCTCTTTGTGATATGAATAGGCTTGAGGCATGGGTCCTTTTTTCTTTTTAGGCTGCGGGGGCGGATTGGGTGGGTGGAGTCTGGGTGAGCAATCTGGTGGAAGGCATCACCGACCCGGGATAGGGGCACCTGCCTAGATCCCGGCTAAAGCGCCTGGAACCGGGGAGGGATTGGCCCTGATGGCGCCAAGCTCCCGAAGTTAAGCGATGTCTGCTCTGTTTCCGGTTTTTCTGGTGGGATTGGCCCTGGGGAGCTTCCTCAACGTGGTCATCACCCGCCTGCCCCTAAATGACCCTGTCTCGGACGGCCGCTCCCGCTGCCCCCATTGCCGCACTCCCCTCCCCTGGCAGGACCACCTGCCCCTCATAGGCTTCCTCCTTCTTAAGGGACGCTGCCGCTTCTGCCGCCACCCCATCTCCTGGCGCTACCCCGCGGTGGAGTTGGCCGGGGGCCTGTTGGCCCTGGCCCTGTGGGTCAGGTTCCCCGGTAGTTATCTCCTCCTGGTTTACGCCCCTTTTTGCGCCGCCCTGGTGGTCCTAACCGGCCTGGACCTGGAACACCGCTGGCTCCCGGATGTCATCACCCTGCCCGGTGTGGCCCTGGGATTGGCGCTGTCCCTGATCTTCCCCCATCTTACTTTTGGGGCGTCCCTGGCTGGCGCTCTGGTGGGAGGAGTGATGTTTTACGGGCTGGGGTGGGTCTATGAAATAATGACGGGGAAAATGGGGCTGGGCGGGGGGGATGTGAAATTGATGGCCTTGATCGGGGCCTTCCTGGGCATTAAATCCCTGCCCTGGGTAATTCTCAGCAGCGCGGCCTTGGCCAGCCTGGCGGGGATCGGCAGAGTCCTGAAAACCGGCACCTGGCGGCAGGGTGGCTGGCGGGCGGCCGAGATTCCCTTTGGTCCTTTTCTGGCCGCGGCCGCGGTGGCCTATCTTTTGTGGGACCCAAAACTTTCCCGGTTATTAATGGGCGGAAATTAAAAACCCGGCTTATCGTCCCCGCATTATCTCCACCACGTTTGCAGGCCTTTTCTCTATTCTGAAAGGTATTTCCGGGACGGGAAAATGGGATAATTCTGCAAATTTCCGGTGGGAGAGGGGGCTAAGAGCTTGCAGCTTCCAGCAAAAATTAACTGGCCCCCAACCTATTCTCCAAGCTTGATGCTGATCGCTGACTGCTGATCGTACTTATTCCCTGGCTCTCCCCCCAAGCCGCCCCCCATCATCTGAGGATCTCCAGGAGGGAGGAGATGACCCGCTCCTGCTCCCCGTCGGTCATCCCGGGGTACAGAGGCAGAATGATGCTCCGGTCCCGCAGGCCTTCGCTCACGGGCAGGGGGTATCTCAGGGGCATTCCCTGGTAAGCCGGCTCCCGGTGGGCGCACATCACGCCCCGGACGGTGCGGATGCCCCGGTCCAGGAGGGCCTGCATCACCCCCACCTGCCCCTGGGGACATTCCTTTGTCAAAGTGATCCAGAAAGACTGCCAGTTGGACCGGGCCCAGGAGGGCTCCTGGGGCAGATCCAGCCAAGGGTGGCCGGCCAGGGCTTCCCGGTAGCGGCCCGCCAGGCGCCGCCGGTCCATGATGAGTTGGGGCAGTCGTTTCAACTGCTCCCGGCCCACTGCGCCCTGGATATCGCTCAAGCGGTAATTGTAGCCCACCTCCGGATACTGTTCAAATACTATCCCTTGCGTCCGGTGGCGCTCCTCGGTGGACAGGGACATGGCATGGGTGCGGAGCCGGGCCAGGCGGGCCATAATTTCCGGGTCCCTCCCGGTGATCATGCCGCCGTCCCCGGTGGTGATGATCTTCCGGGGATGAAAAGAAAAGGTGGCCAGATCCCCCCGGGGCCTGCCGATGGGCTCCCAGACCCCCGGGGTGAAGCTGATCTCCGAGCCGATGGCGCAGGCCGCGTCCTCAATAACTTTGAGGTCATGCTCCCGGGCCAGGGGCAGGATGCGTCCCAGATCGCAGGGCATCCCCAACTGGTGGGGCGCCAGGATAACCCGGGTCCGATCCGTGATGGCCGGGGCGATCAGGTCCGGATTGATGTTCCCGGTTAAGTACTCCACGTCCACGAAAACCGGGGTGGCCCCCACGTAGCGCACCGCGTTGGCCGTGGCAATGAAAGAGTGGGAGACGGTGATTACTTCATCCCCGGGCCCCAAGTTTAGGGCCAGGAGGGCCAGGTGCAGGGCCGCGGTGCCGCTGGAGCAGGCCACGGCAAAGGAAGCGCCCACCAGGGCCGCGAACTCCTTCTCAAAAGCCTCCACCTCCGGCCCCTGGACCACCCACCCGGAGAGAATGGCCCGCCGGGCCGCGGCGGCCTCCTCCTCCCCCAACGTGGGCCGGGCCACGGGAATTTGCGTCACGGTTTAACTCCTTGCAGGGTTTTTGGGGGTGGACAGGGAGAGCATCTCCCTGGCCCTCCCCCCCACAAACTTTCAAAATTTTTATACCTTCGCCAGATTCAGCCGATATACATATATCCTGATGATCTGAGGAAGGTAAGCTATGAACGGAGAAAAGCCCTCGGAATCCATGGAGAGGCCCTTGGAAGTATTATGTGCCGTCCAACTGGGATTCGCCTCCCTGGTTTTGGCTCTCATCGCCATTCCTTTAAGGCCCGTGGTTATCAAACCTCAGCTATTGGGGGTCGTGATCCTGGCTATCGTTTTCGGCTTGTTATTCACCAGTTTTCTGTTGATCATGATTTTGCGCGGTCAAAATTGGGCCCGCCTGCTCTTTATCATCCTCTTTTTTATCGGGCTCCCTTTTGCCTTCCCCGGGATTCTCCTGACCCTGCAAAAGACCCCGATTTCAGCCCTAGTCAGGCTGATGCAGCTATCATTGCAGATGATGGCCACAATATTGCTGTTGCAACAACCCGCCCGGAATTGGTTCAAAAGCGTTAAATTGCGAAAATTAATGAATTACCAGGTGACTTAAGAATCACCGCTCCCTCAAGTTGTCCCAGGCCAACTTTGCCGCGCCTATCATTCCGGCGTCGTCTCCCAGTTTGGCTGGGACCACGCTCAGGGCTTCCCGGGGGAAGAGGGTGAGGCGGCGGTGGAGTTCCTCCGCCAGGGGCAGATGAAAAACTTCCCAGGCCCGGGCGAAGCGGCCGCCCACCACCACCCGGGAAAGCCCCAGGAGATGGACCACCGCGGCAATGGCCTGCCCCAGGCTGCGCCCCACCCGTTCAAAGGCCTTGAGGGCCAGGGGGTCCCGCTGCAGGGCCGCCACCACCAGGGTTTCCCCCCCAATGGCCTCGGGGTCTGTTTCATAGAGTTCCCGCAACCAGGAGGAAGCACCCCCGGCCAGTTGCTCCTTGACCCAGTCCACCGCCCAGTAGCCCGAAGCCATGGTCTCCAGGCACCCCCGGTTGCCGCAATGGCACTTTTTCCCCTCCGGGTCCACGGTCATATGCCCCACTTCGGCAGAGGTGCCCGCGCTTCCCGACCACAGGCGGCCGTTCAGAATCAAGCCGCCTCCCACCCCGGTTCCCAGGGTGATCCCCAGCATCTGGGAGTGCCCTAAGCCCGCGCCCAGCCAGTACTCTCCCAGGGCAAAGAGGTTGGCGTCGTTCTCCAGGAACAGGGGCCAGGGTGATTGGGGTTGCAGCCGCGCCAGGAGGTGGCAATCGTTCAGCACCGGGATATTGGGGGAGAAGGCCACCCGTCCTTCCTGGGGGAGAACGCGTCCCGGAACTCCCAGGCCCATCCCTTTAATCTCCACCGCCAATTCTTGGGCTTTTTCCCCACACGCGGCCAGGTCCGCGGCCAGGGTGGCAATCAGGGACTCCTGGTCCGGCATGGTGGACGTGGGCCACTCCCAGCGGGCCAGAAGTTCTCCCCGTTGGCTCACCAGGGCCAGGCGGGCGTTGGTGCCCCCGAGATCAAGGGCGACGACTACCGGTTCTTTGTCCATAAGAAGGAACCTTTAGTCTTAAATCAGGGATGATTTCCAGCAATTCTCCGGTGGATACCGCGCCGGGGCGCACCAAACGGGGGGGATAGACGCTCACGTCCACCACCGTGGAGGGCAGGCCGCCGGGACAGGGTCCCCCATCCAGGATCAGGTCCACTTCCGAGTCGAATTCCCGGGCCACCTCCCCGGCCTCGGTTAAGGCCTCCCTGCCGGCGCGGTTGGCGCTGGTGCCGGTCACCGGGAAGCCCAACGCGGCCAGCAGACGGCAGGTGAGGGGCTGCCGGGGCTGCCGCACGCCCACGGTGCCGGTTCCCCCGGTCACCAGGGCCGGCAGGTCCTCCAGGGCCGGCAAAATCACCGTCAGGGGTCCGGGCCAGAACCGCTCCATGAGGATGGCCCCGGCCGCCGGCACCTCCAGGGCCACCCTCCCCACCATCTCGGGAAAGGCCACCAGCAGCAGCACGGGCTTGGCCACCGGCCGGGCCTTGAGGGCAAAGAGGCGTTCCAGGGCCCTGGCCTGGTAAGGATCGGCGGCCAGGGCATAGAAGGTCTCGGTGGGTAGCCCCAGGATGCCGCCGCCGGCAAGCAAACGCCTGCTTTCCGCCCAGAAGGCCTCCGCCTCTTCCTCCCGCCACCTCCGGATGCGGCTCATGTTTCATCATACCTTCCCCGCCTTCTTCTGACAAGGCTTGACGCTCATTTCCCTGCGGGTTAAAAATATGAAAGATCTTTGAGCCTCTTGCAAAAGTCTTTCCAGTGTCCGAATCAACGATTTTGGTCCAGTTCCCTCCCCCTTGAGGGGGGAGGGTTAGGGTGGGGGTGAGAAATTTAGTTAGGATTATCCATTAGTTCCAAACGACAGACGCCCCCCTCCTGAGGTGCTCCCCAAAAATGAGACTGTTATAATGAGAGGCCTCGAAAGCAGGAGAGACCTTCATGCGGCAGTCTCGGTTTACGGTGGAAGAGATCGTCCGGATCATTGCGGAGTCGGAGCTACCTA